>ENA-OQHN01000782-OQHN01000782.1-human-gut-metagenome-genome-assembly--contig:-NODE-782-length-10371-cov-1.737017_pt1 | contig 10371 bp, 9 predicted proteins | sample MGYA00242564_ERZ504721 | MGnify/ENA primary metagenome ERZ504721 (study PRJEB26092, sample SAMD00036212) | human gut metagenome | host: Homo sapiens | study: EMG produced TPA metagenomics assembly of...
CGCAGATGCGGGCCAGCAGGCCCGGCAGGGGCAGATAACGTTCCAGCTGTTTGCGGGCATCGCTCCAGCGGCCTTCGGCGGCATGGCCAGGAAGGCGCGCGCGTCCAGACCCAGCGGACGACAGGGAGCTGGCAACGGGGCAGGGGCGCTCCTGCGTGCAGCGGGACTCCGACTTCATGCAGCGCGCTCTGGCTGTTCATGGAATGCTCATGGGACCTCGGGATGCCAGCGGCAGGGGCCCGGCAGTCCGTCATGCCCATGGCGCAGGCAGGCAACGGATGACGGCGACGACAGGCAGCGCCGCTGCGGCGGGGCAGGGAAGAAAAAAAGCGGTGCAGGGCAAGACGGCATCCCTCCAGCAGGATGCCGTCAGCCTTGTCTGCATCTGACGGGGGACCGGCGGACCGGTCCCCCTGACAGTCATTGTTCCATTTACTTCTTGGGCATGGCCGCCAACACCTTTTCGGGGTACGCGGGCAGATGGGTCACGCGAGCGCCGCAGGCGTTGTAGATGGCGTTGATGATGGCCGGATGCGGGCCGCACAGCGGAATCTCGCCCGTGCCGGAGGCGCCGAAGGGGCCGTCAGGACGCGGGGTCTCCACGTAGATGAGCTCGATGTCGTCCGGGATATCCTTGATGGTGGGGATACCGGCACCGGCCATGGTGCTGTGCTTCTTGATGTCCTCGTAGTCTTCGGTAAGAGCCAGACCGATGCCCTGGGCAAGGCCGCCGTAGAGCTGGCCGTCGGTGAGCAGGCGGTTGACCACCTTGCCGATGTCGGCCACCATGGTCATCTTTTCCACCTTGGTCTTGCCGGTGGCCACGTCCACGGCCACTTCGGCCATGAACAGGCCGTACATGTAGCAGCAGAAGGGTTCGCCCTGGCAGTTCTTGCCGCAGTCGCGGGCCGGGGCGGTCCACTTGCCGTCCTGATGCACGGCGCGGCCTTCGGCCTTCATTTCGTCATAGGTGTAGAAGCCGCCGTCAGGCTTGCGCATGGCTTCCACCAGCTGTTCGCAGGCCACGCGGATGGCGTTGCCGGTCATCACCTGAGAGCGGGAACCGCCGGCAGGACCGGAGTTGGGGTCTTGCTGGTGTCGTTCATGACCAGGCGGATCTTTTCCACAGGCAGGCCGATGGGACGCAGGGCCTCATGGGCGGTGCACTGCGCGCCGGAGTCGGCGCCCTGGCCGTGATCTTCCCAGGAGCTGCCGATGGTCACGGAGCCGTCGGGGTTCAGTTCGGCCCAGGCTTCGGAGGAGTCGGGACCGTCCAGACCGGCACCGTACACGGCAAGGGCCAGGGCCCACGCCGCGCTTGACGGCATCGGTGGATTCCGCCTTGGCCTTGGCTTTGGCGGCCTCATACTTGGGACGCAGGGCCTTGAACATGGTGGGCAGGTTCATGACCTCGGGCTTCTGGCCGGTAGGCGTGGTGTCGCCTTCCTTGTAGCAGTTGAGCTCGCGCAGGTCGAAGGGATCCATGCCCAGCTTTTCGGCCAGTTCGTCCATCAGCACTTCGGAGGGGAATTCCGACTCGGGACCGCCGTAACCGCGGAACGCCGCGCCCCAGGCGTGGTTGGTGGCCACGGTGCGGCCGTCACCACGGATGTTGGGGATGCCGTAACCGGCGCCGATGAACTGGGCGCCGCGCAGGGTCAGCAGGTCGCCGAATTCGGAGTACGGGCCGTGGTCGCAGGTCCAGTCCGTCTCCATGGCCACGATCTTGCCGGTCTTCTTGTTGGCGGCCATGCGCACCTTGGTCCAGAAGGGCGAACGCTTGCCGGTGTACTGCTGTTGCTGCTGGTAGTTGTAGCGCAGGTGGCAGGGACGACCGGTGGCCAGCACGGCCACGCCGATGAGGGCTTCCATGGTGGGGCTGAACTTGTAGCCGAAGGTGCCGCCGGTGGTGTTCTGCACCATGACCAGCTCTTCGGGGAATTTCACGCCCAGACCGGGGGCGATCATCAGGGCATGCAGGTGCAGGCCGATGGACTTGGAGTGGATCACCAGCTGGCCCTGCTCGTTCAGGTAGCCGTAACCCACGTCAGGCTCGATGTTCAGGTGCGGCTGACGCTGGGTGTAGAAGCTGTCTTCCACCACCACGTTTTCGGGATCGTCGAAGAAGGGCTTGGTGTCCTCGCCCTTTTCGATGTGGGGCTCATAGTAGATGTTGGGCGTGCCGGGATGGATCTCGATGGCGTCGGGAGCCATGGCTTCGGGCGCGCTCATGTATTCGGGCAGCAGTTCCAGGTCGAACTTGACCTTGTCGGCAGCGGCGCGGGCGTGGGCCTCGCTGTCGGCGCAGACGATGGCCAGGGCGTCACCGTACTGGAACACCTTGGTATCGTTGAGGATGGGACGATCCCAGCCGTCGCCCTTGTTGTCGGCAAAGGTGATGAGGCCGGTGAGCCGGTTCTTGCCCTTGACGTCCTTGTGGGTCAGCACGCGGACCACGCCGGGCATCTTTTCGGCTTCGGAGGTGTCGATGCCCTTGATGATGGCATGGGAGACCTTGGCCTGGGCCAGGGCCAGGTGCAGGGTGTCGGGCGGCATGTGCACGGCGGCGTCGGCGCCGTATTCGGCCAGACCGGTCACCTTGACCAGGGCGCTGGGACGGGGCAGACGCGAACCGAAGGCGCGGCCGTCGGCGGGCAGCTTGTAGCGCAGCTCTTCGATGTCCTTGTCGCCGCGCATGACGGCGGCGGCGTCCATGACGGCGTCCACCAGGGGCTTGTAACCGGTGCAGCGGCAAATATTGTGATGTTTCTGGAACCAGTCGCGCACTTCTTCACGGCTGGGGGCGGGATTGGAGTCCAGCAGGGCCTTGGCGGACACGATGAAGCCGGGCGTGCAGAAGCCGCACTGGGCCGCACCGTGGAACATCCAGGATTCCTGGAGGGGATGCAGTTTGGCGGGGGTGCCCACGCCTTCGAGGGTGGTGATCTGGGCCTGGTCGGGCACGCGGCGCATCTTGACGATGCAGGCGCGGGTGACCTTGCCGTCGAGGATCACGGAGCAGGCACCACACTGGCCCTGACCGCAACCGACCTTGACGCTGGTGATCTGCAGCTGGTTGCGCAGCACGTCAACGAGAAGAGTGTCGGAATCCACCAGGACCTGACGGGGAATACCATTGACCACAAGCGTTTTCGTTTCCATATGCGACTCCTAGAAACGGCTTGCAAGTTGAGACGGTCGCTGCCGCGCCGTCTATTTTCCAAACGGACAGATGGGATACCGGCATTCGCCACAGCCGGAGCAGAAGCCCCCGTGACCCATGCCGGCGATATCCTCGGCTGTCACCTCCAGTCCGGCCAGAAGGCGCGGGACTACGAGTTCGAAGATGCTGGCCTTGTAATACATGACACAGCCGGGCAGCCCCAGCACGGGGACGCGGCCGCGTTCCGTGGGCACATAGCCCAGCAGGAACATGGCCCCGGGATAGACCGGTGCGCCATAGCTCACCACCTGCGCGCCAGCGGCACGGATGGAAGCGGGGGTCTTGTCGTCGGGATCCACGGACATGCCTCCCGTCACCACCACCATGTCGGCTCCCTGTCGGATGAAGCCGCTGATGGCTGACGAGGTCATCTCCACTTCGTCACTGGTAAAGACCTGATCCATGACGGTGCATTCAAGGCGGGCGAACTTGTCTCGAAGCACAGGGCCGAACGCATCCTTGATGCGGCCCGTGTAGACTTCGCTGCCGGTAGTGACAATGCCTACCTTAAACTTTTGCAGGGGCAGGACCTCCACCACGGGACGGGAAACCAGCTGCTCGAGGGCGACGATCTTGCTCTCCTCGATGAGCAGGGGCACCACGCGGGTGCCTGCCAGGTTCTGTCCCGGCCTGACCTGCTGCATGCTGTGCAGCGTGGCCAGGGTGATCTCTCCCAACGAATTGATGCGGGTCAGCGTGGGGACATCCACCCGCAAGAGGCCCATACAGGACGCCGAGTAGTTGATGCGCCCTTCCTTGGGCTCGCTCAGCGTGATGTTGGCCCCGGCCGTAGCGGCCGCGATGCGCCGGGCGGCTTCATTCTCATGCAGCACGCCCTCCTGCGGCTCGTACACATACAGATGTTCCTTGCCCACCTCCAGAAGGGTTTGGATGTCTTCCTCCCTCACGATATGCCCCTTGCGGAAAACGGGCCCCTTTGTCCCCTCCGGGCACGATGCGGGTGATATCGTGACAGAGCACGCTGCCGACAGCGTCCTTGACGTGAATGGTTTTCATGGCAGCAGCTTTCATTGTCTCTCCTGAACAAACTATGAGATACAGAAAAGGAATAGCAAGTTTTCATAAAAAAGTGCAAAGAAAAACCTTATAAAATAAGATGGCTTGATACGCCATCGTAGGATGCACGCTTTTGCAATGATTTCCGGGAGAATGTCACGCTTTGAGCTTTTCCGGTGACAAAAGTGCGCCTTGTGGCCGTTAATTGTGAAAATATATACAAAATATTTCCATCTCCCCGCACCTTCCGGCCAGTATTTTTTGCAACCTCTTCTGCCTGCATCCATCATAAAAGGGCAGGAGCATCCGGGCTCTCCTGTTGCCGATCGTTCAGCTCCTCTGCCCGACCGGCATGACATCCATTCCCGGCGGTCAGCCCGCGCACGGATCCGCAGACGCAAAGAGTCCCGCCAGACGAACTGACGAGGCCCGGACGCATGACGGGATCACGGGGAACGGCGCGCCGCCTCCTTTCCTGCACAGGGCAGACGGCATACGCCGGGCCGGTACGGCCTCTCCCCTTCCCTCCTCTCCCATAAACGCAAAGGCCGGAGCCTTTGGGCCCGGCCTGCTGATGCACTTGAGAGGACGTCCTGCTAGATGCGCAGGCTGTCGCGGATGTCTTCCAGACGGTTCTTGGTGAACATCAGGTAGGAGATGATGAGCTCACCGGAGTTGAACGACGAGGTGATGTACATGGGATCATAGGTGCAGATGTCGTTCATGAACTGCATGGCGGCGGCCATGTTCTCGGCATTGTTCTTCTGGGCGATCTCGGGATACAGGTCGTACAGGGCCTTCACGAAATCACGGATGACCAGCACCATGCCCTGTACCTCGTAGATGCGGTTGTCCAGGGTGTAGAAGGGGATGTCCTGGGCATCGGCCAGCAGGCCCAGAGCGTAGCCCAGCATGTTCTCGCCCACCACGTGTTCAGGGCCGCGTACAGGTCGTCAGTGCGGCAATTGTAGGTACCCTTGCCGGTATCCAGGGACTTCTTGTATTCCTCCACCTGCTTCAGGGCCTTTTTGTAGGAGCCTTCCGCCGAGGGGAACATGAAGCTGCGCGGGTCCACGGCAAAGCCGTTGAGGCGGGCCTGGTACAGGAACTCGCTTTCGCGGTCATTGGAGCCCAGCTTGGCTATCTGGGTGGAGTACAGGTCCATGAGCACGCGCGTGGCGTGGTAGACGCCGTACTGGCGATAGGCGCGGTTATCCAGCACGAAGCGGTTGAAGACGATGTCGTTCATGGTCCAGCCGAAGGTGGAGCCCATCTCGCGGCGCAGCTGATTGGTGACGGAATCCACCAGCAGCTTGCCCTTGTCGTTCTCGCTCAGGTTCGCCGTCTCGCCCACAGTGTAGGCCTGGGGGAATTTTTTGGTATCGATGACGCCATAGAAGGCCTGGCTGCCCCAGACCAGCACCAGCAGGCCCACAAAAAGGCTACCTGGATGCCCAGGGTCTTGGCCACCACACGGGCCTTGTCAAACACATGCATGTCCGTCAGTTTCATGTCATCCTCGCAGGATTGAAAATTTCATTTTTCGTATGACAGGACATATTTCCACAAAACGGAAACATATCCCGGACAACCTTTCCACACCGGCAGCACCGGCGCATCAGTCGCCGCACCCCTCTGGCCTAACAGCACAGGCGTCAGTCAGCCGTCAGGATGCTTTATTCAGAGATAAGCCCGCCCGGACGCCGGTCAAGATGGCGGGCCTGTCCGGCACGGCAAAAATGCCCTGCCGCAAGCAAAAGGGGAAGGGACCCTGCCCTTGGCCGGACCCCTTCCCCTGTCATTGCATCCCGTCACCCTTGATCTAGGGCAGCAGGGTCACTTCATACATCTTGTCCACCAGCAAGTACTTGCGGGCGACCTCACGCAGCTGCTCCGGCGTCACCTTGGCGGCCTTTTCCAGCAAACGCTTCTGGAAGTCCTGGGGCTGGCCCAGCAAACGTTCGCTGGCGGCCTCGTCGGCCCGCGCGCCCAGGCTCTGACGACCACGATAATAGCTGCCTTCCATGCGGTTCAGGCCCTTGGTCAGCAGCTCGGCGGGCAGCAGGTCGGTCTTGATGTCCTTGATGATGCCGCTGAAGCCCTGCCGGGCCACATCCAGATTGCGGGGCGTGGTCCCGATATAGAAGGCCATGAAACCGGCTTCGGGCAGGCTGCGGTAAAAGGCCGTCACCGTGTAGCCCAGGCCCTGCTCGTCACGCAGCTTGTTGAACAGCAGGCCGCTCTGGCCGGAAAGCACCGATTCCAGCAGCATGAGCGCGGAGCGTCGGATGATCAGCGGCACGCATGGAAGGCCAGCAGCAGATGGGCCCTGCTGGCGACCGGGCAGGGACAGGGGCCAGACGCTTGTCGGCGCCCCAGGACGGCTGGGCCACGTCCACGGCAGACGCGGTGGGCACGGGCAGGCTGCGGGCAAAAAGCCAGCACCTTTTCCCGGTCGAAGTCCCCGGCCACGGAAAGGATCCACGGCTGGGCATTCTGCTGCTTCCAGAAGGCCTGCACATCCCCGGGACCGAAGCGGTCCTGGTTCTCCGCCGTGCCCAGACCATCAAATCCGTAGGGCTGGCCGCCGGGGAAGAGGAAGCCGTTGATCTTGGAACCCATGAAGCTCATGGGGTTGTCCTGACGGCGCACCAGGGCCGCCTTCAGGGTATCGGCCTGACGGCGCACGTCTTTTTCGGCAAAGGTGGGCTTGTGCAGCAGGTCGCCCAGCAGAGCGAAGTAATCGGCATTGAAGCGGGCCGGGCCCGTCAGGGAGACGGTGAAGCTCTGCACGCCCGCCGAGGCGCTCAGGGAGGCGGCACGTTCGGCCACGAAGCATTCCATGGCGTCCAGGTCACGCGTGCCGCAACCGTCGGTCAGGGTGGCAGCCGTGAGCTGGGCCAGGCCCTGGTCGGCAGGCTTGAGCAGCGCGTTGCCGCCGGGGCGCAGGATCTCCAGCGACACATAGGGGATGGTGCGGTCCGGCTGCAGGATCACGGTGCGGCCCTGCCCCAGATCGACGATCTCGCGCTTGCCCACCTTTTCCGCGGCAGCAGCGGCCTTTTGCCGCTCCACGGCAGGCGCGGGCCAGTTGTGCTGCAAAATGGCATCCAGATCGGGCAGCTTGGCCTTTTCGGGCGCCAGCACGCGCACGCGTACCTGATCGGGGCGCAGCCAGAGATCCTGGGCCTGACGCAGGCGCGCGCTGTCCACGGCGGCCAGCGCATGACGCACATTGGCTTCACCCTGCGGCCCGCCCAGCTCGAACTGTACCGTGGCCTTCCACGAGGTCAGACCGTCCAGGGTCTCGCTGGCGCGGTCCATGCCGTCCTCGTAATTGAAGCGTGCCCGCTCGATGACGTCGGGCGTGATCTTGCCGGCGTCCAGCGCGGCCAGATCGCGGGTGAACTCCTGCCAGAAAGGCTCCACCTTGTCCGCATCAGCTGGGCGACCATATAGAACAGGCCCGCGCGGTTGAGGCTCATGTTGCCGACGCTGATGCTGTCCACCAGCTGTTTTTCGTAACGGTACTTGCGATAGAACTGCGAGGTACCGTCGCCGCCCAGCGCATAGGCCAGCACATCCAGGTCGATGGAGCGCTGGTCGCCCAGGGCGGGGCAGGCAGGGCGATGCCCAGATAGACCTTGTTCCACGGTCCGTACGTCACCTCGACACGGGGACCGCCCGCGGCACCTTCCAGCTGCACGGGAGCGGGCTCGGGCAGGATGGTGTCGTTCTTCAGGTCGCCGAACAGCTCTTCGGCGTGGGCCAGCACGGCCTTGGGATCGATGTCGCCGGCCACCAGCAGCATCATGTTCTGCGGCTGATACCAGGTACGGATATAGGCCCGCAGGTCGTCCGCTGTCACGGCCCGGATGGTCTTTTCAAAGCCGATGATGGGGCGCCCGTAGACCGTGTGGGCCAGACCGGCCACCTGCAGGTCCTCGAACAGGCGGCGGGTGGGCGTGTCGTCACCGCCCTTGAGTTCGGAAACGATGACGTCCTTTTCCGCTTCCAGCTCGGCCGGATCCAGCGAAGGATGGAAGGCCATGTCCTTGACCACGTCCATGCCCGTCTTCCAGTGCTTGGCGGGCATGTCGGTGATGAACCAGGTCTTGTCGAAGCTGGTGGCCGCGTTGAGATAGCCGCCCAGGGATTCCACATCCCGGGCCACCTGCCCCTTGGGACGCTTCTCCGTACCCTTGAAGACCATATGCTCCAGCACATGGCTGATGCCCGCCTGCTCGGCGGTCTCGTTGGCGGAACCCGTGCCTACGAACAGGCGCGTGCAGACCAGCGGGAAGCGGCTGTCCCGGATGATGTAGACCGTCAGGCCGTTCTTGAGGCGGACGAGCATGGTGTCGTTACCAGAGGTTGAAGGATTGGCCGGGGCGCTGCGCGCGGCAGCGGCGAGCTGCGGCAAAGCAGGATCCCCGAAGCAGGAACGGATGAGCATGCATGGCGAGAAATGCGCAGCATGGGTACTCCTTATGAAGGGTTGCGGACGTCTCCGGCCCCTCCGAAGAATCGGGGGAACAGCACGGACCGGTCCCCCCTGCCCTGACGGCAGCCGGTCCTGCATCCTCCGTTTTCGGACAGTAATGTCAGAAGGCCCGCCTGACAAGAGCCGAAGCCCCTGTGTGATGACGGGCACGAAAGCCGAAGCGACGGGATCCGTGCTCCCCTGCCGCCATGCATAAAAAAAAGGAGGGGCGTCCCTTGCGGAAACATCCCCTCCCCTGCATGTCGATGATGCCGGAACTAGCCGCCCCAGATAGGCTTCCTTGACCTTGGGGTTCTCCAGCAGTTCCTGGCCGGTGCCCTCCAGCACCACGCGGCCCACTTCGAGGATGTAGGCGTAATGGGCCACGGAAAGGGCCGCGAACGCGTTCTGCTCCACCAGCAGCACGGTCATGCCGTCCTCGTTGATGCGGCGGATGATGTTGAAGATCTCCTTGACCAGCAGCGGGGCCAGACCCAGCGAGGGCTCGTCGAGCATGATCATGTCCGGGCGGCTCATGAGCGCGCGGCCCACGGCCAGCATCTGCTGTTCGCCGCCCGAAAGCGTGCCGCCCTTCTGCCAGTGGCGTTCCTTCAGGCGGGGGAACAACGCATAGACACGCTCGATGTCCTCGTTGATGCCGTCCTTGTCGGTACGCGAATAAGCGCCCAGGCGCAGGTTCTCCACCACGGTCAGATGAGGCAGGATGCGACGGCCTTCCGGCGAAAGCGAGATGCCCGCCGCACCATCTCCTCGGGCTTGAGGCCGATGAGGGAGACAGGTTCGTCGCCTTCCTTGCGGGTCAGCGAGATCTCGCCGCTGATATTCTTGTTCAGGCCGGCGATGGAACGGATGATACTGCTCTTGCCGGCGCCGTTGGCGCCCACCAGCGTGACGATGCTGCCGCGCTTGATGTCCAGACTGACACCCTGCACGGCTTCGATGCCGCCGTAACGAACGTAAAGATCCCTGATTTTCAGCATACTACACCACGTCCTCGCCCAGATAGGCCCGGATGACCTCGGGATTGCTGCGAATGGCGTCCGGGTCGCCGTGTGCGATAAGCGCACCGTATTCCATCACCCAGATGTACTGGCACACGCCCATGACCACCTTCATGTCGTGCTCGATGAGCAGGATGGTCAGGTCGAAGTGATCCCGAATGGCCTGGATGAAGTTGCATGAGTTCGATACTTTCCTGCGGGTTCATGCCGGCGGCGGGTTCGTCCAGCAGGAGCAGGCGCGGTTCCGTGGCCAGGGCGCGGGCGATCTCCAGACGGCGCTGCGCCCGTAGGGCAGGCTGCCCGCCTTCTCGTCCATGTATTCGGCCAGGTTCAGGTGTTCCACCAGGTCGCGGGCCTTTTCCGTGATGGCCTTCTCTTCCTTGTAGTACATGGGCAGGCCCAGCGGCGCCATCCACCAGGGGCAGCGGCGGCGCACATGGCAGCCCACCATCACGTTCTCCAGCACGCTCATGTGCGGCGAAAGACGGATGTTCTGGAAGGTGCGGGCCATGCCCATGCGGCAGATCTCGAACGGCTTGCGGCCGCGGATGCTCTTGCCCGCAAAACGCACGTCACCTTCCTGCGGCGTATAAAACCGCTCAGCACGTTGAACAGGGTGGTCTTGC
>ENA-OQHN01000783-OQHN01000783.1-human-gut-metagenome-genome-assembly--contig:-NODE-783-length-10363-cov-7.551876_pt1 | contig 10363 bp, 10 predicted proteins | sample MGYA00242564_ERZ504721 | MGnify/ENA primary metagenome ERZ504721 (study PRJEB26092, sample SAMD00036212) | human gut metagenome | host: Homo sapiens | study: EMG produced TPA metagenomics assembly of...
GGGGGATGTCTTTCTCTCCCGGGTGGAGATTCAAAGCCGCTGTTCAGGTCGATTCCCTGCCACCAGGGATTCCGGAAACGGCTCAGACTTTCGATACTTTCCGGAGAAAGTCCTCCGCTGAGCAGGAAAGGAAGCGGACCTTCATAACTGTCCAGCAGTTTCCAGTCGAAACGTTTTCCGGATCCTCCGTAAGCTTCGGAAGGAGTGTCGAACAGAAACCAGTCGCAGTAAGGTGCATACAAGGCAGTCTGTTTCAGGTCATCCGGTTCGCGGAGAGCAAAAGCTTTGATGACGCCTGCTCCGGCCTGATGCAGGGAGCGGCACAGTTCCGGGCTTTCCTGTCCGTGGAGCTGTACATAGTCCAGCCTGAACTGGTATACCTTATTTATTATAGAGGAGTAATCGGAGTTAACGAATACACCTACTCTCTGGAGATGCTGCGGCAGATATTCCGGGAGAGTTCCGACAAATCGCGGAGAGCGTTCATAGAAGATAAATCCCATCCAGTCTGCTCCGCTTGTCTCGGCTTCCCGGATATTGGAAGCCAGCCGCATGCCACATACCTTGACGATCATGACTCCAGACTTTGAATGAAGTCAGACAAGGCACGTCCCGGGTTATAGGTCCGCATAAAGGTCTCTCCGATCAGAAATCCCCGGAATCCGGCGTCCCGCAGCTTCCGAAGAAGAGCCGGACTGGACAGGCCGCTTTCGGAAACTTTCAGTACATCGTGAGGTAAAAGACTGGCCAGACGGAAGGAATTTCCAGGATCTGTATGGAAAGTGCCGAGATTCCGGTTATTGACTCCCACTATGTCTACGTCTTCATTGAGGCAGTCCAGTTCCCGTTCATGATGGATTTCCATCAGCACTTCCAGGTGAAGTTCGTGGGCCGTGTGTGCCAGGGTACGGCATTCGGCCGGAGTCAGTGCGGCTGCGATGAGCAGAATGGCATCTGCCTGTACCGCCTTTGCCTGATAAATCTGATAGGGACTGATGATGAAATCCTTTCTCAGGATGGGAAGCTGTACCAGCGGTCTGGCCGTGCGTATATCCTTCAGACTGCCCTTGAAGAAAGGAGTGTCTGTCAGAATGGAGAGTGCTGCAGCTCCTGCTTTTTCGTATGCAGGCGGGATAACGGCGGAATCGGCTTCCTGATGAATCCATCCTTTGGAAGGAGAATGGCGTTTGAATTCGGCAATGATGCCGTGAGGGGAAGCGGCCAGAGCCTGTTTCATGCTTCGGCCTTCAGGCAGGTTTTCCGTCAGCCGGATCAGCTGGTCGAGCGAGACGGCCTCCTGCTGGCGGGCCACTTCCTCTCGCTTCTGGGCAATGATATCTTGCAGTATGTCTTTTTCCATGTGTCAGGGTATTTATCGGTTCAGTTCAAGAAAACGGCGGAAGGAATGGAATGCTTTTCCGCTTTCAAGCGATTCACGGGCCTCGGCGACGCAGGCTTCGATGGAGCTGGCGGGCTTCATGGCCTGAATGGCAAACGAGGCATTGATCAGTACGCAGTCTGTCTGGGCACGGGTTGCCTTGTTCTGGAGAACGTTCCCGAAGATGCGTGCGGCTTCTTCGGGCGTGCTGCCTCCGTACAGTTCTTCCTGCCGGGCGATGGAAAAGCCCAGTTCCGAAGGACGGTAGATGGTTTCGTAGCGGTTGGTCATGACCTTAAACTCGTCCGTCAGCGAAATTTCATCATAGCCGTCGAGGTTGTTGACTACGGCAAAGCGGATGCCCAGGCGCTGGAGGGTATTGGTGTAAAGTCGCATCTGGGCAAGATCGGCCACTCCCAGCAGCTGGAACGAAGGGAGACAGGGATTGACAAGCGGGCCCAGCAAATTGAACAGGGTACGTACGCCCAGGGCTTTCCGTACCGGAGCAACGGTTTTCAGGGCCGGATTGAACAGGGGAGCGTGCAGGTAGGTCATTCCGCATTCTTCCATCGAACGTTTCAGCTTGTCCGTTTCATTGGTAAACCTGACGCCGTATTGCTCCATGACGTTGCTGGCTCCGCTGACGGAAGTTGCTCCGTAGTTGCCGTGCTTGGCTACGTGGTATCCGGCTCCGGCAACGACAAAGCAGGCACAGGTTGAGATGTTGAAGGTATTCTTTCCGTCTCCTCCGGTTCCGACAATGTCAATCGGCTGGAATTCCTGCAAGCTGACGGGAACACGGGTCTGAAGAAGGGCATCGCGGAAACCGATCAGCTCGTCTACCGTTACTCCCCGCATCTGGAAGGCGGCGAGCAGGGCGGCTGTCTGTGCGTCGTTGATGGAACCTCCCACCATGTTTCGCATGAGGGAACAGGCTTCTTCGCGGCTCAGTTTCTCATGGTTGAATATTCTTTTCAGTATCTGTTTCATTTTGTATTTTCTATTTCAGGGTTTGTTGGACAAAGTTGCTGGAGAATTCAGTGACGGAGCCAGTTGCCGATCAGCTGTTTTCCGTCGGGAGTCAGTACGGACTCCGGATGAAACTGCACTCCCCGCACATCGAGGGTCTGGTGGCGAAGGGCCATGATGTAGCCTTCGTCGCTGGTGGCAGTCACTTCCAGACAGTCGGGCAGGTCTTTCCGGTCGACTACCCATGAGTGATATCTGCCTACGGGAAAGCGTTGGGGAAGTCCTTCAAAAAGATAATCGGGGACGGACACCGTGACAGGACTCTGGATGCCGTGGAACACGGTGTCCAGGTTGCTGAGCTGTGCTCCGTAGACTTCACCGATGGCCTGTTCGCCCAGGCAGACACCCAGAATCGGTTTCTTGCCCGCATATGTACGGATGACATCGAGCAGCAGACCGGCTTCTTCCGGAACGCCGGGACCCGGAGAGAGCAGAATCTTATCGAATGCTTCGAGTTCTTCCATACGGAACTGATCGTTACGCAGGACACTGACTTCGGCCCCCAGTTCTTTGACCAGATGGCTCAGGTTGTAGACGAATGAATCGTAATTATCAATAATGGCTATTTTCATAAGGCTTCTTTATCTTGTTTCAGCCAGAAGGATTGCTTTTTTCAGTGCTCCCAACTTGTTGTTTACTTCTTGCAGTTCGTTGTTCTCATCGCTTTTGGCTACGATGCCTCCACCGGCCTGGAACCAGAGTTCGTTGTTCCGGCTCACGAAGGTCCGGATGGTGATGGCCTGGTTGAGTTCGCCGTTCAGTCCGATAAAGCCGATGCATCCGCCGTAGGCTCCGCGGTTATGCGGCTCGATTTCACTGATGAGCTGCATGGCCTTGACTTTCGGGGCTCCGCTCAGGGTGCCTGCGGGGAAGGTGTCGATAAATGCCTTGATCGGGTTGGTTCCCGGATCGAGGGTACCGCTTACCCGGCTCACCAGGTGGATGACGTGACTGTAATATTGCGGTTCCTTGTAGAATTCCACATGGGTGTCGTGGCAGTTCCGGCTCAGGTCGTTGCGGGCCAGATCGACCAGCATTACGTGCTCGGCGTTTTCTTTCGGATCAGTCAGCAGGGCAGTGGTCAGAGCTTCATCAGTCTTTTTGTCTCCGCTCCGGCGGGTTGTTCCGGCAATGGGGTCGATCGTCGCTTTTCCATCCTCGATCTTGCAGTGGGTTTCAGGAGAGGAACCGAAGATGCGGAAGCCCCCGAAGTCAAAATAGAACAGGTAAGGCGACGGGTTGATGCTCCGCAATGCCCGGTAAAGAGTGAAGTCGTCTCCTTCGTAACGCTGGATGAACCGGCGGGAAAGTACGATCTGGAATACATCTCCCCGCAGGCAATGGGCAATTCCCTTGCGGATATTCGCCTTGTGTTCTTCGTCGGTCAGGGTACTGGTGGTTTCGCCTACAGCACGGAAGGCATACGTGGTATAGTTGCGGTTGTTGACCGCCTTTTCGATTTCCTCGATGTGGCTCGGTTCTCCGTTTCCCTGAAATTCCACAAGTACCATCTCGCTTTTGAAATCATTGAACACGATCAGATACTTGTAGAGGATGTAGAGGATTTCGGGCGCATCGTTCTTCGGGTCGCGGCTGTCTTTCACCGGAATCTGTTCAAAGTAGCGGATGGCATTGAATGTCGTGTATCCGTAGACACCGCCGTAACGGGCGTATTCGCCTTCCACGCGGAAGCGCCCGAGGAATTTCCGGAAGGCATCTTCCACCCGGAATTCTGCACTCAAGGCTTCCTCTTCGCGGCTTTTGTCGGGAAACACGGTGGTTACGGTTCCGTGATTGACCGAGAAGCTTGCAATGGGGTTCAGACCGATGAACGAACGGTTGTTTTCCACTCCGTGATAGTCGGAGCTTTCCAGCAGGATGCTTTGCGGAAACAGGTCGCGCATCTTCAGGTACGTGCTGACGGGAGTGTGCAGGTCGCCGGGCAGTATCTTGTGGCGGGTGGTATAAGTAAATGTTTTCATTGTTGAGTCAGGGATTAGCGTGTTGTATATTCGTCCAGGTATTTCAGATAAGTGTCGATGTCCTTGTCGCCTCTTCCGGAGACGGTGAGTACTACCAGGTCATCCGGGCGGAAACGGATCTTTCCGAGTGCACCGAGTGCATGGGCTGACTCCAGGGCCGGAATGATTCCTTCCAGCCGGGTCAGTTCGAAGGCGGCACGCAGGGCTTCGTCATCGTTGACTGCCAGTACGGTGGCACGGTGGCTGGAAGCCAGATTGGCATGCATGGGACCGATTCCGGGATAGTCCAGACCGGCAGAAATGGAGTAAGGTTCCAGAATCTGTCCGTCTTCGTCCTGCATGACCAGTGTTTTGGATCCGTGAATGATGCCCAGCTTGCCCAGCTGGATGGTGGCAGCCGACAGGCCTGTTTCCACTCCTTTGCCTCCGGCTTCGGCCAGGACAATTTTCACGCGTTCGTCATCAAGGTAATGATAGATGGTACCTGCCGCGTTGCTTCCTCCGCCTATGCAGGCCATGAGGTAGTCGGGATAGTCACGTCCTTCGTGTTCCATGAGCTGTTTCTTGATTTCCTCGCTGATGACTGACTGCAGACGGGCTACCATGTCGGGATAGGGATGAGGGCCGACCGTGGAACCGATGACGTAGTAAGTATCCGACGGATGGCAGCACCAGTCGCGGATGGCCTCGTTGGTGGCATCCTTCAGTGTCATGTTTCCTGAAGTGACTGCTTCCACTCTTGCGCCGAGCATCTTCATGCGTTCGACATTTACTCGTTGGCGTTCCACATCGGTTTTACCCATGTAGACCACACATTCCATACCCATGAGCGCACAGACCGTAGCGGTAGCTACTCCATGCTGGCCGGCCCCGGTTTCGGCGATGATGCGTTTCTTTCCCATCCGACGTGCCAGAAGTACCTGTCCGATGGCATTGTTGATCTTATGGGCACCTGTATGATTCAGGTCTTCCCGCTTCAGATAAATGCGGCATCCGTAGCGTTCCGAGAGGCGTTTGGCCAGATAGAGGGGAGAAGGACGGCCTACATAGTCGCGCAACAGGCTGTGGAATTCCTGACGGAAATCGTCACTGTCCAGCACCTTCCGGTAGTTGTCTTTCAATTGTTCCACACACTGGTAAAGAATTTCGGGGATGTATGCTCCGCCGAAGTTTCCGTAAAAGCCTTCATCGTTTACTTGATACGTTTTCATTGTTTATTGTTTTTTGATTTAGAATCGGGGAATAAAAAAAGCGGGCTGTCGTAAGTACGACAGCCCGCTTCGTTAATCTCTTTCTGCTTATTTCGTCAGTCAGGTATCTACACACGGCTGGGTTCCTCTTACGACCTTAGGGGTTGTAAGTGGCGCCACCAGAAGAATGTATTTACCATTGTTGTTTTCATAAAAGAATGTTTTGTTTGTTTCTTGCCGCAAATGTAGAAAGAAAAAATAAGATTCCAAATAAAATGCTTCTTTTTTTGAGAAAAGTATTGTTTTTTGTCATCTGTATCCTTCTGGCGGAGACTTCCGGAAACGCCGAAACGTTTTGTTTCATACGTCGAAATGTTTTCTCTTAAAGGCCGAAACGTTTTTTTAAAAAGCCCGTAGCATTCTGGCTTTTGTCTGGCGATCTTTGTGGAAGGGGATGGAAAAAAGCCGTCTGGAGACCCTTCTGGAAGGGTGCAGACGATGCGGCTGAATCGTGCGGTCGTTGGAGTCGGATCGTGCGGTCGTTGGAGCCGGATTGTGCGGTCGTTTTTTTTGCATTGACCAGTCAATGCGAAGGTATTGTGCGGTCGTTGCAACGCCCTTGTCTGCTCCATGCTGGCAGAGGGTGCAGACATGGAGCGGACGGGGTGTTTCTGAATGTTTTCTTATGCTTGTTTGCCGAATTCTTTGTGGAATTCAACCACTGCTTCAATTCCTTTGCGGAAGATGTCGAGTGAGAAGTTTTCGTTCGGCGAATGAATGGCATCGCTTTCCAGTCCGAATCCCATCAGGACGGTCTTGATGCCCAGAACCTGCTCGAAGTCGCTGATGATGGGGATACTTCCTCCGCGGCGTACGGCGAGCGGACGTTTGCCGAAAGCCACGGTGAATCCCTTCTCAGCAGCCTGGTAAGCAGGCAATGTGATGGGGCAGACATAGCCTTCGCCTCCGTGCATGGGAGTTACTTTCACCTGTACATAATCGGGCGCGGTGGATTCCAGGTATTCGACAAAGAGCCGTGAAATCGTTTCGTGGTTCTGGTGAGGAACCAGTCGGCAGGACACCTTTGCATAAGCCTTTGAAGGCAGGACCGTCTTCGATCCTTCGCCGGTATATCCTCCCCAGATGCCGCATACATCGAATGAAGGACGGCAGCTGTTGCGCTCCAGAGTGGAATATCCCTTTTCTCCTTTCAGTGCCTTGATACCGATGGATTCCATGTATTTCTTTTCATCGAAAGGAATGTGGGCGATCATGTCGCGTTCAGCCGGAGACACTTCTTCTACATCGTCGTAGAAATGAGGAATGGTGATCCGTCCGTTTTCGTCGATCACCTTGGCCAGCATTTCGCAAAGGGTATTGATGGGGTTGGCTACGGCACCGCCGAAATGTCCCGAATGCAAGTCCCGGTTCGGTCCGGTTACCTCAATTTCCCAGTATGCAAGACCGCGCAGGCCTGTAGTCAGCGAGGGCAGGTCAGCACCCAGCATGCTGGTGTCCGATACGAGAATGACATCTGCCTTCAGCAGTTCCTTGTGTTCTTTCAGGAAGGCATTCAGGCTGGGTGATCCGATTTCTTCTTCTCCTTCGAAGATAAACTTGACATTGTGACGGAGCAGGCCTTCGCGGACCATGTATTCAAAAGCCTTGGCCTGGATCATGGCCTGTCCCTTGTCGTCGTCGGCTCCGCGGGCCCAGATGCGCCCGTCTCTTACTTCGGGTTCGAACGGCTGGCTTTTCCATAATTCCAGCGGTTCGGCCGGCATGACGTCATAGTGGGCGTAAACCAGTACGGTGGGTGCTTCGGGGTTCACGCGCTTTTCGGCATAAACCAGCGGATTTCCCTGCGAAGGCATTACGTGGGCTTCGTCAGCTCCCGCTTCGAGCAGCAGTTGTTTCCAGCGTTCCGCGCAGGCCAGCATGTCGTCTTTATGCTGGGGAAGAGCACTGATGCTGGGGATGCGGATCAGACTGAAAAGTTCGTCCAAAAAGCGGGTCTCGTTTTTTTCAATGTATTGTTTGATGTCCATAGTGCTGAATGATTGATTAAAGTCGGGTGGTTTTGTTCAGTAAATAATAGTCGAGAATGGTCATGGCTGCCATGGCTTCCACGATGGGTACGGCTCTGGGAAGTACGCAGGGATCGTGACGTCCGCGGGCTTTCAGGATGGTGTCATTGCCATGAATGTCCACTGTGGGCTGTTCCATGAGGACGGTTGCCACGGGCTTGAAGGCTACCCGGAAATAGATATCCTGTCCGTTGCTGATTCCTCCCTGGATTCCTCCTGAACGGTTGGTGTGTACATTGATCTTTCCGTTATCGTTGAAGAACAGGTCATTCTGCTGGCTTCCCTTGAGTTCCATGTTGCCGAATCCTTGTCCGTATTCGAAACCCTTGACGGCATTGATGCTCAGCATGGCATTGCCCAGGGCGGCATGAAGTTTCCCGAAGACCGGTTGTCCCAGTCCCGTGGGGCATCCTTTGATGACACAGCCGATGACTCCTCCGATGGTATCACCTTCGCCTTTGATCCGATAGATATAGTCTGCCATTTCTTTGGCCAGTTCCTGATCCGGACAGCGCACCGGATTCTCCTCGATGCGGCTCAGGTCATACTGGGTATAATCCTTGTCCAGCTTGTATGCACCGACCTGTGCTGTAAAGGCCGTGACGGTGATGCCGAGCTGTTTCAGTGCCAGCTTGGCCAGTGCACCGGCTACGACACGCGCAATGGTTTCGCGTGCCGATGAACGTCCGCCTCCGCGATGATCCCGCAGTCCGTATTTCTGGGTGTAGGTGTAGTCAGCGTGTGAGGGGCGGTATACATCTTTCATATTGTCGTAATCGCTGGAGTGCTGGTTGGTGTTCCATACGGCAAAACCGATGGGGCATCCCGTAGAAACTCCGTCATAGATACCGGAGAGGAATTCTACGGCATCCGCTTCCTTACGTGCCGTTGTCAGAGCTGACTGTCCGGGACGTCTGCGGTTTAATTCCTGCTGGATAAAGTCCATGTCGATCGGAATTCCGGCCGGAAAGCCGTCAATCACTCCTCCGATGGCTTTCCCGTGTGATTCGCCGAAGCTGGTCAGACGGAAAATGTTTCCAAATGTATTGTTGAACATACCTGTTGTTTTCTGTTTTTAGAGTTATTGAATAAATAGGGCAGGGGACTTCCGGTCAGAATTTGCTGCCGGCTCCTCCACCTCCGAAACTGCCGCCGCCGAAGCTTCCTCCTCCGAATCCGCCTCCGCCGCCGGAACCGAAACCGCCTCCCATGAAAGGACCTCCCATGAACGGGCCTCCGTTTCCTCCACGGTCGTGGAAGTCATCCTGTTCTTTCACCTTGCGCTGACGCCGGTGAGTGTATCCGCAGTTGCTGCAGCGGTAGACTACCTCTTCGGTACGGGTATTTCCGATGCGTGCAATAGTCCGTACGGATAATTGTTTCAGCGTATGCTTGTGGCAGTTGGGACATTTCGTGCGTTGACGGACGGTGTACCATAAAAGGAAAGGAACTCCGACGAAACAGATCAGCAGAATGGCAACGAGCAGACCGTCTCCTCCTTCTGCCTGTTTGCCGGGACCGGCAATCCGTTCCGTATGGTTCAGCTGCCGGCGTACGGCCTGAATGCCGGCTACCATGCCTTCATCCCACTTTCCCTGGCTGAAAGCCTTGTTCATGTAACGCTGCTGTATTCGTTTGCAGATAGCGTCGGGAAGATCTCCTTCCAGTCCGTAGCCGGTAGCAAACTGGATGCACCGTTCTCCGGTTACCAGCAGGATGACCAGTCCGTTGTCTTTTCCTTTTTCTCCCACTCCGTTCTTGCTGCCCAGCTGATAGGCAAAGTCGAAGCAGTCTCCTCCTTCAATCTGTTCCACGGCAACGACCAGGGTCTGTATGCCTGTCTCGCGTTCCAGGCCGTAAAGGATCGTATCCATAACGGCTACGGCATCGTTGGAGAGGATTCCGTCCGGATTGCTTACATAGCGTGTCCGGTCTTGCAGATGAACGAGCGGAATGTCTTCAACCTTGTATTCCCGGGCCTCGGTCTGCATGACTGCACACCATCCCAGGAAAAGCAGGAGAGATAAAGCAATTCGTTTCATACCGTTTTTCAGAACTTAACTTCCGGAGCTTTTTCTGCACCTTCCTGTGCTTCGAAGTAAGGACGCTTTTCGAAACCGAACATGCCGGCCAGAATGTTGCGCGGGAAGCGGCGGATGCTGGTGTTGTAAGCCTTGGCAACTTCATTGAACTTGCGGCGTTCTACGCTGATACGGTTTTCAGTACCTTCAAGCTGTGCCTGCAAGGTCTGGAAGTTTTCATTGGCTTTCAGTTCCGGATAGTTTTCCGTCACGGCAAGCAGACGGCTCAAAGCGCTTCCGATCTCTCCCTGTGCACGCTGGTAGGCGGCCATCTTTTCCGGAGTCAGATCGTCAATGCTGACGGTGGTCTGAGTGGCTTTGGCGCGTGCGGAAACGACGGCATCAAAAGTTTCTTTTCGTGTGCGGCATATCCTTTCACGGTATTGACCAGATTCGGGATCAGATCCGCACGTCTTTGATATTGGTTTTCTACGTTACTCCAGGCTGTACCTACGGCTTCATCCTGTGACACCATTGAATTATAAGAGGAAATGCAGAATATGGCTAAAAGGACAACTACTGCAATAACGATAATTCCTGTTTTTTCATGTTCTTTGTTTTTAATTGGTTTAGGGTTTATTTGATGATCAAACTTAATTAAAAATAAGGATATACT
>ENA-OQHN01000784-OQHN01000784.1-human-gut-metagenome-genome-assembly--contig:-NODE-784-length-10336-cov-3.527770_pt1 | contig 10336 bp, 8 predicted proteins | sample MGYA00242564_ERZ504721 | MGnify/ENA primary metagenome ERZ504721 (study PRJEB26092, sample SAMD00036212) | human gut metagenome | host: Homo sapiens | study: EMG produced TPA metagenomics assembly of...
TATCTAAGACTATGTCAAAGATAGTGAAGATGAGAGCATCGTGCGACTCGTGCCGAATCTTTGATTTTTGATTTGCGAAATTCTTAAAAAGATTCGCGCCTTTCGGAAAAAACCTTAACTTTGTTAAAGTACCTCGCACCGGCGAAACGACACTTTTATTCGCTTGGCAGCTCATAGGCTGCCGAACGGCAAGAGATCGTTTTCGATAATTTTTCGGTTGCTACGAATGGAGCCAAAAGATTTATGTTATGAAAAAAATCGTCGTATTCCTGCTGCTTGTTTCAAGTTCTTTTCCCTTCGGGCTGCACCCGGCCGAAACAGTACGCCGACTATTCGCGGCACTCGTGTTTCGACCGTACGGAGATCGACAGCGCTACGCTGCGAACCTCGAGTATTGGCGTGTGTGGGGTTCGTGAAATATCACCATCCGGCATTTTCGGACGACCGGTACGACTTGGATTTCGAACTTTTCGAGTTGCTGCCTCTGGTCGCCGATACCGCTCCTGCCGCTCGCAATGAGATATTGGCCCAGTGGATCGACGGCTTCGGCAGGTACAAAACAGCATCCGAAAAATACGAGAAGATACTGGCGTCGGATTCGGTTTTTGAACACCGCACCGACATCGGATGGATTCGGGATACGGCAACGCTCGGCCGCGAGCTTTCGGAGCGTCTGGTCCGGCTGCGTTCTGCCGACCGAACCGCAGGGAACCGTTACGTGTCGCAAACGTATTACGAAACCTATGACCAATGGTCCCCCAATCCCTGTTTCGACGGAGAAAAACCCTATTACGACTTGTCGAATCCCGACTACGGCTATCGCCTGCTCACGGTATTCCGTTTCTGGAACATGGTCGAATATTTCTTTCCAAGTAAATACTTGACCGACAAGGACTGGAACGATGTTCTTCCCGAATATATCCGGCGTATGGCACACCCGACGGGCAGTTACCTGCGGGAAACGCGACGGATGATCGCGGAACTCGACGACAACCACGCACAATACGGCGGAGGAATCTTCGAATTGTTCGGCCGTTATCGAGTCCCTCTCAACACAGGCTTCGTCGAAGGGCGGCTCATCGTCGTAACGCCCGATACCGTCCCGGTGAAGAGCGAGCGGAAAGCCCCCTTTCAGGTGGGGGACGAAATCGTCGCTGTCGAAGATAAACCGGTCGAATATTACATGGCACAAACCAGGGAATTCATTTCCTGCTCCAACGGGAACGACGTGCTGGCAGCTACGGCCGATCAAATTCTGCGCACTAAAGAGAATCGGCCGCTATCGATCCGCTACCGCCGTGACGGAGTGACGAGGGACACATTGGCCGACGTAACAAAGATGCCAGGACATTTCAGTTGGAATTACCTTTGGAAATACCACAGGACATTCTCGATGCTCGAAGATTCGATCGGATATATCTGTCCGGACAAACTCTCGAAAGAGGAGATACCTGAGATCTCAAACGGCCTGAAAAAAACCAGAGGGTTGATTATCGATTTACGCTATTATCCTTCACAAGATTTTAATGAATTTGTAAGCCAGTACATCGTTCCGGACGATGTTAAATATACGGTCCGATTTACTTACCCCGATCTTGCATTGCCGGGAGTATTTTACGCGAGAGACTATTCTTATCCGACATATAAAACAGAAAAATACAACGCCCCTATCATTATAATGGTTAATGAAGGGACGCAAAGTTACGGAGAAACATCCGTACAAAAAATCCAAAATAATCCATATACTATAACGATCGGTTCTCAAAGCGCCGGAGCCAACGGCAATATCAGCAAATTTACGTTACCTCGGGGAATACTCGGCGCATTTTCCGGGTTAGGGTGGTATTATCCCGACGGATGGGTGGTGAATCGGCAGGGCGTGAAGATCGACCACGAAATACGGCCGACCCTCGAAGGTATCCGGGATGGACGGGACGAAATGTTGGAGGCAGCACTGAGCCTAATCGAAGAGAAGACCGAAGAAGAGTAGGCAGAGCCGGACACAGGATGCGAAACGGCGCTGCGGGTATTCAATCCGCAGCGCCGTTTTGAAATATTCGTCCCCGTTCCGCCCGAACTTCGGAAATTACTCCACCGGTTCGTAATCGATCGAGGAGTCCTGGTCCGTACGTTCGATCTTCATGATTACCGGGCGGAGTCCGTCGTTGCAGGAACAGATCGCCACGCCTTCCTTCGTGATCCAATCGCCGAAATAGAACTTTCCGGCGCCGTGCGACAAGGCGAACACATACTGATAAACCGCCTTCCACGCTTTCGTCGCAAAAAACCTTCGGGCTTGGCATAGTCGGCATAAAAAACCTGACCTTCACGCATCATAGGACACCTCGTAAAGCCGGGAGCGGCATACTCTCGTGCCAATTCCTCGTTCAGTGTCCGTTGCAGGATCGTAATTTTACAGCGCTTCATAATATCGTCTTTCGCTCAGAACCCATTCTGCGGGGGGACTGACTTGCCGCCCGCAGACAGGCGTTTCAAAAATCAAGCCCGCACCTGCGCACCCGCCTTGCGTTCGAACTGAGCCGTCAGATTGGCCATCGCCTGCTCGATCATCTTGTCGGTCAGCGTCTGGGTCTTGTCCTCCAGTACGAAACTCAGGGCATACGATTTTTTACCTTCGGGCAGCTTATCGCCCTCATAAACATCGAAGAGCGAAACCCGTTTGAGCAACTTGCGTTCGGCCGCGAAAGCAATATCACGCAGTGCGGAGAAAGTCACCTCCTTGTCGATCAGCAGCGCCAAATCGCGTTTTACCTCCGGGAACTTGGAAAGTTCTTTGGCCGTGACCTTATTCTTACGCGTAGCCTTGATCAGGGCCCCGAAATCCATCTCCAGATAATAAACGTCCTGTTTCAGATCGAAAGCCTTGCGCAGCTTCGACGAAACGACACCCATTTGCACCAACTCCCTGGCCTTGTCGTTGAGCGAGAAGGAGAGTGCATCCCCGTAAAGATCGCTGCGGAGCGATTCGGACTTGAGCGTATAAAGGTCGAGCCCGAAACGACGCAACAGCTTCTCGGCAATCGCTCGCAGCGTAAAGAACGATGCCTGCTCCGGTTTCCGGTTCCACGAAAGGGGTGCGGCGATGCCGGTTACGGCGATCGCCAGGCGGAACTGCTCGGAATAAGCCTTCAGCGGCTCTTCCGGTGTAGCGGCCGTCGCATCGTAAAAGTAGCAGTTGCCGAACTCGTACAGCTTCAGGTCGCCGTTGCGGTGGTTGGTGTTCAGTTGCACGGCTTCGAGCATATTGAACAGCAGCGTCTGTCGCATGACGTTCAGGTCGTTGCTGAGCGGATTGAGTATCTTCACGCAATGCTCCGGCTTGTATGATGTAAGTCCTCGTAATAAGCCGCTTTCGTCAGTGAATTGGACATGATCTCCGTAAAGCCGTTAGCCGTCAGGAAATCGGCGGCGAGGTTCATCAGCTTGTTCCGGTCGGGTTTCGGCGCGTAGGAGAGCGCCGAATTGACGTGCGAGGGAACAGGGATGTTATTGTAGCCGTAGATGCGGAGAATCTCCTCGACCAAATCGGCCTCGCGCGTCACATCGACCCGATAGGGCGGCACGGCCACGCGCCATAGGTCACCTTCCTCGGCCTCGATTTTAATGTCGAGCGCACCGAGAATCGTGCGGATCGTATCGGCAGGAATCTCTTTGCCGATCAGACGATTGACACGCTTTATATCGAGTTCCACTTTGAACTTTTCGATAGGAGCGGAGCAAATATCCGTAATTTCGGAGGCGATCTCTCCTCCGGCCAGCTCCTTCATCAGCAGGGCGGCACGCTTGAGGGCATAGACCTGTATGTCGGGATCCACGCCGCGCTCGAAGCGGAACGAAGAATCGGTGTTCAGGCCGAAGCGCTTGGCCGTCTTGCGCACCCAGACCGGGTTGAAATAGGCGCTCTCGATGAATACGTCGGTCGTCGTATCGCTCACGCCCGAATCCAATCCGCCGTAAACGCCCGCAATACACATGGGTTTCGCAGCCGAGCAGATCATCAGGTCGTTGGCCGTGAGCTTGCGCTCTACGCCGTCGAGCGTCACGAACGGAGTACCTTCCTCGCAGGTTCTGACCACGATCCGGCCGCCGTCGATCTTCGCTGCATCGAAAGCGTGCAGGGGCTGTCCCAGCTCGAAAAGCACGAAATTGGTGATGTCCACCAGGTTGTTTTTGGGGGTAATGCCCGCTGTCCGCAGGCAGTTCTGCATCCATTCGGGCGAAGGGCCTATCTTACAATTCTTGACCGTAACACCCGCATAGCGCGGTGCGGCTTCGCTGTTTTTCACTTGCACATCGATCTTCAGATCGCGGTTATCGACGGCGAAAGCGCTCACGTCGGGCCATTGCAGTTCGACGGGCTTGCCCTGGCTTTTGAGATAGGCCGCCAGATCACGTGCCACGCCGATATGCGACGCCGCATCGATGCGGTTGGGAGTCAGACCGATGCCGATGACATAGTCGTCTTCCAGCTTCAGATACTCCCGGGCCGGCTGGCCGACTTTCGCGTCGGCCGGCAGCTCCATAATGCCCTCATGCGAAGCTCCGATACCCAGTTCGTCCTCGGCACAGAGCATGCCGAGCGACTCCACGCCCCGGATCTTGCTCCGCTTGATCTTGAACTCCTCCTCGCCGCCGTTAGGGTAGAGCACCGCACCTACCGTAGCGCAGAGGACCTTGAGACCCTGCCGACAGTTGGGAGCACCGCAGACGATCTGCAACGGAGCCTCGCCGCCTACATCCACGGTCGTCAGGTGCAGATGGTCCGAATCGGGATGATCCGTGCAGGTCAGCACCTCGCCGACCACGACGCCCGCAAGTCCGCCGCGAATCGATTCGATCTTTTCGAAGCTCTCGACCTCCAGGCCGATATCGGTGAGGATCGTCGCCATTTCTTCGGCCGACAGATCGGTTTTAAGGTAGCGTTTCAGCCAGTTATAGGAGATATTCATAGTATGTGTAATATTTTATTATTGACAAAGAGTAAGCAAAGGTATAAAAATATCCCGATTTTATCCCGCAAAAGAGCGGTAATTACGAAGACGGCCAGCACCGTGCTCGCAATGCCGTTGAGCGTGCCGAAAGCGATGCCGATATTCCGCTGCCGTGTCGGGGTCACCAACAGGTGTTCGGCGACGAGGATCAGCGTGAAAAGCCCTTCGCCGAGCCACAGCCAGCCGTTCTGGGGGCAAAACGATCCGAACCAGAAAAGCGCCGCGACGCTCACGGCGTGCAACAAAATACTGAACAGGAGCGACACCCGTGCCGAAAAACGGGCCGGGATGGAGTAAAGGCCGTTCTTGCGGTCGAAATCGGCGTCCTGCAACGCATAGATGATGTCGAAGCCACCGCACCAGGTCATCACCAGCAGCGCCAGGATACAGGGCGGCCATGCGAAATGTCCCGTGACGGCAATGTACGCCCCCACCGGAGCAATACCCAGCCCCAGACCGAGCACCAGATGCGCCAGCGCGGTGAACCGTTTGCAATAACTATATATCAATATAACGAATAGTGCCACAGGCGATAATAATCCGGTAAGTAAATTGATAGTCGAGGCGGTGACAACGAACAGCAGCGCATTGACGATCACGAAACGGAGCGCTGCCCGGGCACTGATCTTTCCGGCCGGAATTTCTCGGTCGGCCGTGCGGGGATTGGCCTTGTCGATGCGGCGGTCGGCCCAGCGGTTGAAGCCCATCGCGGCGTTGCGGGCGAAGACCATGCAGAGCAACACCTGCAAGAGCAGCACCACCCAGCCGTACCTGCCCGAACAGTCCGAAGAGATCCCCTCGGTACGCAGCGCATAAACGAACCCGACGAGGGCGAAAGGCATGGCGAAAATCGTATGGGCGAACTTGACCAGTCCGGCATATTGACGTATCATTGTCGATTCGATTTTATGGTCGCAAAAGTAATCATTTTTTTCGGCAGCAGAATACGACCAGGGCAAGAAATCAGCCCCCGACAACGCCTGAAATCCATTGTTTTTCTCCGGAAAGATATTATCTTTGCACATTATTATATAAGGATTTCACTCGACAATGAAAAACATACGCAATTTTTGCATCATAGCCCACATCGACCACGGCAAATCGACACTGGCCGACCGCCTGCTGGAAAAGACCAATACGCTCAACCAGCGGGAAATGCAGGCCCAGGTCCTGGACAACATGGACTTGGAGCGCGAAAAGGGCATCACCATCAAGAGCCATGCGATCCAGATGGAATACCTGGCCCGCAACGGCGAAAAATACGTGCTCAACCTGATCGACACTCCGGGCCACGTGGACTTTTCCTATGAGGTATCGCGTGCCATCGCCTCGTGCGAAGGGGCTCTGCTCGTAGTCGATGCCACGCAGGGTATCCAGGCGCAGACCATATCGAACCTTTACCTGGCTGTCGAGCACGACCTGAAGATCATTCCCGTACTGAACAAGATCGACATGGACTCGGCGATGATCGACGAAGTGAAGGATCAGGTAGTCGATCTGCTGGGTTGTGACCCGGACGAGATCCTCTGCGCCTCCGGCAAAACGGGACTGGGCGTGGAAGAGGTGCTCGAAGCCATCGTCGAGCGGATTCCGGAGCCTCAGGGCGATGCGAACGCTCCGTTGCAGGCATTGATCTTCGACTCGGTGTTCAACCCCTTCCGGGGCATCATCGCCTATTTCCGCGTCTTCAACGGCACGATCCGCAAGGGCGAGCATGTCAAATTCTTCAACACGGGCAGCGAGTACGACGCCGACGAGGTGGGCGTGCTGAAGCTCAAGATGCAGCCCCGCGACGAAATCCGTGCCGGGGACGTGGGCTATATCTGTTCGGGTATCAAAACTTCGTCGGACGTCAAGGTGGGCGATACGATCACTTCGGTCGAAAACCCCTCGACGGAGGCCATCGCCGGTTTCGAGGATGTGAAACCGATGGTCTTCGCGGGCGTCTATCCCGTCGAAGCCGACCAGTACGAAGACCTGCGGGCTTCGCTCGAAAAATTGCAGCTCAACGATGCCTCGCTCACGTTCGAGCCCGAAAGTTCGCTGGCGCTGGGCTTCGGCTTCCGCTGCGGATTTTCTCGGCCTGCTGCACATGGAGATCATCCAGGAACGCCTCTACCGCGAATTCGACATGGACGTCATCACGACCGTCCCGAACGTATCCTATAAAATCACCACGACGCAGGGCGACGTGCTCGAGGTGCACAACCCCTCGGGCCTGCCCGAAATAACCAAAATCGCCTCGATCGAGGAGCCTTATATCCTGGCTCAAATCATCACCAAGTCGGATTTCCTGGGCAACGTGCTCAAGCTCTGCATCGACAAGCGGGGTATCATGAAAAACCAGACCTTCATCACGCAGGATCGCGTGGAGGTCAATTTCGAGATGCCCCTGTCGGAAATCGTGTTCGACTTCTACGACAAGCTCAAGAGCATTTCCAAGGGCTACGCCTCGTTCGACTACCACCGCATCGGGTTCCGTCCGAGCAAGCTGGCCAAACTGGACATCCTGCTCAACGGCGAACCGGTCGATGCCCTTTCGTCGCTGATCTATGCCGACCACGCCTACGATTTCGGACGCAGAATGTGCGAGAAGCTCAAGGAGCTGATCCCGCGCCAACAGTTCGACATCGCCATCCAGGCAGCCATCGGCGCCAAGATCATCGCCCGCGAAACGGTCAAGGCCGTGCGCAAGGACGTGACGGCCAAGTGCTACGGCGGCGACATCTCCCGAAAGCGCAAGTTGCTGGAAAAGCAGAAAAAGGGCAAGAAACGCATGCGTCAGATCGGCAATGTCGAAGTACCCCAGTCGGCCTTTCTCGCCGTATTGAAAATGGATTAGCTATGAAAAAGACGATTATCGACCTGTTCGAATCCTCCGTTGAAAAATACGGAAAGAAAACCTTCCTGCTCGAGAAGCGTCATCACGCCTTTCAGCCCACGACTTACGCGGAAACCAGGGAACAGGCCCTGGAAGTGGGGGCCGGATTAGCTTCGCTGGGCATCCGCCCCAAAGACAAGGTCGCTATCCTGGCCGAAGGAAGCAACGGATGGATCATCTCCGAGCTGGGTATCTTCTATGCCGGAGCGATCAGCGTTCCGCTGTCGGTCAAACTCGAAGAGTCGAACGATCTGTTGTTCCGGCTCCGCCACGCCGAGGTCAAGGCGCTGTTCGTTTCGAAACAACAGCTTCCGAAGATCCGCCGCATCCGGGCGGAACTGCCGGAACTCGAACAGATCATCGTCCTGGGACACATTCCGCTCGAAAGCGGCGAAACGGCCTACGGCATGCTCAAACGTCTGGGCCGCGACTATTTGGCCGGGCATAAGGAGGAATTTCTCAAAATAGGGCAGGCAATCCGGAACGACGACTACGCCACGATCACCTACACGTCGGGCACGACGGCCGATCCGAAAGGCGTCGTCCTGACCCACCGCAACTACACGGCCAACGTCGAACAGTCGCTCTCGCGCATCGACATCCCGTCCAGCTACCGCACGCTCATCATCCTGCCGCTGGACCACTGTTTCGCGCACGTGGTGGGATTCTACATCATGATCGCCTGCGGCGCCAGCGTGGCGACCGTACAAATAGGGGCGACCCCGATGGAGACACTCAAGAATATTCCGCAGAATATCCGCGAAGTGAAACCCAACTTCCTGCTGTCGGTGCCGGCACTGGCCAAAAATTTCCGCAAAAACATCGAAACTTCGATTCGGGCCAAAGGACCTTTCACTGAACGGTTGTTCGACTTCGCGCTCCGCACGGCCTATATCTACAATCAGGACGGCTACCACAAGGGCAAGGGCTGGCGGATCCTGCTGGCACCCGTCGTGGGACTTTTCGACCTCGTGCTGTTCCGCAAGGTGCGGGAGGCATTCGGCGGCAGCCTGGAGTTTTTCGTCGGGGGCGGCGCACTGCTCGATTCGGAGCTGCAACGCTTTTTCTATGCCATCGGGATCCCGATGTTCCAGGGATACGGACTTTCGGAAGCTACACCCGTCATTTCGACCAATTCGCCCAAGTACCACTGGCACAAGTTCGGATCGTCGGGCAAGATTCTCGAACCGCTCGACCTGAAAATCCTTGACGAAGAGGGGCGAGAGCTGCCGCGCGGCCAAAAGGGTGAAATCGTCATCCGGGGCGAGAACGTCATGGCCGGCTACTGGAAAAATCCCGATGCGACGGCGGCGACCGTCCGCAACGGCTGGCTCCACACGGGCGATATGGGCTATGTGTCGGAGGATGATTTCCTCTACGTATTGGGGCGCTTCAAGAGCCTGCTGATCGCCAGCGACGGAGAGAAGTACAGCCCCGAAGGAATGGAGGAGGCGATCGTCGATAAGTCGCCCTTCATCGACCAGATCATTATCTATAACAACCAAAGTCCCTTCACCGGGGCGATCGTCGTACCCAATCGCGACGCCCTGCGCCGCGAGCTCGACGCCCGCGATATCCGGGAGGGTAGAGCGGCTGCGGCCGCCGACATCCTCGGTGCGGAGATCGACCGTTACCGGGCCGGCGGCCCTATGCCGGAGAATTTCCCGAGCGGTGGCTTCCGGCGGGACTGGCTATTCGTGGACGAGCCATTCACCGAGCAAAACGGACTGATCAACAGTACGATGAAAATCGTCCGCAACAAGGTGGAAGAGTATTTCCGCGACCGGATCGACTACCTCTATACTCCGGAGGGAAGGGAGTTGCGAAACGATAAAAACCTTGCGTCACTGCGGAAAATGGTAGAATAACCTGAAATTTTACCGCCCGAAGAGTTGATAAATAAAAAAATCGGAGTAACTTTGTTCTCCGAATGCGGAGTAGCTCAGTGGTAGAGCATCAGCTTGCCCAAGCTGAGGGTCGCTGGGTTCGAGCCCCGTTTTCCCGCTCACGATGGTCCTTTTCGAAGGACCATTTTTTTGTTAGGCAAGATTACATAATATAGAAGTAAACGATTCTGGACATCAATGATATGCAGAATCGTTTCGTTTTAATACCGGAACAAAGAGCGAACAGCAGCGAAAGTACGATTATCAGGATCGCCCCCTGAAAGTTCCAAAAACAGTCAGCCTTATTTTCCTTTATCCATCTGCTTCTCCAGCAAAGAAATTACCCGGTTCATCTGCTCGTCCCGCTCCTTGAAACTGTCGGCCTGCTTTTTTATTACCTCCCAAGCATCCCTGGGAATCAACACTTCATCGGAGCCTGCCGGTCGCCCGACATAATACTCCTGGTCGTTTACCAAAAAGCTCATTCCCGCCTTCCATTGCCGGATAGTGAACGACATTCAGCATCGGTCCTTCACCGTTCAACAGCCAATCTTTAT
>ENA-OQHN01000785-OQHN01000785.1-human-gut-metagenome-genome-assembly--contig:-NODE-785-length-10323-cov-5.189388_pt1 | contig 10323 bp, 10 predicted proteins | sample MGYA00242564_ERZ504721 | MGnify/ENA primary metagenome ERZ504721 (study PRJEB26092, sample SAMD00036212) | human gut metagenome | host: Homo sapiens | study: EMG produced TPA metagenomics assembly of...
CAATGAATACATGGCCGGCCTTTCCTCTTGTGCTCCTACGGGAAAATCTTGTACAATATTCGTTGGAGAGTGATTGATACTATGCATATTGTAATGGTAGAGCCGGAAATTCCCGGCAATACGGGCAACGTAGCCCGGTTATGCGCGGCGAATAAGATGACGCTGCATTTGGTAAAACCATTGGGGTTTTCTATCGACGACAAGCATTTAAAGCGCGCCGGCCTTGATTATTGGCATCTCGTAGACGTACAGGTTCATGAAAACTTCGATGAAGTGCTGGAAAAATACAAGGGCCACCGCTTTTTTTATTTGACGACAAAGGCAAACCAGTGTTATGCCGATATTCAGTTTCAAGAAGACGACATGCTCGTCTTCGGCAAGGAAACGAAGGGCTTGCCGGAAGAATTGCTTAAGCAGTATCCGGACAGCTGCTTCCGCGTGCCCATGGCCGAAGAAGCGCGGAGTCTGAACCTGTCGAATACGGTCGCCATCGTTTCGTATGAAGCGCTGCGCCAGCTCGGATTTCCCGGCATGGCCAAGGGCGGCGTCGGCATCGATCATTTAACCTAAGGAAAAGGCGGGAAACAATAGTGGAATTATACGATAAAGCCAATGAGTTGGCAAAAGCGATTCAAAATTGCAAGGAATACGTAGAACTGGTAGAGGCGGGCAAGGTGCTGGCCGAAGACGAAAAGACGGCCCATTTGGTGCAGGATTTCCTCATCATGCAGGCCCAGCTGGCTTATGCCGAATCCATGGGCAATAAGCCGATCCGCAAGAAAATCGAACAGCTGAACCGCATGGCGGAACAGCTTAAAAAGAACGAAACGGCTATGGCTTACCTGCAGAAATACAACCGCTGGCAGGCGATGGCTGGAGAAGTGTATCAGGTAATTCAGAACGCAATGGCAGAAGGAATGAGCATTCTTGATAAATAAGTACGCATTGACAAGTTTTGCGGCGCAGATGAGCAAGTATACGCCGATGGACAACATCATTCTCGACGCGCCCATGAGCGAGCATACGACCTTTGCCGTCGGAGGCCCGGCCGATATTCTGGTCCTGCCGGCGTCGGTGAAGGAAATGTCCGTGGCTATCCGCATCGCCCGCTCCCTGGAACTGCCCGTGACGGTCTTGGGCGGCGGATCGAACGTCCTCGTCCGGGACGGCGGCATCCGCGGCGTCGTCATCCAGCTGAACCGCCTGAAGAAGGTCTTGTCCTGCCATGACGGCAAGCTGCTGGTCAGTGCGGGCTACATGCTGAAGGATATTTGCCAATTTGCGCAGGAACAGGGATTGACGGGCATAGAATTTGCCTGTGGCATACCCGGCACGCTGGGCGGCGCCGTCTTTATGAACGCCGGCGCCTACGGCGGCGAAATGAGCCATGTCGTGTCCCGCGTCCGTACGGTCAGCAGCACCGGCGGCGTCCATACGTACAGCGCGCCGAACTTAGGCTTTGGCTATCGTCAGAGCCGGTTTCAGAAATCCCAGGAATTCGTCGTTGAAGTGGAGCTGCTCCTGCGGCCCGGTGACAAGGACGAAATCCAGCGCACCATGGACGACCTCATGCAGCGGCGGCGCAGCAAGCAGCCGCTGGAAATGCACAGCGCCGGCAGCACCTTTAAGCGTCCTCCAGGATATTTTGCCGGCACGCTCATCGACCAGACCGGCCTGAAGGGCCTGTCGTGCGGCGACGCGCAGGTATCGACAAAGCACGCCGGCTTCGTCGTCAATCGGGGCCATGCCTCGGCCCGCGACGTCCTGCAGGTGATTCGCGAAGTGCAGCGCCGCGTCGAACTGGCCCACGGCGTCCATTTAGAGCCGGAAGTGCGGATTATCGGCGAAGACTAGGTAAATTTCATCGTATTTTTCTGTAAAAAGCCCTGCGACGTGTAGTCAAGCGGGGCTTTTTGTGCTATACTCTATGAGTTACGAACTAACTATACTTATCATTATTTGACATAGGAGAGAGGACATTAGATGGAACGTCAAGATATTCGCAATATTGCAATTATTGCCCACGTTGACCATGGCAAAACGACATTGGTCGACGCAATGCTTAAGCAGAGCCACGTTTTCCGCACCAATGAAAAGGTTGCCGAACGAGTCATGGACTCCGGCGATATCGAACGGGAACGGGGCATTACGATCCTGTCCAAAAACACGTCCGTCATGCATGAAGGCGTCAAGATCAATATCGTCGACACGCCGGGCCATGCCGATTTCGGCGGCGAAGTAGAACGTGTTCTGAATATGGTCGACGGCGTACTGCTGCTCGTCGACGCCTTCGAAGGCCCTATGCCGCAGACGAAATACGTACTGCGCAAGGCGCTGGAACAGAATTTGAAGCCTATCGTAGTTATCAATAAAATCGACAAGCCCGAAGCCCGCGTTTCGGAAGTCGAAGACGAAGTACTGGAACTGTTCATGGAATTGGAAGCCAACGACGAACAGCTCGATTTCCCGGTCATTTACGCAAATGGCCGCGACGGCATTGCCAAGTATTCCATGGATGACGACAGCTCCGATTTGGAACCGTTGTTTAAAACCATCATTAAACACTGCCCCTGCCCCAAGGGTGATATCGACGGCCCGCTGCAGTTTATGGTTACGACCTTGGATTACGACGACTACGTCGGTAAAATCGCCATCGGCCGTATCGTCCGCGGCCGTCTCCGTCCGAACCAGAACGTCGTGATTACCGATGGCGAAGGCCAGCGCCGTGCCAAGGTCGGCCGCGTATATACGTACGAAGGCCTGAAGCGGACGGAAACGGAAGAAGCTGCTATGGGCGATATTGCCTGCATCATCGGTATTCCTGACCTCAAGATCGGCGAAACTGTAGCAGACCCGCAGAATCCGGAAGCCTTGCCGAAAATCAACATCGACGAACCGACCTTGTCGATGATTTTCTACGTCAACGACAGCCCCTTCGCCGGCCAGGAAGGCGAATTCGTCACGAGCCGCCACCTCCGCGACCGCTTGTTCCGCGAAGTGCAGACCAACGTGTCCCTCCGCGTCGAAGAAACAGACAGCGCCGATGCCTTTAAGGTATCGGGCCGCGGCGAACTGCACATTGCCGTCCTCATCGAAGAAATGCGCCGCGAAGGCTATGAAATGCAGATCGGCAAGCCCAGTGTCATTACGAAGGAAATCAACGGCCAGAAATGCGAACCGCTGGAAGCCCTGACTATCGACGTGCCGCAGGAATTCATGGGCTCCGTTATGGAAAAACTCGGTACCCGAAAGGCGGAAATGGTCAATATGGTCGACATCGCCGGCTACACTCGTTTGGAATTCATTATTCCGGCCCGCGGCCTCATCGGCTTCCGCAGCGAATTCCTCACGGCCACGAAGGGCAACGGCATCATGTACCATGTCTTCCACGGCTATGCTCCCTGGAAGGGCGAAATTCCCGGCCGTACGCGCGGCAGCTTAGTCGCCTTTGAATCGGGCACGACGACGGGCTATGGTATTTTCAACCTGCAGGACCGCGGCGACATGTTTATCTCGCCGGCTCAGGAAATTTACCTCGGCCAGGTCGTAGGTGAAAGCAACCGCGACGTCGACATCGACGTAAACCCCTGCAAGAAAAAACACCTTACCAATACGCGTTCCTCCGCGTCGGACGAAGCGCTTCGCCTCGTTCCGCCCCGCGTCATGGGCCTGGAAAAATCGCTCGAATGGATCAACGATGACGAGCTCGTCGAAGTTACGCCGAAGAGCATTCGTATCCGCAAAGCCATTTTGGATAAGCACGACAGAAAGAAAGCTATGCGCAAAGCACAGCAGTAATTGCAATGTTATCGAAGCAGCCTTCCAAACACCCGTCGGGAGGCTGCTTTTTGTCAATGCTAAAGGATTTCTAAACAACTCTAAACTACTTCTAAATAAATTTTTAACAAATAATGATTATTAAAATATTGACAATGGGGCGGAAGTATGTAATAATTTAAGTGTAAAAACTACTGCAACTAAAAACACTAGGAGGTATTAGAGTATGAAAAAGAAAATGGGAACTATCTTAGCGGTATTAGCTGTAAGTGCAATGGGATTTTCGACGGCGTTTGCCAGCATGAGCGCGCAGGATGCAGAAAACATCGTATTGAAAGAATATCCGGGCGCTACGATTCATAGAGTAGACCGCGATTACGTACGACGGCCGCAGAGTATATGAAGTAGATTTCAGAACCGACAGCATCTGGGACGGCGAATTGACCATTGACGCCGATACGGGCAAGATTTTAGAACGGAAAGAAAAATACTAAGATACAGCTGTAGGGGGGAATGATGATGAAAAAGAAGTTGAGCGCATTACTGGCTCTTGCAGCTGTGACATGTATGGGCATCGTACCGGCCTTTGCCATCAGCATGCAGGATGCGGAACAGATTGTTAAAAACGAATATCCCGGTGCGGTAATCCACCGCGTAGAACGGGATTATGACGATGGCCGCAGAGTTTACGAAATCGATTTCCACAGCGACTCCGTTTGGGAAGGCGATCTTACCATTGATGCCGAAACGGGCAGAATTTTGGAACGGGATATCGATAATGACCGCGATCGCGACTGCAACCGCCGCCATCGCCACAACCGTCACTGCAGCGATTGGTAACAGGTACCGGCAAGTATAAGATATAAAAAGAACGGATTCATCAGGATAGGCCTGCGGGCCTGGTCTTGATGAATCCGTTTTTTACTTTTTAGAATGCTGCCGGATGATTTTACAACGTCAGGGTATGATACAGGCTGCCGTCCATGGTTTTCCATTGGCATTCGTCGGCCGTCATGATCATATATCCGGCAGGCGTGTTTTCCTTGGGCAGGGAAATCGAGCCGGGATTCAGGTATAGGTTGCCGCTGCCGAAGGGTTCCCAGGCCGGCACGTGCGTGTGGCCGTGAAGCAGGATGTCGCCGGCGCTGAGGGGAGGCGGAGCGGCCGTGTTGAAGTCGTCGCCGTGCGTCGCGAAGACCGTCCGCTTTCCTAAATAGAGAAGGGCATAGCTGGCCATGATGGGAAATTCCAGCACCATCTGGTCGACAGCCGCGTCGCAGTTTCCCTGTACGCAGAGGATGCGGTCCTTTTCAGCGTTCAGCATGGCGGCTACGTCTTTGGGACAGTATTCTTTCGGCAAGTCGTTGCGCGGACCGTGATATAAAATATCACCTAACAGAACTAATTTCTGCGCCTCCTCGCGGCGAAAGGCATCCAGCAATCTGCGGCAGCAGTATGCGGAGCCGTGAATGTCTGAAGCAATCATGAGTTTCATCGTCGTACCTCCTATATATACATGAGGGTATTACAGTTTAAAATTATGTTTGAAATATTCCCGGTCTTCCGGCAGCATGCGGTGCAGCTGGCTGTCCTGCTCTGTTATCCTGCGCACAGGGCGACAGGGATTGCCGTAAGCCAGATACCCGTCGGGAATGTCCTTGGTGACGACGCTGCCGGCGCCGATGACGACGTTGTCGCCGATGCGCACGCCGCCCAGGACGGTGACGTTGCAGGCCAGCCAGACGTTATGGCCGATATGGATGTCTTCGGCGTACTCGGCCATGGTCATGCGCCCTTCATTGTCGAGGCCGAGCCGTTCCTGCGGCAGAAGGGGATGATTCGTTGCCATAAGCGATACGTTGGGGCCGAAGCAGACGTTGTCGCCGATATAGATGCGGGCGTCATCCATGACGGTGAGGTTGAAGTTGGCGAAGAAATTTTCGCCGATAAAGGTATGGCAGCCGTAATTGAATTGAATGGGACCCTGGAAATAGTAAACTGTTCCGATAGATCCGATAAATTCCTTGATGATGGGCTGCCGCAGCGGGTCATACTCGTCCATCTGATTGAACCGCAGACAGGCATTATGCGCTTTATGCTTCATTGCGACAAGTTCCGGCGCCCGGTTATTGAAAATATAGCCGGCAAAAATTTTTTCTTCTTCTGTCACGTCTGACACCTCCTGATACATTATGCATAATACTATAGTACGTCATTTTGCAGCGGGAAGCAACTGAATGGCAGCGCTTCCTCTGGCACGGCAATGGCAAACATGATATAGTATATATTGTCTGATTGGAAACTATTAGGAGGTTTTGTATGTATACATCCGTTTTATTTGATTTAGACGGCACGCTGACCGATTCGAAGGAAGGAATCATCAAGTCCGTTGAATATGCCCTTATACAGCTGGGCGAAACGACGGAAGGCCGGCTGGATCAGCATATTATCGTCGGGCCGCCGCTGGTTACGACGTTTCGCGAGACCTTTGGATTTTCCGAGGAAAAGGCGCTGGAAACGTATGCTCATTTCCAGCAGCGATACAGCACGATAGGCAAGTTTGAAAACCGGGCCTTCGACGGTATCGTCCCCATGCTGCAGCGCCTGCAGGAACGGGGCGTACGCTCTTTTGTCGCTACGTCCAAGCCGGAAGTTCACGCCAGGGCTATCTGCGAAAAATTCGGCATCGCGCCGTACGTCGAAATGATTGCCGGCCCGGCTGTAGGCGGCACGGACACGAAGGCCGATATTATTCGCCGCATTTTGCAGCATATCGGCCCGGACGAAGCGAAACAGGCCGTCATGGTCGGCGACAGGCAGTATGATGTCTGCGGAGCCCGCGAGACGGGACTGCCGGTCATCGTCGTCGGCTACGGCTACGGCAGCGAAGAGGAACGGCGGCAGTTTCCGCCGGATTTTTTCGTTTCTTCCGTATCGGAGTTAGAAGCCCTTATTTTACAATAATATAATATAGTGTCGTAATTATAACAGAGAAAAGAGGAATGTTGATGAAATTAGAAACAGGGACTGTGCTGCATGGATTTCGCGTGAACCGCTCGGTCTTCGTCAAGGAGCTGGAAAGCCAGGCCTATGAAATGGAGCATCTCCAGTCGGGAGCGCGTGTATTATATATTCAAAATGAAGACGATAACAAGGTATTTTCCATTTCCTTCCGCACGACGCCGTCGGACAGTACCGGCGTGCCTCATATCTGCGAGCACTCCGTGTTGTGCGGCTCGCGGAAATTTCCGCTGAAGGAACCCTTTGTCGAATTGGTCAAGGGTTCGCTGAATACGTTTCTGAACGCCATGACCTTTCCCGACAAGACGATGTATCCCGTAGCCAGCCGGAATGCCGTCGATTTTAAAAATCTGATGGATGTATATCTGGACGCCGTCTTTTTCCCGAATATGCTGACAGACGAACAGGTTCTCATGCAGGAAGGCTGGCATTACGAGCTGGAATCGCCTGACGCACCCCTGACGTACTGCGGCGTCGTATATAATGAAATGAAAGGAGTGTTCTCGTCTCCCGACTCACAGCTCGAACGGCGGGTCATGGAAAACTTGTTCCCCGACACGACATACGGCGTCGAATCGGGCGGCGACCCCGACGATATTCCCAACTTGACGCAGGAAGCCTTCGCAGCCTTCCATGCCAAATATTACCATCCGTCGAACAGCTATATCTTCCTGTACGGCGATATGGATATCGATGCGACGCTGGCCTTCATAGACGGCGAATACCTGAGCAAGTTTACGAAGGAGCAGATTGATTCGGCTATCAGCCGTCAGGCTCCGGTGCCGTCCGTCGTCAAGACGTATCCGTACGGCATTGCCAAGGAAGAAAAAACGGAGCATAAGACGCTGCACAGCCTGACCTACGTCGTCGACGACGCTCTGGATCCAACACTGGGCCTGGCCTTCAAGGTTTTGACGTACGTCCTGCTGTTGTCGCCGGCTGCGCCGTTGAAAAAAGCCCTCGTCGACGCCGGCGTGGGCAAGGATATTTCCGGCGATTTCCAGGACGGATTGCTTCAGCCCTTATGGGGAATTTCCATCAACGGCTCCGACCCGGATAAGCAGGATAAGATACTGCCTGTCGTCCGCCGCGTGCTGGGCGATATGGTGAAGGAAGGCATCAACAAGACGCTGCTGGAGGGTGCGCTGAACCGCATCGAATTTACGCTTCGCGAAGCCGATTTTGCCGGCCGTCCCAAGGGATTGATTTACGGTATCCGCTGCATGGATTCGTGGCTCTATGACGGCGATCCGTTAGCGCCGCTGGCCTATGAAGGGACACTGAAGGTCTTGCGCGACGGCATAGAAACGGGCTATTATGAACATATTTTGCAGAAATACGTCTTGGATAATACGTATTACGCCCTTATTTCCCTCGTGCCGAAACAGGGCTTGACAGAACGGCACGACGCCGAGCTGGCTGAAAAAGCTGGCGGCCTATAAGGCGACGCTGACGGAGGACGACATTGCCGGCATCATGGCGGCGACGGAGGCTTTGAAAGAACGGCAGGCGACGCCGGATTCGCCGGAAGCTCTGCTGTCTATTCCGACTCTTTCGCGGGATGATTTGGAACATAAAGCGGAAACGATTGTCATGCATGAAGAAGAAATGGGTACTGTCCGTCTCTGCCATGTTCCCGACGTAACCAATGGCATTACGTACATCAATGCATATTTTGATCTTCATGGCATTACAGCAGAAGAACTGCCGTATGTATATTTGCTGAGCGATATTTTAGGCGATTTGGATACAAAGAAACACACCTACAGTGAATTGGCGTCTCTCATCGACTTGCATACCGGCGGTATTGACTGCACTGTTTCGGCCTTTTCGGATCGGGAAAACAATAAGAATTACGTTCCCGTATTCAAGTTTAAGGCGAAAGCCCTGAGCAAACAGATAGACAAACTCGTCGGCCTGCTGAAGGAAATTTCCCTCGATACGGTCTTTACGAACGAAGAACGGCTGATCGAGCTGATTGAAGAAACGAAGGCCGGTTGGGATATGGACGCCTTCCGCCGCGGACATATCATCGTCATGCACCGCGTCTTGTCTTATACGTCGCCGGTTGAAGCCTTCTGCAATGCCGGGGAATTTTCGTACTACCAGTTTATCAGTCAGACAGCGTCCAGCATCCGCGAGAACTGCGGTGAGGTTGCTGCCAAACTGCAGGCAGTTATGGATAAGATATTCGTCCGTGCCGGTCTGATTATTGAAGTTACCTGCAGCGACGAGGAAAAAAAGGCAGCTGCAGCTGTATTGCCGCAGTGGCTGGAGGCCTTGCCTCAGGGCGAGCGCCGCACGGGCTTGTGCGATTTTGTCATGGAACAGAAGAACGAAGGTATTATGACCAGTGGCAAGGTGCAGTACGTTGCCAAAGGCGGCAATTTCCGCGACCATGGCTATACGTACGTCGGCTCGCTCATGGTATTGGATACGATCCTGCAATATGGGTATTTATGGACGAAGATACGGGTGCAGGGCGGCGCGTACGGCGCTTTTACCCGGATCTACGACAACGGCGACATGGTATTCTGCTCCTACCGAGATCCTAACCTAGGCAGTACGGTTCAGGCCTATGACGAGCTGGCAGACTATTTGGAAACCTTCGACGTGTCTGAACGGGAAATGACGAAATACGTCATCGGTACGCTGAGCCGCATCGACGTGCCCCTTACGCCGTCTCTTCGCGGCGACAAAGCCATGAACCGCTACTTTACGGGGACGACGCCGGACGTAGCGCAGAAACGCCGGGATCAGCTGCTGGCGACGACGGCTGCCGATATCCGCGCCTTGGCTCCCCTGATTCGCTCGGTCATGGCAGACGGCAATCTCTGCGTCATGGGCGGCGAAGGGAAAATCCGCGAGGAAGCGAGCTTGTTCGGCAGTCTCGTGTCGCTTCCTGATTAGGTCGTGAAACCATGAGAGGTCGTTTTGCGCCCAGCCCGACGGGGTACATGCATTTGGGAAACGCGTGGACGGCGTTTTTGTGCTGGCTTCAGGTCAGGCAAGCCGGCGGCACGCTGGTCCTGCGCATGGAAGACGTCGATGAGCAGCGGTCGAAAAAAGAATTTGCCGACGCCCTGATGCGGGACCTGCAGTGGCTGGGGCTGACCTGGGACGAAGGTCCCGATAAAGGCGGATCGTCCGGGCCGTATACGCAGCAGGAACGATATAATCTGTATGATGCCGCGCTGTCGGCGCTGCATCGCGGCGGCCTGCTGTACCCCTGCTACTGCAGCCGGGCCAGATTGCAGGCTATCGGCGCGCCCCACGCCGGCGAGCGAAGCGTGTACGACGGGCATTGCTACGGCATGACGGCGGCGGAACGGGCCGCGATGCAGAAAGACCCGTCGTGGCGTGTTCACGTACCACCTGCCGCTGTGTCGTTCTGCGACGGCGTGTATGGCCGGCAGGAGGCCTATTTGCCGAGGGCCTGCGGCGATTTCGTCGTACGGCGTGCCGATGGCTTGTACGCTTATCAGCTGGCCGTGTCCGTCGACGACGGGATGATGGGTATCACTC
>ENA-OQHN01000786-OQHN01000786.1-human-gut-metagenome-genome-assembly--contig:-NODE-786-length-10300-cov-2.961860_pt1 | contig 10300 bp, 10 predicted proteins | sample MGYA00242564_ERZ504721 | MGnify/ENA primary metagenome ERZ504721 (study PRJEB26092, sample SAMD00036212) | human gut metagenome | host: Homo sapiens | study: EMG produced TPA metagenomics assembly of...
GCGAAGAACCGGTTCTCGGCAATTCCGCAAAAAGGCCAGGCGGTTCCGCCTCCGCCATCTGATCAGGCCCAGGCCATGGTGGCAAAGCCGCTCGGCCTCGTCCAGCTTGAACTGGGTCTCCGCCCAGGCAGTTTGTGCCGCAGGGTGTTGCTGCTGATGTTGCAGCACACTGGCCACATATTGCCAGCTTGTAGCCGCTGTCTGAATGTAGGTGTAGATCAGATTCGTGTTTGCCATGGCTTCTCTCCTTTTTGTAGTTCGCTGCATTTGAAACAATCATTGGTTGTATTATACTCCGTTGTTGATTATCTGTCAACCTATTATTTCCCAAAACGCGCTGTAATTGTTGATTTTCAGGAAATTTTCTGCTATACTCAGAATAGAAAACCGCATTTCATACCACAACACATAGTTTTCAGGAGAACCGTCATGTCTGATCTGTCCACCCGTGTCCGTCTGCGCCGGGAGCAGCTGGGTCTTTCGCAGGAGGAGCTTGCCCGGCGCATGGGCTACCGCTCCCGTTCCTCCATCACCAAGCTGGAAAAAGGCATCAACGATCTGCCCCAGTCCAAAGTGGAGGAGCTGGCACAGGCGCTGGAGACCACTCCCGCCGCTCTGCTGGGCTGGACGCGCCCTGCGCCTGTCCCCCGGGCTTTGAGCCGCTGCCCACCATGGTGCAGGTGCCGCTGATCGGCTCCATCGCCTGCGGCACGCCCATCACCGCCGAGCAGAACATCGAGTGCTATATCGGAGTGCCCGCCGCGTGGCACGCGGATTTCGCCCTGACCTGCCACGGCGACAGTATGTCTCCCACGATATGCAACGGAGACATCGTATGCATCCGTTGCCAGCCCGAGGTGGAGCAGGGCGAGATCGCTGCCGTGCGGGTGGGCGAGGAAGCCACCCTCAAGCACTTCCACCGGCAGGGCGATGCCGTGATGCTGCTGGCCGATAACGCCGCCGTCTGCCCGCCCATGTTCTACGCTGGAGAGCAGCTTTCGGAGCTGCACATCGAGGGCAAGGCCGTGGGGCTTTGCCGCGGCCTATAAGATAAGGAGAGAAAGGAGCAGCCTGTGTTCGGCAAAAAGAAAATGTCCCCCTCCTACGACCCCGCCGCCCAGAAGCCGGTGCTGCGGTGCAGCATCTGCACCGGGGAGCAGGTGGCCGGGTTTCAGGATCTGCACACTGGCCATTTTACCGAGGTACAGCTGATCCGCAGCCCGCAGGAATTGCAGGCCTTCCGCAGCCGGTACGGCATCCCCGCCGACTGCCCCATTGAAAAGATCTATTGAGCAAGGAGTTCATCATGCAGCAGGCACCCGAAGCCATGACCCTGAAGGTCATTGCCCATATCCATACCGCCTTTCCCACCAAGTTCGGCATTCCGCGCCAGAGCGGGCTGGTAGAAGAGCTGCGGGGCGAGATCGTTTTCACCCCGGAATACCGCAACCCCGACGCCCTGCGCGGACTGGAGGATTTCAGTCATATCTGGCTGGTGTGGCAGTTTTCCGGCGCGGTGCGGGAAAGCTGGTCTCCCACCGTGCGCCCGCCGCGCCTTGGCGGCAACACCCGGGTGGGCGTGTTTGCCACCCGCTCCCCCTTCCGACCGAACCCTCTGGGGCTTTCCAGCGTAAAGCTGGAAGCTATTGAGCAGCGCCCGGACGTGGGGCCGGTGCTCATCGTGCGCGGTGCCGACCTGATGGACGGCACCCCCATCTACGATATCAAGCCCTACATCCCCTATGCGGACTGCCACCCGGACGCCGCCGAGGGCTTTACCGGGCAGACCCGTACCCACCATCTGGAAGTCTCCTGCCCGGAAGCGCTGTGGCAGACCGTACCGGAGGCAGACCGCGCCGCTTTGCAGGGCGTGCTTGCCAGCGACCCCCGCCCCTCCTACCAGCACGACCCGCAGCGGGTGTACGGCATGGAATTTGCCGGGCTGGAGGTGCATTTTACCGTGGACGGTGCTCAGCTCACCGTGCGGGACATTACCCTGTTATAAAAGGAGCCGTTCATGGAACTGCGGACTGTCAATACCTTTTTGCACATCGCTGAGCTGCACAGCTTTTCCCGCACCGCGCGGCAGCTGGGCTACTCGCAGTCGGCGGTGTCCTCCCAAATCGCACAGTTGGAAGCCGAACTGGGCACCCCGCTGTTTGACCGTGTGGGTAAAACGGTGCGCCTGACCGATGCCGGGCAGACCTTTTTAGGCTACGCCCGCACCCTGCTGGAAACTGCCCAGCAGGCACAGGCCGCCTTGCAGCCCGCCCAGCAGGTGCGGGGCAGTCTGCGCATCGCGCTGGCGGATTCCGTGTGCAGCACCTTTTTACCGGGGCTGTTGCAGCGCTATCATGCCCGCTGCCCGCAGGTGGAGCTGGTGCTGCACACCGCCAGCTCGGACGAGATGCTGCAATTGCTGAGCACCAATCAGGTAGACCTTGTCTACACGCTGGATCAGCCCCTTTTGCAGCCTGCACTGGTGCTGGCGGCAGATGTACCAGAGCCGGTGTGCTTCATTGCGCCGCTGCAGCATCCGCTGGCGCAGGAAAGCGTGCTCCCGCTGGACATTCTGCCCCGGCAGGAGTTTCTGCTCACCGAGCGGGGCATGAGCTACCGGGACGCACTGGACCAGTGCATGGCGGCGCACGGCCTTGCCATCCACCCCTATCTGGAACTGGGCAGCGCTGCGCTGCTGTGCCAGATGGTAGAGCAGGGCATGGGGCTTTCCTTTTTGCCGGAGTACATCGTGCGCAGCGCACTGGCCGAAGGGCGTCTGGCGCGGCTGAACGTACCGGACTGCACCGTCATGATGCACCGGCAGCTGTTCTACCACCGGGATAAATGGGTGACCCCGCAGATGAATGTATTCATCGAGCTGGTGCGGCAGGGCGCACAGACAAAATGATTGGGAATGCCCGCCGCGTTGCTTTGGGCATATTCAGCGTAAAAATTATTTTATTTCGGGGTTCAGAAACGCCTGTGGGCGTTTCTGAACCCCATTTTCACGGGAGGGTTTTCCAAAACGAAAAACCGCCGAAGGTTTTTCCTTCGGCGGTCTTTCGTATGATAGGAGGATCAAAAATGATCTTTGCTAAGTCTTAGTTCAGGATGGTCTGCTCGGTCTCGATGTCGAACAGGTGCACCTTATGGGGATCGAATGCAACGCGGACGGTGTCTCCGTTGCGAGCCTTGGAGGTGGGAGCAACACGAGCGGTCATCTTGTTGCCCTTGTACTCCAGGTACAGGTAGATTTCAGCGCCCATCATTTCGGAAACATCGACCTTAGCATCCAGCTGGCAGTCGGTGTGCTTTGCCATAAACTCGGGCTCGTCGTCGATATCCTCGGGACGGATGCCCATCTTGATCTTCTTGCCAACGTAGGAATCCAGCTTGCCGTCGGCGGTCTTCTCCTTGGGCAGGGGGATCACGTCGCCGCCCAGGTCAATACCGTACAGGTCGCCCTTCTTGATCAGGGTGCCGTCCAGGAAGTTCATCTGGGGGCTGCCGATGAAGCCTGCAACGAACATATTGCAGGGCATATCGTACAGGTTCTGCGGGGTATCGACCTGCTGGATGATGCCGTCCTTCATAACCACGATACGGTCGCCCATGGTCATAGCCTCGGTCTGGTCGTGGGTAACGTAGATGAAGGTGGTAGCCAGCTTCTTGTGCAGCTTGATGATCTCGGTGCGCATGGAGGTACGCAGCTTAGCATCCAGATTGGACAGAGGCTCGTCCAGCAGGAAGACTGCCGGGTTACGAACCATTGCACGGCCCAGAGCAACACGCTGACGCTGACCACCGGACAGAGCCTTGGGCTTGCGGTCCAGCAGGTGCTCGATCTCCAGGATCTTAGCAGCCTCGTGCACGCGCTTGTCGATCTCGTCCTTCGGGGTCTTGCGCAGTTCCAGACCGAAAGCGATGTTCTTGTAAACGGTCATGTGGGGGTACAGAGCGTAGCTCTGGAACACCATGGCGATATCACGATCCTTCGGGGGAACGTCGTTGATCAGACGGCCGCCGATGTACATCTCGCCCTTGGAGATTTCCTCCAGACCGGCGATCATACGCAGGGTTGTGGACTTGCCGCAGCCAGAGGGGCCGACGAAGATGATGAACTCCTTATCCTGGATCTCCAGGTTGAAGTCGGTAACAGACGGGGCAGTTGCGCCCGGATAGATCTTGTAGATGTGCTGGCAGCTAATGGAAGCCATAATCGTTATCCTCCGTAAATATTTGGTGTTTCACGCCCTTGACGGCGTGTTGTTTCGTTGGTACTATAATAGCAGATAATTTTGTGATATAAAATAGCATTTTATTGATTAGAGGTGTCAGATATTGCTGTTTGACTGGAACACCATCGCCGCACCGGCTGCACTGCTGGACGTGCAGCTTTCCGCGCCCCGCACCCTGACCGGCGAAGGGCTGTGGGTCTGCCTTGTTTTCCAGCGGCAGATGCACGGTTTCCCTGCCCGGGGCGTCGGCTGCGCCGCCGGCTCTGTGCTGGTACTGCCGCCGCAGTCCGCAGCGGCGGGGCACCTGATCTTAAGCCGCGCCCCGCTCACCCTGACCCCGGAGGACAGCTGCCACCTGCTGTGCGTCCAGCTGACCGGGCAGGCCAGCACGCAGTTTTTAAACGGCCTGCAGGAGCTGCCCTACCTTGCCAAAGGCGAGACCTGTCCTGCCGCCGCCGAGCTGATGGGGCGCCTTGCGGAGGAAAAGCCCACCCACAGCCGCGCCCGCAGCCAGCTGGTCTTTGCCCTGCTGTGCGAACTGGCGGATGCCGACAGCGCCGCGCCAGCCCTGCCGCCGCTGGTGCAGGCCGCCATTGAGGATATCCGCGCCAACTATGCCGGGCTATACGGCGTGGAGGAGCTCAGCGAGCGGCTGGGGGTCTCCAAAAGCCATCTGGTGCGCACCTTTACCGCCGCCGTGGGCGTGCCGCCGGGCAAGTACCTGACCACCGTGCGCATCGAGGCCGCACAGCGGCTGCTGCTGCACCGGGAGTACACGCTGGACGTGGTGGCCAGCCTGTGCGGCTTTTCCGGGGCGAACTACCTGTGCCGGGTCTTCAAAAAAAGAAACCGGCCAGTCCCCTGCACAATGGCGGGCACTGACCGGTCGCGCCGCACAGTCCGGGCTTACGCCCGAAGAGACCATGCGGGAACAGGAGATGTATATTTAAGCTTTTCCGCTCTCTTTTCTGCGCAGCAAAAACAGGGTCAGCAGCACGGTGAGCAGCTCCGAGGCCGGGAAGGCAGCCCACACGCCCGGCATCCCGAACACCGCGCTGAGCACCAGCGAGCAGGCCACAATGGCCACCATGCCCCGGCAAATGGAGGTGATGGAGGCCTCTGCCGGGCGGTTCACTGCGCTCAGATAGCCCGCCGCCATAATGTTAAAGCCTGCAAAGAAGTAGCCCACAAAGTACATCCGCATCCCGGTGTGGGCGTACTGCGCCATCTGCACCGAGTTTTCGCTGTTGAACCAGCTTACAAGGGTATCGGTCAGGCCGAACACCGCAGCGTACAGCACCGCCGCCAGCACCAGCACCGTGCCGCTGCCCAGCAGCAGCAGTTTCCGCGCCCCGGCGTGGTCGTTCTGGCCGTAGCAGCGGCTCACCAGCGGCTGTGCGCCCTGTGCCACGCCGTTGAAGATGGCGGTAGCCACCAGCGCAAAGTTTGCCACCACGCCGTAGGCTGCTACGCCCACGTTGCCTGCCAGACCCAGCAGCAGAAAATTGAACACCGTGGTGGTCACGCCGGAGGAAAGCTCGCCCACAAAGCCGGAGATGCCCAGCTGACAGCTCTGCGCCAGCAGCCTTGCCGAGGGCAGCTGCCGCACGAATTGCAGGGTGTTTTCCTTTTTAAGGAAATGGCGGCTGCAAATGGCGATGCTGATGATGGGCGAAACCGCCGTTGCCAGCGCCGCACCGGCCAAGCCCAGACCCAAGGGGAACATGAAGATATAGTCGAACACCACGTTGAACAGACTGCCGCTCAAGGTCGCCACCATGGCAAGGGAGGGGTCGCCGTCGTTGCGGACAAAGGCCGAAACGATGTAGTTGCACATAAAAAACGGAGTGAACAGCAAAAAGATGCGGGCGTAGGGGATGCCCAGCGTCACGATGCCCGCATCGCCGCCCATGAGCCGCAGCAGCGCCCCGGGCGCAAAGACACCCGCCAGCATCCACGGGATGGACGCCAGCACGGCGCACAGGATGGCGTTGGAGAAATACCGCTGCCCCCGGGCATCGTTCTGTGCCTTGGCAATGGCGTAGCGGGTAGCCGAGCCCAGCGCGATCATGGAGCCAATGGCAAAAATAAAGTTATAAATGGGCAGGCAGAGATTGAGCAGAGTAACGCCGTCTGTACCGGCGGCCTGCGCAATAAAATAGGTATCGGCCAGAATATAGCACGAGGTGCCCAGCAGACCGAAAATGTTCTGCGAGACATATTTAAAGAACTGTTTTGTCAGATCCATACACTTTTTCCTTTTTTCCTGTTTTTGCATACGTCTGGAAATTGTAGCATATCTGCCGCCGCAAGTCAACCGCAAAACCCGCCCATTACCGTATAAAAGAAGCAGTTGCGCACAGCGCCCTGCGGGTGTATACTGAACACTGCCGCACCTTGCGGCACACCTGTATGCAGAAAGGAAGAAGCCCTATGTCCGACAGGATCTTATTTTCCATCGGCGAAGCGCTGATCGATATGATCCCCTCCCGGGTGGGGTGCAGCTTTGACGAAGTACCCGCCTTCAGCCCCCGGGTGGGTGGCGCTCCGGCCAATGTCTGCGCCGCCGTTGCCCGGCTGGGCGGGCGCAGTGCGCTGCTGAGCCAGCTGGGCGACGACCCCTTTGGTCACAAGATCGCCCGGGCGCTGGCTGGATGCGGCGTGGAACTTTCCCATCTGGAATTTACCGGCAAAGCCAGCACCGCGCTGGCCTTCGTCAGCTTAGCGGAAAACGGCGAGCGTACTTTCAGCTTCTGCCGCAAGCCCTCCGCAGACCTGCTGTACGCCCCGGAGCAGATCGACCCGGGCTGGTTCTCGCAGGCCTTTGCCCTGCATTTTTGCAGCGTCTCGCTGGTGGACAGCCCCATGCGCTACGCCCATTTGGCTGCCATCACTGCCGCGCGGGAGGCGGGCGCCATCCTCAGCTTTGACCCCAATCTCCGCTTTCCCCTCTGGCCGGACCGGGAGCAGCTGCGTCAGACCGTGTGGCAGTTTCTCCCCCTGACCCATATCCTGAAGCTTTCGGACGAGGAGTTACCCTTTCTTACCGGCACCGAGGATATTGAAGCCGCGCTGCCCGCGCTCTTTACCGGAGATGTGCAGCTGGTGCTGTACACCTGCGGCAGCAAGGGTGCCCGCGCCTACACCCGCACCGCCAGTGCCGCGCCGCGCCCAAGCATGACGGCGGTAGACACCACCGGCGCGGGGGACGGCTTTATCGGCTCGTTTCTGTGGCAGCTGCAGCGGGACGGCGTGACCGTCGCCGAGCTGCCAAAGCTTTCCCGCAAGCGCCTGACCGAGTATCTGGCCTTTCCAACCGCTTCTGTGCCTTCAGCGTGCAGCACCACGGTGCGCTCGACAGCTACCCCACCTTGGCACAGATGGAGCAGCCGGAGGCCGATTTCCCCTTGCTATAAAGGCAAATTCACAGCACATTTTGTATTTTTTAATATTTATATGCTATATTGTATAAAAGTCCGCTCTCTCACCACCCAAAAGGAGGAACCCATGCCCTTTGAGTTTGCTTTTCTGGACTGGCTGTACCAGTTCCGCAACCCGGTAATGAACACGATCTCCATCTTTTTTTGATTACGCCGGTGCTCACGGCGAGATCTGGATCGCGTTCACCCTGCTGCTTCTGCTCTTCCGGCGCACCCGCAAAGCGGGCTTTGCCATGGCAGTGGCGCTGGTGCTGTACATGGCGGCGGGGCACTTCTTCCTCAAGCCGCTGTTCGCCCGCCCCCGCCCCTGCGATCTCAACACCTCCATCACCATGCTGGTGGCGCGTCCGCATGGGCATTCCTTCCCCTCCGGGCACACCGCTTTCCGGGGTGGCAGCTGCCTACACGCTTTGGCTGCAAAACCGGAAGCTGGCGCGCCCGCGCTGGTGCTGGCAGCCTTTATCGCCTTTACCCGGCTGTACCTCTATGTGCACTTTCCCACCGATGTCCTCGGCGGCGCAGTGCTGGGCATCGCACTGGGCGCTGCGGCCTCCGCATTTGTAAACTATATGGCGAATCGCAAGAAGAAACAACAAATTGTATTAAAAAAGGTCGCTGCACAAATGCGTGCAGCGACCTTTTTTCTCTATTATTCTGCCGGGAGCTGCACTTTCCGGTTCTGTGCCGGATCCCAGCACACCAGCTCCAGCCGACTGCCCGCAGGCAGGGCGGCGTCCGGCTTTGCCGCCTGCCAGCAGCGCTTGAGCACCGCAGCGGCATCCTCTGCGCCGGGCAGCTCGGTGCACAGCACCGTGCCCTGCCAGCCGTTTTCCGTATACAGGCTCAGTGCGCCCGCCTTGCCGTCCAGAATGGCGGTGATGTCCTGCTGCAGCTGCGCGTAGCCCTCGGCGGTGGCGGCGTACTCGCCGTGCCACTTTTCAAAAAACACCGAGAACTCTCCGCACAGTTCAATCAGCAGATCCTCCGTGCCGGAGGGGCTTTGCACCACCAGCGCCAGATCCTGCTCTTCCATGTAGTCAAAGTCCGGGTCATCCCATGTGTGCACGGTGACTTGCTGCCGGCTGAGCAGCATCAGCAGTTCTCCCTGCTTTTCAGCGGTATCAAAATCGCCCTGCGGGCCTGTTCCCAATCTGTGTTCATCGGTGTTCCTCCGTTTATCCGTTGTGCGGGCAGAATTTCAAGCTGTCCGCTCGCTGTCGTCTCCGTGCTTTTCCGCTGCGGCGCGGGCCTTCTGTTCCTTTTTAGGCGCAGTAGAGCGCGCGGTCGGCGCGGGCCTTCACTGTGACCACGTCCTCCCCCGGGAAAATGGCGGCAGAGCCAGGGCAGACCGTCGGCAAAATGGCAAACACCTTGCGCCGCTCTGCCAGCAAAGCTTGCAGCGTTTTTGCGCAGCGGGCTTCGCTTTCCTCGTCCTCAGCAGCACACAGAATTCATCGCCGCCGCATGCGGTAGCAGTAGCCGCAGCGGGCATAGGCTTTTTTTAGATGCAGTCTGCGATCTCGGCAAGGCAGACATCTCCCTGCAAATGGCCGTAGCGGTCGTTGATCTGCTTGAAGTCATCCACATCAAACACCACCAGCACCCCGCCGCTGCGGCGCATCTCGGCGGTGCGGTTCAGGTAGCTGTTCTGGTTCAAAAGCCCGGTCAGCGCGTCCAGCTGGTTCCACATTTCGCTGCAATAAATATAGTACAGCACCGACAGCAAGGTGACGCACAGCCATGTAACGTGCAGCTCCGGCAGCGCGAGCTGGATCACGGTCTCCGCGCCCAGAAACAGGGTCAACGGATAGATCAGCGTGCGGCTGCGGTTCTGAAAGGCCGCCGCCGTGCGCACCGTAGCCACCATAAGGTACAGCATGGCGGCATAGTACATGGCCACATAAATATAGAAGTACGCGCCCCGGGCGTAGAGGTTTTCCCTGCTCACCGAGAACACCAGCCCATAGGGCAGCGTTGCCGCCAGAAAAAGCAGATACGCACCCTCGCAGCATACCGCCGCCTTGAATACACGCCGGATGATGGATTTTTTATCCAGCACATATACCAGACACAGCGGCACCGCCGGTGTCAGTCCAAAGCCAAGATAGTTGGACAAAATATTCAGCCAGCGGTAGCCCGGCGGTGCGCCGTCCACCACGATGGTGATGACCTCCAGCACCGAGATGCACGCAATGAGCGCAAAGGCCAGAAGGAACCCGCGCTTCTGCTTTTTATTTAAAGATTCGCTCAGCCTTGTAAGAAGACACATAAAGCCGAGCACAAAAAGATCAATGGTCGTTAAAATAAAAAAATATCTATCCATTGCAAGTTATTCCGTTCTGTGAACTGATGCCCCGGACAGGGCACATACAATATTATTGTATCACTCCACAAAGCTTTTCTCAACCGGGAGCTGCGGATTTACCTTCGCAGTCCATTTGCAGGGAAAATTGCAAAACGTTCTTTTCTCTGCATAAAAGTCCTCGGCAGAGAGGACACGCTAAAAATGCTTCAGCGCTTCCCGGACGGCTTTTTGCGGTGGATCTCCAGTTTGGACAATGCACATACCGTCTCGATATGTGTCGTCGCTAGAATCGGAACACATGGATTCAGCCTCGTTAG
>ENA-OQHN01000790-OQHN01000790.1-human-gut-metagenome-genome-assembly--contig:-NODE-790-length-10274-cov-5.606879_pt1 | contig 10274 bp, 10 predicted proteins | sample MGYA00242564_ERZ504721 | MGnify/ENA primary metagenome ERZ504721 (study PRJEB26092, sample SAMD00036212) | human gut metagenome | host: Homo sapiens | study: EMG produced TPA metagenomics assembly of...
GCAAACAAAATTGCAAGTATTGCATTTGACATTTTAATAATCAAGGTTATAATGTACTTGTAACAAGAAAGAGAAAAACAGAGTATCCCCCCTTTAAGTTCCCATTTATTACATTACCATCTTCTGACCTTTATATACTTTCCCACCCCTCTATGCACAAAACGCCTTGCAGTTTCAGCGGCTTTTGTGTTTTGCCTGCCATTTTGTACTCTGCTTTATTTTATGAAGCAGATTTAATTTGCTTTTTCTCCCATACCCTAGTATAATGATGGGTAGTTTGTCTATTTTTATCTTGTTTTGTAAAAACGGAAAGGACTCCGCTGTGAATACACGTCTGGTCGGCATTTTGATCGACTCTTTTCCTAATATTTTAATTAACGGCCTTACGGTCACCCTGCCGCTTACGATCATTTCTTTTGCGCTTGCGTTGGTCATTGCGCTGATTACCGCCCTTGTGCAGACCGCCAAAATCCCCGTTCTGCGGCAACTTGCCCGGTTTTATGTCTGGGTCATCCGCGGCACCCCGGTGCTGGTACAACTGTTCGTGGTGTTTTACGGCCTGCCCAGCCTTGGCGTACTGATCGACCCGTTCCCGGCTGCTGTGGCCTGCTTTGCCATCAATGAGGGTGCCTACTGCGCCGAGACCATCCGCGCCGCGCTGGAATCTGTTCCCGCTGGTCAGATGGAAGCCGGGTACTGCGTTGGCATGACCTATCTGCAGACGATGCGCCGTATTGTGCTGCCGCAGGCACTGCGCACGGCGTTCCCGCCGCTGTTCAACTCGCTGATTTCCCTGCTCAAAGATACCTCCCTTGCCGCAAACATTACGGTAACCGAGATGTTTATGGCCACCCAGCGCATTGTGGCGCGCACCTATGAATCGCTGCCGCTTTATCTGGAAGTTGCCTTTATCTACCTGATGTTCTCCACCATCCTGACGCAGGTCCAGCGCTGGGGCGAAAAAAAGCTGAACGCCAAGGGCTTCAGCCAGAATTCCTGAGGAGGTGCCGCCATGCAGGAGATGCTGAAAATCACCGGAATCCGCAAATCGTTCAGCACGCTGGATGTGCTGAAAGGCGTGGATCTGACGGTGCACAAGGGCGAGGTTGTTTCGCTGATCGGGCCTTCCGGTTCCGGCAAGACCACGCTGCTGCGCTGCGCCAACTTTTTGGACCAGGCCGAGGACGGCACTATGGTGCTGGACGGCCAGACTTACCATTTGGGCCATGTGCGCCGCACTGAGATGTACGAAGCCCGCCGCCACACAGCGTTTGTGTTCCAGAATTACAACCTGTTTTTGAATAAGACCGCGCTGCAGAACGTGACCGAAGGGTTGATTGTTGCCCGCAAAATGCCCAGGGATGAGGCCGAAGCCCGCGCCCAAAAAGCGCTGGAAAAGGTCGGCCTGGGCAACCGCGGTGCCAGCTATCCCAATCAGCTTTCCGGCGGGCAGCAGCAGCGCGTGGCCATTGCCCGCGCCATTGCCACCGACCCCAAGATCATCTATTTTGACGAGCCCACCAGCGCGCTGGACCCGGAGCTGACCGTGGAAGTGCTGGCCGTGATGCGGGACCTGGCCGCCGATGGCATGACAATGCTGGTCGTGACCCACGAGATGGGCTTTGCCCGCAACGTTTCTAACCAGGTCGTGTTCATGGAGCACGGCGTTGTGGTGGAACAGGGTCCCGCCAAAGAGATTTTACCGCCCCACGCGAGGAGCGCACCCGCGCCTTTTTTGCGTCTGGTAGAAGATAAATGAAAGTTTTACATAACCAAGGAGAAGCACATATGAAACTGAAAGCATTGACCGCTGCCGTACTGGCAGCCGCCCTGCTGTCCGCCTGCGGTTCCTCCGCAGCGTCCTCTGCTGCACCGGCAGCGGATACTTCCAGCGAAACCGCTGCCAGCGCCGATAACTCCGGTGATCTGCTGGCCCAGATTCAGCAGCGCGGCGAGATCGTGTTTGGCACCGAGGGCACCTGGTCCCCCTGGACCTACCATGACGAAAACGACCAGCTGGTTGGCTTCGACATTGAAGTTGCCCAGAAGGTTGCCGAAAAGCTTGGCGTAAAGGCCACCTTTGTGGAGGGCGAATGGGACGGCCTGCTGGCCGGCGTGGACGGCGGCCGCTATGACAGCATGGCCAACGGCGTGGAAATTACCGAAGAGCGCGCCCAGAAATACGATTTTTCTGACCCGTACTGCTACATCCGCACTGCCATTATTGTAAAAAGCGATGATGACAGTATCAACAGCTTTGAGGATCTGAACGGCAAGACCACCGCCAACACCATTTCCAGCACCTATGCAACACTGGCCGAAAGTTATGGCGCCAAAACCACCGGCGTGGACGACCTGAACCAGACCATTGAGCTGCTGCTGAACGGCCGTGTGGATGCCACCCTGAACGCCGAAGTAACCTATTTTGACTACCTGAAAGAGCATCCCGATGCGAACATCAAGATTGCGGCTTTGACCAATGATGCTTCCCAGGTTGCTTTCCCTGTGCGCAAGGGCGATGAAACCGCCACCCTGCGCGAAGCTCTGAACCAGGCTATCAATGAGTTGCGCGAGGACGGCACCATTGCCGAGATCAGCGAGAAGTACTTTGGCACTGACCTGAGCCAGGCCCCCAGCGCGAACTGATTTAAGGCAGCACCGCACAATTCCCGCCTTACGGCTTAAGCACCGCTCCGGCAGCTGCGGCACGGCATCTGCGTTGCCAAAATGCTCGATAATGTCGGGTTGCGGTACCCGCATCGTGCTTCGGGGGCAAAAGCCCCTCGCACTCTGCGACCGCTGCCCCTGCTTCGGTTCGCTGTTTCCGCCACTGGCGGCGCTCACCTTTGCAGCATCCAGTATTATCTGCGCTTTTGGCTTGGCATCTGCCGCACCTCGCTCGCCGTATCGGCACTTAGAATTATGCGGTATTGCCTTGGGCAATCTGTCTTTATCATATCAGTAGGACGGGGGCGTCCGATCCCGCCGGAACATTGGGTATGTAGATATTTCAAATTTTTGCAATGTTCATGGCATTACAGCAGAGCGTGCATCATTCATAATGTTTCGGAACGGTCTTGAGCGTTCCGGGGCTTTGGGGGAAATCCCGTTATGGGCGATACCACCCACTCAACTATTTTTCCCATTCTTAGCCCCATAAAATACATTTTCCCACACCAAAAACCGCCCCGGAAAGGTTATGCTTTCCGGGGCGGTTTTCCATCATCAATAATTTTCCGCGTGGACTTCAAAGTAGCTCTGGGGGTGGTTGCAGGTGGGGCAGACTTCGGGGGCCTGGGTGCCCACCACGATGTGGCCGCAGTTGCGGCACTCCCACACTTTTACTTCGCTCTTGGCAAACACTTCTGCCATTTCAATGTTGTGCAGCAGGGCGCGGTAGCGCTCTTCGTGATGCTTTTCAATGGCTCCCACCAGGCGGAACCGGGCAGCCAGTTCGGGGAAGCCCTCTTCCTCAGCCGTCTTGGCAAAGCTGTCATACATATCGGTCCATTCGTAATTTTCGCCCGCGGCGGCGGCTTTCAGGTTGTCGGCGGTATCGCCGATGCCGTTCAGCTCCTTAAACCACAGCTTGGCATGTTCTTTTTCGTTATCAGCCGTTTTCAAAAACAGTGCTGCGATCTGCTCAAAACCCTGCTTTTTGGCCACGGAGGCAAAGAAGGTGTACTTGTTGCGTGCTTCGGATTCGCCCAGCAAATGCGGTCATTCAGGTTTTCTCGCTCTGGGTACCAGCATACTTGTTCATAACATTCTCCTTATTTATAGTTTAAGATTTATTCTGAATCAAAGTTTTTTGCGTCAGTATATTATGCCTTGTTCCATAGCCTTATTATAACACAGTTTTGAGATTTGTAAAGGCAATTTTTAAGACTTAATATTAAATTTTATCCGTCGATTTTTAGTAAAAAAGCCAGTGCCGGGCAGAAATCTGCCCGGCACTGCCGAAAAAGTTCTTTGATTGTCTTAAAATTTTCTTTTGCCCCTGTTTGCAGGATTGTGGAACTGATATCCCAAGATTTGAAACATCGGGTATAAGTAGCCGGCACCATAGCAGCCAATTGCTTTTGGGGCGGTGATGGCCTCCCCCGCTGCCTGGCGGGTCGCAATCTTTTGCAGGGCCGCCGCCACGGTGGAGATGGTGATGGATTTGCTGCGGCGGTCCACAAACAGCTCGCCGCCACAGATGATATAGCAAAACGGCAGGCATTTTGCGGTATAAAATTGCTCGCCCTAGTGCTGTTCCAGCAGCGCCCACACTTCCTGAACGTCCATTGGCTTAGTCCAGCTTCAGGTCGCCGTCCTTGATCCATCCCTTTTTGCGGAATAGCGCGCCCAGCACCGCGCACAGCACGGCGGGCAGAACAAAGCTGACCAACAGTAAGCCTGCCCAGTCAAAGGCGGTGATGCCCGCTTTTGCGCCGGATGCCACATCGGCCACCCAGCCGGTGTACACGCCGATCTGACCCACCAGGCCGCAGGTGCCCATGCCGGAAGAAACCGCCGGGCCGTTCATCTGCAATTTGAACACGCAGGTGGCAATGGGGCCGGTAATGGCGGAAGCAATGATCGGCGGCAGCCACACGCGGGGCTTTTTCAGGATATTGGGCATTTGCAGCATGCTGGTGCCAATGCCCTGGCTGACCAGACCGCCCACGCCGTTTTCCTTAAAGCTCATCACGGCAAAGCCGACCATCTGGGCGCAGCAGCCCGCAACGGCAGCGCCGCCCGCCAGACCGGTCAGGTTGAGCGCCGCGCAGATGGCTGCGCTGGAAATAGGCAAAGTCAGCGCAATGCCAACCAGCACCGAAACCAGAATGCCCATCAGCAGGGGCTGCAGCTCAGTGGCCCACATGATCACGCTGCCCACCGCAGAAGCCGCCGCGCCGATGGCAGGGGCAAACAGCACACTCAGACCCGTGCCCACCAGAATGGTGACCGCCGGGGTAACGATGATATCGACTTTGGTCTCTTTGCTGACAAGCTTGCCGCACTCTGCCGAAACAATGGCGATAAAGTATACGGCCAGGGGGCCGCCTGCACCGCCCAGGCTGTTGGCAGCACTGCCCACAGCGATCAGGCTGAACAGCACCAGCGGCGGGGTGTGCAGGGCGTAACCGATGGAAGCCGCCATGGCAGGCCCGGCCACGCTCTGGGCGAAAGTACCGGCATCCACCAAAAACTGCAGGCCGATCTGCTCGCCCAGCGTTTTAATGATGGTGCCGATCAGTAAACTGGCAAACAGGCCCTGGGCCATAGCGCCCATGGCATCGATGCCATAGCGATGCGCCGAGAACACAACGTCCTTGCGCTTCAAAAATTCCTTAAGCTTTCCCATACTCTTGCTCCTCTCAGATATCTTTCAGCATTGTACCGCCGAAGTTGTCATGTGTCAAGACACAAATCATGACAATAGTTTTCCACCAAGAGCGGGCAGATTGCGGGCGGTTGTCAAAGATCGGTTTTTGCGGTACAATAATACCAATCTTTTGGCCGGGCGTTTGCCCTGCTGGAATTGGGGGATTTTGTATGGTTGAAACGTTTGATGTCAACATTACCCCGTACGGGCTGACCCGCCGGACTTTTGTTTACCTGCCGGATGACTGGCAGACTTCCGGCAAAAAATATCCCGTACTCTATATGTTTGACGGCCACAACCTGTTTTTTGACTCCACCGCCACATACGGCACCTGCTGGGGGCTGAAAGAATACTGTGACGCCCACCCCAACTGGATCATTGCCGCACCGGAGTGCAACCACGAGGGCAACAAGCGGCTGGAAGAATACTGTCCCTACCAGTCGGACTGGTTCGGCGGCATTACGGGCACTGGGCATGAATACATGGAGTGGCTGACCAAAGAGTTCAAGCCGATGATGGACAAGCGCTACCCCACCCTGCCTGGCCGCGCCAACACGGCCATTGGCGGCAGCAGCATGGGCGGCCTGATGAGCCTGTACGCCATCACCGTTTACAACAAAGTGTTTTCCAAAGCAGCGTGCCTGTCGCCCTCGGTGCGGCTGTGCATGCCGGAGCTGCGGCAGGAGATTGCCAACGCCACGATCCACCCCGGCACCCGTGTTTATCTGAGCTGGGGCGAAAAAGAGAGCGATAAGCCCGGTGCTTTGGGCGAATACACCGCCAATGCGCTGGAAGTATGCCGCGCGCTTCTGGGCAAAGGCGCCGCCGTTGATCCCTATATGCAGCCGGACGGCACCCACTGTGAAGCCTGCTGGGCCAAGCAGGTGCCTGCATGCATGGACTTTTTGTTTGGTGGCAAGTATGAGTAAAAAGAAAAAGCGCAGCACCCCGCGGTTGCCCCTGCCGAACCGGCCAAAGCGGAACACACCCAGCCGGAAGAACCCGCCGTCAGCAGCACGGCCCGCTGGATGGGTGCTTTGTGCTACCTGAGCATTTTGATTTTAATTCCCGCCTGCACCAAATGGCGGCAGGATGAATTTGTACGGTTCCACCTGAACCAAGGGCTGATGGTGCTGATGCTGGCAACCATCTGTGCCGCGCTTGGGTTTGTTCCGGTGCTGGAGCAGGTTGCGTTGAGCCTGACGCTGCTGGTAGATGTGCTTTCGCTGGTGGGGCTTATCACGGCGCTACGCCGCCGGGCCGCACTCCTGCCGTTCATTGGCCTGCTGGTCGCGCGGTTCCACCCATTTTAATTCGTATATTTTATTTGTATTTTCCAGATTGTATTATTCAGAAGAGTTTTAGCCATATTTGTATATTTATTTTATATTATTCAAATTGTATTATTTCGTAAAGGAGTGTTTTGTATGAGCAAAGCTGTTATCTTTTTTGCGCCCGGCCTGGAAGAGTGCGAGGGCCTTTTGTGCGTGGATCTGCTGCGCCGTTCCGGTGTGGAAGTAACGATTGCTGCCGTGGGCGGCGAAAAGATCGTCAAATCTGCCCGCAGCATCAGCGTTGTGGCGGATGCCCTGGCCGAAGAGCTGGATTATTCCGCTTTTGATGCCGCCATCCTGCCCGGCGGCATTCCGGGTGTGGACAACCTGAAAGCCGATGCCACGGTGCGCAAGGTCTGCACCGAGTTTGCCGCCGCAGGCAAGGTCGTGGCCGCAATCTGCGCCGCACCGTCTGTGTTGGCGGCGTTCGGCATTTTGCAGGGCAAAAAGGCAACGGTTTACCCCGGCATGGAAGATAAGCTGACCGCCGCCGGGGCCGAGTACACCGGCCTGCCCATCACGCTGGACGGCAACATCATTACCGGCGAAGCGCTGGGTGCGGCCATCCCCTTTGCGCTGGCCCTCGCCAGCCGCCTGGCCGGGCAGCAAGCATCCAACGCCGTCAAGCAGGGCATTGTGTACCGGTATTGATTTGAAGTAAAGCGTTATAAAACATGCAAACCCGCCAGCGGGCGGCAGCGTATTTCTGTTGCTGCTTGCTGGCGGGTTATTTTTTGGGTAGTTGCTGTTTACTCAAACGGGACCTTGTCGTATATCTCATTATGTTATGGCATATCCCAATTTTTCAGCAACCACTTTCCCCAGTGTTGTCTTTCCACTTCCGGACGGACCAATAATCATGGGCAATACCGCATAATTCTAAGTGCCGATACGGCGAGCGAGGTGCGGCAGATGCTAAGCCAAAAGCGCAGATAATACTGGATGCTGCAAAGGTGAGCGCCGCCAGTGGCGGAAACAGCGAACCGAAGCAGGGGCAGCGGTCGCAGAGTGCGAGGGGCTTTTGCCCCCGAAGCACGATGCGGGTACCGCAACCCGACATTATCGAGCATTTTGGCAACGCAGATGCCGTGCCGCAGCTGCCGGAGCGGTGCTTAAGCCGTAAGGCGGGAATTGTGCGGTGTTGCCTAAAGTCAGATGCCATATAAAAATTGGCCACTACCGCCATTTTTGTCCTATTTTGTTATTTGCTATGCCCAACATCCCGGCCCGGACTACAAACGTTCCCCAGAAATCCGCGTCGCAAAGTCAAAAAAGGAGGGCCCACCATGTTCGTCCAGAAAGTACCACATATCAAGGACCAGTTTTTGACGCAGGAACGCGCCAGCATGGAGCTGGAAAGCGGTCAGATTGCCGTGGGTTGGTATACCAACGAGCAGGACAGCCAGTCTGTTGTACACTCTCACCCGTATTATGAGCTTGTACTGCCCCTGGTGGGCAGCAACGTGCGCTATTCTGTGGACGGCAACATTTATGATATAAACCTGGGGGAAATGATCATCTTTCCTGCCCGGTGCTATCATGCGGGCATGTTCAATATCACGGATAAGATTTCTGAACGTCTGATTGCCCAGATCAACGCCGAGCTATGGCAGGAAGCCCTGCTGGCCAGCGGGCTGGTTGCCCCCACCTGGCTGGGGCAGCTGGTGATCCTGGATGCAGACGCCGTCACCGCATGGGATCTACGCGGCTTATTTGAGCGGATGGCCCAGACCGCTTACTTACACGGCAGCACCCAGCACATGGTGCAGCGGTGCGAGCTGGTGGAGCTTTTGCTGCTGATGGACCAGATTGTGGCCGAGCGCGCACGGCACCGCCCAGCGCTACAAGTGCCCTGGTTGCCAAGGCCGTTGCTTTTTGCAGGCCAATTATACCGACCCGAACCTAACCGTTGGCAGCCTTGCAAATATACCTACACCAGCCGGGAGCATTTGTCCCGCGCGTCAAAACCTACACGATGGAAAGTGTACACGGCTATTTGACCAACCTGCGCATGCAGCATTGTCGCCGTGCCATTGCAGCCGGCGCCAGCGTGCTGGATGCCTGCAACGCCAGCGGTTTTACCAATTCACCAGTTTTTTGAAAACTTTCCGCAGTTTATACGGCATTACGCCGTCCGAATATCGCAACCAGCTGCGGCGTACGCCGGAGCGGGTTCACTCTACCCCATAAACAATGTAAGCCGCCCGATATCAAGTCTTGGACAACTTTTTCCCCAAGGCAACACCGCACAATTCCCGCCTTGCGGCTTAAGCACCGCTCCGGCAGCTGCGGCACGGCATGCCGAACAATGATGCAGAAATACCACAAACCACTTTATCAGCCACACAGCAAGAATCAGTGGCAGGGTTATCATCGCCAGAACCAATTTTAACAGCCATCGAATCGCTTTCATATCCTTTCTCTGGCCGGCATATTCGCCCTGGCCCGCTTTGTTTTGGGCAGCTTCTGCTTACTGTCTTTCACTGCCTTTCTATAAAACCCAAAAGGCCGGGCGCTTTATTGCAGCGTCCGGCCCGAAATTGTTTATTGGGTGCGGCTGGGGCAAACCTGCCCAGCCGGTTTACAGGGTAACTTTTTTAGGTTCAACAAACGGAACAACGTGTGCCACTGCCTCCTGCAGGGTAAGGGGAGACTGGTTGTTATCCAGGTCGATCAGTTTATACTTGCGGTTGCCCATGCCAAGCTCCTGCATGTAAGAAAGCTGGCGCAGGCCATGGCGGGTCTTGATGCGCTCCACCAGGTCGTGGTGATCTTCCTCTTTCATGGCATAGATCAGGTCCACGCTGGCCTGGTCAATGGCGCAGATATCCAAAGATGCCAGGATGCCCACGTTAGGGGTAACGACCGGTGCCGCGCTGACACCCTCGCAGTCGCAGGAGACAGACATGTTGCGCATGACGTTGATGAAGGAGATATGATCCTTAAAGTAATCCACCGTTGCCTTGGCAGATTCCGAGATGCGTTCCATCAGCTCTTCCTCACTGATGGACCACATGTTGTCAGAGCCGACAGCGGTGTGGATCTCGGCCTTGCCGATGCGGCCATCGGCGCAGCCAATGCCAATGTTCTTGTTGGAACCGCCAAAGCCGCCCATCGTGTGGCCCTTAAAGTGGGTCAGCACCAGCATGGAATCATAGTTCAGCTGGTGGGAGCCAACGTGCATTTCGGTAAACCACTTGCCGTCCTTTACCGGCAGGGCTGCCACGCCGTCCTCGTCCATAATATCCACCGGGCAGAACGTCCAGCCGTTTATTTTCAGGGTTTCGCGGTGCTGTGCGGTGGTGTAGCGGTCGCCCTCGTAATAGGTATTGGTTTCCACAATGGTGCTGTTGGGGATCTGTTCCATCAGGCTCTTGACCCAGGGACGCGGGATGATGTTGGGGCCGTTCTGCTCGCCGGTGTGCAGCTTAACAGCCACCTTGCCGGTCAGGTTGCCCTGAATGGCGGCATATGCCTTTTTTCAGGCCCTCTGCCGAAAGATCACGGGTAAAAAACACAACGGATTCGCCGCCGGTGCGCTCTGCTATGGCTGGTAATGCTCGCCG
>ENA-OQHN01000792-OQHN01000792.1-human-gut-metagenome-genome-assembly--contig:-NODE-792-length-10248-cov-29.877779_pt1 | contig 10248 bp, 10 predicted proteins | sample MGYA00242564_ERZ504721 | MGnify/ENA primary metagenome ERZ504721 (study PRJEB26092, sample SAMD00036212) | human gut metagenome | host: Homo sapiens | study: EMG produced TPA metagenomics assembly of...
GCTCAAAGACGCTTCCCGCCCTGAGGCTCTCCTCCGCAAATCGCCGCACGGTTATGCCCACCCCCAATCCTCGCTCCGCAAAAGGCACGATCAGCACCGTCGTCGCCAGTTCGCATTCCGGGTCAAGACAGCGCCGTGTGACTGGAAAAACGCATCCAGATACGCCCGGGTGCTGGTCCCCTTTTCCGGGCACACGATAGGAGCTTGGCAATCTCATCCAGCGAGAGCACGGAGCCTTCCAGATGGCGAAATGTGTTACCCGCGATAAACGTATCCTGAACCGTGCAAACGGGGATTATGTCCAGTTGGCTGGTGTACAGTCCGTTGTAATCTTCCAGTGTAAACTTATCGGCGCGCAATGCTACAATCGTGATAACGGTAAAGACGGCGAGGTTGGCAAACAGGTAAATCAGTACGTAGTACACCAGCGACGTCATACCCAGCGATGTTCCGCTGATAACACCCAGCATGATGTAACCGGCTTGCGAGATACTGGAGAACGCCATCAACCGTTTCAGGTTCTCCTGACGCAGCGCAAAGAGGTTGGCGAGCGTGATAGAGGCGATGATAACCCAGTAGAGCACTTCCTGCCATTGCGCCGCCATCGGTGCGAATACCTTATAGAGGATGGTCATCAGCACGAATGCCGCCGCACCTTTGGAGATAACGCTCAGGTAAGCGGTTACCGTACTCGGAGCACCTTCGTATACGTCGGCCGTCCACAGGTGGAAAGGCACCAGCGAAATCTTGAATCCCATGCCGGAGAAGAAGAATACGAATGCCATAATCTGCAACGGGCTTCCGTCCAGATGTGCCGGGATATCGGCAAAGTAGAGTGTGCCTACCGTACCGTATATCAGCGAAAGGCCGTAAAGCAGCAGCCCGCTGGAGAAGAGTGCGGTAAGGATGTACTTGGCGCCTGCTTCGGCAGAGTGGTGGCGGTACTTGTCGAAAGCCACCAGCGCAGCCATAGGGATGCTGGCCGTTTCCAGTCCGATGAAGAACATCAGGAAGTGCCCGGCGGAAATCATGAAGTACATACCCAGCAGCGTGGAGAGTGTCAGTACATAGAACTCGCCCTGCTTGATAGCTGCATCGGGGCGGCGCATCCACTCGTGCGCCATAAGGAACACGATGAGCGTACCTACGCTGAGAATGGATTTGACGATACTCTGTATCGGCTGGTTATGGTACATCCCGCCGAAAGCGTCGGCTGCCGGACCGGGAACGATGGTTATAAGCGTATGGACGATGAGCAGGGCAACGGGCAGCATGGTGTTCAACATCGGCTTGCCGTCGTGCTTGTGCGCATCCGGACTCATGAAGAGGTCGGCTATGAAGAGGATAACGATAACCGCTATCAGCGACAGCTCTTCTTTCATTAATAGAAATTGGGAGTAATCCATGTTATTTGGTGATTAGTGATTAGTGTTTAGTGAGTGGCTAATAGGTTGACTACCGGCAGCACGCTGTCTCCAATCATGTTGCTTATCCACAGCGGAGCAAGACCCAGTCCGGCTACGCAGGCAATGAGGATGATTACGGCGGTACGTTCGTCCCAGGTGGCATCGGTCAATGTCAGGTGGTGCTTGTTGGTACAGGTTCCGTAGAGGATTTTACCGACAAGGCGCAGGATGTAGACTGCGGTAATCACGATACTCGTACAAGCGATGACGGTCCATGCGCGGTGGAAGGTATCGGGATGCTGGAAAGCGCCGTTGAAGATTGTCATTTCGGCAATAAAACCGCTGAGTCCCGGCAGACCGAGGTTCGCCAGACCGGCGATGACATAGGATACGGCCAGGAAAGGCATAATCTTCATCAGTCCGCTAAGCTCGCGTACGTCGCGTGTGTGCGTCCGTCCGTATATCATACCGATAAGGGCGAAGAACAGGGCGGTCATCAATCCGTGGGAAAGCATTTGCAGCACGGCACCCGTACAGGCCGTCCGGTTCATCATCAGGATGGCGAAAAGCACCAGTCCGCAGTGCGATACGGAAGAGTAGGCATTGATGTACTTCAGGTCGGTCTGCACGCAAGCGGAGAATGCGCCGTACACCACGGAGATACCCGTCAGTACGAGGAATATCCAGCCCAGCTCCTGTGCGGCTTCAGGCATCAGGTACATGGCGATGCGGAAACAGCCGTAGCCGCCCAGCTTCATCAGTACGCCTGCATGCAGCATACTGACGGCGGTAGGTGCGGATGCGTGACCGTCGGGGCTCCAGGTATGGAACGGGAACAGAGCGCCCAGCACGCCGAAACCGAGGAAGGTAAGCGGGAACCAGATGCGTTGTTGCTCCACAGGGATATTGTGCAGTTGAGCTATCTCCAGCAGGTTCATGGTGGTGGCGCCGCTACCGAAGTAGATACCGAGGATACCGATAAGCAGGAAAGCGGAACCGCCCATCAGCATCAGCGTCAGTTTCATGGCAGCGTATTCCTTGCGTCCCGAACCCCATACGCCAATCAGCAGGTACATCGGGATGAGCGCTACCTCGTAGAACATGAACATGGTGAACAGGTCGGTCGAGATAAAGAAACCGAACACACCCATTGACAGCAGGGTGAACCACAGGAAATATTCTTTGGTTAGCGGTTGCAGACGCCAGGAAGCGAATGTACCCGTAAACACGATAATGGCCGAGAGCAGCAGCATGGCTACCGAGATGCCGTCCACCCCTACGGAATAGTGGATGTTGAGGGCGGGATACCAAGCTACATCGGCACGGAACAGCATTTCATCCGTAGCGCCGCCGTGACGGGCTTGCAGGTAGACGACGGTCAGTCCGACGGCTGCAACGAGCAATGCCGAAGCGCCGGCTACCATCACCGCACGTATCTGTGCGATATTACGGCTGAGCCAGAGGCCCAACAGCATCAGCAAGGGGATGAGTACGAATATGGATAAGAAATTCATCTTTATAATATGGTATTAATTGTTATTGTTCTATATGGTTGATACATCACTATCAATTTCCGTTTCTCGTTTACAGCAACAGCAGCAGTATCAGTGCAAGCGTACCCAGCAGGAATACGAAGGTGTATTGCTGGATGCGTCCGCTTTGCAAGCCGCGTATCTCGTCGCTGGTGGCATTGGCGCCCCAGGCAAGGAAATCGAAGAAGCCGTCCACCACATGACGGTCCCACCAGGCAATGGGGCGGCTGATGCAGCCGAAGATGATGCGGTGGGTGATGAACTGGTAGACTTCATCGATGTAGAAGCGGTGATAGGCTGCCGTCCACAAGCCGTTGAAGCGGCGGGCAAGCGCATCGGCAACCGGCTGTTTTTCGCCTTTATACATATAAGTGGCCACGGCTATGGAGATAACCGCAATGGCAATGCTTGTTCCTGCCACGCCCCAGTCGAGGTGGATGGTATAGGCTTCGCCGTTGGAGCTGACGAAGTGGCCGAAAGGAATAAATCCGGCAACTATCGTAACTGCGGCAAGGAACATCAGGGGAACGGTCATGGCAAGGGGCGACTCGTGAGGCGTGTGCTGATGGCTGTGGCTTTCATCGCTTGCCGACTTCTGCCCCGGCTCCGAACTGCCCCAGAAAATGCCGTAATACAGTCTGAACATATAGAATGCGGTCATGGCGGCAATCACCGTCATAATCCAACCCATGACGGGGCTGAACCGGAAGCAGGCCGTCAGTATCTCGTCCTTGGAGAAGAACCCGGAGAACGGGGGAATGCCGGCAATGGCAAGGCAGGCTATCAGGAAGGTGATGTGCGTAACCGGCATGTATTTGCGCAGGCCGCCCATGGCGGACATCTCGTTGCTGTGCACCGCATGGATGATGCTTCCTGCACCGAGGAACAGCAACGCCTTGAACATGGCGTGCGTAAACAAGTGGAACATGCCTGCCATATAACCCAGTCCGCCTTCGTGCGGGTCTGTGGATGTACATACGCCGAGCGCTACCATCATAAAGCCTATCTGCGAGATGGTGGAGAAGGCAAGTACACGCTTGATGTCACTCTGCACACAAGCCACGCTGGCGGCATAGAATGCGGTGAATGCGCCTACATAGGCCACGAGGTGCAGCACGTGGGGCGCATAGTCGATGAACAGCGGGAACATGCGTGCCACCAGGTATACGCCTGCCACCACCATCGTAGCGGCATGAATCAGTGCGCTCACCGGAGTAGGACCTTCCATGGCATCGGGCAGCCAGATGTGCAGCGGGAACATGGCGCTCTTGCCGGCTCCGCCAATGAACATCAGTCCCAGCGCCAGCGGAATCATGGCAGCGCCGCCTTTCAGCAAGGCCATTTCATTGGGTTGGAAGGTGTAGGTTCCGGCATAGTAACCGTAAACCAGGATACCGATAAGGAAGCCCAGGTCGGCAAAGCGGGTCACGATAAACGCTTTCTTGCTGGCGGCGATTGCTGCGGGTTTCGTGTAGTAGAAGCCTATCAGCAGGTAGGAAGACACACCCACCAGCTCCCAGAACAGATACATCTGGAAGATATTGGTTGCCACCACCAGTCCGAGCATGGACATCGTAAACAGCGAGAGGAAAGCGTAGTAGCGTTGGAAGCCGCGTTCGCCTTTCATATAGCCGAAAGAGTAGAGGTGTACCATGAACGATACGGTACTTATGACAATCAGCATCATCACCGATATGGGGTCGAGCAGGATGCCCAGGTCAATGCTGAGTGTCGGCGTAAACGGCAGCCATGTGCAGTTGTAAGGCATCAGTGTGGCAAATGTGCCGTCTGCCAGCCGCGGGGCGGTGAAATAGTGTATTGCGGTGAGGTAGGAGAGTACCGCCACTGCACCCAGCACAGCCGTGCCGATGAGTCCGGCAGTGCGGTGCGACATCCATTTGCCGCCCAGTCCCAACACAAGGAACGAGAGCAAAGGAAGGAGAAGGATTAGAATCGTATATTCCATAATTATTGAATTGAGAATTGAAAATGGAGAATTGAGAAATGCTGCTCAGTCTCTCTTTTTGTTTTTATTGAATGGCTCATTATGCAGGCGGTCTGCACAACTCTATGCAGGGTGTCTGCACAGTGCTATGCAGGACATCTGCACAGGCTTATGCAGGATGCCTGCACAGGAGGCATCTACCATTTGAGTTCGTCCAGCTTGTTCACCTGTATGCTGCGGATATTGCGATAGATGTTAATCATGATGGCAATGGCCACAGCCGTTTCGGCTGCCGAGATGGCAATGGAGAACAGGGAGAAGAAGTAACCTTCCAGTCCGCCGGGAAACAGGAAACGGTTGAATACCGCGAAGTTGATGTCCGTAGCATTCAGTATCAACTCAATTGAAATCAGTATCGCCAACGTATTGCGGCGGGTAAAGAACCCGTAGATGCCGGCGAAGAACATGATAGCCGAGACTATCAGGTAATATTCCATGTGTATCATAAATCTTATCTTTTACGTGCTATTAACAATCCGCCTACGATACATGCCAGCAGCAGGATGCTGACGGCCTCGAAGGGCAATAGGTAACCGTATTTGTCGCCGCTCAGCATGTGGTGGCCGATGGTCTTGATGTTGACTTCGAGCGGTTCGATGTCTGTGGTGGCGATGAACTTATGTTTCAGGGTTATGAACAGTACGATGACGGCTCCTGCCACGGTAGCGCCCAGTCCGGCAAGGAACTTGCTGCGTTTCAGCTTGGCCGCCATGTCGCCTTCACCGCTGGTGAGCAGAATGGAGAAGACATAGAGCACGACGATACCGCCCGCATAGACCATAATCTGTACCGAACCGAGGAACGTATATCCCAGCAGGAAGTAGATGCCTGCCGTGCCGAAAAGCACGAACAGCAGGTATGTGGCCGAACGTACCATGCGTCTGGTGGTTACCGTTAGTATGGAGAATACGCTGATGAAGGCCGCAAGGAAGTAAAATACTATTGTTTCAAGATTAAATTCCATGTTATTGATTACTAATTATGAATGACTGATTACTTCGCTGCTTCAGGCTGGGGAGCGGCGGGTTTCTTCTTCTCTTCTACGTGACTGCCCGGATGGTTCAGCGTCAGTACCAGTTTGCTGCGGTCGAATACGGCATGCTCGAAGTTCTGGTCGAACGTAATGGCATCGTGCGGGCAGGCATTGACGCAAAGCTGGCAGAATATGCACGAACCGAGGTCGTATTCGTACTTCGCCAATATCTTCTTTTTCTTGCCGTCTTCCGTTTCTATCGTCTGGCTCGTCACCTTGATGGTGTCGTTGGGGCAAGCCGTCTGGCACAAGCCGCAGGCCACGCAATGGTGTTCGTTCTTCTCGTTGTGGGGCATTGTCAGCGTGCCGCGGAAACGTTCGGAGAGTTTCAGCGTCTTCCGGTTTTCCGGATACTGTTCGGTAGTCTTCTTCCGCCAGAAAACGGTCATGGTGGTTTTCATGCCCGTCAGCAGGGAAGTGATACCGTGTATGAGGCTGCCTATGTAAGAATTATGTTCTTTTTCTTTCATTGTTGTAATTATTATTTAGTGTTGCCCGAAAGGAAATATTGCTCCGGTGCTGTGCCGGCTTAGAAATGCAATTCAAATACTACGATTAATACCATTAGAATCAGGTTCACCATGCTGATGGGAACCAGATATTTCCATTCGAGGTTCAGAATCTGGTCGATACGCAGACGCGGGAATGTCCATTTAATCCACATCAGCAGGAACACCACGAAGAATGCCTTGCCGAAGAACCATACAAAGCCCGGAATGTAGTCCATTACAGCGTTGAAGCCGTCCAGGCCAACGATGTGCAACGGCATCCAGCCGCCTAAGAATATCGTGGCCGCCACACTCGCTACGATGAACAGGTTCAGGTACTCTGCCAGGTAGAAGAAGCCGAAGCCCATACCGGAGTATTCCGTATGATAGCCTGCCGTCAGCTCGCTTTCGGCCTCGGGCAAGTCGAACGGGCCGCGGTTGGTTTCCGCATTGCCGGCAATCAGGTAGATGATGAAAGCTATCAGAGCCGGGATATGTCCTTTGAAGATGAACCAGCCGTCGGCTTGTCCGGCTACGATTTCGGAGAACTGCATCGTACCCATCAGGACTACCATCGTCAGGATACTCAGTCCGCACGAGAGTTCGTAACTGATGATTTGCGCACCGCTTCGCATGGCTCCGATAAGCGAGAACTTATTGTTGGAACTCCAGCCGGCAAGCAGGATACCTACCACGCCGATGCTCGAAGCGGCAAGCAGGAAGAACACGCCCACGTTGAAGTCCAGCACTTCCAGGCCTTTGCTGACAGGCAGGCAGGCGAAGGTGAGGAACGAGGCTATGATGACCATGAACGGCGCCAGGTTGTAGAGGAATCGGTCGGAGAACTTCAGGTCGATGATTTCCTTGGTCAACATCTTGATAACGTCGCACGGCACTTGGAGCAATCCCCATTTTCCTACACGCATCGGACCGAGGCGGCATTGGAAAAAGGCGCATATCTTGCGCTCCATGTAAATCAGGATAATGGCAAGCACTGCATACATCAGGATGATGCATACGCCTATCACTACACATTCAAGAAACACCGCCAGACCTTCCGGCATGAGGGAGGTCAGCATTTGGTGAATCCAATTGGTTACTATACTAAAGTCAAACATCTGTTTATTTACGGTTTTACGATTTACGATTTGATGTATGTCTGCTGTCTGTTATTGACGTTCTTTTTGCTTTTTACCGTTATCGGTCGATATCGGGTACTACATAGTCCAATGTACCGCCGATAGCGATAAGGTCGGCAATCTTTGCACCGCGGCAAATCGTATCTACGGTAGATACCAGCGGAAGCCCCGTGCTGCGGAAGTGCAGGCGGTAGGGTGTCTTGTCGCCGTGGCTCTCAAGGAATACGCCGAACTCGCCGCGGCTGCCTTCTACGGCAGCGTAGTAAGTGCCTTCCGGTACGCGGATAATCGGTTTCATCTTCTCCTGGTATGCACCTTCGGGGATATTGTCTATCAGTTGTTCGATGATTTTCAGGCTCTCCATGATTTCGTCCATACGGATGAGGTAGCGTGCCCAGGAGTCGCCCTCGGTGCGGACAATCTCTTTGAAGTCCACCTTGTCATACACCCCGTAAGGCATGCGCTTGCGTACGTCGCACGCCCAACCGCTGGCACGGCCCGTACCGCCGGTGGCTCCGAACGCTATGGCATCTTCACGGGAGAGTACGCCTACGCCTTTCAGACGCTGCTGCGCAATGATGTTTCCTGTAAACACGTCGTGGTATTCGTGCAGGATGCCGCGCAGGTATGGGATGAACTCTTTGACTTTCTTCTGGAAGTCGGGGGCGATGTCGGCTTGCACGCCGCCAATCGTGTTGTAATTCATGATGAGGCGTCCGCCGCAGGTTCCTTCGAAGATGTCGAGAATCTTTTCACGGTCGCGGAAGCCGTAGAAGAAGGCGGTCAGTGCGCCGAGGTCCATTGCCAGACAGGAGTAGAAAAGCAGGTGCGAGTCGATGCGCTGCAACTCGTCCATGATGGTACGGATGTACTGCACACGTTCGCTTACCTCTATGCCCATAGCTTTTTCGATACACATACACAAGGCATGGCGGTTCTGGTGAGCGCCCAGGTAGTCCAAACGGTCGGTCAGCGCCAGTGTCTGCGGGTATGTAAGGCTTTCGCACATCTTTTCGATACCCCGGTGGATATATCCGCAGTTGGCATCGATTTTTTTGATGATTTCACCTTCCAGCGATACGCGGAAACGCATTACGCCGTGGGTTGCGGGGTGTTGGGGACCGATGTTCACCACATATTCGTCATCGCCGAAGAGTTGCGTTTCCTTGTTCTTTACCGTTCCGTCCGGGTTCAATTCCAGTTCGGTGGTGGTATCAATCGTTTCCTCATTGTCCATGCGCAGCGGGTTCTGTGCTTCCGGGTCGTCGTCTTTACGCATCGGATGCCCTACCCAGTCGTTGCGCAGGTAGAGGCGGCGCATGTCGGGATGCCCTACGAATACCACGCCGTAGAAGTCGAACACTTCACGCTCCAGAAAGTCTGCCGCTTTCCAGATGTCGCATACAGAGGGAAGTTCGGGATGCTCGCGGTCGAGTGTGGCGGTGCGGATGGCAGTCCGCTTGCCGGTGACGGTGGATTCCAACTGATACACCACGCCAAGTCCGCGCGGAGTGTCGGGAGTGTCTTTGGCGGCATCCGGTTCGCCCCAGTCCATACCGGTGAGGCATTCCAGAAAGTCCATTTGTTCTTCCTGCCGCAGGCGCAGCATTTCGTCATGCAAGGCTGCGGGTTCTATATATCTTATTTCCATACTCATATTCATATTCATTCTTCCGGTCTTTCTTCTTTTTGGTTTACACCGCCAAAGTATTTCTCTATTTTTACTTTACGCTGCAACTGCATCATTCCGTAGTAGAATGCTTCGGGGCGGGGAGGGCATCCGGGGATATATACGTCCACCGGCAAAATCTTGTCCACTCCGTTCACAACGTGGTAGGACTTCTTGAACGGGCCGCCGCTGACAGCGCAACCGCCTACGGCTATCACATACTTAGGGTCTGCCATCTGGTCGTACAAGCGTTTCAGCACCGGAGCCATCTTGTTCGTGATTGTTCCGCACACCATAATCATATCTGCCTGGCGCGGACTGGCACGGGCTACCTCAAACCCGAAGCGCGCCATATCGTAGCGGGCTGCACCGAGGGCCATGAATTCGATACCGCAACAACTGGTTGCAAACGTAAGCGGCCACAGCGAATTGCTGCGTCCCCAATCGATGAAATCGTCCAGAACACCGATAGCCACATTAGCGCCGCCGGCATTAAGTTCCCGAACCAATTTCTCCAACGTTTCGTTGTCTGTAAACTCCTCATAAGGGATGGATTTTATTTTGGGTTTCTTCGTTACTTCCATTCCAACGCTCCTTTCCTCCAGGCATATGCAAGGCCCAGAACCAATATAATAAGGAAAAATAAAATACTGAAAAGTCCGGCAGCTCCCAGCTCGCGTGCTATGACTGCCCACGGAAACAGGAACACCGTCTCCACTTCAAACATCAGAAACAGGATGGCAAACAAGTAGTAACCTACCCGAAACTGCATCCATGATTTACCGCGGGTGGGAATACCACATTCGTACGGCTCCATTTTCTGCACATTGTACGAACGGGGGGCTATCGCATTGGACAATGCGATGACGATACCCACGAAAGCAATTGCCGTCAGCAAGACGGCTACCAACAAAGTAAAGTTCATAAATCCGATAAGATTTTAGATATATAAAATATAGATATACAGCACTAAAAC
>ENA-OQHN01000794-OQHN01000794.1-human-gut-metagenome-genome-assembly--contig:-NODE-794-length-10230-cov-2.319410_pt1 | contig 10230 bp, 10 predicted proteins | sample MGYA00242564_ERZ504721 | MGnify/ENA primary metagenome ERZ504721 (study PRJEB26092, sample SAMD00036212) | human gut metagenome | host: Homo sapiens | study: EMG produced TPA metagenomics assembly of...
GCTGACCTTTCAAGGCAAGGCCAGAGACGCTCCTGTCAAAGCAAAACCAGTCACCAAGCAGGACGAGCCGCCAAAAGAGTTTGCATTGCCACCGCGCAATGTAGATGACCGCCGCGTATTCGCTTACCTTCGCAAACGCGGCATCGCCGCACAGGTGATCCGTCAGTTTATGAACAGCGGATCACTGTATGAGGATGCAGTCCATCACAACTGCGTTTTTGTTGGCAGAGATCACACCGGACAAGCCAGATATGCAGGACTGCGCGGCACCTATGACCGCGACGGGAAAGGGTTTTCGCGGAGATGTATCCGGCAGCCGGATTGCCGCTCACCAGCTTCGGCAGGGATAAGAAAGCGTTCCAGGACTACTTGTGCCGGGTCGGAAAACCGGTGTCCTTCCGCTATGAAGGACAAGACTATGCCGTCACGATCTCCAATATTCTTAGAAACTACGCAAATTCTAACCGTAATAAGGAACAGCGGGTATATCAGGAATTGAAAGAATATAACTTCTGGAGAAATCTTTATGGAACTAAAGGAATTGCTCTAGTTGTTTATCTTTTAATAATTGTAAGAGAAATTACCCTTCATGGAACTATTGATATAAAAATATTTTTTAAATCCATATCCAGATTATGTAGTTCTAATATTAATGACTCTATACGCTGTGACCTTTGTACTATTCGTCAACAAGCAAACGGTTATAATAAAGGCGTTTGACTATGCGAAAAGTTTAATTGAGGTGTGTGAGAGGATATGAGCGCCAATACTTAATTTGAAAACAGCAGATTTTTCACCTTTAGCGCTTTGAACGCATCTTTTCCATCAACGCAAGGCAAAACCCTTCCGATTTTCGGAAGGGTTTTTGCTTTATCCGGATATCGGCATCTGCTTCCTATATAATGAGATAGCGGTATGCCAAAACTTATTATTGACATATGCCGAAAACGTGATAGACTATAAGTAATGTTATTGGCATATGCCATAAATGATTCGGAGGAAATGGTTATGAAGATCGCAGTTACCTATGAAAACGGAGAGGTTTTCCAGCATTTTGGCCACACGGAGCAGTTTAAGCTGTACGAGGTATCCGGCGGCAAGCTGCTGCAGACACAGGTGGTGGATACGAACGGCAGCGGTCACGGTGCGCTGGCCGGCCTGCTGGCACAGCTCGGTGTGGATACGCTGATCTGCGGCGGCATTGGCGGCGGCGCACAGGCAGCGCTTGCGGAGGCCAATATCCGTCTGATCGGCGGTGTGCAGGGCAATGCCGATGAGGCAGTGCAGGCGTTCCTGAACGGTACGCTGGCGTTTGATCCCAATGTGCACTGCACGCACCATGATCACGGCGAAGGCCATTCCTGCGGCAGCCACGGCTGCGGCGGTCACTGTCACGAATAATTCATGCCAAGACCGAGAAAGTGCCGCAGAATCTGCGGTCTGCCGACGTTCAGCGAGTTTTCCCCGCAGGAAAGTACGACAGAGTGCGTGCAAATGACGCTGGATGAATATGAAGCCATCCGTCTGCTGGATCTGGAAAATCTGCAGCAGGAGCAGGCTGCCGCGCAGATGGGGGTAGCCCGCACAACGGTGCAGCTGATCTACAACAACGCCCGCCGCAAGCTGGCGGATTGCCTTGTAAACGGCAAACGGCTGGTGATCGAGGGCGGCGATGTTGCGCTGTGCGAACGGCATGCGCAGTGCCCCGGACGCGGACATTGCTGCCGCAGCGGCTGCCCGAAACATCAAAAATAAGTGCAGAATAACGAAAAAACCGTTGCTTTGGCAACGGTTTTTTCGTTATTCTTCGTGATCGAGCACATAGCGGTACAGCGCGTTTTTCTTTACGCCGGTTTCGGCGGAAACTGCCTTGACCGCGTCCTTCTGGGTCTGGCCCTGCTCCATGCGGCGGCGGACTGCCTCAGCGGCAGAGGCAAGACGCTCGGCCTCGTCCTGCTCGGTCTCCGGCTCGTCCGGCGCACCCTCGAGGATGAGCACGAACTCGCCGCGTGGCGCGTTGGCGTCAAAGTAGGCAACCGCCTCGTCGAGCGTCATGCGGAGCGTCTGCTCATGCAGCTTGGTCAGCTCGCGCGAGAGTGACAGCCGGCGGTCGCCGCCGAAGGCGTCGCGCAAGTCGCGCAGCGTTGCACACAGCTTGTGCGGTGCTTCGTAGAAGATCATCGTGCGTTTTTCGCCCTGCAGTGCGTCCAAATGCTCTCTGCGGGCCTTTTTGTTGACCGACAGGAAGCCTTCAAAGCACCAGCGTCCGGTCGGCAGACCGGATGCCGCCAGCGCGCAGACCGCCGCACAGCAGCCCGGAATCGGGATAACGGGTACATCGTGCTCGGCGCACAGCGCGACCAGATCCTCACCCGGATCGGAAACCGCAGGCGTGCCCGCATCGGTTACGAGCGCACAGGTCTCACCGGCGAGCAGCTTCTCCAAAACTGCTTCACCGCGTGCGCGGCGATTGTGTTCGTAGTACGAGATCATCGGCTTTTTGGGCAATTCGCAGGCGTTAAGCAGCTTTTGCGTCACGCGGGTATCCTCTGCCGCGATGAAATCCACCGTGCTGAGCACCTCGCGTGCCCGCGGTGATAAATCACTCAGGTTGCCGATCGGCGTTGCGACTAAGTATAATGTAGACAATTCAATCCCTCCGGAATTTTTTAAATGGAGAATGGATAATGGAAAATGAAGGTGCGGCACATGGTGCCGAATTAAATCATCGCGATTAAATCATCGCGCATTGCGCGTCTCCGCGCAGCACGGACGGAACTCGCGCAAGGATAGCGCTGATTATCCATTTTCAATGCTCAATTCCGTAAATACGGAAATATTCATCACTCTCAACGATCAGCGGCGGCTCAACAACAAGTCCTTCCGCACTGCCGCCTTTTCGGCACTCGACCATGACGACGCTTGGCGCCGCCTGCACGCTCTGGTGCACGAACCGCATTCTTTTCGGCACGAGCCGCACGCGCGAGAGCGCTTCGAGCAGCACCCACAGCCGTTCCGGCCGGAATACGAACGCGGCTTTGCCGCCGGTATGCAGCACGAACGAGGCCGCAACTGCCAGTTCCTCGACCGAACAGGTGGCGTCCTGCCTTGCGGTGCGCTTTTCGGCGGTCGGCGCATTCGCGCCTGCGTTGCGGTCGAAATACGGCGGGTTGCAGATAACGTAATCCATACTGCCGTGCGGCAGCAGCGTACGCATCTGCCGGAGGTCGCCCTGCAGAGCGGTTACGTTTTCCAGCTCGTTTGCCGCGATGGACTGCCGGAACAGGTCGAGCGGGCCGTCCTGCAGTTCCAGTCCGGTGATCTTGAGGTCGGGCCGCCATACGAGCAGCGCCAGAGCGCCTGTGCCGCAGCCGAGGTCGAGCAGTTTGGCATTGCGTCTCGGCTTGGCGAACGCGCTGAGCAGCACGCTGTCCTGTCCGAGCTTGAAAAAAACTGGTCGTCCTGTAATAATTGCAGTCCGTTAGGGAGTATTTCAGTGCTTTGCGCCATGATTTCTCTCTCCTTAATAACCCATTTTCTACGGCAGCCTGCAGCACTTGCGAAGCCACCGTACCGGCAACCGACGAGCCGCCGCCGCCGTTCTCGACGAGAACGATGAAGGCATACGGCGTGGCCTCGTCGCGCAGGAAGCCGGTGAACCATGCGTTCGGTGACTTATCCGCGCCGACCTCGGCGGTGCCCGACTTGGCACAGATATCCATGCCCGGGAAACGATCCTGACCGTAGGTCTCTATGACGTTGTTGTGCATCATATCCGCAATGGTACCCGCGGTCCTTTTCGTCGATCAGCTGAGCCGACTTATGCGGATAGTAAAATGCCGGTCGGGCAGGCCGTAACTGTGGTGGAATTTTTCGATCAGACGCGGCACGGCAGCCTTGCCGCCGTTGGCGATCGCGCCCATATACTGGAGCATGTTGATCGGACACAGGGTATCCTGACCCTGACCGACACCCGACCATGCCAGCTGATTGTCAATTGCCCGAGAAATCAAACTTGCCGACCGAGGACTGGATGCCGTCCACCTTGATGGACTTGGTCAGTCCTGCCGCATCCGCGTATTGCTGCATGGTTTCGCCGCCGAGTTCGACGGCCAGCTGACCGAACACACCGTTGCACGAGTTGGCGAGCGCTTCCTCGATATCCTGTTCACCGTGAGCGTGCGGGCAGGTGACTTCCTCGCCGCCGATGTTGACCGAGCCGGTGCACGTCCACTTGCGCTGGAACAGGTCAGGGATGTTCTCGATAGCAGCGTTGATGGTCACAACCTTGAAGATAGAGCCCGGAATCGAGTTCGCGGACAGCAAGCGGTTGACGTAAACGCCGTCCCACGCGGGATCGTCCGCCGCAATGTCCGGCGGATTGGCCGGATCGAACGTCGGTGTGGACACCATGCACAAAATTTCACCGGTTTTATAGTTATAAATGCCAACCGTCCCGTTCATTCCGTTCAAAGCCTGATAGGCTACATTGTTCAAATAGGCATCAATCGTCAGATACAGGCTATTGCCGGTGCCGAGCGGAGAATATACGCCGGTGAGCAGATTGTAGCCGGACAGCTTATCTGCGAACGAGGTGAGCGCACCCGCGCCGATGTTGCCGTTTTTGTCGCCTACGGCGTGCAGTGTGGCGCGCCGGACGGTTGCGTCATCGTTGTAGATGCGGTTGCCGTCCTCGTCGAGTGTGGACAGCATATCGCCGTCCCGGTCGAGGATGGTGCCGCCTTTCAGCTGACCGGCGTTGTTATAGAGATGACGGTTGTACGGGTAGGAGGCCCAGTCACCGCCGTCCACGACAAACTGGAAGCAGAAGAACGCCAGACCCAGACCGAGCAGTGCGGCAAGGATCAGACAGAAAATACTACGTTTTCGATTTCCGCATGGTACTCCTCCCCTCTAAGCTCGCGGCGGCTGGGCAGACGAACCGACGAACGATGCATTCTGTCGGGTGTCGGTCGCCTTCAAAAAGGCGAGCATACCCCATGCCGACAGCATGGACGAACCGCCGTTGGATACGAACGGCAGCGTAACGCCGGTGAACGGCAGAATATCGACCGCACCGAATACGTTCAGACAGGTCTGGAACACCAGCAGACTGGTGGCCGCGCATGCGGCGATGGTGTAAAAGCTGGAGCGTCCGGCACGGCAGGCGCGGACAGCGAACACGGCCAGCGTAATGATGCACAGGATGGTCAGCACGGCAATGACGAGACCCCATTCCTCACACAGCATACCGAACACGATGTCGGTATCCGCGGCAGGAAGATTCGAGAGCCAGCCCTTGCCTGCGCCTACGCCGATCATGCCGCCGGAGGCGGCTGCGGTCAGCGTATGCGTCTGCTGGAAACCCTTGTCGTACACGTCCTCCCAGATATGTCCCCAGGAGGCAAATCGTGCGGCAACGTGCGGCTTGATGGTCAGCATGACCATGCCCGCGCCGAAGCAGCCGGCGCACACAAGGCCGATGGTGGCGAAATCGCCCGAACGCAGGTACGCGATGACAAGGAACGTCACGAAGAACACAAGTGCGGTGCCGAAGTCGTTCTGCAGCGCGAGACAGCCGCCGCAGATGGCGGTCAGGCCAATGAACATCCACAGGTTGCGCTTGTTGAACAGGCGGTCGAGCGTTGCTGCACCGGCGAAAATATAGCAGATTTTCGCAATTTCCGAGGTCTGCAGAGACAGAGGACCGAGACGCAGCCATGCCTTCGCGCCGCCCTGCGACGAGCCGATCAGCAGTGTAATAGCCAGCAGTCCGACTGCCGTTGCGCTCATGAACCAGCGCACCTTCTGCGCCCGGGTCAGGTCACGCAGGAAGAAGCCGAGCACGATAAAGATGGCAAGACCCATCAAAATCGCAATCAGCTGCTTGGGCAGCTCGTCCGGCACGGTCGAGCCGGTGACGGCGAGTGACAGCGTACATAGGAAGAACGCTATCGTCTCCATTTCAAAGCCGATGCGGCGGAACAGGCGCATGACGATGAAATACGCCCAGCAGATTACCGTAAAGACAAAAAAGGTGAGCGGAATGGTGGTGGTCGCCTTGTCGCCCTGCGCGATAATGAGCTGCAGACCGGTGAGGATCTGGAACAGCGTCAGCAGTACGAGCGAACCCCACATGCCGGCAGGCTTGCCCTCAATGCGGCGCTCGACCATCTGTGCACGCTTTTCCTCAGCGGTAATGGGCTCCATGATAGCGGGAATGCCCGCAAAGGTGACCGTGTCGCCGTCCTCGACGAGCGCATACTCGTCCACCGGCAGGTCGTTTACCTTGATGCCGCCCTTGGAACCGAGGTCGTATATCGTCCAGCTGCCGTCATCCTCGCGGATGAGCGCGGCGTGCTGACGCGATACCGACGGATATTCCAGCTGCACATCGCAGCTGGGGGCGCGTCCGATGATGTTCTCCCAGTGGGTGATGGGCAGGCGCACGCCGTTGCGCAGCACCAGATAGCCCCAGACCTCATCCGGGTGCTTGACCTTCCACAGCGAGCGGATCGCACCGACAAGGATCATCAGCGCCAGCAGCGGGAACACGAAGCGCACAACGGTTGTGTACCACGCCCCGATGAGCGGTTTTTCCGCCAGCAGAGCCGTCAGCCTGTCGAGAAGCTGCTGCAAAGCATCATTCATGTAAAGTTCCTCCTTTCGAGGGATGCTGTTGATTACTTGGATTTACCAATAATACTACCAGTATAGCCTATCTATTATAGCATAGGTTGTCAAGAAATTCGCCGTTTTTCACAAATTTTCACGAATATCTTGATTGACATTGACAGAATGTTGTCACGGTGTTACACTGAATCCATAAACTACATACGCGACAACGAAGTTTGCATGGAAAAAGCCGCACGGGCAACCGCCCATGGCTTGCCGAAGGAGCAAAAACTCTCAGGCGTCCGGGTTTCCGGATGAGGACTGTAAAATGGATGTGGCTCTGGAGAACGTTCCTCAAGGGGGACTGCCGAAGGTGCAACGCGCGCAAAAGGGGTTTGCGTGCCAATCTCTCAGGCAAAAGGACAGAGATGAACCTGTTTTTATAGACGTTAGGATATAAAAATAAGTTCCGCGGAACCACAGCAAATGTTTTCTCACGGTGCAGGATGTACCGTCTGTTTGCTGTCTTTCCGTTTCTTTGGAGCCGTAACCCGATGCTGATTGGGTTCGGCTTTTTGTTTGCCGCAAAACAAAGAAGGGGTATGTAAAATGACAATGGAAGTATTGGCAGACTGGGTAAGCCGAATCAGCAACGTCGTGTGGAACGGCCTGTTGCTGTACCTTCTGGTCGGAACCGGCATCGTGTTTACCATCCGCACGCGCTTCATTCAGGTGCGTAAGTTCGGCGCAGGCTGGAAGCATCTGTTCGGCCATTTCTCGCTCAACGGTGAGAAGGCGGGCAAGGACGGCATGAGTCCGTTCCAGGCGCTGACCACCGCGATCGCGGCGCAGGTCGGCACCGGCAACATCGCAGGCGCGGCTACCGCACTGTATTCCGGCGGCCCGGGTGCGATTTTCTGGATGTGGCTGAGTGCATTCTTCGGCATGTCCACCATCTACGGCGAGGCGGTTCTCGCGCAGAAGTACAAGACCACGGACGATAAGGGCCACGTTACCGGCGGTCCGATCTACTACATCCGCGCACGCTTTACCGGTAAATTCGGCAAGTTCCTCGCCGGCTTCTTCTCGGTTGCAATTATTTTCGCGCTGGGCTTCACCGGCAACATGGTACAGGCAAACTCGATCAGCGTAGCGTTCAACACCGCGTTCGGCGCACCGATGATCGTTGTCGGCATCATCTGCGCGATTATTGCAGCGTTTATCTTCCTTGGCGGCGTTGGCCGTATTGCGGCTGTTACCGAAAAGGTCGTTCCGATCATGGCGCTGTTCTACATGGCTGGCTGCGTTGTTATCCTGTGCATCAACCACGCGGCAATCATTCCGGCGTTCAAGTCCATCTTTGTTGCAGCATTTGACCCGCAGGCTATCCTCGGCGGCGCTGCAGGCATCACGGTTCGTCAGGCAATGCGCTACGGCGTTGCACGCGGTCTGTTCTCGAACGAGGCCGGCATGGGCTCCACCCCGCACGCACACGCACTGGCTAAGGTAAAGCGTCCGCAGGATCAGGGCGAAATTGCTATCGTTTCCGTATTCATCGACACCTTTATCGTACTGACGCTGACCGCTATGGTCATCCTGACCTCGGGCATGCTCAATCCGGGTGCACCGGACGGTCTGCAGGCACCGAGCTGGCACAGGCGGCCTTCAAGGCTTCGCTTGGCTCGGCAGGCATGGCTTTTGTTGCGATCTGCATGCTGTTCTTCGCGTTCTCTACCATCATCGGCTGGTATTTCTTCGGTGAGCAGAACGTAAAGGCGCTGTTCGGCAGCAAGGCAGTCAAGGTATATGCCGCTATCGTTGTTGTCTGCATCGTGATCGGCTCTGCACTGCATGTTGATCTGGTCTGGAACCTGTCCGACCTGTTCAACGGCCTGATGGTATTCCCGAACCTGATCGCGCTGTTGGCGCTGTCCGGTCTGGTTGCCAAGGCGGCCCACGACAAGGACATTATGAAGTAAGCTATGACCTGTCGCGGAACTACACGGTTTGTGCAGGAATCGGCTCTATACAGTATTATTTGATAGAAAATGCACCGCAATTCTGCGGTGCATTTTTTGCAGACACCGAAAAAAACACTGGTTTTCGCGTTCTCAGTACCGTATAATAGGGGAGTACCGCGGGAACATTTTCATATTCCACCCGTTCAGGATATAAGACAACACCGCACAATTAAAGCTGCGGCGCTTTGCGGAAATTTTACGCTCTGATGTCGTTGCGGACTTTTGCAATACACAAAGTATTGCTGCAAACCCGCGCCTAATCAGAACGCAAAATTTACTCGCAAATCGCTCTTGTTCAATGATGCGGTATTGCCTAAAAAGGAGAATTTCACATGAAAAAACGTACATTTTTGCTTTTTGGCCTGCTGGCGATGCTGGTTCTGACCGCCTGCGGCGGCAAATCGGGCGCGCAGACCTCGACGGATGATGCCACCGACACGAGCGATAACTCGCAGCAGACGACCGCTGAGGAGACCGCACAGCCCATCGGTCAGCATCATGCACAGATCACCATCAAGGACCACGGTACGATCGACATCGAGCTGGACGGCGATGCAGCGCCTATCTCGGTTCAGAATTTTATGGACCTGGCAAACGACGGTTTTTACGACGGACTGACCTTTCATCGCATTATTACCGGCTTTATGATGCAGGGCGGCGACCCGCTGGGCAACGGCACCGGCGGCTCGGAGAACACTATCAAGGGCGAGTTTTCGGATAACGGCGTGGAGAACAAGCTGTCGCACACGCGCGGTGCGGTTTCGATGGCACGCTCAAGCGACCCGGACAGCGCATCCTCGCAGTTCTTCATCGTTCAGCAGGACAGCACCTATCTCGACGGTCAGTACGCCTGCTTCGGCTATGTGACCAAGGGCATGGATGTTGTGGATGAAATCTGTGATAATACGCCGGTCGAGGACGATAACGGTACGGTTAAGACGGAAAATCAGCCGGTTATTGAGAGTATTAAGATTATCGACTGACTGTGCAAAGCGTAAAGAGTTGAGAGTGAAGATTGGAGAGTAAGTTTCGGTTTTCCTCTTGACATAATAAAGCACCCCCATCTGTCCGACATATATCATACTGTCGGACAGATGGGGGTGCAGTTCAATCCCGGACTGTGCACAGGACTCGGGATGCTTTTTTTACTTCGCTGTTAATTATTTCAGATGCCGTTCCGAAGGATTGCATCTTTTCGGTAAACTGGAATTTACCGGGATAACATCACTTTCTCAGTCGGCCAGGATTTTCTGAGTGCCGCATAGGAAACCAGGAAGTTGGCAAGCCAGCCTGCCGGCACGGCAAGCCAGACAAATGCAATACCAAAACGCGGAGCACAGATCAACGCCACAGACAGGCGAATCGCAAGGTTTACCATATTGGCAATAAGGAACGGCCGCATGATTCCGAGTCCGCGAAGAACTCCGTCGGTTGCCATTTTGATACCCATAAAGATAAAGAAGCAGCCAAGCCATCTCATATAATCCCCGGACACCTGATAAGCCAGGGCGGTTCCGTCTTTTCCAAGGAACAGCGAGGAAATCTGCGTGTGCAGCGTTTCAATGACAAGGAAGGCAAGAACAGCAAAACATAC
>ENA-OQHN01000795-OQHN01000795.1-human-gut-metagenome-genome-assembly--contig:-NODE-795-length-10224-cov-12.926315_pt1 | contig 10224 bp, 10 predicted proteins | sample MGYA00242564_ERZ504721 | MGnify/ENA primary metagenome ERZ504721 (study PRJEB26092, sample SAMD00036212) | human gut metagenome | host: Homo sapiens | study: EMG produced TPA metagenomics assembly of...
GCGAGAATTAGGATTTGTCCCGGAAGCCTACGCCCTCATGCATGCCAACACCACCCAATTTGGCAACCAGGACGATGTGAGCGCGGTCAATGAAAAGTGGATCCGCCGGCTCTTTACCATCAATTTCAATCGGGAAGGCAGTTCATTCAATGCCCATAACAGCAGCCCTTACGACCTGACCCGCCTGGAACCGGGTACAAAATGGCCTGTCAATCACCTTTTGATGCGCGTTGCCGCCGATACGAAAAGCATGGGGAAGATTCCCTTTGAAGAAGGTGACGAAAAGCGCCAAAAAGCGTGGAAACGCTATTCTGGCGCCTCGGAAATCACGGGCAATTCCCTTATCCTTACGACGGCTCCCTATGGCATTGGGCTGACCGAACTATTGGGCAGCAAAGCGTATCAAAATTTCAGCTTATCCGTTCGTCTTACGGGCAACACCTTTGGCCGTCAGCAGCTGTTCCTGCGGGCAAGTGAAGACCTTTCACGATGCCTTATCGTGGAACTAAGCGGCGGCAGGCTCATCGTCACGGAACGGCGCCATGGGAAAGATACACCGCTCCTGCAGGAAAATGTGGATGTGCTCCTTGATAGGCCCCGTCTTTCTGTTGAAGAAGCTCAGAAGGAAGCGGAAGTCAAGGACTATGAGACACTTGCCCGTTATGCCCCGACTAGACAGGCTGCTGAGCGGTATGCCCAAAAAGCAGCGGCACGAAAGGCGAAACCAGCCCGTTCTGTCAAGGAGGGGGCTGCTCCCTATGAACCGAAGCTGGAACGAAATGCCCGGGAAAGCCACAGCCTCACCCTTTCCCTTCAGGATGATCAGCTGCTCATCACCCTCGATGGGAAAGCCCTTGATCCGCTATCCGTCCTGATCCTTGATCCGGGTTGTCTATTTTTTGGGGGCGGACATGGGGAAAAATGAAAGCTGGAGCCAAAAGAACCAGGCTGAAAGTGTGTATGACGCGACTTTTGAAGACCTTGTTATCCATTCCCAAACGGGCCTTGATCCCGAAAAGGAGCAGGTCCTTTATTCTCTTAAGCTGTCTGGCCTTGACCGGTTCCGGTATGAAGCCGGGCAATACTTGGGAAGACATCTTGAATTGGTTCCTTCGTTATATCTAAAAGCAAAGGGGAATTTACTGCCCTATGATCACTTTTCATCGACACCGCTGGGCTTTCTTTCTGGTCTTCATGGTCATTTTTGAGTCTAGTAGGTCCCACCCGGGAAGGCATGAGTGCTCACTTGTCCCCTTTCGGCATGGATTCCCTATTGGAACCGGGCAGAAGGGGAAAAAGAAGCCCAGGTCCTTCAGGACCGCCTCCAGGACATTTCATAATTTTGCCGCGTATTTTAATGACCGAAAGGAATTGGTTTCCCTGAAAGGTTCCAAAAACCAGCGATTCTGCAGACGGGGCCTATCTTACCATTGTCAATGATGTGGTTTTCCCAGATGGAACGAGCCGCTTAAAGGATACGGAACAATTAGCCAGCCTTCTTGCAACCGGAAAGAGCCGCAAAAAGCATGCTGTATCCATTCTTGATCTTGCGGAAAAGCACGGCTTTTCAGGCGTCGAAATCGACTATGAAACCCTTTGGAAAAAGGGCGATACCCGTCTTCAGGAACACTTCCTGCGTTTTCTTTCTGAACTGGAAACGCAGGCTGCACGGCGCCATCTCAAGGTCCGCGTCATCCTGGAACCGTCGGCGCCATTTGGTGCCCCTTTCCCGAAGAACATTGAATATGTCGTCATGGCCTATAACCTCCATGGTCCCCATAATGGCCCCGGCCCCAAGGCCGATCTGGCCTTTATTCGCAGAACGATGAAGAAGATGGATGCCCTCAGGGGGGAGGCCGCCCTTGCCTTTTCAATGGGTGGCGCAATCTGGAAGGACGGAAAAGAAGGCCGTTTCCTTTCTGAACAGGCGGCAGCGGCCCTTGCTGAACAATATGGAAAGGTTCCCCAGCGGGATGAAGCCAGCGCGGCCCTCCATTTTTCCTATGAAGCCGATGGACACACCATGACTGTTTGGTATGCTGACGTTACGACCCTTGAAGCCTGGAGCCAAGCGGCCCTGGAAGCTGGCTATCCCCACGTGTTCCTCTGGTCCCTCGGGGGCAGCGGCAATCTTTCACAGCTTGCTTCCCGTACAGGGGAAGGAGGGAAGGAGTAAACCGTGAAGAAACTCATCTTGCTGTACCTTTTCTGTCTGTGCGTTGGCTTTTCTTCCCTAAGCGAAGCCGGAAAGGCACTAACCATCATTCCAACAACCAAACAGGCCGTCATCTTTACCTTTGGCGGTCTGCAAAACGCCCAAACCGTAGCCGATGTACTCCAGCGAATGGATGAAGAAAAGCTGCGGGGCACCTTCTTTGTGACGGAGCGTGAACTGCGGGAAAATCAAGGAACCATTCGCCTCATCAAGAACCATGGCCAGGAAATTGGCATAGGTCTGCGCCCTGGGGACGCTCCTACACGGGACGCGGTCAAAGGGCAGCTGGAGCGCATAAGGACGCGTCTTCAAAAAGAATATGGCGTGACACCGACCGTGGTGCGGCAAATGTATGGCCCTTCCTCAGCCATTGTTGAGGACGTCGCTCGTGAAATGAACCTCACCTTGGTGGGACAGACACGCAATGTGGTCCTGACCCGGCTCAAAGACGCCATGTCAACGGATGAAATCATGAACGCTGTCTTCAAAAAATGGGACTTTTCCTTGGGACGGGGACAGATTCTCTATTTCCGTCTGGATTTTCTTTCGGATCCCACCCTTATCGGCAAAGTCATGACAAGGATCCATAAGGAAAAGGTCGACGTCAATACATACCGAACCTTCCAGGACCAACCGGAAGCAAATCCCCGGAACGATTCGTCCTACGAAGTCCTTTCCGTCAGCGATGTTCTCCGCGATACGGCAAAGCGCTGGACCTATCCCGTTCCTAAGGAGCGGATTCCCGAGGCCCTCCAGCCGGGAACCATTGCTTACCCTGTGGACCAGCATAATTTTTCCAAGGTCTTTTTGTCCCACTATATCGGCGCGCCGCAAGTTGACGATAAGGACCGGATGTACGGCCTCGATCAGGATGTGATCCGCAAAGCCGATAAAAGCGGCGTCATCAAGACGGCTCCTGAAAGGACCATTTTCCTGACCTTTGATGATTGGGGGACGGACAATACCATCAATCAGCTGCTTTATGTCCTTCGCAAACATAAGGTGCCGGCCACCTTTTTCATCATTACGCGCTACATGCCGAGCAATCCGAATCTATTACGGGCCATTGCAGAGGAAGGGCATACCATTGGAAGCCATACGGACCTTCATGCCGCCATGGCCTTTCGGGATAAAAAGGGAAAAATCGTAGAATCCCAAGATCCAGCAGCCTATGCGGAAAATGTGGCTGAGGCCTATCGAAAATTGGCAGAAACCGTAGGGGATGTCAAGGTCGGCGGCCGCTATAGCCTTTCCCGTCTTTTTCGTCCGCCCACCCTTGCCATAAGCGAGAACGGAGCCAAGGCGCTTTTCAACACAGGCTATACCTATTTGGTCTCTGGCTATGAAAGTACCGAGGATTATGCCGCCCACAGCCTTTCCCAATTGGTGGGGGCCATCAAGGCAGGAATCTATACGCCTCGGCAAAGGGTCCGCAAGGGTTCCATCATCATCATGCACATGAGCGGTACAGCCCGTTTCACTCCGCAGGCGCTGGATATCGTCCTCACCCAGAATGAACTGCTGCGGGAAGACGACCCCCGAAAATTCAAGGTGGGGTACCTGACCGATTATTTGGTCCCTGGATATGATCAAATGAAATAAAAAAAGACCGTGAAAAAAAGCGAAAAGTCGCTTCTTTTCACGGTCTTTTCTGCGCTTAGGGGAAAAGATAGCTTGTCATGGAGATGCTGCCCAGGTTGCGGATGTGGTTAAAGACTTCCGGTGTTTCCCCTTTGGATGCCCCTAAAAGATACAGAAGGGGCAAAAAATGGTCCGGCGTGGGTGCCGCGTAGGAAGCAAGGGGGTGGTCCCGATAGGCGAGAACTGCTTCATCATCGCGTTCCTGGACCTTTTCCGTAATAAAGGCGTCGAATTCGTCCGCCTCTTTGGAACCGTGGGGGTTATTCCAGTCCGTCTGCATCAGGTTATGGACGATGTTTCCGCTTCCTGCGACGACAATGCCTTCCTCCCGCAGGGCGGCCAGTTTTTCTCCAAAGGCGTACTGATCATGAGGGGAAAGGGTCCCATCGACACTGAGGGGAACAACCGGAAGTGATGCATCAGGGAACATATGGACGAAAAGCGTCCATACCCCGTGGTCGATGCCCCAGTCTTCCGTCATGACGGCCCCTGTAAGATCATGGATGCGGCGGGCTGTCTGCGGGTCGCCCAAAGCTGGATAGCTGACTTCATAAAGGGCTTGGGGGAACCCGTACATATCGTAGATCTGTTCCGGTTTTTGCGCGGCGTTGACGTAGCTGCCTCGGCTGTACCAATGGGCGGAAACGACGGCAATCGCTTTGGGCCGGCCATAGTCCGTGATGATCCTTTTGCCTAGTTCAGTCAAGGTTTTTGTCATTTCATTATGATCCAAAGCCAACATGGGACTGCCGTGGCCAATAAATAATGCAGGCATTCTTTTCATAGGGGAGACCTCCTTTATCATTTCGATAAAACGCTATTTTTTGAACTTGCTCTGATTATAATCCCGCTCTATAATGAAAACAAGAACGGTTTCTTGACTGACTTAGTATGAATTGCTTGACCTTTGGGAGGAAATGCCATGGAACACGATGATTTTGGGGTCTGTCCCTTTGTGACTGCCCAGCGGCTCCTGCAGGGCAAATGGGCCATTATCCTGCTCCATCAGCTCTATGATGGAACAAAACGCTTTGGCGAGCTGGAACGAGCAACGGGCATTACCCACGCAACCCTTGCTTCTCAGTTAAAGGCCCTGGAAAAGGACGGTCTTATTACGCGTCATGTCTATGCCGAGGTCCCGCCCCGAGTGGAGTACACTCTCACGGATATGGGCCGCCGTTTTGGCCCCGTGCTTAGCAGTATCGAGACCTGGGGAAATGAATACATCGCCTATTTGAGGACGCAAAAATAGAGGAGCCGGACACCGGCGTTTTTGAAGCGAAAAGTGTTCCTTGTGGTATAATGATAACAGTATACTTTACTGTATGGGGGTTATTTTCATGGATTATAAAGAACTTGTTGAAAATGCACGGAAATGCCTTGGCAAATGCCATGGCTGCCCAATCTGCAATGGCGTTGCCTGCCGCAATACCATCCCTGGACCTGGCGCGAAGGGGGTAGGGGACACAGCCATCCGCAATTATCAGGCTTGGCAGACAGTCCGCGTCGTCATGGATACGCTGTGCGAAAAAAGGGAAACGGATACCCGTCTGTCCCTGTTTGGACATTCTTTTGCCTATCCTTTTTTTGCCGGTCCTGTTGGTGCGGTTGCCATGCACTACAGTGATAAATATAATGATGTGACCTATAACGCCCAGCTCGTCCCGGGCTGTGCTGAGTCAGGTATCCTTGCTTTTACGGGCGACGGCATGGACGCGGAAGTCATGCGCGGGGCCACGGACGCCATCAAGGACTGCCAAGGTGTGGGCATTCCGACGGTGAAACCTTGGAACATGCAGATGATCAGGGAAAAAATGGACCTTGTCAAGGCTTCGGGAGCCCTTGCGGTTGCTATGGACGTAGATGCAGCTGGCCTTCCCTTCCTTAAAAAATTTGTGCCGCCTGCTGGCAGCAAATCGGTGGAAGAAATGAAAGAAATCATCGCCCTCACGGACGTGCCTTTCATCGTCAAGGGCATCATGAGCGTCAAAGGAGCCGTCAAGGCCGCCCAAGCGGGCGCTGCGGCTATCGTCGTTTCCAACCACGGGGGACGCGTCCTGGACCAGAGCCCTGCTACGGCCGAAGTCCTGCCGGAAATCGCGGCTGCTGTGGGCGGCAAGGTCAAAATCTTTGTTGACGGCGGGATCCGTACCGGCGTTGATGTTTTCAAGGCTCTTGCCCTGGGCGCCGATGCCGTCCTTATTGCCAGACCTTTTGTCAATGCTGTTTATGGCGGCGGCAAGGAAGGCGTACGCTGCCTTGTTGATAAATTGGGGGCTGAACTCAAGGATACGATGGAAATGTGCGGGGCAGCTACGCTCCGTGAAATTACGGGCGAGATGATTCGGAGGTAACCTTCTTTGCTGAAAGGAAAACATTTTTCTCCTAATCAAGTGGTTGCCCTGACGTTTTTGGGGCTGATCCTTGCAGGCGCTTTCCTTTTGATGCTGCCCATTTCCCATAGGGATGGGATGTGGATGCCTTTTCTTGATGCCTTATTTACTGCGACTTCTGCTTCCTGTGTCACAGGTCTTGTTGTCTGTGATACAGGAAAGGTTTTTTCTCTTTTTGGTCAGTTGGTCATCATTGGTCTCATTCAATTGGGCGGACTGGGCCTGATGCTTTTTGCCACGCTTTTTTCCGTTGCCCTGGGGCGGCGCATCAATCTTCAGGACCGCATGCTGATCCAGGCCTCACTCAACCAGAATGATATGAGCGGCGTGGTCCGCATGAGCCTGCGCGTGGCCAAATATACGGCTGTTGTGGAAGGGGTCCTTGGAACGGCCCTGGCCCTGCGTTTTTATCAGCAGTTTGGCCTCAAGGGCATCTATTATGGGTATTGGCATGCCATTTCCGCCTTCTGCAATGCTGGCTTCGACCTTTTTGGCAATTATCAGAGCCTTGTGGGCTATGTCCATGATCCGGTGGTCAACGGCCTCATTGCCCTGCTCATCATTTTGGGCGGCATAGGCTTTGCCGTCATGAGTGACGTGGTTCATACCCGGCACTTTCGGAACTACCGGCTCCATACAAAGCTCGTCCTTGTTTCGACAGTGGCCCTGATCGCTCTTGGGACGCTCCTCATCCAGGTTATGGAATTTGACAATGGAAGGACCCTTGGAACCCTATCGGTCGGTGACCAATGGATGGCCAGTTTCTTCCAGTCCGTTTCTGCCCGTACGGCAGGCTTCAATACCTTTGACCTGATGCAGATGCGCACTTCAACGATCCTTGTTATGGTGCTCCTCATGGTCATTGGAGCTTCCCCGGCATCAACGGGCGGCGGCATCAAGACGACAACGGCTGCCTTGCTGATCCTTTCCGCGCATCAAGTGCTTTTTCAGAAGCCGGAGTGTGTCATTTTTGGGCGGCGCATTGACCAGGAGACTATCCATCGGGCCTTTGCCATTACCACGCTGTCCATCATCTGGATCTTTCTTGCCATCATTGGCATTACGTATCTAGAGGAGACAAGCCTTGTGGAGGCCCTATTTGAAGTGGTTTCAGCCTATGCGACGGTGGGACTTTCCAGCGGACTTAGCCAGCATCTTACGGCAGGCGGGAAGATTATCATGATCCTTTCCATGTATGCCGGACGTGTAGGCATCATGACGTTTGTCATGGCCCTTACGGCTCGCCGCAGGGAAGCCTTGATCCGGTATCCTGAAGAAAAGATCATCATTGGCTAGGAGCGTAACTATGAACAAAAAGAAACAGTTTGTTGTCTGGGGCCTGGGGCGTTTTGGCGCGTCCGTTGCGGAAACCCTGGTCGGAATGGGCCATGAGGTCCTGGGCATTGATCATGACGAAGAAGTAGTCCAAGAAATGGCCGATAAGCTGACCCATGTTGTTGTCAGTGAGGCCATTGATGAAACGGTGGTCAAGAGTCTGGGCCTGCGGAACTTTGACGCAGCCATCATTGCCATCGGGGACCTGGAACCAAGCCTTCTGTGCTGCATGATCCTTAAGGAAGCCGGTATGGCGACCATTCTTGCCAAGGCTTCCTCCGAAATCCACGGAAAGATGCTCAAAAAAATCGGCGCCACGTCCGTCATCTTCCCGGAACGGGACATGGGGCGGCGGGTTGGTCACAGTTTGGGCTTTACCAACATCCTCGACTTTGTGGAACTGTCCGACAACATTTGCCTTGTTGAACTGGATGCTCCTGTTGGGGCTGTCGGCAAGAGCTTGGTCGACCTTGATGTAAGACGTCGTTTTGGCGTCAATGTCGTAGCCGTCAAGCACCCTGATAAAAAGACGGAAATCAGCATGGATCCGCAAAAACCGCTTATTGCGAGAGACATCTTGGTGCTCATCGGCACCCAGAAAGATATTGAAAAGCTGAGGGAGGAACTATGATCAAACGTCTCACATCCCTCCAGAACGAAACGGTGAAGAAGGCCGCCAGCCTGCAGCAAAAAAAGTACCGCCTTAGGGAAGGCCTATTTCTCGTCGAAGGGGTCCGTGCTGTACGGGAAGTCCGGTCGTCTTCGTGGACCGTGACGGCTTACTTTTTTACGGATCTTCCTGAGGATTTCCAAAAAGAGGCTCAAGGGTCAGACATTCCCTATTATGAAGTGACTGGGGACATCATGAAAAAACTGACGGCAACGGAAGAGCCCCAATCGTTGGCCGCTTTGGTCCGCCTTAAGGAAAGGAGCCTTGAAACGGTCCATCCTGAAAGGGGGCTGATCCTGGTTCTTGACGAAATCCATGATCCTGGAAATGTCGGGACCATGATCCGTACCGCACGGGCCATGAATGCCCAAGGCGTCATCCTGCTTTCTGGCAGTGCCGATCTTTATAACCCCAAGGTGGTGCGTGCAGCCATGGGAAACCTCTTCCATATCCCGGTCTTTACGGGAATCACGGAAGACGCCCTTATGACCTTTGCCCAAAAGGCAGGTTGGACCTTGGTGGCAACAGCCCTAGATGGCGCCGCTGACTTGCGGGATTTCACCTATCCCCAAAAGACGCTGCTCATCATGGGCAGTGAAGCTGAAGGGGTTTCTCACAGTCTCTTGGGAAAAAAGTGCCGCCCGCGTCAAGATTCCCATGCTGGGGGAAGCGGAAAGCCTTAACGTCGGCGTTGCTGCAGGCATCCTGCTCTATGAAGCCATGGTGCAGCAGGATCCGGGACGGAACTGATTTTCTCCTTTCCCAAATGATTGACGTACCCAGACCGTGAGTGTATAATATCAGCGTATATCGACAATGCAATGAGGGAGACAGTACTTCCCATTTCTGGCAGAGCGATCCGGGGAGGGTGTGAGCCTGGACAGAAGGAAATGAGAAAGAAGATCACTCCGGAGCTGGTCATCGAAATCACAGTAGAATGACCCGTCTTATGGCCGTTATCCCATACAAAGTGGCAGGATAAGCCTGTCATGAGGGTGGTACCACGGGTTAAACCTCGTCCCTTAGGGGACGGGGTCTTAATTTTTTTGGAGGTGGAGCAAGTGTCAAAAGAAAATGAAGGGTATGGAAGCACGCTGAACCTTCCTGCCACAGATTTCCCTATGCGCGCAGGGCTTCCCAAAAGGGAACCGGACTTTTTAACATTCTGGAAGGAGAAGGGTATCTATCAAAAGAAACTGAAGGCCCACGCAGGACATAAAAAGTTCATTCTTCACGATGGCCCTCCTTATGCCAATGGCAAGATCCATTTAGGCCATGCCCTCAATAAGATCCTCAAGGACATCATCCTGAAGTATAAATATGCCCGCGGTTTTGATACTCCCTATACACCGGGCTGGGATACGCATGGGATGCCGATTGAGCATGCCTGCCTCAAGGAAGTGGGCGTTGACCGTCATAAACTCAGCGCCCTTGAACTGCGCAGGATGTGCCATGACTATGCCTTGAAATGGATCAATATTCAGCGCGAAGGGTTCAAACGGCTTGGCGTCCAAGGCGATTGGGATCATCCTTACATCACCATGAAGCCGGCTTTTGAAGCCGAACAGATCCGCGTCTTTGGGGCAAATTGGCCCACAAAGGCTATATCTATAAGGCAGAGACCGTTTATTGGTGTCCGCACTGCGAAACGGCCCTGGCGGAAGCTGAAATCGAATATGCAGACCAAAAGACTCCGACCATCTACGTGAAGATTCCTCTTGTAGATGCAAAGGACAAGGCACCGGAAGGCGCACAGGGCAAGAAGACATCCATGGTCATTTGGACGACGACACCGTGGACCATCCCGGCAAATGTCGCTGTTACGGTCAATCCTGATTTTGAATATGCTTGGGTTGAGTACGGGGATGAAGTCCTCATCATGGCAAGTGAACTTGTCGGGAAAGTTGCTGAGGAATGCGGCATCATCTTTGGTAAGGTCCTTGGAACAACGAAGGGCCGGGATATGGAAT
>ENA-OQHN01000796-OQHN01000796.1-human-gut-metagenome-genome-assembly--contig:-NODE-796-length-10220-cov-2.689785_pt1 | contig 10220 bp, 12 predicted proteins | sample MGYA00242564_ERZ504721 | MGnify/ENA primary metagenome ERZ504721 (study PRJEB26092, sample SAMD00036212) | human gut metagenome | host: Homo sapiens | study: EMG produced TPA metagenomics assembly of...
CCCACTGAGATGCCTTCTGTACGGCACGGGTGAAGGCTGCTGCAGCCTTCGGGTTCTCCTCAGCCAGCTTGCTGGTGACGAATGCTGCGCAGCAGTACTCGTCCTTGTACTTGGGATCGGTTGCGGTGTCGATGAGAGCGGTCAGACCGTACTGCTCCTCTGCAATAGAAGCCGCCGGGTCGCCGAGTGCGATTGCGTCAACGGCACCGTTCTGCAGTGCCTGTGCCAGATCGTTGCGGGAGTAAACCGAGAATTCAACCTCCATGTTCTGGTCGGTCACGCCGATGCCTGCGCGCTCAGCGAGCGCTTTGGAGACAACGGTTGCCGCGTCAGCCAGACCGGGTACGCCGATCTTCTTGCCCTTGAGGTCGGCAATGCTCTTGATATCGCTGTCGCCGGGTACGAGCAGCTTGGTGCAGCCGGTGTGGATGCCGGTGGTGAACTTGATGGGCAGGCCGTTTTCCAGCGGCTGGAGCATTTTGCCGATCAGGCCCATGCCGACATCAACCTGATCCGCGCCGATGGCCTCGGAAACGTGTGCCGCGTCAACCGTTACCTGCTCAATGTCCAGACCTTCGTCTTCAAAGTAGCCGTTCTCGATCGCGATGTACATCGGTGCGGCACAGAGAGAAGGAGAGTAGATCAGACGCAGGTGGGTTGCGCCGGAATCGGCGGAATCTGCTGCCGCGGAAGCGTCCGAATTGCTGCTTGAGCCGCCGCAGGCGGTAAGCGAGAGTGTCAGTGCAGCTGCGAGAAGTCCGCTTGCCACTCGAAATAAAATACTGTTCTTTTTCATGGTTTTCTGTCCTTTCAAGGAAAATATATAATAAAAGCAATAATAATGAACGTACGTTCTTTAATATGATCTTAAATATAGTAGTTGGGCTCTTTGATTGTGCCGCCGTAATGGAGCTGACGAAGGATCTCTGCACGGTAGTGAAGAAAATCCTCCGAGCTGCGTGCTCTTGGGCGGGCCAACTTGATATCCAGCGTGCCGGTGATGCGTCCCGGTCGGGGTGTCATAACGACCACCTTGTCCGAAAGATACACGGCCTCATCCACATCATGCGTTACCATGATGGCGGTCATGCCGGTTTCCTTCCAGATGCGCAGGATCTCGTCCTGCATGTTCATGCGGGTGAAGGCATCGAGTGCACCGAGCGGCTCATCGAGCAGGAGCACCTTGGGCTTGCCAACGAGTGCTCTTGCGAGAGACGCGCGCTGGCACATGCCGCCGGAAAGCTGGTGCGGATACGAATGCTCGAAGCCCTTGAGGCCGACCATCTCGATAAATTCGTCTACGCGGTCCTTTTCCTGCTTGTAGATGCCGCGGGCGCGCAGACCGAAGGCGATGTTGTCATAGATGGACAGCCACGGGAACAGTGTGTGCTCTTGGAACATGAAGCCGCGATCCGCGCCGGGCGCCGTGATGGGCACACCGTCGAGCGACAGCTCGCCCTCGTCCATCTGTATCAGGCCGGAGATCAAACGCAGCAGTGTGGACTTGCCGCAGCCGGACGGTCCGATCAGTGAAACGAACGAACCGGCGGGAATATCGAGCGAAACATTGTCGAGAGCGGTAATGCGCTCTCCGGTGGGATTGACAAAATGCTTGGATACACCCGAAATCGAAATACTTCCTACCATTTGATAACTCCTTTCTGCCATGCGAGCACGCGGTCGCGGAACTTGAACAGCAGCGTGATGAGAATGAAGAAGGTGACTGCAATGATGATCAGTCCGGCATATACGTTGGCATATGCCATCATTTCCTTCTGCCAGTTGATGTACCAGCCGATGCCGTACTTGGCGCCGAGCATTTCGGCGGTGACCAGCGTGATGAACGACGAGCAGGTGCCGTTGAACAGGCCGAGGAACATATGCGGCATAGCCGCCGGAATGCCGACCTTGGCAATGCGGTAGAAGCTGCCCGCGCCAAGCGTCGAGGAGACCTCAAAGTACGAGTTGGGGATGGAAGCGATGCCGCTGCTGGTAAGCACGGTAGTCGGGAACCACACAGCCAGCGCAATCAGGAAGGCACTGGCGGAAACCGCAGTCGGGAAAGCGATGAGCACCAGTGGGATCCACGCGGTGGACGGGATCGGGCCGAGCACGCGGACAAGCGGCTGTATCCAGTAGGCGAAGGTCTTGTTGAAGCCGATGGCGATACCGGTCAGTGTGCCGACAACCGCACCGCCGAGCCAGCCGAAGAACAGCAGGCGTGCGGAGTATGCAAGGCAGGTCGCGAGGAACGCGCTGTCCTCAACGAGAACGCCGAACACACGGTCGAGCGAGGGAAAGTACAGCACCGGCAGAATCGCAAACTTGGCGGTCAGCAGGTTGAGGATGTTCAGCACCAGAACCGCTCCTGCATAGAACAGTGCGCTGTACGACAGCTTATCGCGCACCTTGGTGTTGCCGAGCGATATCAGCAGGGCAATCACATACACGGCCAGTCCGATGAGCAGCGCCCATGTAAAATAAGGATGTTCTGCGGCAGGATGCTGCGCGGAATCCGGCAGCAGAATATCGCAGGCGAGCGCCAGCAGAATAGAGAGAACTGGCAGTGATTTGACAAAATGCTTCACAAGGGAGAACTCCTTTCGACAAAAAAAGGCAGAAGACGTATGCCTTCCGCCAGGATGGTTTATGCGCGTTATTCGCACATTCGCCAGGTCACAAGGGAACGCATACACGAGCAGCGGTGCATACACATACAGCAGCGATTCATACAGTACATTCGGCTCATGACAGGTTCTCCTTTCAATTCATATAAATCCTATCGGGTTTCGGTGATTGAAAGTATAGACTCGAATATCCTAATTGTCAATAGGAATACTATGATTTTGGATAGTATGCCAAAAACGGTTTGTCTGAAAGAGAGAATTTGTCGCTTTGCATAAAGAACCGCCGCAGCAGGATTTCTTATGGGATCGGGTGGCTGAATCCGCGCTTTTGTGCTACAATATTTACAGGTGATGGATATGATTTTTAAACCGCGTCCGCTCAGCAGAACCATGCTGGATGACGCTTCACTTGTCCGCGATAAGCAGCACTGCCGCCGGATCGGTCCGTGCGGTGTTGGCCGCCGGGCATTATATTTGAATAGTTATTTTATTGACCGGCATTATTATGTGCCGTTTTCCGCCATTACGCGGGGCATTTAAGTTTATAGAAGAAGGCACCGGCGGTGTCCGAGGTGTGCTTGCAGGCAGAGCCTGTCTGCTTGTGGAGTACGATAATGGTCTGCAGCAGGTGTGCTGTTTCAAGTACGAGGATCAGATCGACGAGCTGCTGCGCGTGCTGCACAAGATACATCCGGAGATCCCGTGCGTCAGTGAGGAAGAGGAGGCCGAACTCGAGGTCGAGTGCGAGCGCCGGAGGGCGGAAGAACTCCGACGACCGCCGCTCAGCATCCGCGCCGAGCGGGAGATTGAGGAGTTGGAGAATGCGATCGCGTACCTACGAGCGTAAACCTGAGCTATACAAGCGGCTCAGTCGTGCAGCTAAACGGCGGCGCAACTACCAGAGCAGGAGTGCAGGATATCGGTGGGCGGCTGCAGCGATCATGGTGCTCGGGGCGGCGGCGCTGATTTACGGCGTGGTGTCGCTCGTGTGCCGCGGTTTCTCCGGCGGATACCTGCTGCTGTGCCTGCTGGCGGCAGCTTTCCTGTTTGGCGGATGGCGCCTGCTGCCGACGGCACGCAACAACAATGCGGCTGTTCTGCGCGGGGATAAGCAGGCGCGGGCACAGATGCAGAACTATATCGATCGGTTTCCGGCATTCCCGCTGCCCGCACGGTACGCGCACCCGATCGTGCTGCGCCGCATGCAGCAGGCCATTGCGGAAGGACATGCACTGAACGTCATGGAGGCGCTTGAGGTCGTCAAGGCCGATCTGCAGACCATGAATGCGGATATGCAGGTCTCGCAGGAGGAATACGCCGAGATTTCTACGATCAAGCCGCTGTTTCTGAATGCGGATTATAAGTAAGAAATCCGGCCTGAGGCTTGCAAAGCTGTTGACAACGGTATGGTTTCTCCCGTATAATAAATTCAGTAAAATGAAGTCGAAAAAGAGGGGATGGACGGATATGCTGTGTAAAAACAGAATATGCGGCGTTCCGTTGAATCCAATAGGAAAACGATGAAAACCAAGGACCTTCTGCCCGCAAAAATGGCAGTCGGTCCCTTTTTTTAGGGAGGAAACTGATATGATCGAAAATTGGAATGATGTCCATATCGTACCGGAATTCAGCGATCAGGGTGTGGACTGCTACCGTCTGGCGGGCGGCAGCTTTGTCAATGAATACTACATCGTCTCGGAGGCCGAGACCCGCAAGCTGATGAACCATCCGGAGGTTGTCGGCTACGAGGTGTATGCGTCGCTCGTGACGGCTACCTCGCAGATGATGTACTACCTCAAGGAGCAGAAAAAGATCACTTCGGCGAACATTCTGTCCATTCTGCGCGGCGCACTCAACTACCCGCTCGAGGAAAGCTGCTACAAGGAGCATATCCGCGTGCATGACATCAGCTTTATGTCCAGTGAGCGCGTGTTCGGCGAGAATGATGAGATGTCGCTTGATATCAAGTACTGCAAGCTGACCATGGTGCCCAACAGCACGCTGATGATCGGCGATATCATCGCTTCGGGCGAGACGCTTGTGCAGTGCCTGCGCTATGTCACCGACTATTACCGCAAGCAGGGCGCCAAGCTGCGCAACATTCTGCTGTTTACCATCGGCGGTACCCAGGGCATTGAGATTCTCGAAAAGCTGACCAAAGAAATCCGCACCTACTGGCCGGACTTTGAGGGCTTCATCACCGTGTACTACGAGGGCGTTTTCAGCTGCTACGAGGAAGGCGACAAGGGCGTTTCCGGCATCAACCGTGCGCTCATCGACTTTTACTGGAAGGGCGGCATTGTGGCGCCGGAGTTCCGCCGTCAGACGCTTTCCATGCAGAATCCGCTGTTTGAGAAGTGCACGATCTACGATGGCGGTGCACGTCGTTACGAAATCCACGAGCACATTGAAGAGGTGCTGGAATTCTGGAACGGCATTCTCGCGCGTGCCGACAAGATCGACAAGCAGGCGCTGCTGGAGGAAAAACTGGGTCATGCGCTGCCGATTTCCTATGAGGACTGGCTGAAGGACTGCCACTATGAAAAGCTGGACGCAAAGCTGACGCGCTGGCTGTATCAGCAGGAGCGCGGCTTTGTCGAGAGCCTGAAGGACGTAACGCTGGAGGAGATCGCGCATCAGCGCATTGACGAGTTCACTACGATGCTCAAAAAGTACATTCTTTGAAAACACAAAAAGGGGATAAGAATCTATGAAAAATGACAACACACCGGTCGATATCGACTTTGCGGAAGCGGCCGTGCCGCATTATGCGCGCCGCGGCATCGTAACCATGTTCATGATCATGCTGGGCTTCACCTTCTTCTCGGCCAGCATGTGGGTCGGCAAGGAGCTGGCAGACGGACTGGATTTCGGCGGTTTTATCATCTCTATGATCATCGGCGGCCTGATCCTGAGCCTGTACACCGGTCTGCTCGGTTACGTCGGCGCGGAAACCGGCATGAGCCTTGACCTGCTGGCACGCAAAGCCTTCGGTGCAAAAGGCTCGTACCTGCCGAGCGCGATGATCTCGTTTACGCAGATCGGCTGGTTCGGCGTCGGTATCGCCATGTTTGCCATTCCGGTTGCAAATGAGCTGCTCGGCGGCAGCACAGCGGCTGAATGGGTGCTCGTTATCATTGCGGGTGTGTGCATGACGGCCTCGGCGTATTTCGGCATCAAATCGCTGACGCTCATCAGCTATATTGCGGTTCCGCTGGTTGCAATCCTGGGTACGGTTGCCATGGTGATGGCGGTCAAACAGGGCAACGGTACGCTGATTGATCAGTTTGCCAAGTCCAGCGGTACGCTGACCGTTGTCGGCGGTGCCGGTCTGGTTATCGGCTCGTTTGTCTCCGGCGGCACGGCAACGCCGAACTTCTCCCGCTTTGCCCGGAACGGCAAGGTTGGTGCGATCACGACCGTTATCGCGTTCTTTATCGGCAACTCGCTGATGTTCTTCTTCGGCGGTATTTCGTCGGTCTACGTCGGCGGAAATGACATTTTTGAGGTTATGATCAACCTCGGCCTGTTCTATCTGGCGATTCTGGTCCTCGGTCTCAACATCTGGACCACGAACGATAATGCACTGTACTCGGCGGGTCTGGGTCTGGCGAACATTTTCGGCCAGAGAAAGAAGCCGATGGTGCTGGTTTCCGGTATTATCGGCACCGTGCTTGCGGTCTGGCTGTACTGGAATTTCACCGGCTGGCTGAATATCCTCAACTGTACGCTGCCGCCGGTCGGCATCATTCTGGTGATGAGCTTCTTCATGGACCGTGAAAAGTACAAGGACGTTGAAGTGACCGAAGACGTCAACTGGTTTGCGGTTTTCGGCGTTGTGTTGGGCGCTGTGGTGGCAAATCTGGTCCCGTGGGTATCGCATCCATCAACGGCATGATCGTTGCCGCTGTGTGCTATCTGGTCGGCAGCAAGGCGAAAAAAGTAAGCAGAATCAAAAAAATCCTCGGTTTAATCCCAAGGTCAGCCGAACTTGCTGACCTTGCGGTTTGATCGGGGATTTTTTATTTTGCCGCAATACGAAAATGAGGAGAATATACAGCATGATATTGAATATACTGACGTTTATTGTATCCGTTCTTCGAGGACTGGCAGAAAAACAATGAACGACAAAGGGGGTTGCGGATTGATTACATATCAGCCGTGCGTCCGCTGTGCAGAGCAGCTGCTAACGCGAAAGGAACAGATCTGCAAACCATAATTTTCATGATTAGGAACACATTGTGCATACGGTTTTCTACATGAATTGCACGATTTCAGTAAATACTACCACTATCGCAGCAGAAATACCGAAAATGGGAGGCGGAATTGCTATGAAAGCAACCGGAATCGTGCGCCGGATCGACGATCTCGGCCGCGTTGTTATTCCGAAGGAAATCAGAAGAACGCTTAGGATTCGAGAGGGCGACCCCTTGGAAATCTACACCGACCGCGACGGCGAAGTGATTTTCAAGAAATACTCCCCGATGGGAGAGATGGGCGCGGTATCCGCCGAACTGGCGGAGGCTTTGGCGCGTACAGCGGGCATGAGCTGTGCTATCTGTGACAGGGATGCGGTGATTGCGGCAGCAGGCGGTGTGAAAAGGATATTCTGGAGCGGAGTATCTCATCCGAGCTGGAGCAGCTGATGGAACTGGCAGCAAAGCAGGAGAAGAATCTGAATAACGAGCAGATTCTTGAGATCTTTGGGCTGAATCAGTTATCTCCGCAGCAGTTGCAGAGTCTGTATGAATATCTTCGTATCCAGGGAATCCGTATCCAGGGGGCAGATCTTGCCCCTATGGATATCGGAAAGGCACTGGATCCGCAGGAAGAACAGGAGGAAGAGAAGAAGCCTGTGATTTTGGAAGCAGAGGATGAGCAGTGTCTGAAGGAGTATGAGGAGATGCTCCGGCAGTTCCCTTCGGAAAAGGAAGGGGAGCGGGAGGCTCTGCTTTTACAGGCAGTGACAGATGTTGCCGGTGTGCAGGAGCGTCTGGCACAGTTGTATCTGAAGGAGATTTTGCAGTATGCGAGAAAGCTGTGGAGACAGGGGATTTATATTGGTGACCTGATTCAGGAAGGGAATATGAGTCTGTTGCTGGCGCTGGCGGAAGAGATACCGGAGGAAGGTAAGGCGGACTGGATGGAAGAACGTCTGCTGGCAGGCATGGAAAGCTGGGTGAAGGAGCAGACGGAGCAGAAGTATCGGGACGAGTCCATGGTTGAGAAGGTTCGGAAACTTGAGGCTGCGATCCGGGAGTTGTCGGATGATGAGGAACAGAAGTTCAGCGTGGAGGAACTGGCGGCTTATCTGGACATGGATGAGGAGGAGATCAGGGCTGTGCTGAGGCTGACCAGTGAGGGGGCGGATGAAGAAAAGTAAGGATTGCCTGTTTTTTTAGGTTGGTTAGACGGACGCGGCAGGCACCTGTTCCATGGGGTGTGGACAACGTGGGCAGGGCAACTTTGAACTAGCCACTAACTGCGACTATATTCACGAGGGGCGGCTGACCCTCGCGAAAGTCTCCGTAAGTGGCGGATTTCAAAGCTTGCCCTAAGCGCCCACAAAGTGTTGTCCCCCCCCATGGAACAGGTGCTTGCCGCTGTGCATTTAAGGCGGGAGGAAAGAAAATCAGAGTGAAATGTTTTCGGCATCCGGATGAAAAATGTCTGGTATGTAATATATGGTATGATGGGAAAACTGTAAGAGAATGTATAAAAAACTGCCAGCGGTGTTCGATGAGGGAACGCCGCTGGCTTTTTATAGGGGGAGGAGAAGTTTTTAATCAGAAGAGTCAGGAACTACTTGCTTTCGGTTTCTGATGTTGTTTTTACATCTTTGTTTGAATCTGTGTCTGTGGGAACAATTGGGGGATGAGTGACTGGAGTGGCGGTGTTCCCTTTTTTTGCTTTGTGTCTGCGGATCAGTTTTCGTACCAGCAAGATGGCAGCGGTGATGAGGGCGACCAGAACCACCAGAACCGGGAGGTTGGCGATGATGGCTACGAAAAGGTCTACGAAGAAATCGCGGACTTCGTAGAGGCTGTTTCGAAAGCCGTTGCTGATGCGGCTGCCTATGGTGTTGGAGGTGGACTGTTCGTAGGCTACTTCGGTGATGTAGAAGTAGACGGTGCTGTAGTCCACCAGGTTGTCGTAGGTTCGAAGCTGGGTTTCGTAGCTGTTGATCTGGTAGCGGAGGTCGGAAGCTTGGACTCGAGGGCCAGGATCTGATCCAGTTCAGTGGCCTGTTCGAGAAGTTCACTGACACGGTCGTATTCGGTCCGGAGCGAATCCAGGTAGGCTTTCTGATCGACGTATCGGAGGGTGAGTCTTCAGTTTCGATATTTTTGTGGTGACGGTGCCCAGAGTTCCGGCAGTTTCCAGGAAACTATCCAGGTTGTCGGAAGGGATCCGGGCAGTGACGTAGTAGGAGCGTCTGCTGTAGCCGTTCTGTGGAGTATCCAGGGTGGAGGATTCGATATAGCCACCGCAGGAGGTGATGGAGTTGTCCAGTTTCGTGCGGAGGGTGTCAAGATCTTCGGTGGCGATATCCATCGAGACGGTGCGGATCAGTTTCCGGGTGCTCTGGTCGTGGGTTGCCTCAGCAGCATCGGTCGCAGCATCAGAACCGGAAGAGTCAGAAGATGAACCGGCAGTTTCAGCTGTGGCGGTATCGTCCATCATATCCGCTTCGCCGTCATAGGAGAAGCCGGAGTCGTCCAGGGGTTCGCTGGCTTCGACAGCCCAGGAGTCTGCAGATTTATTCTGGTGGACCGCAGAGGTGGTTGCAGAACTTCCGCAACCGGAGAAAAGCAGGATGCCACTCAAAAAGAGTGACGGGGCAAGTAAGGTTTTCTTTTTCATAACGAATTCCTCCTTTTTCATGAAAATATAGAAAAATAAAAAATTAAAATTTTTTGAAAAAACACTTGCATTTTCCAAAAAGGTGTAGTATTATAATCGTGCAAGGTTCGTTGGTCAAGCGGTTAAGACGCCGCCCTCTCACGGCGGAAACAGGGGTTCGATTCCCCTACGAACTGCTGAAACCCGGAAGTCGGAAATGATTTCCGGGTTTTTTGTTGCTATAGATAGAATCAAGTAAGTCACCTGTTTTAATTGCGAATATTCACTTGAGTTGTTAAAGTATTGAACGGTTATGACATAAGTACAATGTATGCAACAAAAGAGTTAAAAGAATGGGTGGTTAGCAAGTCTTTCTTTATATTCATTATAAGTGATAAATATAGGAAAGACAAGAAAGTTCAGAAAATCTTTAAAAAAGTTAGAAAAATGTAAGCAATTGTGAAGATGCTGAATAGTTATGAGAAAAGAATCATGGAGGAAAAATGTAGTGGGTGAGTATGTGAAAAAGATTGGGATGCGCCGTATCCTGATTATGCTGCTAGGTAATGTTTTTCTTGGAATGGGTGTAAGTATATTTAAGTTCGACTGGTCTGGGGTAATGATGCGTATAATGCCATGATGATGGCATTGTCTGATGTGGTCGGCATTCCCTATGCTAAGATTTTTTGCGATTTTCAGTGTGGGCTTATTTGTCATTGAGTTGATTGCCGGAAGACATTTTATTGGTCT
>ENA-OQHN01000797-OQHN01000797.1-human-gut-metagenome-genome-assembly--contig:-NODE-797-length-10209-cov-2.087185_pt1 | contig 10209 bp, 10 predicted proteins | sample MGYA00242564_ERZ504721 | MGnify/ENA primary metagenome ERZ504721 (study PRJEB26092, sample SAMD00036212) | human gut metagenome | host: Homo sapiens | study: EMG produced TPA metagenomics assembly of...
ATGTCACCCGCTGAGGAGGTGTTTGGGTGAAGCTGAACATTCTTAAACGAGCCGGAATGCTGGCGGCGAGCACTGCCGTCTGCTGCGGCGTTGTTTTCGGCGGCTTATCGATGAACGGACTGCGGTATGTCCGTCCGACAGCGGAAAACTGGACACTTCTGGCGTATATGCAGCCTGCTGCTACGGATTGACAGCAAAAGACAACGCGCGTGATACCGGATGAGAAGGAATGGTCCTATCTCAGAATCACCGGCTACGATGCGCAGAACCGCGAGATCTGGTCGCTGAATTGCAAGCGTCCGTTCGGTGTGAGTTCCAGTGAACGCAAGGTTTACAGCGGCAGCAAAATGACATGGTATTCCACAACCTGCGGTGTAAAAACGGTTTCTTACACAGAGTATGACGAGCAGGTCGTATCATTCGCACGGAGGATGCGGACGGAATAGAGACTTACACCTATCGCGGAGACGAGGAAGAACCGTATCTGGAGCAGAGCTGCGACACAGCAGGCAACATGCAGTCACAGGCGGTGTCAGAATACAATCCCAAAACCGGAGAAACGACCAGAACCAGCACGATTTTCGAGGGCGTGCTGACCGGCACATGGATCACGGTGAAGGATGCACGCGGCTCCACGCTGCACATGGAAAATGATGTGCATGATCCGAATTACGAAATGATGCAGGACAACGAGTGGACGTATGACGACGCCGAGCGCACCGCAGTCTGCGTCAGCGAGGATGGCGTAACCGAGAAAATATGGTATGACGAGCAGCAACGCGTCCTGCGGGATGAATACTACACGCCGGACGGTATTCTGCAGACCTGCACTATCAATAATTTTTTTGACATTACCCGATAAATCTGGGAACCTTTTGCAGACACCCAACGTCAAATACAATGCAGCGATCAGAAAACAGCGCGCGCAATATCCAAAACAAAGAAAAATCACTGACCGCTGAATTAAAAGGAGGATTTTCTATGAAACGAACGATTGCAGCGATTTTATCTGCGGCTATGCTGGTAACGGCAGCTGCGGCAGCGGAAGCGCCGAGCAGTTGGGCGAAGTCGGCGGTGGATACCGCGCGGAACGCGGGCATTGTGCCGGAGCAGGTCGATCAGGCGTACACGCAGAGCATCACCCGTGCGGATTTCTGCGCACTGGCAGCAGCGGTTTACCGCACCTGGGAAAAGAGCGGCAACGTAAAATCCGTCGATAAAGCCACGGTTTCCTTCTCGGATACCAAGGACGAGGATGTGCTGCTCTGTGCGTCTCTGGGCGTGGTAAACGGCGTTGGCAACGGCAAATTTGCACGCAGCAGAAGCTGACCCGTCAGCAGGCGGCAAGTATGCTGCACCGTCTGGGCAATCTGCGTAAGGATGCCAAGAATGAGGTAAAGGAACGTATGCCGCACGTTTTCGCGGACGGCGCGGACATTCAGGCGTGGGCACGCAGCGATGTGTACTGGGCGTACAACAGCGGCGTGATGAACGGTGTCAGCGGCAATCGTTTTGCACCGAATAACAGCTATACGCACGAGCAGTCCATCGCGACCATGCTGCGCCTGTATGATACCAAGTATGCTGTCAAGGACGACAGCACGAGCAGCACCGGCAGCAAATATAAGATTACTTATGGTATTGTCGGTGCCGGTGTGTCGCAGGTATATCTGGAGGATGCAAAGGGCAATCGCCTGCTGACAGATTACAAGGACACCAAGGGTGAATTTTACGATATTGAGTTGTTCGGTGAGTGGGTCACGCTGCGAGAAACCGTGGCTTATAAGCATGATGTGCACAACATGAAGACCGGCGAAACACTGGAAAATTACGCTGTTAGCGGCACGGATGGCGAGCAGGCAGGCTGGCTGCGTCCGTCTCCGGAGAATGGCGGTGAGGTTTATGGCAAGGACCGCATTATCTATGCCGATGGCACGAGCAGCACGCAGACATATGACGCACTGACCGATTTCAAGGACGGCAAGGCAGTTGTCCGCGTGGACAGCAAGACCATTGCCGCCATCGACACCACCGGCAAGACCCTGTGGAGCATGAATTTTGCGTTTGACCACAGCAAGATGGCTGTTGAGATTTTGCTTGCTGGTGATGGCAAGGGTGACCGCTTTGTTGTTGTAAATCGGGACGGTTCCTCGTACACGATTATTGCAGGCGGCAAGCGCATTGCGTCCAGCTCGCGCGCGCTGCAGCTGAATCAGTACAGCGATACCTACATCGCCGCAGAATCGACCGGTTATTACGCGCTGTACAACTTTAAGGGCAAAAAGCTGACAAAGACCTATCAGAATGCGTTCGATGAGGTCGGTCAGAACATTTACAGCCATTGGCTCAGCAATACCGAATATGAGTACATCCGCTGTGACGCGGACGGCACGAACAAGGTTCTGTTCCGCGTGAAGTGCCCAGAACGGCCGTCCGGGCGTACTGCCGACCGACGGCGCAGGCGTGTATGCGCTCCGCACGGATGAGCATACCGTTACCTGCTTTGACCGCTTCGGCACGACGCTCGGCACCATCAAGCAGGATGGCGAAATCACGATGGAACCCACCTTTGAAAACGGCTTGTGTCCGCGTGATGGATAAGCTGTACCTCCGACCGGTGAGGAAATCTGATAAACACGAAAAAGGCACCGATTCGGTGCCTTTTTCATTTGCTGTACCTTGTAACCGAGCAATGAAACGGTTATAATAGAACCTGTACGACAAAAGACGAAAAAGGAGGAATTTCCTTGCAGTTAGAACAAACGCTGCGGACGCTGTGCGTGCTGCCGGCGGTCAGCGGCTTTGAAATGCAGGCGGCAAAGGCCGTCGCGGAGCTGTTCCGGCCGTACTGCGACACCGTGGATGCGGACAAAAACGGCAACGTGATCGGCAGCCTGTCCTGCGGTAAAGAGGGTGCGAAAACCGTCCTGCTGGACGCACATCTCGACCAGATCGGCTTTCTTGTTACCGAGGTGCTGGACGGCGGCTTTCTGCGGTTCGCGCCGGTCGGCGGTGTAGACCCGCGCATGCTGCTCGGCGGTGAGGTGACCATTCTCGCGGACGAGCCGCTGTACGGCGTGGTATCCTGCATGCCGCCGCATCTGCTCAAAACAGGCGAGCAGAACAAGGCCGTACCCATCGACCAGATGGCGATTGACACCGGTCTGCTCGATGCCAAAAAGCCCGCATTCGTGTCGGCACGCCGATCGTGTTCGCGCAGCAGCCGATCAAGCTGGCGGGCGGTCAGCTTTGCAGCAAGTGCCTTGACGACCGAGCGGGCGTTGCCGCCATCCTGCTGGCGATGGAGCAGCTGCACGCAGCAAAGGACAGCTGAAATGCAATGTTGCGGTGCTCATCAGCACGCAGGAGGAAGTCACTGAACTGGGTGCGCAGACCGGCGCGTTTACGGTTCAGCCGGAGTACGCCATCGCGGTGGATGTGACCCATGGCAGAACGCCGGACGGTCCGTCGGACGGTGTGTTCGACCTCGGCAGCGGCGTGGCAGTCGGCATGGGTCCGAACCTGCACCGCGGCTTCACCAAGGCGCTCATCAAGACCGCCAAGCGACGACATCGACTATACGCTTGAAATTATGGAGGGCAACACCGGCACGAATGCGTGGACGATGCAGATCGTCGGCCGCGGCATCGCAATGGGTTTGCTGTCCATTCCGGAAAAATGACATGCATACGCCGGTCGAGGTCGTGGAGCTGTCTGATGTGCAGGCAGTCGCTGACCTGATGGCAGAATTCCTGCGCGAATTTGACGGGAGGTGGGCGCATGATCGAACTGATGAAGCAGCTGTGCGCGCTGCCGGGGCCGTCCGGCTGTGAGGATGCGGTGCGCGAGTTTGTGCTCGAGAAGGTAAAACCGTTTGCGGATGAAATGAAAACCGATGCCATCGGCAACATTATGGTGTTCCGAAAGGGCAAAAAGGCGCTCGAGCGTCCGGTTGTGCTGTGCGCGCACATGGATGAGGTCGGCGTTATCATCAAGAAGATTACCGACGACGGCATGCTGAAATTTGGCTTTGTCGGCGGCGTGGACCCGCGCGTGGTCATCGGCCGACCGGTTCGCTTCGGTGATGTGCAGGGCGTGATCGGCATCAAGGCAGTTCATCTGACAACTGCCGCAGAACGCCGCACCATGCCAAAGACCAAGGATTTGTATATCGACATCGGTGCAGCGAGCAAAGCTGCCGCTGAGGACAAGGTTTCGCTTGGCGATTACGGCGTGTTTGACTCGGCGGTTGTCGAGTTCGGCGACGGTCTTATCAAGGCCAAGGCGATCGACGACCGGGTTGGCTGTGCCGCGCTCCTCAAGCTCGTCGAGGATGAGCCGCCGATCGACACATGGTTCTGCTTCACCGTGCAGGAGGAAGTCGGTCTGCGCGGTGCGGCAAGCATGGCATATGCGCTTGACCCGGGATTCGCAATGGTGCTCGAGGGCACGACAGCCGCTGATCTCGCAGAGGTGGAAGGCGGCAAAGCCGTTTGCCGCGTACGCGGCGGTGTCGTTCTGCCGTTCATGGACGGCGCGACTATCTACGATGCGGAGCTGTTTGAACTTCTGCGCAATGCCTGCGACAAGCGCGGCATCCGCTGGCAGACGAAAACGCGCGTAGCCGGCGGCACGGACGCAGGCCGTATCCACAAGAGCCGTGCAGGCGTGCGCGTGTGCGCGGCTGCGGCTCCGGTACGCTATATTCACTCGCCGTCCTCGGTGGCGGCAGTAGCTGACTGCGAAGCGGTGCTTTCCGCCGCACGCGCATTTCTGGAAGAACTCGGAGGGGACGACGAATGAGCAAGATTTTTGATTTATGGAACACGGTCGCGGGTGCATTCGGCCCTTCCGGCCGTGAGGAGGCGGTTCGCGAAACCATCGCGGAGATTGCAGGCGCGTATATCGACGACGTGACGACGGACGTGCTCGGCAACCTTATCTGCCGCAAAAAAAGCGTAAAGAATGGCAAAAAGCTGCTGTTTGCCGCGCATATGGACTCTATCGGCGTGGTTGCCACCTATATTGAGGACAAGGGCTTTATCCGTTTTTCGCAGATCGGCGGCCTGTATGTCGGTGACCTGCTGAATATTCAGGTGAAGTTTGCCAACGGCACGCGCGGCGTGATCTCCTACGAGGAAAAGACGCCGCTTAAGGATTTGACGCTGGATAATCTGTTCATCGACATCGGCGCAAAGAACGCCGAGGAAGCGCGCAAGCTGGTGCAGATCGGTGATTTCGCTGTGTACGAGGCACCGCGGTTCGAGCAGAACGGCGTACTGTGCGGTCCGTATTTGGACAACCGTATCGGCTGTGTGACGCTCCTGCTGATGATGGAGCAGCTGGCGGACAAGGAAATCGAGAACGACCTGTACTTCGTGTTTACGGCACAGGAGGAGGTTGGCCTGCGCGGCGCAGGCGCGGCAGCGTTCGCAGTTGAGCCGGATGCGGCTATCGCGGTGGATGTGACCGATACCGGCGACCTGCCGGAGATGAAGTCCGCGATGGCGGTCGAGCTGGGCAAGGGACCGGCAGTCAAGGTGATGGACCGCTCGGTTATCTGCACACCGGCGGTTGTGGACGCGCTTGAGCAGGCGGCGAAAGACTGCGGTGTATCCGCGCAGCGCGAAATCCTGCTGTGCGGCGGCACGGATACTTCGGCGCTGCAGAAGGCGCGCGCAGGCGTGCAGGCAGGCGCGGTCTCCATCCCGACTCGCTATATCCATTCTCCGAGCGAGCTGTGTGCGGTTTCCGACGTCGAGGACGCAGCAAAGCTGCTGGCACAGTACGCACTCCAATAATAACTGATAGAATTACTGGGAATTTTGTAAAAATCGACAGGTGACAAATCTTCGATTTTGCAGTATGATAAAGACACAGCAAGGGGGCTGATACCGATAAAGGTGCAGGACTCTTGCTGTTTTTTATATCCTTTCTCATTTCGACCACATCTTACTTACATACTACTCTTTACCTGAAACCGTTCTATCTTATGGTAGAGCGGTTTCAGGTATTTTACGCTCTTTATTCGGCAAAACGCGCACGTTGTCAGTGCTATACTGAATCTTGTTCGGGAGGTGAGGTATGGTCGTCTATCTGGATGTGCTGTTTGCTGTCAACACGCTGATGGATGGCGCAACGCTGCTTGCGGCGGCTCGCTTAGGCGGCGTGCAGGTGCGGAAAATGCGGCTGATTTTCTCAACAGCACTCGGCGGCGGCTATGCCGTGCTGGGTGCGGTCTGGCCGGTGCTGACACTTGCACCGCTGCGTCTTCTTGCAGGACTGGGGTTGTGCATGGTCGCTTTCGGCAGAGAGCGGCACCTTGCGCGGCTGTGTGCACTGTATGGCGTGGTTGCGGCCTCGTTCGCCGGACTGGCGGCGGCGCTGAGTGCCGCAAGCGGCAGGAGGCTGCTGCTTTCGTACGGGTACTATTTTGCGGTGCCGATACAGGTGCTCGTGCTGGCGGCAGCTGTCGGCTACGCGGCAAGCGGGATACTCCTGCGCGGAGATGCGAAACACGGCGCGCTGCACCGCGAAACAGAAACGCTGACCATCCGGTTCGGCACGCGGCAGACCGCCGTGCGCGTGCTGCACGACACAGGCAATGACCTGACCGAACCGGTTTCCGGAAAGCCGGTCGTGGTGCTCGAGCGCAAAACCGCCGAGTGCCTGCTGGACACGAAACTGCCGTTCGGCAGTGCGTCCGCGCAGCTGACGGCTCTGCCGGAAAATCTGGCTGCACGCTGCGGTCTGCTGCCGTTTCACGCGGTTGGCACGGATGGCGGTCTGCTGCTGTATTTCCGGCCGGACAGCGTGCTGAGAGCGGACGGCACGGCACTCGACTGTGTGTGTGCGGTCAGTGCGGTCTCCATCGGACAGGGCGCGTACGAGGGACTTATCGGGGTGTGAAAAGGGAGAGCAAAATTGAAATTTCTGCAGTGGTTAAAGGATGGTTTTGCGGCGGTTTTCGAGCGAAGGCGTGACATTATATCGGCGGCAGTGGTGTTCTGCCGCCGCCGTTGTCTCCGGAGGAGGAAGGCTGCCGCCGTGGAGGCGAACAGCGAGGGCGATGTTGCGGCGCGCAACCGTCTTATCGAGCACAATCTGCGGCTGGTGGTGTTCCTGGCGCGCAAGTTTGAGTCGAGCGGTGTGGGAACGGAAGATTTAATTTCTATTGGAACGATCGGACTCATCAAGGCGGTGAGCACCTACCGGAGCGACAAAAACGTCAAGCTGGCGACGTATGCGTCGCGGTGTATCGAGAACGAGATCCTCATGCACCTGCGCAAGATCGCCGGACGGCGGAGCGAGGTTTCCATCGACGAGCCGCTGTCCTCGGACTGGGACGGCAACGAGCTGCTGCTGAGTGATATTCTCGGCACCGAGCCGGACAGCGTCATGCGGCCGCTCGAGGACGATGTGGACAAAATGCTGCTGCATCGGGCACTGGGCCATTTGCCGCCGAGAGAGCGGCAGATCATCTCGCTGCGGTTTGGTATCGGCACGCCAAAGGCGCTGACGCAGAAGGAGGTCGCGGATTTGCTGGGTATCTCGCAAAGCTATATTTCAAGGCTGGAAAAGCGGATTATCGCGCGAATGCGAAAAGATATTTTGAAGTATTCGGCGTTTTAAGAAAGAGTGAGGAGTGGAGAGAACGCAATGGGTTATCATTCTGTGGGCGGCCAATGGCCGCCCCTGCGTTTTAGTAATGAGCAGATGGTTTAGATACGGTGCGCCGAGTCGCACCCCCAGGGCACCTTCTCTTGCCCTGACGGGCAATTCACCTTGCCGCACCCTATGGTAAAGTCTAACATCGGATACAATTCGCGTATGTTACGAAATAAACGCAAAAAAATCCCGCAGAGAAAACCTCTGCGGGATTTATTATGCTATTTCAGCAAGCGTTTTGCGCGATCTTACGCCTCGGGAGCGTACAGATCCTGCAGGCGCTTCAGGTGAGCGTAACGCTTGGTAGACTCTACCTCGGAACGCTCGAACAGGCCCTCTGCACGATCCGGGAACGAACGGGTCAGTGCGGAGTAACGAGCCTCGCCCATCATGAACTTGCGGTAATCCTCGGTCTTGGGCTCCTTGGACTCCAGAATGAACGGGTTCTTGCCCTCGTCAGCCAGCTGCGGGTTGAAGCGGAACAGGTTCCAGTAACCGCAGTCAACAGCCTTCTTCATCTCAGCCTGGCAGTTGGTCATGCCGCCCTTGATGGAGTGCATCTCACACGGAGCATAGCCGATTACCAGCGACGGGCCCGGATAAGCCTCAGCCTCAGCGATGGCCTTCAGGGTCTGAGCCGGGTTAGCGCCCATAGCTACCTGTGCAACGTAAACGTAGCCGTAGCTCATAGCGATCTCAGCAAGGCTCTTCTTCTTGGTGGTCTTACCGGAAGCTGCGAACTGTGCAACAGCGCCGATGTTGGTAGCCTTGGAAGCCTGTCCGCCGGTGTTGGAGTAAACCTCGGTATCGAATACCATAACGTTTACGTCCTTGCCGGATGCCAGAACGTGATCCAGACCGCCGAAGCCGATGTCATATGCCCAGCCGTCGCCGCCGAAGATCCAAACGGACTTCTTAGCGAGGTATTCCTTATGACGCCAGAACATCCTTGCAGTCCGGGCAGCCTGCTGCTGCGCCCTTTTCGAGCTCTGCAACCAGTGCCTTTGCCGGCTCAGCGTTAGCAGCGCCGTTGTCCTTGGTATCCATGAAGCTGTTAACAGCGTTCTTGAAGCTGTCGGTAGCGTTCTCAGAGCCAGCCATAACTTCCAGCTTGGAGATCAGGCGCTCACGGAGAGCTTCCTGACCATAGTACATGCCAAGGGCCGTGCTCTGCGTTATCCTCGAACAGGGAGTTAGCCCCATGCCGGACCGTGGCCGTTTGCATCAACGGTGTACGGGGAGGTAGCAGCCGGGCCGCCCCAAATGGACGAACAGCCGGTAGCGTTGGAGATGTACATGCGGTCGCCGCAAACCTGAGTGATCAGGCGGGCGTAAGAGGTCTCTGCACAGCCTGCGCAGGAACCAGAGAACTCAAGCAGCGGCTTCTTGAACTGCGAATCCTTTACGGAGTTCGTGGAGATCATGTCGGCCTTCTCGGAAACCTTTGCTACGCAGTAATCGAATGCATCCTGCTGAGCAGCTTCCTCTGCCTGCGGTACCATCTTGAGGGACTTGGTCGGGCAGACGCCGATACATACGCCGCAGCCCATGCAGTCCAGCGGAGATACAGCCATGGTGTACTTGTAAACGCCCTTGCCCTTGCCTGCCTTGATGTCAACCAGCTTGGTGGAAGCCGGTGCAGCAGCAGCCTCTTCTTCGGTCAGTGCAAACGGACGAATGGTAGCGTGCGGGCAGACGTAAGCACACTGGTTACACTGAACACAGGTAGCCTCGTTCCACTGCGGAACGGTAACTGCTACGCCGCGCTTCTCGTAAGCAGCTGCGCCGTGCTCGAAGGAGCCGTCAACATGCTCGCCTGCGAATGCGGATACCGGCAGGGAGTCGCCGTCCATGCGGCCGATCGGCTCCATAACGTCCTTGACCATCTTGACAACTTCCGGACGGCCCTGCAGCTCGCGGGTATCAGCCTCGTCCTGTGCGTCAGCCCAGTCAGCCGGTACGTCAATCTTCTGGTATGCGGTAGCGCCGATGTCGATAGCCTTGTGGTTCATATCAACGATGTCCTGGCCCTTCTTCAGGTAGGACTTGGTAGCAGCGTCCTTCATGAACTGGATAGCCTGCTCGCTCGGCATTACCTTAGCCAGTGCGAAGAATGCAGACTGCAGAATGGTGTTGGTGCGCTTGCCCATGCCGATCTCGATAGCGAGGTCGATTGCGTTGATGGTGTAAAGCTGAACGTTGTTCTTAGCAATGTAGCGCTTCTCGGAAGCTGCCAGATGCTTGCTCAGCTCTTCCGGAGACCACTGGCAGTTGATGAGGAATACGCCGCCCGGCTTAACGTCACGCACGATCGGGAAGTGCTTGGTGATGTAGGACGGGTTGTGGCATGCTACGAAGTCAGCCTTGTTGATGTAGTAAGGAGAACGGATCGGCTTGTCGCCAAAACGCAGATGCGAAACGGTTACGCCGCCGGTCTTCTTGGAGTCGTACTGGAAGTAAGCCTGTACGAACTTGTCGGTGTGGTCGCCGATGATTTTGATGGAGTTCTTGTTCGCACCAACGGTACCGTCGCCGCCGAGA
>ENA-OQHN01000799-OQHN01000799.1-human-gut-metagenome-genome-assembly--contig:-NODE-799-length-10202-cov-1.660347_pt1 | contig 10202 bp, 11 predicted proteins | sample MGYA00242564_ERZ504721 | MGnify/ENA primary metagenome ERZ504721 (study PRJEB26092, sample SAMD00036212) | human gut metagenome | host: Homo sapiens | study: EMG produced TPA metagenomics assembly of...
CGGGCCCTGCCGTTATCCTCATGTCCGTATCTGGTCACCGCGGCCATCACGATCGTCGTTGGGCAAGGCCATCTTCTAATCTCCCTTGCGGGACGAGGCCTTCCTACGCGGGCGGGCAGCCTTGGGCTGTCCGCCTTTTTGCGTCTGTCCGGCAAGCAAGGTGGGGCCAAGGGGCTGGGCCGCAAGCTCGATGAAATGCCGCCGCAGGGCATCCATCAGGGCCTGCGCCTGGGGGCTGATATGCTTGTGCCTGCGCACAAGGATGCCGTACAGCACGTTGGGCAGCAGATGGTCCAGAGGACAGCTGACGATTGGAGCTCCAGTCCGAACCGAACATGGTCGCCCGGTAACACAGCTCGTCCATGATGGCCACCCCGACGTCGCAACGGACGAACTGCATGATGAGGTGATAGTTGTTGACGCTGATGACGGTGTTCTTTTGCAGACGGCGTGCCGCATACTGCAGGGTCGGCGTCGGCTGCTCGCTTTCTTCCAGCGATGTCTGAAAAACGACGAACGGCAGGCGCTCCAGATCCGCTTCCGTGGGGATGGGCGGGATGTCCCACATGCTGTCCTTGCGCATGACGAGCAAAGGTCGGGCCTTTATCAGGATCTCCATGGTGTCCAGCTTGGGCAGGGCCGTCATGCCCGTGAGGCCGAAATCAAGGCGGGATTCCTTGACCGCCTGGACGATCTCGGAGGAAAGGGCGCGCTGGATGCGGATGTTGACCTGGGGATTCTCCGCACGGAAGGCGGCGATGGCGTCCACGGCCATGATGGCCACCGGCAGGGTCGCCCCCAGGAAGATGTCGCCCTGCAGATGGCCGTCCGTGGTCCCGACGGCGGAGCGCATGCTTTGCAGGGTCTCGAAGGTCGTGATGGTCCAGCCCAGCAATTTTTTGCCTTCAGGCGTAATCTGAAGGCTTTTTTTGTACCTGTCGAAGAGGACCGTGTTGAGCTCGGTCTCCAGCGAACGCAGCTGATAGCTGATCGTTGAGGGGTTCCTGTGCATCAGCTCCGCGGCCCTGCGCACGCTCCCTGTTTTGGCGACATAATAAAACCCTCGTAACCATTGAAGAAAATCACCATTCAACTCCGGGATCATCACGTCCTCCAATGTTTGATTTATTGAAACGATATTTGATTTTTATTGATTTGACAATACAGACGTTTCGCATGATTTTTTATTCACAAACGCTGGGCCAGCCACTGAGGATTTGCCCGACCGGCCCGGCGATGACTGTCCGCTAAAAAATCACAACCAGGATATCGTTATGAAGATGACCAAACACCCTCTCGGCACAATTGGTGGAAACCGACGTGCTCGTGATCGGCTCCGGTGCTTCGGGCTGTGGTGCGGCGCTCGGCGCGCGTGACCAGGGCCTCGACGTAGTGCTGATGGACAAGGGCAAGCTGGAAAGCTCCGGCTGTATCGGCGGCGGCAATGACCACTACATGGCCGTCCTGGATGAGCCCGGCGAAGCCCATGATACCGTGGAAGATCTCGTCAAGTTCTACGCCAAGCCCCTCAACGGCTGGCTCGCCCGCCATGCTGCAGAACGGCTGGTACGCCCACATGAAATATTTTCTGGATGTGCTGGGCAAGGCTGGTGTGCAGTTCAGCAAGAAGGCTGACGGCACCTACCTGCGCACCCAGGGTTTTTGGGTCAGCCCGGCCGCTGGTGGGTCCATATCGCCAACGGCATGACCATCAAACGCGCCATGGCCCGCATCGTGCGTGATGCCGGCATCAATACGCTCGACAACGTCATGGCGGTCAAGATCCTCACCGACAACGGCAAGGCCTGCGGTGCGCTGGGTTGGAATGTCCGCACCGGCGAATTCGTGCTGGTTCGCGCCAAGACCGTTGTTTCGGCCCAGGGTCGTTCGGCCACGCGCGGCACGGATAACTCCACCCACAATCCCTTCAACGTCTGGATGTACCCCTATAATACCAGCGCCGGTGTGGTGCTGGGCTATGATGTGGGCGCCGCCGTGACCGAACTGGACACTTATCAGCGTGCCACCATGCTGCCCAAGGGCTACGGCTGCCCCGGCATGAACGGCATCAACAGCTCCGGTGCGCACGAGATCAACGCCCTTGGCGAACGCTTCATGGGCAAGTACGACCCCATGTGGGAAAACGGCGTGCGCAACAACCAGATTCAGGGCACCTTCCAGGAACAGATGGAGGGTTCCGGCCCGCCATTCTACATGGACATGCGCCACGTGGACAAGGATGTCGTGCATGAACTGCAGTATGTGCTCATGCCCGGCGACAAGGCCACCTTCGGTGACTGGGCCGACTGCACCGGCACCGACTTCCAGCACAAGCTGCTGGAAGTGGAGATCGGCGAGCTGATCTTCGGCGGCACCATCGCCGTCAACGACACCTTCGAGACCACCGTGCCCAACCTCTTCTGCGGCAGTATCTTCCTGTACTGCTCCGGCGCCATGTGCGGTGGCTACGAGGCCGGTCGCCAGGCCGGCATGCGTGCCGCCGGTATCACCGAAGCCGGCAAGATCAATGAAGATCTGGCCGCCAGCGTCAAGAAGGACGTGTTCGCCCCCATGCAGGTGCCCGCCGACGAAGGCGTCAGCTACAAGGAGATCGAACAGGCTACCCGGAACGTCATGAACTACTACATGGGCTTCCGCCGCTCCATGGCCGGCATGGCCCGCGCCCTGGAAAAGATCCGCTTCCTGTCCGGCCAGGCCGACCGCCTGCACGCCGACACCCTGCGCGACCTCATGCGCTGCCACGAATCCCGCGACATCCTGACGGTCTGTGAACTGGCCATCCAGGCCACCATGGAACGCAAGGAGACCGGCCGCTGTGTCTACAAGCTGCGGGACTACCCCGAGCTGAATCCCGACATGGCCAAGCCGCTGCTGCTGATCCGCGGTGAAGACGGCCCCGTTTCCAGTGGGGCAAGGCGCCGCTGCTGTAATGCCCGCGGCATCCTCATGCACTTTCCAAGGAGTTTGTAATCATGCCCCCGAGATATAGCCGTGAAATAACGCGCCCCGTCGTGCTGGGCGCCCAGCTGAAAGAGCAGTTCCGCACTTCGCCCTGCGAAACTTCCTGCCCCATCGGCAACTCCATCCAGAAGATGAACTCGCTCATCGAAAAAGGCCAGTTCACCGAAGCCCTGCGCTACCTGCGTGCCAAGACCCCCTTCCCGGGCATCACCGGCCGCGTCTGCCCCCACTTCTGCATGGATGCCTGCAACCGTAAGGAAATGGACGGCTGCCTGAACATCCGCGCCCTGGAACGCGCTGCCGAGACCTTTGCCGAACGCGGCAACGTCTTCTTCAAGCGTCGTCCCGCCACCGGCAAGAAAGCTGCCGTCATCGGCGGCGGCCCTGCCGGCCTGACGGCCGCCTACTTCCTGGCCCTGCTGGGCCACGAGGTCACCATCTACGAAGCCGAGCCCCTGCTGGGCGGCGTGCCCCGCTACGGCGTGCCGAACTTCCGTCTGCCCCGCGATGTGGTGGACCGCGAAGTGGGCCTGGTGCTGGAAGCCGGCGTGCGTGCCCGCGTCAACACCCGCGTGGGTGTGGACATCACCATGGAAGAGATCTCCGCCCGCTACGATGCCGTCATCGTGGCCACCGGTGTGCCCGCTGAAAACAGCCTGCCCATCCCCGGCGCCGAAAAGGCCGTCAAGGCCGTGGAATTCCTGCGTGCCGCCGCTCTGGGCCAGAATACCGGCAAGATCGGCAAGAACGTCGTCATCATGGGCGGCGGCGGCGTGGCCTTCGACTGCGCCTTCACTGCCCGTCGCCTGGGTGCCGAGAACGTCCATGTGATCTGCCTGGAAAAAGGCCCGGCGAGATGCGCGCTCCTGCCGAAGACCTGGAACTGGCCGCCAAGGAAGGCGTGCATGTGCACAATTCCTGCACCATGTCGCCATCCGTACCGAAGGCGACAAGGTCACCGGCGTGGATTACTTCGAAGTCAAGGACTGCCACTTTGACGAAAAGGGCAAGCTGACCCTGGAAGCCGTGCCCGGTGGCGAGCATGTCCTGGAATGCGACACCGTGATCTTTGCCGTGGGCATGAAGACCGACCTGGCTTTCCTGGGTGAAAACGCCGGTGGTCTGGAACTGACCCCCCGCAACTGGATCAAGGTCGACGAAAGCCAGCGCACCTCCAAGGCCGGTGTCTTCGCCGCCGGCGACGTGTCCGCCGGCCCCGCCTCCATCGCCCGTGCCGTGGGCGACGGCCGCCGCGCCGCCTTTGCCGTGCACCAGATGCTGACCGGCACCAGCAGCCGCGTCTACGCCCTGAACGAAGAAAACATGATCGAAGACTGCGACGCCATGGGCAGCGACACCGCTCCCTATGTGGTGCAGTACGCCGACATCTACGGCATCGCCCAGTATGAGAGCGTTCCTTCCGAAAAGGAAGCCGAAAATGCCTGTACCAAGGCTTTTGCCGAACTCAACCTGGGTCTGACCATCGAACAGGCCCAAAAGGAAGCCGCCCGCTGCTTCCACTGCGGCCACTGCAAGGCCTGCGGTACCTGCGTCGAGGACTGCCCCGGCTATGTGCTGGAGATGCGTCCCTACCAGGAAGCGGAACGGCCCGAAATGGTCCATGGCGAAGAGTGCTGGCACTGCGCCAACTGCCGCACCAGCTGCCCCTGCAGCGCCATCGGCTTCACATTCCCCCTGTTTATGCAAGTCTAGCATGATGAAAAGGGCGGATCGCATGATCCGCCCTTTTTAAGATTGCACCAGACCCCCTGAGGCGCCTTTTTCGCCTCCGGGTCTGTTTTTGTACCCAAGTTTCCGGGCTTTGCCCAAAAACTACTGTCTCTCTGGAGGAAGGATTATGAAAAAGATTTGGTGCCTGCTGCTGGCAGCAGCCATGGTGACGGGAGCCGCCCAGGCAAGCCACGCTGTAGACTTCAAGGCCAAGGGGGTATGGCTGGCGAGTTTCCAGTATGGTCAGAACGGTAACTTTACCAATGGCGGACATACCGGCTATGACCCGAGCGAAGACGAATTCGAAGCCCGTTCCCGTGTCCGTCTGGTCATCGACGCCGTGGCTGACGAAAACCTTTCCGGTCAGGTCTACTTTGAAATCGGCAAGTCCATCTGGGGCAAGGCCGAGGATCCTCAGGGCGGCATGGCCATGGGCGCCGACAAGAATATCGTGAAGCTCAAGCGAGCTTTCATCGACTGGCGCGTTCCCGATACGGACCTCAAACTGCGCATGGGTATCCAGGGCATAGGTCTGCCCTACATGGCCATGGGCGGCCCCACCGTTTTCCAGTCTGACGTGGCCGCCATCACCGCCAGCTACGTTTTCAATGAAAACGCTGCCATGACGGCTTTCTGGGCCCGTCCGTACAACGACAACTATGTGGGCAATGCCGACGGCGACCAGCAGAATTTCATGGACAACATGGACATGGCCGGCCTGATGGTGCCCCTGACCTTTGACGGCTTCAAGCTGACCCCCTGGGGCATGTTTGCGTCCATCGGCTCCAACACGTTCCGCAAGAACGACAACTACGTCGGCAACAAGATCAACGGCGTCAACGGCGGCTACGCCCTGAGCGGCCTGTTCCCCCTGCGTGCCGATCTGCTGAGCCACAAGGAAAAGCTCAATGCCTACGGCACTGCCTGGTGGGGCGGCCTGAGCGGCGAGATCACCAAGTGGGATTGGGATCCCTTCCGCATCGCCTGGGACTTCTCGTACGGCAACGTGAGCTATGACGACGGCTCCCTGAACCGCTCCGGCTGGCTGGCCGGCCTGCTGCTGGAATACAATCTGGACTGGACCAAGCTGGGCCTGTTCGGCTGGTACAGCTCCGGTGATGACGACAACGTGGGCAACGGTTCCGAACGCCTGCCCACCATCAGCAACGACTACGGTCCCTGTAGCTTCTCCGGCACTTTCATGGGCCCGGACATCAATGGCCTCGAACGTGACCGCGTCATCGGCAACAACCTGGTGGGCACCTGGGGCGTGGGCTTCCGCCTGAAGGACATGAGCTTCCTGGAAGACCTCAAGCACACCTTCCACATCAGCCTGCTCGGCGGTACCAACGATCCCGGCATCCTGAAGAAGTACCACGAGCGTACCGGCGAATGGATGGCCCCCAACAATCCCGAAGGCACCACCAAGGTCGGTCGCGAGAACCTGTACCTCACCACGCGTGACTACGCCCTGGAATTCGGCCTGCTCAACGAATACAAGATCTATGACAACCTGCAGGTCAACCTGGAAGCCAGCTACATCGCCCTGTGGCTGGACAAGTCGGATGACGTCTGGGGCCAGAGCCTGACCGGCGGCGACCATCGCGACATCCGCGACGCCTGGAACGTGAGCGTGCTGTTCATCTACTCTTTCTAGCCAGCCCTCCTGAACAATGGCACGGCCGTATCTCCACTACGGCCGTGCCCAAAGGAAAGACCATGATCGAAAGAATCGATGCCGCTATCTGTATCGGCTGCGGCGCCTGCGTGGAAAAGTGTCCCCTGGACGCCCTGCGGCTCGGTGAGGACGGCAAGGCCTTCATCGCCTATGCCGACGACTGCATGACCTGCTATATCTGTGAACGGCTGTGCCCGTCAGGCGCCATCTTCGTGCATCCGTTCCGCGAAGAACTGCCGCCTGTTTTCCCCGATATCCCCAAGGCTCTGGGCGGAGGACTGTAAGATGAACATGCATCATATCACGACGGACGTCCTGATCATGGGCGGCGGTTCCGCCGGCCTGTGGGCCGCCTACCGCTGTTCCGAACTGGCCCCCTGAAGCCCGCATCTGCATCGTGGACAAGGGCCCCCGCGACTGGGGCGGTCTGATGACCATGGCGGGCGGCGATTTTGAAGCCGTCCTCCCCCCGGACAACGTGGACGAGTGGGTCCAGGACTTCATCTATTATTTCGACGGGCTCTGCGACCAGAATCTCATGGAAGAGATCCTGAAGCGCTCTGCCGACCGTCTGCATGACTACGAACGCTTCGGCTGCGAATTTTTCAAAAAAGAAGACGGCAGCATGAAATACGTCCCCCAGCGGGGACTGGACCATGTGAAGCTGTACCCTGCCCAGCTCAAGGGCCGCGGCGGCGAGCTGATGGTCAAGAACATCGTGCGCCAGCTCAAGCAGCGCTCCGTGGAACGGGTGGGACGCATCCTGCTGACCGACGCTGCTGCAGCAGGACGGCCGCGTCTGCGGCGCCCTGGCTTCGGATACCATCAACGGCACGATTTTATCCGCTTCGACGCCCGGGTGGTCATTGCCGCCAGCGGTATGGGCGGCTGGAAGACCTCGTACGGCAAGAACACGCCCACCGGCGAGACCATGCAGATGACCTATGAGGCCGGTGCCGTCCTGCAGAACCTGGAATTGCCCGCGTCTGGAACATGCCCCGCCTTTTCAGCTGGGAAGGCCAGACCGTGCTGATGCCCCTGGGGCGCGCTTCGTCAATGCCGAAGGCGAGCCTTTCATGGAGCGCTACTCCCCCGTGCTGGGATCCAATACCGACCCCCATTACACCACCATGGCCATGGCCATGGAGATCCGGGCCGGTCGCGGCCCCATCACCTTTGACCTGAGCCGCATCCAGCAGGAGAACCTTATCCTGCTGCGCCCTCAGAACGGCTGGCAGAAGCTGAACTATGACAAGCTTTCCGCCCTGGGTCTGGACCTGTTCCGGGATTCCACGGAATGGGTGCCCCAGATGACCGTTTCTTACGGCGGTCTGCGGGCCGATGCCTGGGGCAACACCAATCTGGAAGGCCTTCTGGCTGCCGGTACGGCCCGTGCCACCGAGCCCGGTGTCTACGCCGGCGGCTTTGCCCTGATGACCACGTCCGTGCTGGGCCATATGGCCGGAGAGAATGCGACCCGCCTGCTCCAGACGCTGCCGGAAGTCAAGAGCGACCTGTCCGACGCGGAAATCACTGCCCGCCAGCAGGCCCTGTTCGCCCCTCTGGGCAAGGAAGGCCTCACTCCCAAGGAAGTGCTGACCTCCATCCAGAAAACGGTCTTCCCCTACGGGGTCTCCATCCTCAAGAACGAAGGCAGCCTTCAGGCCGCGCTCAAGGAACTGGAGCGCATCCGGGAAGAAGACCTGCCGCGTATGGTTGCTACGGATCCCCACTACCTGCTCAAGCTGCATGAGACCCGTGGTGTGGCCTTTGTCAGCGAAATGTACGTCCGGGCCTCTCTGGAACGCAAGGAGACCCGTGCGGGCCATTACCGGGAAGATTATCCCGTGCGCGACGATTCCCAGCTGGCCTGGCTCTGCCTGCGCAAGGATGCGGACAGCAAACCGGAATTCTTCCGCGTCCCCGTACCGCTGGAAAAGTACAAGCACCCCGTGACCCGGTACTACCAGGACAACTTCGCTTTCCCGACCAGCGAAAGCGCCAAGTAACCCCCACCTCCTAGACGGCCCGATGCCATGCCCTCCCCCGGGCAGGAGGCACCCCCGCTTCCTGTCAGACGAAGGGGCGGCAGGAATACCTGCCGCCCCTTCTGTTTTGGCCGATGCCTGTCCGGCTCCCCGGGCAGGCATCGTGTCCCTGCATGTATCTTTTTTTCAAAACTGGCTGGCCAGGATGGTCGGCCCGCTCTCAGCCTTCCCCATCGCCGCTTCTGGCTGCAGTCCTGCCCGGTCGCCCACAGGCCCTGCAGGGCCTAAAGATTTTTCCAGAACAGGAACAAAGAGCCCAGCCCGAATCCTTCATCGGCCTTTTCCTGTTCGTTCCCTTCCATCGGAGGCTGGCCGACGATGGCGGCGGCCCTGGCCCCCAGATCCTGCACCTGCCGCAGTACGCTTTCGTCCATGCGGTACAGGGAAAACTGCCAGTTTTGGGTCTTCCCGTACAGCCAGCAGGCGGATTTGCCGCCGGTGGCCATATCGAGACGGATGGACAGCAGGCGCACATCGCTCCGGCTCCGCCAGCCTCGGTTGCCGCCGAACAAAAAATTCCCCAGTCCCCAGGCCACGAAGGTCTTGCGCGGCGAGGCCTCGAGGGTCTCGAACCCGCCGTAGCAATGACTGTGGGCGAAAAGGATGATGTCCGCCCCTGCGGCGGCAAACCAGTCCGCCCAAAGCCGCTGGCGATCCGAAGCCTCGGAAAAACCTTCGTTCCCGTCATGGGAATACAGGATGATACAGGCCTCCGGCTCCCGGGCGCGCAATGCCCGCACGGTTTCCAGCAGCTGGGGATAGGACAGCGTGACGATCCGGGGACCGCTGCCTATCTGCGACATGGGCGATCCCGTCAGCAGGTAGACCGGCGGTTTCCTTTGGGGCAAAAGGGACAGGGGCGCGTAGGTACCGCGGTCATGCAGGCCGTTGTGGCGGATACGGGCGCCTTCCAGCACCGCCATCAGATTGACCGCGCCTTCTTCCAGCCCGTCAAACACATGGTTGTTGGCGGTACAGGCAGCGCCATTGGCAAACGCCATCTGGGGAAACAGCAGCCCGTCGGCATGGAAGACGAAGGTATTCTGCTTGGAGACGGAAGAAAGACCGGCAATCTCGCAATTCCACAGAAAAATGTCCGCCTGCTCCAGGCGCTGACGGGTCAGGGGCCCGAAAAGCTCTCCCGCCTGGGGCGCTTCGAGCATCCGGCCGCCCAGCAGCACATCTCCGGCCGCCAGGATCTCCAGCATGCCTTCCGCGGCCAGGACCGGCCCCGACAGCAGCAGGAGCAAGCCCGCACATCCCAACCACTTTACCCATGCCATGGTCATGCGCTGTACCATGATGCTCCTTCCCTCCTGTCCCGGATACATCTCTGTTCCCCTCTACGCCGGGGCTGCAGGACAGACAAGCGAAATCTCTCCGGCAGGCAGCAGAGGCAGGCAAAAGGCGCATGGCCTTTCCCCGTGGAGAGGTATATGCTGCCTTCTGCACGGCAGGCAGCACCCGGCCCTGCAAGGAGGAACCATGCGCATCTTCACCCAGGAAATCATCGTCGCTCCCCAGCATATCGACATCCAGAACCGCGTCAGCAACCTGTGCTATGTGCAGTGGATGCAGGATCTGGCCATCAACCACTCCACTGTCCAGGGCTGGGGCGTGGAACGCTACGAAGCGGAAGGGCACGGCTGGGTCGTCCGCCAGCACACCATCACCTACAAACGCCCTGCCCTTGCCGGAGATGTCATCACCGCCGCCACCTGGGTGGCCGAGCTTGCTCCCGCCAGAGCCTGCGCCGCTATCTG
>ENA-OQHN01000800-OQHN01000800.1-human-gut-metagenome-genome-assembly--contig:-NODE-800-length-10193-cov-1.926783_pt1 | contig 10193 bp, 12 predicted proteins | sample MGYA00242564_ERZ504721 | MGnify/ENA primary metagenome ERZ504721 (study PRJEB26092, sample SAMD00036212) | human gut metagenome | host: Homo sapiens | study: EMG produced TPA metagenomics assembly of...
ACAGCGAACACGGAGACACCAATGGCGAAACGAAAAACTCTGGGGCGGACGGTTCCACGAAGGCACCGCCGCTTCCGTCGAAGCCTATACGCAGTCCATTTCCTACGACTGGGCCCTGTACAAGCAGGATATCGCCGGCTCGATGCGCCCACGCGCGTCATGCTCGATGCCCGGCAGGGCGTCATCAGCGCCGAGGAAGCAGACCAGCTCGTCGCCGGCTCGCCGCCGTGCGCGCGGAAATCGAGGACGGCACCTTCCAGTGGAAAAAAGAACTGGAAGACGTCCACATGAACATCGAAAGCCGCCTCACCGAACTCGTGGGCGACGTGGGCAAGAAGCTCCACACGGGCCGCAGCCGCAACGATCAGGTCGCGCTCGACTTCCGTCTGTTCGTCTCCGACCGGCTCCGCGAATGGCAGCGCCTCGCCCGTGAGCTTGCCGCCGTATACATGGCCCGCGCCGAAGAACATCAGGACACCATCCTCCCCGGCTGCACCCACCTCCAGCCCGCGCAGCCCGTCAGCCTCGCCCATCACCTGCTCGCCTATGCCTGGATGCTCCGCCGCGACGTCCAGCGCATGGCCGACTGCGAAAAGCGCACCCGCATCAGCCCCCTCGGCGCGGCCGCCCTCGCCGGGACGACCTACCCGCTCGATCCCGCGTCCGTGGCCCGCGAACTGGACATGTACGGCACATTCGACAACAGCATGGACGCCGTGTCCGACCGGGATTTCGTCATCGAAGCCCTGTTCTGCGCCAGCACGGCCATGATGCACCTCTCCCGCTGCTGTGAGGAGATCATCCTGTGGTCGAACCCGGCTTTCGGCTTCGTGAAGCTGCCCGACGCCTACGCCACGGGCTCCTCCATCATGCCCCAGAAGAAAAACCCCGACGTCGCCGAAATCATGCGCGGCAAGGTGGGCCGGGTGTACGGCGATTTGACCGCCATGCTCACCATCCTGAAGGGCCTCCCCTTGACCTACAACCGCGACCTTCAGGAAGACAAGGAACCTTTCCTCGACGCCGACCGCACCCTGAGCACGTCTCTGGAGCTTATGCGGGCATGATGAAGGCCCTGCGCTTCGATGAAGTCCGCATGGCCCGTGCCCTCACCGCCGGGTTCCTCAACGCGACCGAACTTGCGGACTATCTGGTCACAAAGGGCATTCCCTTCCGCGAGGCCCACCACATCACGGGTTCCGCCGTGGCGCTGGCCGAAGGGAAGAACCTTTCCCTCGAAGCCCTGCCGCTTGACGCGCTTCAGAGCCTGTGCGATCGCATCGGCCCCGATGTGTTCGACGTGCTTGAATACCGCGCCGCCGTCGCCCGCAGGAACGCCCCCGGCGGCACCGGCCCGTTGTCCGTGGCGCGCCAGCTGGAAAAAATGAAGGCGTGGCTCCACGAAACCAAGTAGTTTTCCCAAAATGAAAACAAGGTGCCCCTCGGCGTAATCGCCCGGGGCACTTTTTTTGCTCTCTAAACGCTCAGAAACGCAAAGCTCTCATACGGAGCTATCCTCTTTTTCCGTTAATCCCCATTGACAGGATAATGGATTGAAGGCATCCTTCACGTGAATTGTCGAACAACCCGTTCGATAAACGTCTGTACGCAGGCCATGCGTTGCGGACAAAAGCTTAGAAGGCTCTTTTTATCACCCAATATCGGCAAAAATGCCGAACGGACGTCCTCTGTGACGGGCAAAAACGATATTGAGCGGAAAAGAACAAACAAGTTTGAAGGAGGAGTGGCTATGGAACTGACCAGAAGAGCGATGCTTGGGGCACTGGGTGGTCTCGCCGTCGGCGGTACCGTCGCGTCCGTTGTGGGGACCAGTATTGCGGCTGATCCCAAGATGAAGCGTTTTGATCAAGCCAACGGAGACTTCGGCTGGAAACCTCACAAGCTTGATCCCAATGTCTGCGCCCCGGTTGCCTACGAAGGCTACTGGCACAAGGGCTATGCCTGCGGCTACGGCACCTTCTACGGCATCGTCGGCATGATGGGCGAGCAGTACGGCGCGCCGTACAGCCAGTTCCCCTTCACCATGCTTGAAGCCAATAAGGCGGGCGTTTCCGGTTGGGGCACCATTTGCGGCGCGTTGTATGGTGCGGCGGCCGCCTTCGCCTTGTTCTGGGGCCGTAAGGACCGCGACGCCATGGTCAGTGAACTTTTCCGCTGGTATGAAACCACAAAACTCCCCATTTATGATCCCGGCGACGCGGCTCAGGGCGTAAAAGGCCCCATCCCGTCCAATGCGTCGGACTCCGTCCTCTGCCACATTTCCGTCTCCAAATGGTGCTACGAGCACAAAATGGAAGAAAGCAGCAAGGAACGCAGTGAACGGTGCGGCCGCATCACCGCCGACGTTACCAAAAAGGCCATCGAAATCATCAATGCCAAAATCGAAAAGGGCAAGGACTGGAAGGGGGCGTTCCCCAAACAGCAATCCGTTGCCTACTGCGGCGAATGCCACGCTTCGGGCAAGCAAGCCGATATTCAGAGGGCAAAATGGACTGTACGCCCTGCCACAGCGGCAACGAACACCTGATGAACAAGTTCAAGATCATCCCTAAAGTCAGTTTTTCCGCTGTCTAAGGGGGTCGAGAGAACCCGTATGCGTCCCGCGGTTCTCCCACACCTCATTCGGGGCATCGTCCGATGCCCCCATAAAAAAGGGCATGTGCGATCCGGCAAACGCCGACGCCATGCCCTTTTCCCTTGTGCGTCAACACAACAGACGCTTGTGTTCATGTATCCGGCGCAGTAGAATAGCTTTATGAATACCTCCACTCCGCATGCATTTGCCCTGTTTTCCGGCGGGCTGGACAGCATCCTCGCTGCCCGCCTGATCATGGAACAAGGGCTGGTTGTCCGTTGCCTGCATTTTGTCACCCCCTTTTTCGGCAAGCCGCAACTGATCCCCCACTGGGAGAAGGTGTACGGCCTTGAGGTGGAAGCCGTGGACGTCGGTGAAGCGTTCGTGCGCCTCCTGAGGGAACGCCCCGCCCACGGTTTCGGCAAAGTCATGAACCCCTGTGTCGACTGCAAAATCCTCATGATGCGCAAAGCGCGGGAACTCATGAAAAAATGGGGAGCGTCATTCCTTATCTCCGGTGAAGTGCTCGGGCAGCGCCCCATGTCCCAGCGCCGCGACACCCTCAATGTCATCCGCCGCGACGCAGAGGTTAAGGAATCCCTCCTCCGTCCGCTCAGCGCCCAACTGCTCGATCCGACCGCCCCTGAAATCTCTGGCTTGGTGGATCGCAACAAGCTGCTCGGCATCTTCGGGCGCGGCCGGAAGTCCCAAATGGCGTTGGCCGATCAAATGGGCCTGAAAGAGATCCCCACACCCGCCGGAGGGTGCAAACTGGCGGAAAAGGAAAATTCCCGGCGCTATTGGCCGGTCCTGACGCGCCTCAAAGAGCCGACGGTTGAAGACTTCGAATTGTCCAACATCGGGCGGCAGTACTGGTTCGGTGATCACTGGCTGTCGATGGGCCGCAACGAAGCGGACAACTCGGCGCTGGAGCGTCTGGTCCGTCCCGGCGACGCCATCCTCCGCGTGCGTGACTTTCCGAGCCCCTTCGCACTTGCCCGCCAGCTCACCCCGTGGGACAACGAAACGCTTCAGGACGCGGCCAGCCTCGTGGCCTCCTACTCGCCCAAAGGCGTCCGGGCCGCCGAGGCGTCTCCCGACGGGACCATAGCCGTGCGCGTTCAGATCAACGGCGAGAGTACCTTCCTCAATGTGACGCCCAAGCGCACCCCGGCCCTCCCGTGGGGCGAACCCGAATTCGTCGATGTCCGCAAAGCCATCAAGGCGGAGAACCGGCCCACGTTTGATGAGTAACGATGGTAGCAGGTAGGTGGTGGGGACGGAGGCCCTTTCTCTAGAAGGGCCTCCTCCCCACCACCCTCCTCCACCAAAAGCTTTCACCCTTATTGAATCCCTCGCGGCGGCTTTTCCGTGCAGCGAGGGATTTTCTTTGTCTGTCGGCGGGCTCTGTGGGGAAAGGGGAAAAGAAGAGGAAGCGCGGATGAATACGGCGGGGACGTTTTCGAGAGAGTCTTTTCCTTGAAAAGAATAGCCGGAGCGCTTAGTTGTCGGCATCCAGCAGCGACAGCACCTTGCTCACGTAGGCTTGCGTTTCGGCAAAAGGCGGGATGCCCCCGTAGCGCAGGACGTTGCCCGGCCCGGCATTATAGGCGGCGAGCGCGAGATCAAGCCTGCCGAAACGGTCAAGCTGCTGGCGCAGATAGCGGCTCCCCGCGTCCACATTGGCCTCGGGATCGAAAGGATCGATGACGCCGAGCATCTGTTGCGTCCCGGCATAAGCTGCATCAGCCCCTGTGCGCCCTTCTCCGATTCAGCGATGTTTTCGAAATTGGACTCCACCTTGATCACCGCCGCGTCCACCTCCAGGTGGTTGCGGCCCATGGGCACGATGGAGGTCAAAAACAGGTGGGTATCGCCCCAGCGGAGGGCGTGGTGGAGGGTGAGGGGCTGACGCCGCACGATCACGGCGGCGTCCCTGGCCCCGATGCCCACCTTGGAAAACAGGTTGGTCTTGCTCTGGAAGGTGATGGAGGCCCAAGCCCGCCGGACGGGCGTCCACTCCCATACGCCGGGCGCGGTCTCCCGCAGCTCCAGCACCTGGGCGGCCTTATTCAGCTTCCCGGCGTCGATGTAATCTGCCATTGCCTCACACCTCCCCACCCCCGGATGTGTCCAAGTTGGACACATCCGGCTCTGTTAGTTTGAGCTGGGTGAGTAGGCGCCGGAAGGCCGGGTTGTCATTGACAATCGTGCCGGTGATCGTGGCCTCCCGCAAGTCGAAGTCCCGTAGCACCATGAAGTTGACGCACAGGTCGTACTGGCCCGGCGGGGGGTGCCCTCCTCCGGCTCAGACACCCCCGCCTGCTCCAGGTAGCCCACCGCCGCGTCGTACAGCCCCTCCAGGGTGAGCAGTTCCTCTGCGGTTGGCTCCTCGATGCGGCAGTAGGCCAGCAGGCTGGCCCGCCGCGCCTCGCTCAGCGCCACGTCACACCGCCAGCGTCCAGCCGTTGGCCGCAGGCATGTAGAGCCCGGAGGAGGCCGCCGTCACGCCGCAGACCACCTCTGCCGCCGCGTCATGGCGGAGCTTGACGGCCACATACCGCCCATTAAGGGCGCTTACCTTGTACGTCACCACCGCAAGCTGAGGGGCGGTGCCCACGCTGTCGGTGAAGGTGGTCTTGCCGATCTCTTCCGCTCCGTCCCCGCCGCTGTCGCCGGAGGCCAGCAGGGAGACCGTCAGCCCCTTCCCCTTGCCCAGGGCGGCGGCGGACACCAGGAATACAATCTCCTCCACCCCGGACACGTCCACATAGGCGGTCGTCTTGTCGGTGGAGGCCGCCACGCTCTGGGGGGCCAGGACGGTCTGGAACGCCAGTGCTTCCGAAATACGCTTCATGCTTGCTCCTCCTTACTTCCGGTCCGCCAGCGCCACGAAGGGGCTGCGGGTCTTGCTGCTGTTTTTGATGGTCAGGGGCTTGTTGACCTTGGGCGCGCCGTTGCAGCGGTACACCACCCGGAAGCAGTTCTGGTCGGTCAGGAACTCCACGTGGATCGACCAGTCCTGCTTGACGGTGCCCTTGGTGAGCAGGATATACATGTAGGGATCTACCAGAAGTGCATCGCCCCGCACGCCAGGGGAGGCGCAGCTATCTTCGAACAGCACCGGCTTGTTGAGCACCCGCTGGGTGTCGAAGTTGCCCAGGCCGCCCTCGGGGTTCCACAGGAACTTGGCCGCCTCGCCGCTCTGGATGGACAGATAGGGAAGCTGCTCCTCCAGGTCGGGGTGCATCAGCCACACCAGCCGCTCCCGGCCCCTGGGCATGGCCCGGGCCTGCATCTTGATCGCGTTTGCGCCCACGAAGGTACCCGCCTCCTGGCTGGCCTCCTTGGCCACCTCGACTCAGCGCCTTGGAGCGGAGCAGGCCCAGGGGCTTGCCCACTCCGTCACCGGAGATCGAGCTCTCGGTGAGCAGCCGGTCGGCCGCCAGGGCGAAGGAGGGACCCGCAAAGCTGGACATGAAGGCGGAGTCGCTCAGCATCTCGTCGGTGCAGTACAGGAAGCCCATCATCTTCTCCAGATCCATCTTCATTTCCCGGAACCGGGGCTTGCTGTCCGCCACCGTGGCCCCCTCGGCGGCCCAATACATCTGAATGCCGCCGAACACACTCTTGCTCACGTCGGTCTCGTCGACCGAGATCCACCGCATGGCGTTGGCCGCGCTGGAGCAGGTGTAGCGGTCCAGCCGGTTGAGCAGGGGGCTCTGCTGCACGGCGCTCTCCAGGATCATCCCGGCGAAGTCGGTCTGGATAACGAAGCCGCCGTCGGCGCGCTGCCTTCATTGACGCCCAGCACCGCGTTGTTGACCCTCTGGAGGCGCTTGTCCTCCACGTGGTTCTTGCGGAAGTTATAGACGGCCTGGAGCTGCTCGCCCAGGGAAGTGAAGGGCTTGTCCTCTCCCTTGCCCTCGTCCTTGGGCTTGCCGCCGTGAAGCGCGCCGTCGTAGACGGGCTCCGCGCCCTCCTGGCTGGCCTTGGCCAGCGCCTCCAGGCCGGCAATCGAGGTGTTGATCGCCTCCATCTGGGAGGTAAACTCGTTGGCCTCCTCAATCTTGCCCTCATCCACCAGGGCCTGGGCCTGGGTGAGCAACTGGCCCTTCTTGGCCCGCAGCTCGGTGATCTTCTCCATGAAATCCATGCTGTTATCTCCTTTCAGTCCTTAAAATCCAGCAAGCGCCCTGAGCCGCGCCAGGGTGCGCGCCGCCTCGTCCTGCCGGGCCGCCTCGGCCCGCTCGGCCGCCACATGGGCCTGATATTGCTCCCGCATGGCCGCCGTCAGCCGGATACGCCGCCCTGCCGCGGCTACAAAGGCCGCCGGCTCCTCCTCCGGCTCCTGGGCCGCCCCCACAATCTCGTCGATCAGGCCGTACTCCCTGGCCTGGGTGGGGGTGATCCAGATGTCCTTGTCCATGAGGGAGACCAGCTCCTCCCGGGTCTTGCCGCCGCCCCGGGCGGTGTAGACCTCCAGGATGCAGTCCCGGGCGTTGCGCAGGGCCTCGGCCGACCGCCGCATGGCCCGGTAGTCCCCCTCCGCGCCGCCGGCGGGGTTGTGGTAGCACAGCAGGGCCCCCGGCTCGCTCTGGATCACCTGGCAGCCGGTGGCCGCCAGGGTGGCCGCGCTGGCCCCGAATCCCTGGAACAGCGCGGTGGTCTTGCCGGCATACCGCCGGAGCATGGAGCGGATCTCCAGCCCCACCGCCATGTCGCCGCCGGGCGAGTTGACCAGCAGCGTCACATCCTCGCCGCCGGCCCGCTCCAGGGCGCCGGCGATATCCATGGGCGCCGTGATGTCCCGCCAGCCCCAAAAGCGGAGTACGTCGGCGGAGTCGTTGTCCCACAGCTCGCCTCTCAGGCTGATGTCCATCTATTTCTCTCCTTTCAGCACGGCCTCCAGGGAGGCCAGATTCTTTGTCGCCAGGAATTGCCGGCCCAGTCCGCCGGGGATGGGGGCCTTCTCCTCCATGGCCCGGCACTCGTCCGGGTTGTAAACAGAGGTGCGGATCATCCGCTCGTAAACTTGGCTGCGGGTCAGGTCGTCGCCCCGGAGGAGCACCGCCACATTGCCCCGCATGTACCAGCCCTCCCCGTCCCGCTTGTCCGGCGGGATGGCCTTATAGCCGTCCTCCTGCTCCCACTGCACCACGTAGGGCAGCAGGGTGTCGGTCACGTAGTTCTGCCGCTGCTGGGCGTTGGAGTCGTAGCTCTCCTTGCCCGTCTGGAGCATGTGCTTGGGGATGCCGGTAAACCGGGCGACCTCCTCCGCCGTGAACTGCCGGCTCTCGATATACTGGGCGTCGCTCTGGCTGATGCCCAGCGGGGTGAATTTCATCCCGTGGTCCAGCACCGCCACCGCAAAGGCGTCGTCGGCGGCATAGCCGCGGAACTCGTCCTTGAGTCTCCGGCGTGTCTCCGGCTTGGCGTCGGTATCCACCTCCAGGACGCCGGACAGCCGGGCCCCGTTCTGGTAGAACTTCTTGCCGAAGCGCTGGGCCATGGTATCCATGGCCACTGTCTCCCGTGCCAGATCCAGCAAGCCGCGGCCTCGAATACCGTCATAGGTTTCGAAGAAGAGGAAGGACAGCTCATAGGGGGAGAAGGTGCGCTGCCAGCCGTCCACGTTGTAGTCGTACCAGTAATGCCCGCTCTCCAGGTCCTTGCGGATGGTGCAGCACTCCGTGGGCAGGGGGATGCGGGCCACCAGGCGGCCAGCTCCGTCCCGCCGGTTCCAGCAGGCCCCGAAGCCGTGCCAGAAGGCGTTGGACATGATGAGCTTCTGGCACAAAAACGGCGACATGCGCTCGTTGGCCCGCACATGCAACAGCCGGTCCAGCGCCGGGTCATGTACCGCCCGCCGGGCGTCCCCGTCCTTGACGTAGGTGCCGAAGGGGATCAGCCCGAAGGAGTTGCTGAGGATGCGGTGGGCGGCCGCCACCGGGGAGAGCCGCTCCGCGGCTCTCTGGCCCGGCTCCACGTCCTCCCCGGTCAGGAACAGATTCTTGAGGAACCGCCCCAGCTCCTCCTGGGAGAGCGTCCGCGTCTCCATCGACGCCCTGGGGCCGTTGATTGCCCGGTCAAGGATCATCGTCTCCCCCCTCTCCGCGCCTTGGCGATGACCACGGCGTAGGCCACTAGGCACCCGCCGGCCACGAGCAGCGCGGCCGGGCGGCCGCCCAGCTCCCAGGCCGCCCGCACAAAGCAGGCGCCGCCGGCCAGGAGCAGCAGATCGTCCAGATAGAGCGCCAGCCTCCGCCCGGCCGCCTTCCAATGTTTCATCTCAAATCCCCCAATCCTCGGAGAGTATGTGTTCGTTGATATCCGGCCCCACCGGCATCCGAAGCAGCGCCACCGCCACGGCGATGATCCAGGCCACCGTGATGTCGATACGGCCGATGCTCCGGTTCTTCATGGGCTTGATGTTCTCGTTCCCGTCCACCGCGCACCGGACGTTGCCGAAGCACCAGCGAGCGGCCGTATTGTGCTCGTGGAGCATCTGATGGGCGCGGGTCAGCCGCTCCACCTCTTTCATGGCCGGGGACAGGTTCTTCATGTCCTGGGGGATCTCCACCACATTGACGCCGCGCTCCATCAGCCGGGGCGTCAGCGTGCGGGACAGGTAGGGGTCTACGCCCAATGTGTCCAAGTCGAACACATCGACCGCCGCAGCCACGGCGTCCTCTACCATCGTGAAGTCCACCATATCGCCGGGGCACAGCTCCAAAAAGCCCGCTCGGGTCCAGTCCCGGTAGGGTACATGGTCCCGCTGCTCGGCCTCCAGAACGCCCTCCTCGGGCCGCCACGCCCAAAACAGGACAACCCAGGTATCCAGCCCCTCCTGGGGCGGAAACAGCAGCGTGAAGGCCGTCAGGTCGGTGGTGGTGGACAGATCCAGCCCGCCGAAGCACCGCTTGCCGACCAGATAGTCCCGCACCGCCTGCCGCCGCTCCGGGGCCTTGAGGGCCTTCCATTCCGGCCGGTTAAACTGGCTCTTGTCGTAGAGGGTCAGGGGCAGCCACCCCACGCTCTTGGTGGAGATCCACTGGTTGAGCCGCAGCCACCGGAACCACCGCTCCGCCGCCTCGCTCTGGCGGGCCGCCCGGGCGTCCGCCCGGAAGTCCCGCAGCTTGAGGTTGTGCCCCAGCCCCGGGTTGCAGGCGTACCACAGCGCTTCGTCATAGATGTCCAGCTCTGCGATCCGCTCCGGGTCGTCCCCGGTCAGGATGCCGATGCCGTACATGATGGGGCACCACTCCGGTGCGTCCGTGTCCCCCTCCCGCTCGGGCTCTCCCCGCCGCCAGGCCAGGATGCGGCGGCATTTCTCGTGCACCTCCCAGCCGATGCTGGTGCGGTCGGGGTCGTCGCCCGCCGTGGTCAGCACGATCACCGCCTGCTGCCGCCGGGCGGCGTTGGAGCCGGCCGTCAGCACGTCCCACAGCCTGCGGTTGGGCTGGGCGTGGAGCTCGTCGATAATAATCGCGCTGAAGGAGTAGCCGTGCTTGGTGGCCGCGTCGGCGGAGTACACCTTGAGCACGCCGCCGTACTTGGTGTGGATCTCCTTGCGGGAGTCCACCGCCCAGGCGAT
>ENA-OQHN01000801-OQHN01000801.1-human-gut-metagenome-genome-assembly--contig:-NODE-801-length-10180-cov-2.708047_pt1 | contig 10180 bp, 9 predicted proteins | sample MGYA00242564_ERZ504721 | MGnify/ENA primary metagenome ERZ504721 (study PRJEB26092, sample SAMD00036212) | human gut metagenome | host: Homo sapiens | study: EMG produced TPA metagenomics assembly of...
CGAATTTGGCATGAAAACCCCTTGTCAAAGCGGGATGCTTCCGGTATACTAGGTGAAACATTATATCATGGGTGCGTGTGGCGCGCGCCCGGGAATGGAAAACAGGCGGGCACTTTTCGCGGCGGGCGAGCCGGAGGCAGAAAACGCGCCTGCAAGGGTTGGAGGATATATTTATGAAGATGCTGGAAGATCGTATCCGCAAGGACGGCATTGTGCGCGAGGGCAACGTACTCAAGGTGGACAGCTTTATCAACCACCAGATGGACATTCCACTGTTCCGCGAGATGGCGCGGGAGTGGAAGCGTCTGTTTGCAGGCAAGCCCATCAATAAGGTGCTCACCATCGAGGCCAGCGGCATCGGCATTGCGGCTGTGGTAGCCAGCGAGCTGAACGTGCCGGTGGTGTTTGCCAAAAAATCCATGAGCATCAATCTGGACTACGACAACTACAAGACCCAGATCCAGTCCTTCACCCATAAAAAGATATACAACGTCATCGTGTCCAAAAAGTTCCTCACTCCGGAGGATCATGTGCTGATCATCGACGATTTTCTGGCCAACGGCTGCGCCCTGATGGGTCTGCTGGAACTGGCCGAGGAAGCCGGTGCCACCGTAGAGGGCATCGGCATTGCTGTGGAAAAGGGCTTCCAGCAGGGCGGCGAGCTGATCCGCAGCAAGGGCATCCAGCTGGAGAGCCTTGCCATCGTGGACGCCATGGACAGCACCACCGGCGAGATCACCTTCCGTCCCCAGCCGAACCAGAACTAAAAATCATTATACATTTCAGCGTAACGGAATGTCTGCGGACGTTCCGTTATTTTTTTGTGGGTGAACTCCCTCAGGCAAAGTTTCCGGCTAAAGTGTAAAGCTTCCGGGTGTGCCAGCTCCCCCTCGGGGGAGCTGTCGCGCAGCGACTGAGGGGCTATAAATGGAGAAGCGAAAAAAAGCGTTAAAGCGATAGCGCCGACTGGCGCAGCGCTAGCTTTTTTGTGCTTCGACTTCTTCTTTAGGTTTGTCAAGGGCGTGCAGCCCTTGACCCGTTGCGGGGTGGGTGGAGTCCAGAGGTAGGGGAGGGGGGAGTCGGAACACCCCTCCCTGCCTCTGGCCCAGCGGAGCGTCCCTGCACGCTTGAGCAAGTAGAAAGTTTCTCTGGCAGCAAAGCTGCAACTGCCGTTTGCCGTCACGCCCCGTCAAAGCTGTCTCCATCGGCGGGCAGGGCAGCGGCTTGCGCGTCTGCGCTGCCGGTGTCCGTTGCCCGGGGGACTCCTTTGTACACCAGCGTCTGCTCCAGCACCTCGGCACAGACCGGTGCCGAGAGACTGCCGCCGGCGGTGGTCCAGCTGTGTGGCTCATCCAGACAGACCAGACACAAAAACTGCGGGTCATTGATGGGCGCTACCGCCACAAAGCTGGCAATGCGCGCCTTCTCGTCGGCACTGTCCAGCTTCTGGCTGGTGCCGCTTTTGCCGCCCACCCGGTAGCCCGCGATCTGCGCGTTGCGCCCGCCGCCGTACAGCACCACTGCCTCCATCATCTCCCGCATGGTGGCAGAGGTGGCGGGCTGGATGACCTGCCGCCTGCAGACCGGTTGGTTGTGCTGCAAAACGCTGCCGTCCAGCGCAAGGATGTCCGAGACCAGATACGGCTGCATCAGCTTGCCACCGTTCACCACCGCGCAGACGGCAGCAGCCATTTCCAGATAGGAAATCTTACTGCTCTGCCCGAAGGCGCAGGAGGCCAGCTCTACCGGCCCCATGCGGTCGGCGGTGTAGTACAGGCTCTTTTTCGGCTCGGCGGGCAGGTCGATGCCGGTGGGCTCCCGCAGGCCGAAAGCGGCAAAATAATCGCAGAAAGCCTGCTTGCCCAGCCGCGCCCCGATCTGGATAAAGCTCTGGTTGCAGGAGTTTTCCAGCGCCTGCGTCACGGTCTGGCTGCCGTGACGCTTGTGGTTGGCGCAGTGGAACCGCGTGCCCGCCACCGAGATAGAGTCTCCGCAGTAAAAGGTGGAGTGCCGGGTAATGGCTCCGGCATCCAGCGCCGCCGCGCAGGTGATGAGCTTAAACACGCTGCCCGGCTCGTATAAGTCACTCACTGCCTTGTTGCGCCACTGGGTCTGCTGCGCCAGCTGCAAGGCGGCAGCGCGCTCTTTACCGGAAAGGGCGTCCACGGCGGCGCGCGCGGCCTTGTCGGCGATGACCCGGGGCTGGTTGGGGTCGTAGGCCGGGGTGGTGGCCATGGCCAGCACTGCCCCCGGTGTTCACCTCCAGCACGATGCCCACGCTGCGGGCGGCTACATGGTGCTCCTGCACCGCATAATTCAACGCATTTTCAAGATAATGTTGAATATTTGCATCGATGGTCAGCCGCAGTCCGCAGCCCTCCACCGGAGCAAGTTCGGTTTCGTAGCTTTGCGCCAGCGTGTAGCCCCAAGCGTTCACGGCGGTCAGCACCACTCCATTCTGCCCGGTAAGGGTGTCGTTGTATTCGAGTTCCAGCCCCGCTGACCCCGGCATTGTCCACGTTAGTGAACCCCAGCACCGAGGCCAGCAGCTCTCCCTGTGGGTACCAGCGCTTGGAGTCCTGATTGATGCGCACGCCGGTAATGCCGTTCTCTGCGCAGAAATCCCGCACGGCATCGGCAGTTTCCCGCTCCACCCGGTAGCGCAAAAGGCAGTCGTTGGAGCGCCGGTCGTTGAACTTTTCCAGCAGCTTGGCCTCGTCCAGCTCCAGAATCTCCGCAAGCCCCTTGGCGGCAAGGGCAAGCTTTTCCTCCGGCATCTCCCGGGGGCTGGCGCGCAGGGTCCAGCAGCTGCTGTTGGCGGCAAGCAGCGCACCATCGGCGCTGTATATCTTGCCCCGGTCGGCGGGCACAACGGTGTCTCGCAGCTGCTGCCCCAGCGCCCGCTGGGTGTACCAGCCGCCGGTGCATAATTGCAGCCAGAACAGCCGCCCGATGAGCCCTGCAAAGCAGACGGCGCACAGGCCCACTGCAATGAGCCGTGCCCGCAGACGGAACGCCCGCTCCGGCAAAGTGCGCAGGGCGTCTGTGGGTTTTGAGCCGCACATGGCAGCACCCCCTTTGCGGGCAGTTTATGCGCCCGGGGGCGGTGCGTATGACTAACCGCCCCCGCATCCGCGTACAATAACAGAAACGGAAGGTGACAGGGATTGCACAGAACTGCTGCCCGCAAAGGGCTGCTGCGGCCGCTGCCGCCCATGGACCTGCCCTTTCTGGTGCTGGTGCTCACACTGGTAGCCTTTGGGCTGGTGATGCTGTGCAGCGCCAGCAGCGCGGTGGCACTGTACCGGCGGCAGGACGCCTTTGCCTATGTGCGGCCGCAGCTGCTGTACGCCGCCATGGGACTGGTGGCCATGTGGACGGCCAGCCGGGTGGACTACCACATCTATCATAAGCTTGCGTGGCCGCTGTTGGCGCTCTCGCTGGTGCTGCTGACGGCGGTGCTGTTCATGCCGGAATATAACGGCTGCAAGCGTTGGCTGGTGCTGCCGGGGCTTGGCACATTACAGCCCAGTGAGATCGCCAAATTTGCGGTGGTACTGGTGTTTGCTCACATCATCGCGCTGAACCACGACCGCATGGACAGCTTTGCGGTGGGGGTGGTGCCCTTTGCGCTGGTGCTGGGGGTAGTGGCGGTGCTCATGTTGCTGGAGCCCCACCTTTCCGGCACGGTGTTGATTTTAAGCATCGGCGCGGTGCTCATGTTCGTGGGCGGCACCGGGCTGCGGTGGTTCATGTTGGCAGGGGCGGGCGGCGCTGCCGCCATCGGCACGGCTATCGTGCTCATGCCGGAGCTGGTGCCCTACGCCGCCGACCGTCTCAACTCGTGGCTCGACCCCTTTGCCGACCCGCTGGGCGACGGCCACCAGACCATCCAGAGCCTGTATGCCATCGGCTCTGGCGGGGCGGCGGGGTTGGGGCTGGGTAACAGCCGCCAGAAGCATCTGTTCGTGCCCGAGCCCCAGAACGACTTCATCTTTTCCATCCTCTGCGAGGAACTGGGCTTTCTGGGCGCGTGTGCGGTCATTCTGCTGTTCAGCGCGCTGCTGTGGCGGGGCATCACGCTGGCAGCCTATGCACCGGACCGTTTCGGGGCACTGCTGGTGGTGGGCTTTGTGGTGCAGGTGGCGCTGCAGGCGGTGCTGAACATCGCGGTGGTCACCAACACCATCCCAAACACCGGCATCAGTCTACCCTTTTTCTCCTCCGGCGGCACCAGCCTGATGATGCTTCTGGGCGAGATGGGCATCGTGCTTTCCGTCTCCCGGGGCGAAAGCTGATAAAAGGCTGCATTTCCTGCCGCAATGGGGTAGGAGCGGCGCGGAAATACCGAAAAAAAGCGGACAAATGACCGGACAAATCCCGCAGAGGGCGGGAAAGCCGTTTCCGTGCGTTTTGTTGACCAAAGACCCTCGTTTTGCATACCATGGGGTATCTTTTGCAGAACGGGGGTCTTGGCATGGCTGGGGATTGGATCATTACGGGCGGGCGGCCTTTGCAGGGCAGGGTGGAAGTGCCTGCGGCCAAAAACAGTGTGCTGCCGCTGCTGGCAGCTTCGCTGCTGTGCAGCGGGCCGGTGCGGCTGCAAAATGTGCCGCGCCTGACGGACGTAGAGGACTGTCTTGCCCTGCTGCGGGGCGTGGGCTGCACGGCAGGCTGGCAGGGCGCAGAACTGGCGGTGCAGGGACAGCCTATGCGCACCGACCTTGCACCGGAGGCCGCAGGCCGGATGCGGGCATCCATCCTGTTCTGTGCGCCGCTGCTGGCGCGGCTTGGGCGGGTGAGCACTGTACTGCCCGGGGGGCTGCCGTATCGGGGCAAGACCCATCGACCTGCATTTGCAGGGGCTGGCGCAGATGGGCGTGCGGCAGCTGCCCGCAGCGCCCGGACAGCTTACGCTGTACGCCCCGGCGGGGCTGCGGGGCGCAGAAATTTGTCTTAGTTTCCCCAGCGTGGGCGCTACCGAGACGCTGCTGCTGGCCGCCGCCACGGCGCAGGGACAGACCGTGCTGCATGGCGCTGCAAAAGAGCCGGAGATCGCGGATCTTGCCGCCTTCCTCAACGCCTGCGGCGGCTGCGTGGAGGGGGCGGGCACCGACACCATCCGGGTGCAGGGAAGGCGCTGCCTTGCGGGCTGCACCTTCATGCCGGTGGCAGACCGCATCATCGCCTCTACGCTGGCTTGCGCGGCAGCAGCGGCGGGCGGCAGGGTAGAACTGGCGGGCTGCGCACCCGGGCTGTATGCCCCGCTGCTGGAAATTCTGGAACAAATGGGCTGCACCGTAGAGCGGGCACGCGATGCTGCCGCCATTTCGCGGTTCGGGGCACTGCGTGGCGCGGGAAACGTGCACACAGCACCCTACCCGGGCCTTGCCACGGACGCCGCCCCGCTGCTGGCGGCGGTGATGCTCTACGCACAGGGGGAAAGCCGCCTGCAGGACAGGGTGTTTGAAAATCGTTTTGCCTGTGCCGAGGGCTTTGCGGCGCTGGGTGCGAACGTCCGGGTGGCAGAGCGCACGTTGTATGTGCAGCCGGGCGGGACGCTGCGCGGGGCAAAGCTGACTGCACCGGACCTGCGGGGCGGGGCGGCGCTGGCGCTTGCGGCGCTGGCTGCCCGGGGCAGCAGCCGCCTTGGCGGGGTGGAGTTTGTCCGGCGCGGATATGCAGACCTTGACCGGCTTTTGGCGGGGCTGGGCGCACAGATTTGGCAGGAAATACCCGCCCGGAGTGGGGTTGTGAAAAAAACACCCACGAAAAAGCAATTTTGTCTTGCAATCGGAGCAAAAAAATGATACGATACAGTTATATAAATATCGTATGATAATTTCTGTGCGGCATTTGCGCAGTTCCACATAAAAATCCGATGGAGGACAAAGTTATGGCATTGATGCTCGATGAAGAACTGGACGAAAACGTTACGACGATCAAGGTGATCGGTGTGGGCGGCGGCGGCGGCAACGCCGTGAACCGCATGGTGAGCGATGGCCTGCAGGGCGTGGAGTTCATCGCAATGAATACTGACCAGCAGGCACTGGCTAAGAACCATGCCTCGGTCAAGGTGCAGCTGGGTTCCAAGCTGACCAAGGGTCGCGGTGCGGGTGCAGACCCGGAAATCGGCCAGCGCGCCGCTGAAGAAAGCAAGGACGAGATCGCCAATGCCCTCAAGGGCTCCCAGATGGTCTTTATCACTGCCGGTATGGGCGGCGGCACCGGCACCGGTGCGGCACCCGTTGTGGCCGAGGTGGCACACGATCTGGGCATCCTGACCGTTGGCATCGTTACCAAGCCCTTCTCCTTTGAGGGCAAGCGCAAGATGGGTCTGGCCGAGCAGGGCATTGCCAACCTGCTGATGCACGTTGACAGCCTGATCGTCATCCCCAACGAGCGCCTGAAGATGATCAGTCAGGAAAAGATCACCCTGATGAATGCCTTCCAGGCCGCCGATAACGTGCTGCGTCAGGGCGTTGAGTCCATCTCTGCCCTGATCAACGTGCCCGCCTTCATCAACCTGGACTTCGCCGACGTGCGCTCCATCATGAAGGATGCCGGCTACGCCCACATGGGCGTGGGCAGCGCCAAGGGTGCAGGCAAGGCCGAGAACGCCGCCAAGGCTGCTATCTCCAGCCCGCTGCTGGAGACCAGCATTGCCGGTGCGCACGGCGTTATCATCAACATCACTTCCAGCCCGGACATCGGTCTGGAGGATGTGGAGACCGCCGCAGGCCTCATCACCCAGAGCGCACATCCCGATGCAAACATCATCTGGGGTACTGCCTTTGATGAGAACCTGTCCGACGAGATGCGCGTGACCGTTGTGGCCACCGGCTTTGACAACAAGAGCGCCAGCGACCTGCGCAACAGCATCAACAACGCCATGGGCGGTGCACAGTCTGTGCCGTCTGCGGTGTTCAGCAGCGATACCGGCGCAAGCGCAGCCCCGGCATCCAATGCCGCCCCGGCTGCTGCTCCGGCTGAAAAAGAAGGCCGTGGAAGAGGAAAGCAGCGACAATCGTTACTACGACGAGCTGCTGGCTATTCTGAACAAGCGGAAGTAATTACAGGCTACAATGGGGCTGGCAGCTGCGCCCATGCGGTCAGCGAAAGCCCCGTGCAAGGTGTGCATGGGAGGGCATCATGGTGCAGACAGAGCGGGAGACCGGTGCCCTGCGCGGACAATTTGCCCGGCAGGCCGCTGTACAGGCATCTGCCGCAGCACAGGCGGAAAGCGCCCGGGCACAGGCAGAGCAGCTGAGCCGCAAGCTGGCTGCGGCACGCGCCGAGGTGCGCCGGTATCAGACCCGGATGTTCGCCTTTGAGCGCACCCTGCTTGCCCTCAAGCACGATAATGCAGAGCTGGAAGCCGCCTGTGAGCAGGCGTGGGAGCAGCTGGAACAGGCCAATGCCCGGGCAGAAAAGGCCGAAGCCGCCTGCCGCAGAGCCGAGGCTGCTCTTGCCGCCATGCAGCAGACCGCCCCGGAAACACCTGCGCAGCCGGATACAGCCCCCGAGGCTGTGCCGCAGTGCGAGGCTGCACCGGAACAGCCTGCACCGGAAACGGAAGAAAGCCTCTGCGCCCCGGAACAGGCACTGCCCCCGGAGCCTGCACAGCCTGCATGGCAGCCGGAGACCCGGCTGGAACAGATGGCTGCGGAGCTGATGGGCTGGTTCGATGCCATGATGCCCCAAGAATGAATCTTAAAAGGACTGCTGCGTGTTTTGCGCAGCAGTCCTTTTTCTTTCTGCGTGGGACGATTTGAAATGCGCTCCGCTTTGCTCTGCGCATCATCAGCGGAAATAAGGTTTATATTTCGCGGTTGCCGCGCTCTGCGGAGCGCGGCAACCGCATTTTTCACAGGAAGGGGCTGTAAACCGACAAACGGCTTGCTTTCGAACAACGTTTGCAAATGGGTACTGTAAAAAAGTTGGATTGCATTTATACAACCGGGAATTGAAAACGTTTGCAGAAAATACCGGAAAAGGCAGAAATGTTGCACGCAGCCTTGCATTTTGCTGTAAAATCCAGTAAGTATAATGAATGTAAAAAAGCGATGCCGGGAAAGCCGCTGTATCCGGTCAGTGCAAGCAGCGTACCCGGAACAAAGCCGGAGCAGATGGATGCGCCGCAAAAGGAGAAACATGGCCATGAACGAGAAACCGAAGATCCTGATCGCGGATGATTCCGAGATCAACCGTGCCCTGCTCAAGGAGATACTGGGCGATGGCTATGACTATCTGGAGGCGGAGGATGGCGCAGCGGCAGTGGAACTGATGCGGCAGCGCACGGATATCTCCCTGCTGCTGCTGGACCTGATGATGCCGGGCATGGATGGCTTTGACGTGCTGCGGGTGATGAAGTATCACACATGGCTGGACGAGATCCCGGTCATCGTCATTTCGGCGGCAGAGGATACCGCCAACATTGAGCGTGCCTATGATCTGGGTGTGGCAGACTATATCCGCCGCCCCTTCGAGCGGATTATGATCCTGCGCCGGGTGAAGAATATCCTCATGCTGTACGCCAAGCAAAAGCGGCTCACCCGCCTTGTTACCGATCAGGTGTACGAAAAAGAGCACAACAGCGTGCTGATGATCAGCATCCTGAGCCATGTGGTGGAGTTCCGCAACAGCGAAAGCGGGCTGCATGTCCTGCACATCCGCACCCTGACCGACCTGCTTTTGCATCAGCTGGTGCAAAAGACTGATCGTTATCAGCTGGACGAAAGCGATATCGCCCTCATCAGCACCGCTTCGGCGCTGCATGATATCGGCAAGATCGTCATCCCGGAGGAGATCCTGAACAAGCCCGGCCGCCTGACTGCCGAGGAGTTTGCCATTATCAAGAACCATACCGTGGCGGGCGCACAGATGTTGCAGGATCTGGGACAGGCGATTGCGCGGGACGAGCCGCTTTTGCAGGTGGCGCACGCCATCTGTCGCTGGCACCACGAGCGCTGGGACGGCAATGGCTACCCCGACCGGCTGAAAGGGGATGAGATTCCCATTGCGGCGCAGGTGGTGGCACTGGCGGACGTGTACGACGCCCTGACCAGCGAGCGCTGCTATAAGCACGCCTACGACCACGACACCGCGCTGCGCATGATCCTGAACGGCGAGTGCGGCGCGTTCAACCCGCTGCTGCTGGACTGCCTGCGAGAGTCCTCGGAACAGCTGCGCACCGAGCTGACCCGCTCGGAGTGGGACAGGGGCTTCCGGCAGGAGACCCACCGCCTTTCCGAGGAGATTTTGCACCGGGAGGCGCTGCCCCGGGAGAACCACTCCCAGCTGCTGCTGGAGCAGGAAAAGGAACGCACGGATTTCTACGCCGCCCAGTGCGGCGGCATCCGGTTCGACTACGACCTGCTGGCTGGCAGCGTGACCGTGTATGACTACCATGCCGAGCCCTTGCAGCAAAAAACGGTAACCGATTTTGCGCAGGGCAAGGGACTTGGCTTTTTGAACGAGCAGGATCGGCGCAAGCTTTCCAAGGCCATCAGCCGCGCCACGCCGGAAGCGCCGGACGTGGTGCTGCCGGTCATGGTGCAGCGAGATGGGAAGCCGCACCTGCACCGGATGGCGCTGCATACCATCTGGAGCGGTGCCGGGGTGCGCCGCTGCGTGAACGTGCTGGGGCACCTCACCGATGAACAGCACCGCGTGGAGCATCAGGCAGAGCTGCTGACCGCCATCGACCCGGAGGAAGATCCCGCCCGGTTCCTACGGCGGCTGCAGGGCATCTTTGATGTGGTGCGTCTGGTAGACCCGGAGCACCGCAAGGTGCTTGCGCTGGACAGTGACGGCATCCTGACCGAAAGCCGCATTGCCACATGGTATGGAACAAGGATACCCGGTGCGAAACTGCATTTCCGCCAAGGCCTATGCCCGCAAGACCATCCTGAATAGATCGAGTTCAAGGACGAGGAAGCCTATTTTGTCATTTCCCAAGTATATCGAGGTAGGCGGCAGGGGCTGTATGCTGGAACTGGTCACCCGGCTGACGGATGGCCGCTGGCTGGATATCGGGCGGCCACCGGCTGCTGGCTGGACCCGCTGCAACGGCATTGGAGCGCAGCGCCTTCGTAGACCCCCTGACCGGAGCCTACACCCGCCGCTATTTTGATAGTTCCTTGCCGGGGGCGAGATGCACGGCGGTGTGGCGATGATC
>ENA-OQHN01000803-OQHN01000803.1-human-gut-metagenome-genome-assembly--contig:-NODE-803-length-10175-cov-2.400577_pt1 | contig 10175 bp, 10 predicted proteins | sample MGYA00242564_ERZ504721 | MGnify/ENA primary metagenome ERZ504721 (study PRJEB26092, sample SAMD00036212) | human gut metagenome | host: Homo sapiens | study: EMG produced TPA metagenomics assembly of...
GATGATGCCCGCATTCTTCATCCTGTTCATCATTATTGCTGTCCGCGTAGCCTTCCTGCCGAATGCGATCGAAGGCTACAAATACCTGCTCGTACCGCAGTGGGAGTATCTGCTGAACCCGCGCACATGGATTATGGCGATGGGTCAGGCGTTCTTCTCGCTGTCGATCACCGGCTCGGGCATGATCATTTACGGCTCTTACCTGCCGAGAAATGAGGATGTTGTACATTCGTCGTGCATGACCGCTGTGCTCGACACCTGCGCCGCTATGCTTGCCGGCTTCGCCATCCTGCCGAGCGTATTCGCGTTCGGTCTGGACCCGGCCTCCGGCCCCAAGCTGCTGTTCATCACCCTGCCGCGTGTATTCCAGCAGATGCCGTTCGGCCGTCTGTTCGCGTTCTTCTTCTTTATTTCCGTGCTGTTCGCGGGCATTACCTCACTGGCGAACATGCTGGAAGCAGTCTCTGAAGCCGCGCAGACGCGCCTCAAGCTGAGCCGAAAGGCCGCTGTCCTGCTGTCGTGCGGCGCCGCATTGGCGGTTGGCCTGTTTATCGAGCGCGATACGCTCATGGGTACGCTGATGGACGTTATCACCATTTACGTCGTGCCGATCGGTGCAATCCTCGGTGCGGTTATGGCGTACTGGGTGCTCGGCATTAACAAGATGGAGCAGGAGCTGATGAACGGCCGCAGCAAGCCGCTCAGCCGCGCCTTTGCGCCGCTTGCGAAATATGTGTATATCTTCCTTGCCGCACTCGTCGTATTCTTCAGCTTTATTATCCCGGGCGGTATTGGGTAAACCCTGTGCAATCAAAAAGGACTCCTGCGGGAAGTTCCTTTTTTTCATGCTATTCGTGCAGTAATGGAGAATTGAGAATTGAAAATGGAAAATTAACGCGATTGGTTGCGTTTTCCGTCATCATTTGCAGACGCTTTGTTCAATGGAAACGCCCCATCTATACGTTCATTCTCCATTCTCCATTTTCAATTCTCAATTTTCACGATTCTTCATCGAGGAAGAATATACTCTCCACCGGCTGTTCCAGCATGCCGCGCGGTTTTAATCGCCAACTCGAGGGTCGGGTCGTATTTATCGTTCTCCATCGCCACGATGGTCTGCCGCGATACCCCGAGCAGCTTTGCCATGTCCTCCTGCCGCAAGCCGCGTGCCTTGCGGAGCTCTTTAATATTGTTCTTCATCTTCAGCGCCAGAACTTCCATATCAAATCTGCGAATATCACGACCGGAATGAAAATACGCTTTACAATATCCCCGGCAAGCGCACTTGGGGACGGCGGATTTTCCTCGTCATCTTTTGTGGCACGGTAGGTCGCGATTGCTCTGTAAACACCCTCGAACACCATGCACACGAACCACAGAATTGCAAACTCGCTCACATTTTTGCCGAATGCAATGATATCCACCAACATCACCACGAACAGTCCGACCGTCATCAGGCGATAGGCGATAATCGCACCATTGCGTGTGATTGTGTTCTGCATTTCGTCCTGCTCCCAGCCGTTGGCCTTCGCGGAAGCGCGTGCACGAGCAGTCTTTCCGGCCTGTCCCCAGTCCTCCCAGAGCATAAAAGCCAGCCAGAATGCCGCAAAAACAACCATTACGACCACGCCTATACCGTTTCGGTTGTAAACATAGGTGCACCTCCCTACATCCAGAAAACATCGACCACAATACACAGATACATCAGATTATTGAACACACTATGTCCCATCTGTTTCCACATTGCGTTTTATCCTCATCGCCCGCCATGTTGCGAATGGTTTTGATGATAATAAACAGCACCTCAGCAACAATGGACACGATTGCCAGGACACTGAGTTCAATCGAGCGATAATCACGGAACAAGCGGCTGTAACCAAGATAAATGATAACACCGGCCTGCAGCACACGGTAGCCAATCAAGCGGCCCTTCACATTGACGGCGTGCGCCATCTCATCGATATTCCATTCCCAGTCCTTCATGATTTTTCTCGCTCGCGGCGATTGTCCTTCTTCTACCCAGTCGTGCCACAGGCTCGCTGCAAGAATGACCAGCGGCAGCACAATCGCAACCATAACAACCTGCACCTTCTGTGTCATATCGTACATATCCCAGCTCATAAGCGCACCTCCTACCAGTTTTGCGTTAGAACCGTCATTCCGATGGCCAATCCGATCAGCACCGCACAGAACATCAGCTTTGCGATAAGGAAAGTCAGTCTCGGCGGATGCTCCTCGTCGTCCTTTGCTTTGCGGAACGTCTGCACAAGCATAATAGCCGCCTCCACCATGCCGGACACGACCAACAGCGCACACAACTCCATTGCCGCCTGCCCTTTTACCAGCAGCCGATAATACAGGCACGCCGAGATTCCCGCCTGCGTCACGCGGTACGCGACCGCTTGCGCCTGTGTGATGATGGCGTGCTCCATCTCATCGGTCTTGCTGCCGAGTGCTTTGGCGGCTTTGCGGGCCTTTTTCGATCCTCCGGCATCCATCCAGTCTTTTACCAGCCATGCCGCCAGCAGGAGCACCGGCAGGCCGATGCAGACCCACAATACCTGCATTTTCTCGGCTGATGTGTATAAATCCCACCGCATAAAAGCACCTCCTACCCTTGATGCCGTTCGCTAAAATGTAAAGTTCTCTTTACATCTTCAAGATAACAGGCGGACAGCAAAATGTCAAGAGTATTTGACATTTCAGGTAAGGAAAAACCCCACAGAATTTTCTGTGGGGTTTTGTGAATGTTTACTGATCCTGCTTATCCGGGTCGAGATCCTTTTCGGCTTCTTCAACCTTGGCAAGCTCCTCTGCGGATTCCGCAGGCTTGCTTACCTTGGCGTGCAGCTCCTGCTGCAGCTCGGTCATCAGATCCTCGCCGACGATCTTATCCGGAACGATTTCGCCATTATAGACCTTAACAAAGGTCTCGCCGTCCATCGTTTCGTTACGGATGAGATACTCGGCAACGCGCTTCATCTCGTCCATGTGCTCGCTCAGCAGCTTTTCACAGGCGTGATATGCGTGCTCGATAATGCGGTGAATCTCGTCGTCGATCTCCGCCGCCTTAACCTCGGAATAGCCCTTGCCGGCTGCCAGATCGCGGCCGAGGAACACCTCACCGTTATCCGAACCGTAGTCGATCGGGCCGATACGCTCGCTCATGCCGTAGCTGGTGACCATGGCGCGTGCCATCTGGGTCGCCTGCTTAATGTCGCCATAAGCACCGGTGGAGATATCCTCCATCGTCAGCTGCTCGGCCACGCGGCCGCCCAGACAAACGATGATGTACTCCTCCATATACTTCTTGGTGCGGTATGCCTGATCCTCCTCCGGCAGCGGCATGGTAAAGCCGCCTGCGCCGGACGAACGCGGGATAATGGTAACGTGGTGTACCGGATCCTGCGTCGGCAGAACGTGGAAGCAGATCGCGTGACCGGCCTCGTGGTACGCGGTCAGGCGCTTGTCGTGCTCATTGATGATATGGCTCTTCTTCTCCACGCCCATTACGACCTTGAGCAGCGACTCCTCGATCTCCTCCTGCGAGATCAGCTTCTTGTTGCGGCGTGCCGCAAGCAGCGCTGCCTCATTGAGCAGGTTTTCGAGGTCTGCACCGGTGAAACCGGCGGTCGTCTTGGCAATTTCAGAGAACTTGACATCCGGGTCGAACTGCTTGTTGCGGGCATGTACCTTGAGGACAGCCTCACGGCCCTTGACATCCGGTGCGCCGACATAGACCTGACGATCAAAGCGACCCGGACGCAACAGCGCGTTATCCAGAATATCCTTGCGGTTGGTGGCTGCGATGACGATAACGCCCTCGTTTGCACCAAAGCCGTCCATCTCAACGAGCAGCTGGTTCAGCGTCTGCTCGCGCTCGTCATGGCCGCCGCCGAGACCTGCGCCGCGCTGACGGCCTACTGCGTCGATCTCGTCGATGAACACGATAGCCGGTGCGTTCTTCTTGGCCTGCTCGAACAGGTCGCGCACACGCGATGCGCCGACACCGACGTACAGCTCAACGAAGTCCGAACCCGAAATAGACAGGAACGGTACGCCCGCCTCGCCTGCAACCGCACGCGCGATCAGGGTCTTACCGGTGCCCGGAGGGCCGACCAGCAGCACGCCCTTCGGAATACGCGCGCCGATCTGCACGAACTTCTGCGGATTCTTGAGGAACTCGACAATTTCCTGCAGCTCGGCCTTTTCCTCGTCCGCGCCTGCCACATCATTGAAGGTGACCTTGCGCTTATCGTCCTGCGCCAGCTTTGCACGGGCCTTGCCAAACTGCATCGGACCTGCTCCGCCGCCGGACTGCTTGTTCATCATAAAGTACCAGAACGCAATCAGCAGCACGATCAGGATCACATACGGCAGGAACTGTGCCCACCACGGAATGGTCGCCGTGCGGTAATCGACCTTGGTCAGCGTGCCATCCCGCATCTGCTGCTGAATAGTCTCACCCAGATCATTATAGAACACGCTTCTGTAGTCGCCCAAATCGTAAGTGTACGTCTGGTTTTCCTTTTTCAGATGCATGGTCAGCGTGGTGTCGTCCACGTCGTACTGGTCAACATCGCCATCCATAAAGTAGTTGTAGATCTGATTATAGGACAGCGTTTCTGTCTGCTGTGTCTGGCTGACCACATAGCTGACGCCCGCCAGCAGGCACACCAGTATGATCAGGTAAAGGCCGAAGCCTTTCATTTTGCCTTTCAAATCGGTTTAACACCTCTTCCCTAAATTACTCGCCGCCGTAAACATACGGCTTAAGTATGCCGATATACGGCAGATTGCGATACTTTTCCGCGTAGTCAAGACCGTAGCCGACTACGAACTCGTCCGGAATCTCAAAGCCGAGATAATCCACATCAACCTGAATCTTGCGGCGCTCCGGCTTGGAGAGCAGCGTGCACAGGCGGATGGAATTTGCGCCGCGTGCTGCAAGGATCTGCATCAGATAATGCAGCGTTACACCGGAATCCAGAATATCCTCAACGATCAGCAGGTCGCGGCCGTCGATCGGCTGTGCGATATCCTTGATGATCTGCACCTCGCCGGAGGTCTTGGTGCCCTTGCCGTAGCTGGATACGACCATAAAATCCACGTTGCACGGCGTATCAATGGCGCGGGTCAGGTCGGCCATGAACACATAGGAGCCCTTGAGCACACTGACGATCAGCGGGTTCTTGTCGCGGTAGTCCTCCGTGATACGCGCACCCAGCTCTGCTACCTTTTCGTGAAGCTGCTCCTCGGTAAAGTAAACTTCCTTGATGTCATCTCGCATATTATAAGCCATTTTTCGATAACCCCTTTACTGTAATCTGCAGTGTATTTGCGTTATTTTTGGCTGTTCTGCTGTAGTCCGCACCGATATCCTGCACCGCGATCACGCCGTTTTTATCTGCGATGACGGCCATCGCATTCCGCATATAGCGCGGAATCTTTCGGTCGATCATCAGCTTTTAAGCGATCTGCTGCCGCCATTTTCGGTCAGCCGCAGGGTATCTCCGGTGCGCCGCGTGCGAACACACAGCGATTCAAAATCTATTGTACCACAATCCAGACAAAAAGTATTGAATGTTTTGTAAAAAACTTCGGATTTTTCTAAATTTTTTGCGGCGAGCTTTACCGTGTTCTTCCAGATTGTCCCTGCAAATGGTAGGGTAAGCGGGATTTCCGGCCGCTCGACCGCAGTTCCAGCCTTGGGAATGATGCGCAGAACGTCATATTCACGTCTTGCGAAATAGCCGTTCGGCAAATCGGTTTCCGCAGACGGAGACACGGTTTCCAACAGATGCTCGAGCGCAGTAATATGCTTTGCGGTTACGTCTTTGAGCGGCATATCCGCATTTTCGAGCAGCAGCCGCAGCGCTCGGCTGCGAACCGCCGGTGCGGCTTCCCGCAGAGGCTGAATCTTCCACGCGCCGTTCCCGACTGCACAAAGTTGTACACAGGTCTGTGCATAACTCTGCAGGCAAGTCTCGTCCTGCCGAAGTTGACGCGAAAGCCGTGCTGCCGCCTGCGCCGCCTGCGGATTCAATTCCCGCAGAACGGGAACGACCTCTTGACGAAGACGGTTGCGCGTATAAGCCGTGTCCGCGTTCGTGCTGTCCGTGACGAAATCCTGTCCGCGCTCACGCAGAAAGGCTTCGATTTCCCGCCGTTCAACCTCGATGAGAGGCCGAATGATGCGTCCGCGCACCGGCGGAATGCCCGTGAGACCTTTCGCACCTGTGCCGCGCACCAAATGGAACAGCATGGTCTCCAGATTGTCGTCCGCATTGTGCGCCACCGCGATTTTGGCTCCGTGCGCGGCATGCTCCAGCCGTGCATAGCGAATACGCCGCGCGGTCTCCTCCACCGCAGAATCGCCTGCGGCAGCGGCTATGTCCACGCGCTCGACCGTCAGTTCCACGCCGAGCTTCGCACACAGCCTGCGGCAGAAGGCTTCGTCCCGGTCGGACTCTGCACCGCGCAGACAGTGGTTGAGGTGAAATGCCCGCACCGGATACCCCAGCTCGCGCAGACTCAGCAGAAGCGCTGTGGAATCCGCACCGCCGGACAGGGCAACCAGCACATTTTCGCCGGTTTCAAGCATCATATAGTTGGAAATCGTCCATTTTACCGTATCCAGCATGGCTACTCCTCGTGAATGCGGTCCGGATTGGAGAACGTGGTATACTGACCGACCCACTGCAGCTCAATGGTGCCGGTCGCACCGTGACGGTTTTTCGCAATGATAATTTCTGCGATATTTTTATTTTCGCTTTCATCATCGTAGTAATCGTCGCGGTAGATAAACATAACGATGCGCGTCCTGCTCGATCGCGCCGGACTCTCGCAGGTCGGACAGCATCGGGCGCTTATCCGAGCGCTGCTCGGACGCACGCGACAGCTGCGACAGACACACGACCGGAACATTGAGTTCCTTCGCCATAATTTTCAGCGAACGCGAAATCTCTGCGACCTCCTGCACACGATTATCCATGTGGCGGCCGCCAACGTGCATCAGCTGCAGATAGTCGATGACGATCAGACCGAGTTCGTCACCCAGTCTGCGGCATTTCGCCTTGATCTCCGCAACCGTGATGGCCGGATTGTCGTCCACATAGATATTCAGTCCTGCCAGTACGCCGGACGCACGCGCGATCTTTACCCAGTCGTCACCGTCCAGATTGCCGGTTTTCAGCTTCTGCGACTCAATGAGTGCCTCACTCGACAGAAAACGGCTGGCCAGCTGTTCCTTGCCCATCTCAAGCTGGAACACGCACACGCCGGTGCCCTTTTTGTCGCCACGCTCCTTATTCTTGACACTTGCCTTAGCCGCATTGAGCGCCACGTTGAGCGCAAATGCGGTCTTGCCCATGCCGGGTCGTGCCGCAATGAGAATCAGGTCGGATTTATTGAGACCGGTCAGCGCCGTGTCCAGCGCGTGGAAGCCGGTGGACATGCCGGGAATTTCACTGTCCGACCGGGCACGCTCGTCCAGTTCGGTATACAGATCAGCGATAACCTCAGAAAGCCGTGACAGGCCCTTAATTTCACGTCCCTGACGGATGCTGTAAATACGCTGCTCCGCCAGCTCGGCAATGCCGGAGGCTTCACCGTGGGCTTCGAGGGCGTTCTGCTGAATCTCGCTGCCCGCATCCGCCAGCTGGCGCAGCAGGCTCTTGTCACGCACGATGCGGACATATTCGTTGACGTTCCGCGCACCCGGCGTGACCTCCATCAGCTGAAAGAGATACGCGCGGCCGCCGGCCTCGTCGTAGTAGCCCATGCGCGTGAGCATATCCAGAACGGTTACCGGGTCAATACGCTGTGCGCCGTTGAACATCGAGTAGATGGTCTCAAAGATGCGCTTGTTTTCTTCCGCGTAAAAATCATCGGCGCGCACCTGCTCGATGACCTCAGGAATGCAATTCGGATCGACCAGCATCGCGCCTAAAAGCGACTGCTCCGCAGTCAGATCCTGCGGCATCTGCCGCATCAAAAGTTCGTCGGGCACTTACTTACCTCCCTCCGCTAACAAATTGAGAATGAAAAATGGAGAATTGAGAATGAGGAACAAAAAATGACAACGCAGGCATCGCCTGCGTCAATCAAATCCCGCTTTGCTTGCAAAGCGCGACCACATGACAGGTTTTCCGAATGGAAAAACCGAGTCATTGGCCCGCCCTCAGGCGACCGCCGCTATGCGACGGCATTCAATCCGTGCCGCAGAGCGGCACACAAAAAAGGCCCAGCTTTGCCGGGTCTTTTTGTACCCCGACCCAGCGCTCTTGGAGCGCGACATTCGGGTATCGAAATGTGGTTTCTTCCGGAACCCTACATTTCGTATATAGGGGACTTTTGAAGTCCCCTATAGATGCAGGTTAGGCCTCGACTACCTGCACCAGAATCTCGCCTGCGATATCCTGATACAGCTTTGCCTTTACGCGGTGTACACCGAAGGTCTTGATCGGCTCCTCGAGCACGATCTTCTGCTTCGGTACGTTCAGACCGTACTGCTTGTTCAGCTCCTCAGCGATTTCCTTGGAGGTAACAGCGCCGAACAGACGGCCGCCCGTGCCACCCTTGGCCGGAACCTTTACCGGGCTCTCCTTGAGTTTCTCGGCTGCCTCGCGGGCTGCCTGCTGCTCAAGTGCGATCTTGCGTGCGTGTGCCTCATCCTGCGCCTTCTTGACGTTCAGGTTATCCGCGGTTGCCGGCTCTGCCAGACCGCGCGGCATCAGGAAGTTGCGGCCGTAGCCCTCGCTGACCTCAATCAGCTCGCCCTTTTTGCCCTTGCCCTTAACGTCGGCCTTGAGAATTACTTTCATGATGATTACTCCTTTTGTGTGTACTGAGGGCAAAACCGCTCTTGTTCAATTATGCGGTATTGCCCTATATCGAATGCGGCGAACAGCTTCGCCTGCTTTTCGGTCTAATTACGGCTGTCGTGAAACGCCTTTTCCGACAGACTGTTATTTGTTGTCGTCCTGCTTCTCGGTCCGCTGATCGTCGAAGTAGCCGCGAATGGCATCCGTGATCAGCTTGTCGGCCTCCTCCGGCGTGGTATTCTTCAGCTGTGCACCGGCCGCCGAATGGTTGCCGCCGCCGCCGAGTCTCTCCATCAGCAGCTGCACATTGACGTGGCCTGCCGCACGAGCGGAAACCGCCATATCATTGCCGCTGCGGAACGCAACAACGCTTGCATGTGTGCCGATGATGGACAGCAGCTCGTCCGCTGCCTGTGCGGCCGCAATGCGGTCTACCTCCTCGCCGGTAATGGCAAAGATAACGCCCTGACCGCAGTCGCGCGCGGACGAGATCAGCTTCTGGCGCTCCATATACTGGTCAAAGCTGGACTGGAACAGGCGCTTGACATCGCTCGACTCCGCACCTGCGCGGCGCAGATACGCTGCCGCCTCAAATGTGCGGACGCCGGTGCGCGTTGAAAAGCCCTTGGTATCCAGATAAATACCCGCCAGCATGGCTTCCGCCTCGCAGGTGAGAATGCCGCTGGTCGGCACAAGATACTGCAGCAGCTCGCTGACCAGCTCGGATGCGGACGACGCATACGGCTCGTGCAGGGATACGACTGCGTTCTCGATATAATCCGCCGCACGGCGGTGATGGTCAATGACTGCGATCTTGTTGATGGATTCGAGCAGTGCCGCGCTCTCCACATAGCCGGGACGGTTTACGTCCACCACGATAAGCAGCGTGTTGAAATCGCACGCGATCATCGCATCCTCGGCGCTGATGAACACGCCCTTGTACTCAGACTGGGTTTCCAGCCGCTCGATCAGGTCACTTGCCATGGTGTGCTGACGGTCCACAACAATGTGCACCGGTCTGCCCTTGACGCGCGCGGCACAGACCATACCGGCAGCAGCGCCGATAGCGTCCATATCGCTGTTCTTATGGCCCATGACCAGCACCTGAGACGAGTCTCGAATCAGCTGACTGAGTGCGTTGGCAACCACGCGGCTCTTGACCTTGGTGCGCTTCTCGACTTCTTCGCTCAGTCCGCCGAAGAAGGCAAAGTTAAATTTATTCTTGATAACCGCCTGGTCGCCGCCGCGGGACAGCGCCATGTCGATAGCGAGTCCGGCAAACTGATAGCTTTCCGCAAGCGTTTCGCCGTCGCGTCCGATACCGATGGACAGAGTAGCTACAACGCCCTC
>ENA-OQHN01000804-OQHN01000804.1-human-gut-metagenome-genome-assembly--contig:-NODE-804-length-10173-cov-2.661557_pt1 | contig 10173 bp, 12 predicted proteins | sample MGYA00242564_ERZ504721 | MGnify/ENA primary metagenome ERZ504721 (study PRJEB26092, sample SAMD00036212) | human gut metagenome | host: Homo sapiens | study: EMG produced TPA metagenomics assembly of...
ATTTCAAGAACGAGAGCGTATCGCCCGTCGGCTCACACAAGACCAACACCGCGATTCCGCAGGCTTACTACAACTACAAACAGGGCATCCGCCACCTGACCACCGAAACCGGTGCCGGACAGTGGGGCGCGGCCATCGCCTTCGCAGCCAAGCATTTCGGGCTCGACGTGCAGGTTTTCATGGTGAAGGTCAGCTACGAACAGAAACTTGCCGATCGGCGAGAAGAGATCCACGATGCGGCACGAGAGGTTGTTGTGGCCGTTGCCCGTGAGACAGAATTTTTCGCTCGGGAAAAGCGGGGTCATGAATTCGAACTGTACGCGGTCGCGGATGTACTCCGGTTCCAGTCCGTTGATGTCCGTCACGCGCACCAGCGGGAAATACTTCTCGCCCTCTTTGGGCGGGCGGATCGTGCCGGTCACCGTGTCGCCCGCCTTCAGTCCGAAGAGCTTGATCTGTGAAGGAGAAACGTAGATGTCGTCCGGGGAGTTCAAGTAGTTGTAGTCTGCCGAGCGCAGGAACCCGTAGCCGTCCGGCATTACCTCCAGAACACCTTCACCGGCGATTTCTCCCGCAAAATCGTCTTTGGTAATGACCTCCTCTGCCGGACGTGTTGCGGGAAGCGGCGGTTGTTCTTCGTGTATTTCCCGGACGGGTTCTTCTTCCCGGGGGATTTTTATTAGCTCTGTTTGGGGTATATCGGTGGCTGCCACCGAAAGGGCGGCCTGCACCTTACGGGGGGGCCTGCCGCGTCGTTTACCGCTCTCTTTTGTCGCTGCGGGAGTCGGTGTCGTCGTGGTCTGTGCGGCGGGTTGCTCCCGTATTTCGACGGAGGCCTGAGCGGATTCCGTCTTGGCAATACGCGGCCGACGGGTTTTCTTGGGAGCTTCGGCGGGGCTTTGTTGCGTTTCGGTATCCGCAACGCCTCCGTCCTGCGTGAAATTCAGAATTTTTTCGATAAGGTCCTTTTTTTTCATCATAAGGAGAGGGATTCCCAGTGCCTTACCTATTTCACGCAATTCAGCCAGACTCTTGCCTTCAAGTGCTTTAAGGTCTTGCATATTTGTCCGAATAAAATGTTGGATATATTAAGTGGGTGATGAAACCGATCGGATGATCGGTTGTCGGATTGTGTGGCAAAGATAGCTAAATATTTTTAATTGCAAATTTCTTGCTTCTAAATAAATATGGCAAGGGCTAAAATCTATTTCCCGGTAGATATAGGTTGGTAGTATATCGCTTTTCCTTATTAAAAGTTAAAACAAGGTTGTTGTTGTCCGAAAATTTATCGTACGGTCGGCAATCGTTTGAAAGTTGAAACCCGGTCGAAAACGTATCGCTCTCTGTATGACGTCAGATTGTGGTCTGTGAAAATAAAACCGACCGCTAATCTTGCGATTAGCGGTCGGTCCGTACTCGGAGCGGGAATCGAACCCGCACGGCCATTGCTGGCCACAGGATTTTAAGTCCGGCGTGTCTACCTATTCCACCATCCGAGCAGCCGTCTTCGGAAAAAGACGGGACAAAAGTAACAAAAATTTACTGATTTACAACGTCCCGTCGATATATGCTATGATTTTATCAGTGTCGCCGGGTGGGGTCCAGAAGATTTCCGGGTCGCGGCGGAACCAGGTGAGCTGCCGTTTGGCGTAGCGGCGCGTGTTTCGTTTGATAAGCTCCACTGCCTCGTCGCGGCTGCATCGTCCGTCGAAGTAGGCGAACAACTCCTTATACCCTACCGTTTGCAGGGCGTTCAGGTGTTTGTAGGGATAGAGCCGACGGGCTTCGACCTCCAGTCCTTCTGCCAGCATTTCGTCCACGCGGCGATCGATTCGCCCGTAGAGTTCGGCACGGGGAACGTCGGTTCCGATTTTAAGGATTCGGAAGTTCCGTTCGCGTCGGGGCTTTGTCCGCTGTTCCGAATAGGGACGTCCGGTTTGCAGACATACCTCCAATGCCCGCACGACACGTGCAGGATTGCTCCGATCGACCTGCGCATAATAAACCGGATCGAGCCGCTTCAACTCTTCGCCCAGCGATTCGAGGCCTTCATTCGCAAGTCGCTGTCGGAGTGTTCTCCGCAATTCCGGGTCGGCTTCCGGCAGGTCGTCCATCCCCTCGCAAAGAGCCTTCACATACAATCCCGATCCTCCGACCGCGATTACCGTATCGTGCCGTACGAACAGTTGCCGAAGCAGTTCGAGCGCCTGCACTTCGTATTGCCCACAGTTGAAGTCCTGCTGTATGTCGAGTGTGGCAATAAAATGGTGTTCAATGGCTTTTAATTGTTCATTCGTGGGCTGTGCTGTACCGATCGGCATTCCCCTATACACTTGCCGGGAATCGGTCGAAAGGATCGGCGCCCGGTAATGCTTTGCCAGGCGAATGCTCAGATCCGTTTTACCCGACCCCGTTGCGCCGACCAAAACGACGAGCCGCTTGTCAGTCATCGTCGCTGTAATTGTCGTCGCCTTCGAACGAACTGAAGTCGCCCATCATCTCCTCGAAAATAGAGCCTTCCGACTCATTGGCGTCGGGATCGAACTGATCGGGAGCCGGGGCGTGCTCGAAAGCTACGCGCGGATATTCCATCCCTTGCTCCGGCTTTTTGGCTTCGGTCAGTTCGAGGTAGTACGCCCGGTCGCCCATGAGGTCGAACTGGTAGATCAGCCGGTCGCGATTGTTGTGAATCAACTGACCGAGCGTTATGTCCGCCATCGGCAGAGGAGCGTCCTCTGAATTATCTCCCATGTCCATCAGCGTGAATTCGCGCAACCGGTTCCACTGCTTGTCGGCCGTGAAGAACGAAGACATCCCCTCTTCATAGCCAAGCGAACGCGTGATGAACTCATGAAACCCGAGCAGCGTCATATCGTACGGCACCTCGTAGTCGCGGACGAAATGGTCGTTTTCATCGCTCAACATTCGGAATTTGAAAACCATTGACATATCTCTTCGTGTTTTGTACATTGTTTGAATAAGCAAAAATAGGATATTTCATAAAATTATCCCACATTCGCACAATATTTCCGCCGTTTCGGTGTACTGCCCCGCTCTTCATTCCCAGAACGTTGAATGAAATGGATGCACAGGGCCGTGACCCTTGCCGATTTCGTATTCGGCTCCGGCGATGATTGCGGCATTGATGTACTCCTTGGCGCAGACGACCGCTTCGTCCAGAGGCAATCCATGGGCGAGAAAAGCTGCTACGGCCGAGGAGAGCGTGCAGCCCGTACCGTGCGTGTTAGGCGTGTCGAGCCGCATGGAGCGCAGAGGGGTCGCTTTGTCGGTTTCGGCGTTGTAGAATACGTCGATAAGCTCGGTATCGTGCAGGTGTCCGGCTTTGAGCAACACGGAAACTTTGCGTCCGAAGGAGAGTTCGCGTGCTACCTGCGGCAGCTCCTCCTGTCCGGCGATCTTGCGTCCGAGCAGAATCTCCGCTTCGGGGATATTCGGAGTGATGACCCGCACAAACGGTACCAGCTCTTCTTGGAGCGTGGCGATCGCTTCTTCCTGCAGGAGCCGATCGCCGGAGGTGGCGACCATCACCGGATCGAGGACGATGTTGCGGATGTCGTAAGCGGCCAAAGTTTCCCGCACGGCCCGGATAAGTTCCGATGAGTGCAGCATACCGATCTTAACGGCGTCGGCGCCGATGTCATCCAGCACCGACCGGATTTGGCCGGTGACGAAATCCACAGGCACCGGGTGTACGCCCGTGACGCCTACCGTATTTTCATCCACGACGGCTACGATGGCCGACATCCCGTAACAACCGCAGGCCGAGAAGGTTTTCAGGTCGGCCTGAATGCCTGCTCCGCCGCTCGGATCGCTTCCGGCGATCGTCAGGACCCGCTTATAGTGTTTTTTCATAATTGATTTTGTTAATCAGATTATTGGCACATTTACTTGAATGAACGCTTTTTATATTTTCCAACTTTCCAGATACCAGGCGCTGTCCCAGAACAGCCACTCCATCTTGGTACAGCGCAGGAAGATGTCGGTCATCCGGCGCCGGGTTTCCGGCCCGGTTTTTCGGCCAGTGCGTCGCAGATTCCGATAGCCTGCGAAGTCGCTTCGGTGAAGGAGGGATCGGCGTAGGTCTCGATCCACTGTGCATAGGGATTCCCACTTCCCTGCTGCCGGGCGATGATCTGCCGCCCGACCTGCTGATAGACCCAGAAGCAGGGAAGCACGGCAGCGGCTTCCACTTCGACCGGGGCTGTGGCCTGGGCTTGCAGTACCGAGGTGTAGAGCAGGCATGTCGGGCTGATCTCTTCGGGAGCCGGTACGTCGCCTTTCAGGAAGGAGCCGTGCAGCGCCTCCTCGACCTCTATGCCGTCCGAAGCGAAGCGGATGAAAGCCGCGATGTGCTCCTTCTCGGTAAGACGGGAAGCGATGTGGGTCAATACCCTGGAGTAATGCGCCAGATACAGCGAATCCTGCCGCAGGTAGAACAGGAACTTGTCGGCGGCCAACGTACCCCGGGCAAGCTCTTCGACGAACGGATGTTCGATGATTTTCAGGTAGGTAGGCCGAGCAACATCCCAGGCCTCTTCGCTCCATTTTTTCATAATGTCGGTTTATTTGCAGGCGGTAACGGCTACGTAATCTCCCTTTTCGTACCCTTCCGACGGCTGCTCTTCCTGCCGGTTCGAGTAGAGCGGGTGCGTGGTGAGGGTCTGGGCGAAGCGGAGATCCCGGAATCCGGCTTTTTCGAGCAGCTCGATCTTCTCGGCCGTCGTGCGCCAGTTGGCGACCCGGACGAATTCGATCGGATAGGGATTCTCGGGATAGGTCCCTGCGAGCAGCGGATGATCCCACGTGCCGAGGGCTTTGGCCAGGTTGTACAGCACACCGTAGGTGCTCTCTTTCGGAACGTCGATCAGGATGATCCGGCCGCCTTCGGGCAGGGCGTCGTAGGCTTTGCGGACGACGCTTTCCAGATCGGTGATGTAGCTGGGGGTACCGTTGAAGAGAATCGTATCGTAGTCGCCGCAGCCGAAATCGGCTTCTTCGGCGGTCGAGATCGTCACCTTCATCCCCCGCTTGCGGGCGATTTCGGCCATTCCTTCCGACGGTTCGATGCCGTCGGTGATCGTGATACCGTACTCTTTGGCCAGAATCGTTTCGAAGAGTCCGCTGCCGCAACCGACCGAGAGTGTCCGCCCCGGATTTTTCAGCACGTGGGCCACCAGATTGATTTCCGAGTAGAGTACGTTGCGGTTTTCGAGGAACCAGGCGTCGTAAGCCGGAGCATATTCGTCAAATCCTTTTCCCATAGGTTCTTTTTGTGTTTTTTGCAGGTTAATAATCTATGATTTGGGTTTGCAGGGTACGCAGGTCGATCGTGAACAGTCGCCCGTCGAGCGGCTCGCCGAAGCCGCAGAGGTATTTGATCGCCTCGGAAGCTTGCAGCGTTCCGATGACGCCCGGCACTGTGCCGAGTACGCCCTGCGTGATCCGGGGACGGGCGCAAAGTGCCTTCCGGTCGGGATAGAGATCGCGGTAACGACGGCCTTTCCGGCCGTTGAAAACGGTCACCTGACCGTAAAACTCCCCGATCGAGCCGTGCACCCAGGGTTTTCGGCAGGCGGCACATAGGTCGTCGAGCAGGTAACGGGTCGGAAAGTTGTCGCAGCAGTCGAGTATCAGGTCGTAACCGTCCAGAATAGGCCGTGCGTTTTCCGGGGTAATTCCTTCCGGCCGGCATTCGAACGCGGTGTGGGACGAGAGCGCCGCGAGCCGCTCCCGGGCCGCAGCGCTCTTGGGCATTCCGATCTGTCGTTCGGTGTAGAGTACCTGCCGTTGGAGGTTGCTCTTGCTCACCGTATCCGCATCGGCCAGTCCGATGCGTCCCACGCCGGCTCCCGTCAGGTAGAGGGCTGCGGCCGAGCCGAGCCCGCCGATGCCGACGATCAGCACCGAAGCCTCTGACAACCTGCGCTGCCCCTGCTCCCCTATTTCCGGCAGCATCGTCTGCCGTGCGTAACGTTCCTCCATCGTCAGTCGAAGATTTTGTCCCAGTCTTTCCAGACGACTTCGTACCCTTCGCGGCGGATGTCGGCTTCGACCTGGGCCGGTGTGCGTTCGTCGCTGACGGAGAACTGTTCGAGGGACTGGGGATAGGTATGGTAGCCGCCCGGATCGGTTTTCGATCCGGCGCTCATCGATGTCGCTCCGAGCGTGGCGATGTGGTTGCGGAACGAGGGTTTTTCACGGGTCGAGAAGGAGATGTCCACGTCGTGATCGAAGATGCGGAAGGCGAAAGTGAGTTGGGCCAGCTCCCGGTCGGTCATCACCACATTCGGCTGAAAATGCCCTTCCGACGGACACATGCGCGGGAAATTGACGCTGTAGCGCGTTTTCCAGTAGTGCTTGCGCAGGTATTGCAGATGCAGGGCCATCATCGTCACGTCCGTGCGCCACTCTTCGAGGCCGATCAGTACGCCCATGCCGATCTTGTGCACCCCGGCCTGCCCCATGCGGTCGAAGCCGTTCACGCGCCATTCGAATTTGGATTTCATCCCCGCCGGGTGGTAGATGTTGTAGTTGGCGCGGTTGTAGGTCTCCTGAAAGCAGACCACCCCGTTGAGTCCGGATTGGGTCAGGCGGTAGTAATCCTCGCTCGCCAACGGCATTACCTCGATGGTGAGGTTGTTGAAATAGGGACGGCAGACCTTGAGCGCCTGTTCGATGTAATCCACGCCCGCTGCCCGGGGATTTTCTCCCGTTACGAGCAGCAGGTTTTCGAACGGTCCGAGTGCCCGGATCGCCTTGCACTCGTCTTCGATCTGTTCCATCGTGAGGATCACGCGGTCGAATTTGTTATGATGGTTGAATCCGCAGTAGATGCAGGAGTTCGTGCACGAGTTGGTGATATACATCGGAATATACATCGAAATAGTCTTGCCGAACCGTTCCTGTGTGTATCGGCGGCTCAGCCGGGCCATCGGTTCCAGGTAGGCGGCCGCTGCAGGTGAGATGAGCGCCATGAAGTCGTCGAGGGTCAGGTGTTCCTTGCCGAGCGCCGTCTCTACGTCTGCCGGTCGTTTGTGCTGAATTTGCCGGGTCGTCTCCTCCCAGTCGTATTTGGCTAATTCTTCTGAAAACATAGCGCGGCGGAATTAGTCGAGAAATGCGGTGAGAGGGCTCGACGCTTCGGCGCACTGTGCCTGTGCTCCGAGTCCGGCTTCGTAGGCTTCGCGCCCGGCAACGACGGCCTGGGCGAAGGCGCGGGCCATGCGCACGGGATCGCCTGCGACGGCGATGGCCGTATTCACGAGTACGGCGTCGGCACCCATCTCCATCGCCGCCGCCGCATGGGACGGGGCGCCTAATCCTGCGTCCACGATGACCGGGACGTTGCTCTGTTCGATGATGATGGCCAGCAGGTCGCGCGTAACCAGTCCCCTTGTTGGTGCCGATCGGTGCCGCCAGCGGCATTACGGTCGCGGCGCCCGCCTCTTCGAGTCGCTTGCAAAGCACCGGATCGGCCTGAATGTACGGCAGTACCACGAAGCCCATTTTAGCCAACTGTTCGGTTGCCTTGAGCGTTTCGACCGGATCGGGCAGCAGGTATTTGGGATCGGGATGGATCTCCAGCTTGATGAAGTTCGTGCCGAAGGCTTCGCGGGCGAGCTGTGCCGCGAGCACGGCTTCCTCAGCGTCGCGTACACCCGACGTATTGGGCAGCAGTTGAATCTCCGGACGGCGTACATGCACGAGCATGTCGTCCTGCGGGTTATTCATGTCGATGCGCTTCATTGCTACGGTGACCATCTCCGATTCCGAGGCGGCGATTGCGCGGGCCATCAGTTCGTTGGAGCTGAATTTTCCTGTCCCTACGAACAGGCGTGAACGGAACGTCCGTCCGCCGATAACTAATTCACTCATTGTTTGATTCTGTTTATTATCTTAATTATTCGTTGAGTTTCTTCGAGGGTGTTTTCCGCTTGCAGCAATGCGCCCGAGAGTGCTATGCCGGTTACTCCCGTCGCAAGAATATCTTCCACGTCGGCGGCCGTAATGCCTCCGATGGCGACGACGGGCAGCGCAATGCCGGCATTGCGGCAGCGCTCCATAATCGTGCGGTAGCCTTCGAGTCCGAGTACGGGACTCAAGTTGCGTTTGGTCTGCGTGAAGCGGAACGGCCCGAGACCGATGTAGTCGGCGCCCTGCCCTGCCCCCCGTTCGATGTCTTCGAAGGTGTTGGCCGTCGCTCCGATCAGGTATTCCGGTCCCAGGATACGGCGTGCTTCGGCAACAGGCGTGTCGAGCTTGCCCAGATGCACACCGTCGGCATTCAGTTCGCGGACGAGTTCCACGTGATCGTCGAGGATGAATTTCGCGCCGTACTCCCGGCACAGCTTTTCGATTTCACGTCCTATGCGCAGCACCTCTTCCGCCGGAGCGTCTTTCATGCGGAGCTGCACCCAGCGGCAGCCTCCTTCGAGTACGGCCCGTGTTCCGGCGATTTCGTCGTAGCGGTCGGTGTGGTGGGTAATGAACTGTAACATAATTTCAAATAATAACATATTCAATGGGCCTGTTATCTGACGGTCGCAGCCTCGAACCGGCGGTCGATTATCGCGGCTCGTGGCCGATTCTGTAATTCCGACCTTCCCCGCCCCTCCTCCTCGGATGGGATTTTGGGACGCTGCGCCTCCCAAGAGGCACACTAAAGTATTTTTATCGGACCGATTCCGGTGCGCTCCGCCGGTTTATCGGTTGAATTTTCGTATTTCCAGCATGCGCCGCACCAGTTCTCCGGGCGTAGCGCCCTGCCAGATGTACCCGAGAAAGGCCGCTCCCCCGAATCCGTACTCCTGTAACGCGGGCAGGTGTTCCGGCCGGATGCCGCCGAGCGCTGCGACGCGCGGATTGATGATGCCCTGCGCGAATGCCTTTCGGAGTTCGTCCGGTGCGTACCCTGCTCGGTAGCCGGTTTTGGAGATGCTGTCGAAAATCGGGCTGAGAAAAAGGTAGTCTTCCGTCGGGTGCGATGCGATCTCGCCGAACGAGTGGCACGAGCGGCTTATCAGTCCCCGAATCGGCGGGATCTCCGGGTTGCGGGCGTTCAGGTGTACTCCTCCGATGCCGTACTCTTTGGCCAGCTGCAAATGATCCTGCAAAGTCAGACGAGGATATAATTCCGGTGGCAGCGCTTCGATCAGACGGCGCATGTCGGCTTCGGCCGATTGCGGTTTACGCAGATGCACCCGATCGGCTCCTTCCAAAAGCAGAATCCGAATCGACTCCGCTTCCGATGCGGCGAACGACGTGTCGGTGATGACGATGATACGCATCATCCTCCGCACACGGCGCGTATGACAGTGATTTTCGTTCCGGCCTGCAAGCGGGTCGTCGGCCATTCGCTGCGGGGCACGACCTTGTTGGCGATCGCAACTGCGATTCCGTCGGCAGCGATACCCTCCTGCATCAGCAGTTCGGCAAGCGTCGTTGCTGCGTCGGTTTCGACGGGTGAGTGATTGATGAATACTTCCATGATTTACCGTAATTGCGGAGATGCTTCGACGAGAAAATTACGGTCTATGAACAAGTTCCTCCGGCGGTACTGACCGCATCAGGTTCATAGGGTATGATCTCAGCCTTTCCGGTCTTTCCCGACGAAGGCACCCCTCTTGTGTCTTATGTATGATGCAAATATAGGAAAAATTTCGGAAGGATGTTCGTTTTTTTTAATTCATCCTTCCGGCTATGCGTTCGGATTTGGAGGTAAGTTTCCGTCGGCGGGGCGTTTATAGAAAATTAGAGGAAACGGGAAAATCTCCCGTTTCCTCTTTGTATTTCTACTTATTCCGCCTCTCCCGATTGCTCCCCGTTTTTTGTCGGTGAGCGTTATTCGCGCAAAGCATTGTGCGGAAGCACGATGTGGTGGAAGACTTCGTTGCGGTTTGTAATACGACCTCTTTTTTCCGGCTGTTTTTCGTTCGCACGAGAGGTTGGGGCGTCAATAATTGATCCAGCGGATTTTTCGGTTCTCCTTGCCGCCCAATTCCATAGCCCGACGGCGGATCCTGTCCGGTTGTGCACCCGTGGTCGGGTTGCTCAAGTTGAGCGCATTATACACGGTATCTACCGTGCACCCCATTTCCATAGCGATCTGTCGTTTCAGATCGGGTGCGATTTCGATTACCTTTTTATATACTT
>ENA-OQHN01000805-OQHN01000805.1-human-gut-metagenome-genome-assembly--contig:-NODE-805-length-10163-cov-2.294540_pt1 | contig 10163 bp, 10 predicted proteins | sample MGYA00242564_ERZ504721 | MGnify/ENA primary metagenome ERZ504721 (study PRJEB26092, sample SAMD00036212) | human gut metagenome | host: Homo sapiens | study: EMG produced TPA metagenomics assembly of...
GCAGGACAGGAAAACGGCAGGGATCAGTCCACGGGACGCATCCAGTTCCCCTCCAGCAGGAGGGCGGCAAGACGGCTCACCGGCAGGCCCACCACCGTGGACCAGGAACCGCGCACGCTTTCCACCAGAAAGGCTCCCTGGCCCTGGATGGCATAGGCTCCGGCCTTGTCGGTCGGTTCGCCGCTGCGCACATAGGCGCGGAGCACGTCGTCCGGCCAGGCATGGAAACGGACGGCGCTGGTATCGGCAAAGCCCGCGCTGCTTCCGTCAGGGAAAAGGCAGCAGACCCCGGTGATGACCTCATGCTCGCGGCCGGAAAGGCGCCGCAGCATGTCCAGGGCGTCCGCATCGTCGGCGGGCTTGCCCAGGATGTCGTGGCCCAGGGCCACCACAGTGTCGGCGGCCAGGATCAGGTCGGCAGCCCCGGTATCCGCCGAGGCGGCCACGGCCTGCGCCTTGGCCGTAGCGGCACGCAGGGCATAGGCGGCGGGCGTTTCCCCGTGTTCGGGACGCGGTTCCACCCCGGTGGGGCGGACGATGGTATGGGGCAGGCCCCATTCGTCCATGAACTGGCGGCGTCGCGGCGAGGCCGAAGCCAGGACCAGCCGGATGCCGGGCCGCAGGACGAAGAGGGGCTGGAGCGGGGCCGTGTTCATCGGCCTTCCTGGTGGGGCCAGTTCTGGCGGGGCCAGTGGCGCAGCAGTTCCTTGCCTTCCATGTCGGTAGACGTGGAAGCAGCCGTCCTCATACAGGCCATAGCTGCGGGGGAAACCGCCCTTGGGCAGGCTGAGGGAGCCGGGGTTCCAGAAGTGCAGGGCCGTCCAGGCTCTCGCCGCGCGGGATGTGGGTATGGCCGCGCAGGATGACCGTGCCCGGGGCAAAACCCGGCAGAGGCGGGTTCTCCGGCAGACGGTGGCCGTGGCTGGCGAAGATGCGCAGGGCGTCGGCCTCTATCCAGGCATTCTCCGAAACGGCGAAGGGCGTGAGCATGATGTCCACTTCGGCGTCGCAGTTGCCGCGCACGGCCGTGACCGGGCAGGGCAGATGGTTCAGGCGGTCCAGTTCTTCCAGCACGGAGCGGGTGTCATAGCCGCCGGGCAGGGGGTTGCGCGGACCGTGGTAGACCAGGTCGCCCAGCAGCACCAGCATGTCGGGCGACAGGCGTTGGGCCGTATCACAGAGGAAGCGCAGGCTGTCCAGCGAGCCGTGCAGGTCGGAAGCGATGAGCAGACGCATGGACGGCCCTAGCCTTTGTGTTCCTCATCCCAGCGGGCGCGCTCCACAGCGGCGTCCACCAGCATGATGGGGATATCGTCACGCACGGGATAGACCACGTTGCAGGCCGGGCAGGCCAGGCCTTCGGGATGCTCGGCAGAGGGCAGGGGCTCCAGAGAGCCCATGCAGCGGGGGCAGGCCAGAATCTGCAGCAGTTCCTGTGTGTTCATCATGATGTTTCCTTGTCTTTGGGGACAGCGGCCCCCTGTTTTGCGAGGGCAAAAAGCATAGCTTTTTTGCCGTCCGTTCTTCAAGACAAAGCTGCCGGGACGACCTGCGGGAAAGCGTGACCTGACGGGCCCTGCGCACCTTGCCACGGGAGTGCGCAGCTTGCATTTTTTTTCATAAAGTCGTAGTTTACTTGAAAAGAAAAAGATAACTGTCATGGATGAAAGCATGCAATTCATTGATTTACATACGCATTCACAGGCCTCTGACGGAACGGACAGCCCCGGGCAGCTCGTGCGTAATGCCCAGATCCAGGGGCTGGCGGCGGTGGCGGTGACCGATCACGATACGGTCTCCGGCCTGGACGAAGCCGAGGCGGCAGCCCGTGACCTGGGGCTGGAATTCGTGCGTGGATGCGAATTGTCGACCAGTACGGAGCTGGGCGAGATGCATGTCCTCGGCCTGTGGCTGCCCCGGGATCTGGCTCCCCTGCAGGACAGGCTCCAGTATCTGCGCCGCAAACGCAGCGAGCGCAATGTCCGCATCGTGTCAAAGCTCCAGGGCCTGGGCGTGGAGATCGAGCTCGACGAAGTGCTGCACGAGGCCCACGGCGAGAGCGTAGGGCGCCCGCACATCGCCGCCGTGCTGGTCCGCAAGGGCTACGTGAAGGACGTCAGCGAGGCCTTCAAGGAATATCTGGGCTATTACGGCCGGGCCTACCTGCCCAAGGAGGTCCTGCAGCCCGAAGAGGCCGTGGAAGTCCTTTCTTCGCTGGGCGCCACGGTCTGCCTGGCCCATCCCATGTTGCAAAAACTGCCCGAGGGCTGGCTGGAAGCCTTCATCGAACGCCTCTTGCCCTGCGGGCTCACGGCCATCGAAGCTTATCACAGCGAACATTCCGAGGCCCGCTTCCCGGCGCTGTCTGGAGCTGGCCCGCCATTACGGCCTGGGCGTCAGCGGCGGCTCGGACTATCACGGCACCAACAAGCCCCGCATCCGTCTGGGCAAGGGCTACGGCTCCCTGCGCGTGCCCTACAGCGTGCTGGAAGACCTGCGCGAGATGCGCGCCCGGCGCGGCCTGCCCTGCTAGGGCGTGGTGCCTGCAGATCGTTTTTGGGGAAGGTACCCCCCCTCCTGCCGTGTGGCTTTCGCCGACGGCGGATGCAAAAAAGCGGGACCCTCATGGAGGGCCCCGCTTTTTTCGTCAGTGGTGCTCAGGCGCGGCTAGACCTTGCCCATGCCGCAGCACTTCTTGTACTTCTTGCCGCTGCCGCAGGGGCAGGGGTCGTTGCGGCCCACGCGGGGCTTGGCCTTGGCGGGCTGGTTGCCGGCGTCCGTGGTCTGGCTGCCGGAGTAGGCCAGGTCGTCGTTCTCCTTGTGGCGCAGGCTCAGGGTGGGCTTGGCCTTGGGAGCTTCCTGCTGCGGCGCTTCGGCCGGGGCATTGCCTTCTTCCACGGCACCTTCGGCGGGCGCGGGCTCGGCAGGCTGCACATGCACGCGGGTCAGGGCGCGGAACACGCCTTCGCGGATCTGGAAGAGCATGGACTGGAACATCTCGAAGCCTTCACGCTTGTATTCCAGCTTGGGGTCCTTCTGGCCGTAACCGCGCAGGCCGATGCCGTCACGCAGGGCGTCCATGTTGCGCAGGTGTTCCTTCCAGGTGCGGTCCAGTTCTTCCAGCAGGAAGTAACGCAGGATGTCCTGGTACAGGGGGCCGGCTTCTTCGCGCAGCTGCTGGAAGATCTGGTGGATGCATTCCTCACAGCCGGCACGGTCGGGCACGGGGGCATCGGCCGCCAGCACGCGGCCCAGGTTGAAGACGTCGGCCAGACGGGCCTGCAGGGCCTTGCGCAGCTCGATGGCCGTATCGGTATCGGCCTGTTCCAGCGGCGTGTAGGCATCGTCCAGGATGTCGTTGCGGAACTCGCTCAGCACGGGTTCCAGATCTTCTTCCACCATCATGTCGCGGCGCAGGGTGTAGATGACCTCGCGCTGCTGGTTCATGACGTTGTCGTAATCCAGCAGGGTCTTGCGGATCTCGAAGTGGTGGGCTTCCACACGCTTCTGGGCGCTTTCCACGGCGCGGGTGACCATGGAGTTCTCGATGGCTTCACCGTCCTTGAGGCCCAGCTTCTCCATAAGGCCGCTGATGCGGTCGGAGCCGAACAGGCGCATGAGGTCGTCTTCCAGCGAAAGGTAGAAGCGGGAGGAACCGGGGTCGCCCTGACGGCCGGAACGGCCGCGCAGCTGGTTGTCGATACGGCGGCTCTCGTGGCGTTCGGTGCCCAGGATGTGCAGACCGCCCAGTTCCAGCACGCCTTCGCCCAGCACGATGTCCGTACCGCGGCCGGCCATGTTGGTGGCGATGGTCACATGGCCTTTCTGGCCGGCCTGGGCCACGATTTCGGCTTCACGGGCGTGCTGCTTGGCGTTGAGCACGCTGTGCGGGATGTTGAGCTTTTTGAGGCGCTGGGAGAGCATCTCCGAGGTCTCGATGGAGATGGTGCCCACCAGCACGGGCTGGCCCTTTTCATACAGCTCGCGGATGGCCTCGATGATGGCATCGTACTTTTCCTTGCGGGTACGGTAGATGAGGTCGGGGTAGTCCTTGCGCTGCATGGGCTTGTTGGGCGGGATGGAGACCACTTCCAGATTGTAGATCTGGTGGAATTCCACGGCTTCGGTATCGGCCGTACCGGTCATGCCCGCCAGCTTGTCATACATGCGGAAATAGTTCTGGAAGGTGATGGAGGCCAGGGTCTGGTTCTCGGCGGCGATGGTGACGTTTTCCTTGGCTTCCAGGGCCTGGTGCAGACCGTCGGAATAGCGGCGGCCATCCATGAGGCGGCCCGTGAACTCGTCCACGATGACCACCTTGTCGTTCTGCACGATGTAGTCCACGTCGCGCTTGAAGACGTGATGGGCCTTCAGGGCCTGCAGGATGCAGTGCTGCTGGGTGATGTTGGCCGGGTCGAAGAGGTTGTCCACATGCAGCAGGGCCTCGCAGTGGGCCACGCCTTCCTCGGAGAGCATGGCGGTGCGGGCTTTTTCATCCACGGTGTAATCTTCGGGGCCCAGCTGGCGCACGATCTGGTCCATGGCGCGGTACATGCCCACGCTTTCGTCGGAAGCGCCGGAGATGATGAGCGGGGTACGGGCCTCGTCGATGAGGATGGAGTCCACTTCGTCCACGATGGCGAAGTTGTGGCCGCGCTGCACCAGCTGCGTGGCGTAGAACTTCATGTTGTCGCGCAGGTAGTCGAAGCCGAACTCGTTGTTGGTACCGTAGGTGATGTCGGCGCCGTAGGCTTCCTTGCGGGCCTGGTCGTCAAGACCGTTGACGATGACACCCACGGAAAGGCCCAGGAAGTTGTAGAGCTTGCCCATCCACTGGGCGTCACGGGTGGCCAGGTAGTCGTTGACGGTGACCACATGCACGCCCTTGCCGGAAAGGGCATTGAGGGCCACGGGCAGGGTGGCCACCAGGGTCTTGCCTTCACCGGTCTTCATTTCGGCGATCTTGCCGCGGTGCAGCACGATGCCGCCCACCAGCTGCACGTCATAGTGGCGCATGCCCATGACACGGCGGGAGGCTTCGCGGACCAGGGCGAAGACTTCGGGCAGAAGGTCGTCCAGGGTGTGTTCACCGGCCTGCACCTGCTGGCGGTATTCCGCCATGCGCTGGGCGAAGTCCTCGTCGGCCAGTTCCTGCATCTGGGGTTCGAGCGCGTTGATGCGCGCCACATGGGGCGCAGGCGGCGCAGGTAGCGGTCGTTCTTGCTGCCGAAATCTTTTTGAAATGAAACCGAACATGCGTTCTCCTCGTTTGGCGGGATGGCCTGCCCCGGGGCAGGCGCGACGACCGCGTGCATCCAGAAAAAACGGACGGGGCCGTGCGTGAAAGGCCGCACCGGGGGGCCGGGCGTCACAAACGGTCGCGCATGCCGTAGAAGTAAGGTCAAAACACGGCTTTGGCAATGCACCGAGGGGGAAAAATGCCCTCACGGACAGGAGAAAACGCGCAGGGCGAGCCTCCCGGAGCCAGGGAGGACTGCGGAGGGATGCCGCGACAGACTGCCGCCGGAAAAGGGGACATCCGTGCCCGGATAGGCTGGCCTTCCCGTCTGCGGCAGGTCAGCCGGGCTGCAAAGCGCGCTGGAGAGTGGATATGTGAGGAAGAGGCCTCTCCCGGACATTCGGAGAGGCCTCCTCAAAGAAGATCGGCGCGGACCGTGGGCAGGTTGCGCAGGCTGTGACGGCGGGACCGGCAATGCGGAGCCTCTGCGCACCTGCTCGTGGGTATGGCCTTGCGGCTATGGCCGGCGTGGGCCCGAGGGACCGGACAGTACCGCAGGGGCCCCCGGATGCCGCTGCCTAGGCTTCCGGGCCGTGTTCCTGTTTGATGACGGCTTCGGACTTGATGCGGTCCAGCAGCTCGGCAAAGGTGGCCTTGACGTTCTCGCGGATGTCACCGGCCACCACCAGCAGGAGCAGGTCGTCACCGGGCTGCAAGTCGCCTTCATTGGCCTGGGCCACGATGGCGAAGATGCCGGGGCGCTGTTCCATCTCATGGCAGATGGCGTCCATCTTGGCCTGGTCATGGCTGACGGTGATGGAGCTGACCGGCGCATGATCCTTGCGCGACCAGCCGCGGACCACGCCATTGTGTACCAGCATCATGCCCACATGATCGCTGAAGCCGGGGCGGGCCTTGAGTTCCTGCAAAACCTTGTTGACGTCCATACTGACTCCTTTGTGTGCGCTGCCGGATCGGTCCGGCACAGGGGCAAGCATACACGGCACAGGCCCGTGGATAAAGGGCGGACGGCGCGTGAAAACAGCTTTTTACGCGGATATCCATGTTGCAATAACGCTGGAATGATTCAGGAATAAAAAAATATTACTTATTTTCACGCTAGGTATTGATTTTTTAATTGAGAATCATTACCATTCAAAAAAAGCACATGGAGGAGTATATGAACAGCCTGCAAGATTATGCTCTTTATGATATTTCCTGGAACCTGAGCCCTGAACACGCCGTGACCATGTACCTCGAATGGGGCAACAACGACTGGCACTCCGAATATCCGCCCGTGCGCTCCAAGGAAGATGTGTCCCACTACTTCGTGGTGGACAGCTGGGGCAAGGAACCCGTCATCCGCCTGGTGCGCCGCAACTCCGAACACGCTGAAGATTTGTTCACCATGCCGCTTCCCCACCACCTGCTGTCCGAGTACGAATCCGTGCACGGCAAGTGGCGCGGCATCAGCGAACCCACCCCCGCCATCAAGAGCTGGCTGCGCCACGAACTAGGCCAGTAGACAGCTTTGACGTCATAACGATCCTTCCTTCTTCATTCCCTCCTCAAACCCATAAACCTCCACACCAAACGCACCAGACAGGGCCCCGGCAACGGGGCCCTTCGTCTTTTCGGGGCCCGGTATGCCGCCGGCGTCATCCCGGCCAGGGAAGTTGCCCGGCGGGCTCTTTGTGAGGGGCGGCCGGGCACGATGGCCTGTCCGCATCCCTGTCCGGGCGGGATCGCCGCAGCGGCACGGTCGGCCATTGGAGAGCCTTCCCGGACGGCGGGCATGAAAAAAGCCGGTGACGTGTGCCACCGGCTTTTTCGTATCTGTCAGGCGGGTGCCTTACTTGTTGGTCTTGAGGAAGTTCTTGGCACGGGCCGCTTCGGGCGAGTTGGGGTACTTCTTGATGAGCTCGTTCATGCGGGCCTTGGCGGCGGCCTTCTGGTTCATCTTGCTGAAGCAGATGCCCTGCTTCAGGTAAGCGCCCGGGGTACGGTTGCTCTTGGAGAACTTGGTGATGACCGTATCGTAGGCCAGGGCGGCGTCAGGGAACTGGTTGCGCTGGAAGTAGCACTCGGCCAGGTAGTACTGCGCGTCGGGGGCCATGCTGTGCGTGGGGTAGTTCTTCATGAAGTCAGCGAAAGAGCGCTGGGCTTCATCGTACTTGCGGGCCTGGAAGGCATTGAGGCCGGCGTCATACAGGGCCAGCGAGATGTCCTTCTTCGCAGCGGGCTTGGCTTCGGGCTGGGGCGTGGGCTGGCCCCAGGTGCTGCCCGCAGCGGCCGGAGCGGCGGCAGGAGCAGCGGCGGCATCACCGTAAGGGCCGGTAGCCAGACCGGCGGCGGCACCGGCTGCTGCACCGGCAGCGGCACCAGCGGCGGGCGCGGCATAGGGGTTCTGCTGGGGCTGGAACAGGGGCGCATTGGCCTGGGGCGCGGCGGCATGGGCCGGAGCGGCGCCACCGGCGGCCATGGGCTCGCCCAGGTTGAGGTTGAGGGCCATGCTGGTCTCCACCTGGCGCAGGGCGGCATCATGGGCACGCACGCGTTCAGCCAGGGCAGCGGCACCGCCCACGTTCTTCAGGTCGTCCACCAGGCCCTTGAGCGCGTTCAGTTCCTGGCGCATGGCCTGCACCTGGTTCCAGACTTCGGCCTGGGCAGGCTGCATCTGGCGCAGCAGGGTATCGTGTTCCTGCACGCGCTGCTCAAGATACATGTTTTCGTTGGCAGCGTTGCTGCTGCCCTGACCCACGCAAGCGCCCAGCATGGCGGTGGCGCAGATCAGGCCACACAGAGGAAGAAGACGTTTGCTGTTCATAGAGTCTTGGTCTCCCGTTTTAAAGTTTTTCACCGGCGTGCTTGCGACCGGCGAAAATATAGATCAGGCCCCCCAGCACAGGCAGGAAAACAGCGATGACCAGCCAGATGGCCTTTTGCTGGAAGGATGAGAAGCGGTGGTTCCAGATATGCCAGATGCTCCAGAGGTTGGGCAGGATGGGGATCAGGGCCACCAGGACGTGCCACCAGGCAAAGGTCATGATTTTTTCTCCTTGCTCTTTTCCGGGGCTTCCGGGGTGCGCCAGATGACGATGCAGGCCAGGAAGGCGCCGACGCAGATGGCCATGTCCGCCACGTTGAAGGCGGGCCAGTGCCACTGCCCCACATAGACATCCACAAAGTCGATGACCGCCCGGAAGCGGATGCGGTCCACCAGATTGCCCAGTGCGCCCCCCAGCACCAGCCCCAGCCCGGCGCTGAGCCAGGCATTGAAGCGGGAGCTGCGCAGCAGGGCCACGATGGCCACGGCGGCCACCACGGTGGCGCCCAGGAACAGCCAGAACTGCCACTGGATGTCGGAACGGTTCAAAAAGCCGAAGGCCGCGCCCCGGTTGTGGACCAGCACCAGATCCAGCAGGCCGGGGATGACCGTCACGGGCTGCAGGGGATCGATGGCGGCCACGGCCCACCACTTGGTCAGCTGGTCAAGCACCAGCGCCAGCAGGCCGTAGCCGCCCAGTATCTTGTATTTGCGCATTACGCCTCGGGCAGTTCCGCCATGACCTTGGCACAGCGGGGGCAGAGGGTGGGATGCGCGGGATCGCTGCCCAGTTCGGTGCTGTAGATCCAGCAGCGTTCGCACTTTTTCACCGGCGGCCTTGGCCACGCCCACGGCCAGACCGGCCACTTCGGCGTCCTGCATGGCGTCGGCCGGAGCATCGGCCAGGGGCGCCAGGTGCAGCTGCGAGACGATGAAGAAGGCGCGCAGGTCGGTGTGCAGGCCTTCCAGGCGGTCACGCAGTTCGTCGGCCACATACAGGGTCACGCTGGTATCCAGCGAATGGCCCACCACGCTGTCGCGACGCAGGGGCTCGATGGCGCGGGTCACGGCGCCGCGCACGGCCAGCAGCACGTTCCAGTCGTCACGCACGCCGTCTTCCAGCAGATAGGGCTTGCTGTCCACGGGCGGCAGGGCGAAGACCGTGGGCACTTCATCGCGCAGGTCGTTGGGCAGGTGGTGGAAGATCTCTTCGGCGGTGAAGGACAGCACCGGCGCCATGTCGCGCACCAGCATGCAGAGCAGGTGGTACAGGGCGGTCTGGGCCGAGCGGCGTTCCTTGCTGGCGGGAGCGGAGGAATACAGACGGTCCTTGAGGATGTCCAGATACACGGCCGAGAGGTCGGTCACGCAGTAGTTGTGCAGGGTGTGGTAGACCTTGTGGAAGTCGTAGGTCATGTAGGCATCCTGCACGCGGTCATGCACCTGGGCGGCGGCATGGAGCGCGTAGCGGTCCAGAGGCAGCAGCTGGTCCAGGGGCAGCAGGTCGGCGCGGGTCAGGTCGTTGATGGTGCCCAGGATGAAGCGGCAGGTGTTGCGGATACGGCGGTAGGCATCCACCAGACGGCCCAGGATCTGTTCCGAGATGCGGATGTCTTCGCGGTATTCCACCGAGGAGACCCACAGGCGCACGATCTCGGCGCCGTACTTGTCGATGAGTTCCTGCGGGGCGATGACGTTGCCGATGGACTTGGACATCTTGCGGCCGTCGCCGTCCACCACATAGCCGTGGGTCAGCACGGCCTTGTAGGGCGGATCGTTGCGGGTGCCTTCGGCCACCAGCAGGGAGCTGTGGAACCAGCCGCGGTGCTGGTCCGAGCCTTCCAGATACAGGTCGGCAGGCGCGGAGAGCTCGGGGCGGCTCTCCAGCACGGCGGCGAAGCTGGTACCGGAGTCGAACCACACGTCGAGGATGTCGTCTTCCTTTTCCCAGTGCTGGCCACCGCAGTGGGGGCACTTGAGGCCTTCGGGCACGATCTCTTCCAGGGGCGCTTCATACCAGTAGTCGCAGCCCGTGGGGTGCTTGGCGAAGCGGTCGGCCATCTCGTGCATCCACTTGGCGTCGTTCCAGGCTTCGCC
>ENA-OQHN01000806-OQHN01000806.1-human-gut-metagenome-genome-assembly--contig:-NODE-806-length-10160-cov-2.476029_pt1 | contig 10160 bp, 6 predicted proteins | sample MGYA00242564_ERZ504721 | MGnify/ENA primary metagenome ERZ504721 (study PRJEB26092, sample SAMD00036212) | human gut metagenome | host: Homo sapiens | study: EMG produced TPA metagenomics assembly of...
CCGAGCCGCGAGACGCTTCGACAGGCTTTCGCTGCATGGCCGGCTTCCAAGACTGGAAGTCGTTGCGCGACGTCTGCACGGCGACGCCGACCGGTGCCACCAACTTCAAGTGAGGCCGGCCCGGGGCCCTGCCCTCGGCGCAAGCCGAACACCCGATAAACATAGGGGGGAGTTCGGGAGTGCAGGAGTGCAGGAGTACAGACAATAGTTTTTGTGTACAATGGAGTTAGAGGGAGGCAGAAGGAGTTATAGAGGAGGCAGAAGGAGTTACAAGGAGTTAGAGGACAATAGCATTGACTGTCTCTTCCTGCAATACGCTCCCCATGCCCCCAGGGTTTCCATGCTACCAAAACCATTGTCTTAACTCCTTGACTCCCCATAACTCCTTAACTTCTAAAACAATTCATTGAATAATGCCACTGTTCCCCAACTCCCTGACTCCCTGTACGCTTAAGCACCCTATGTTTGATCCGGGCTGGCCCGGCCCTACGGCCGCGACCCTGCAAACCGGCCCCGCAGCCGCAAACGGGCCGTACGGCCACCCCAAACGGCCCTTTTCGCAGGCCGACGGCGCCACCCCCGGCAAAGGCCTGCACCACAGGCAGATATGCAAGCAAGCGCCACCGGACAGCCGGCAGCCACGGAACACCCGCGGCGGCACCGCCGAATGCAACCGTTTGCATAGATTTTTACACCCCGGGATATTGCATGGCAGGCATGATTGTCGTATCTTTGCAGAAGACAAGGCGGCACTCGGCAATGTGCGACCAATGTTGCATCGCGCCCGTTTGCAATGCACTTGCGGAAGGCAAGGCGGCACTCGGCACAGGGGCGACACGGCTCGCCACCGCCCGGCCGCCATCGACACGGAAAGAAAGCCAACCAAGACAGACTGGCAAGCCACGGCCTCGGCCAAAGGCCGGGCCATTGCAACTGAAACAAACTGCTTAAGGGCCGGACAGGACAAAGCCTGAAAACGGCCCACCGCCACAGACGGTGGCGGCACATCAATATAAAACCAATAACTGATATTCTACAAATGACCAAACTGAAGACTATTGGAAGGACGGCACTTACAGTGCTGACGGTGGCCTCAATGACGACCGCGACGGCCGCCGAAGTTGAGTGGTACGACGGCACAAAGGCCGTGACTTACAGCGTGCAGAAAAATACCGACCCCGTGGTCGGCATAGCCCTGCAGATGTTTGCATCCGACATGGAGGCCGTGACAGGGCGCAAGGCCGTGGCCGCCCCCGAAAGCAGTGCCGCCATACGGCTGGTGGAGCTCGACAAGGCCACGTCGGCTGTGCGCAAGAAGCTGGAAAAGAGCGGCGTGCCCGTCGACGAGCTTGAGGGCAAGACCGACGGGTTCCACATCTCGGTGGAAGGCAGCCAGGTGACCATCGTGGGCACCAACGGCCGAGGCACGGCCTACGGGCTGCTGGAGATGTCGCGCATGGCGGGCGTAAGCCCGTGGGTGTGGTGGGGCGACGTGGTGCCCGAGCGCAGGCAGAGGCTCACCATCGACAGCGAGTTTGAGACGCTGCAGGGAGCCTCGGTAGAGTACCGCGGCATATTCCTCAACGACGAAGACTGGTCGCTGCGCCCGTGGAGCTACGGCAACTACGAGCCGGGCAAGTTTGGCGAGATAGGGCCGAAGACATACAAGAAGGTGTTCCAGCTGCTGCTGCGCCTGCGCGCCAACGCCATCTGGCCCGGCATGCACACCGGCACCGTGGCGTTCTTCAAGATAAAAGGGGCAAAGGCCATGGCCGACAGCTGCGGCATAGCCATCGGCACGAGCCACTGCGAACCGCTGCTGAGGAACAACGTCGACGAGTGGGACACCAAGGAGCGCGGCCGCTTCAACTACATCACCAACAAAGACGCCGTGCAGCAGTACTGGATAGAGCGGCTCAAGGAAGTGAAGGGCTCGGCCGGCGGCAACATGTTCACCATCGGCATGCGCGGCATACACGACGGCTCGATGGAGGGCGTGAAGACCATGGACGAGAAGTTCAACGCCCTGCAGCAGGTGATAGACGACCAGCAGGAACTGCTCGGCAAGTACATAGGCAACCCCGAGAAGCAGACGCAGGTGTTCGTGCCCTACAAAGAGGTGCTCGAGATATACGAGCGAGGGCTCAAGGTGCCCGACTATGTCACGCTGATGTGGTGCGACGACAACTACGGATACATGACACGCCTGTCTGACGAGGCCGAGCAGCGGCGCAGCGGAGGCGGCGGCGTATACTACCACCTTAGCTACTGGGGCCGCCCCCACGACTACCTGTGGCTCACCACCACCCAGCCCGGGCTGATATACAACGAGATGCGCGCCGCCTACGACCACAACGTGCGCAAGATATGGATAGTCAACGTGCACGACCCGAAGGTGGCCGGCTACGACCTCGAGCTGTTCCTCGACATGGCTTGGGACATCAACAGCGTCAGCGCCTCGACCATAGCCGACCACTACCGCGCATGGCTGTGCCGGCAGTTCGGCAACGAGGCCGGCAACAAGCTCTATCCCGCCATGCACGAGTTCTACCGCCTGTGCGGAGAGCGGCGGCCCGAGTTCATGGGGTGGAGCCAGACAGAGCTGTCGAAAGCCACCTTCGACCGCGGACTGAGCCCCGTGCGCAACACACAGTTCAGCACGACGGCCTTCGGAGGCGAGCTCGACAGGTACCTGGAGCGCTACGCCGGTGTGGCCAAGACGGTGGGCGAGGCCGAGGCCCTTGTGCGGCCCGAGCTCAAGGACGCCTATTTCGCAGCCATAAAGTACCCGGTGCTGGCAGCCGAGGCCCACGCCCGCAAGATGCTCGAGGCCCAGCGCGCACGCCAGATGGCCAACGGCAGCACCACGAAAGGCATGTTCGACAGCAACCCCGCGCTCTACACGGCCGTGGCCAAGAGCCAGAAAGCATACGAAGAAATAAGGAAACTGACGGAATACTACAATGAGAGAATGTCTGGTGGCAAGTGGAACCGCTCCATGAACATGCGGCCGCGCGACCTGCCTGTCCATGGAGCGCCACTGCTGCCCACCATGCTGACCGACGAAGAGGTTGACGAGTGGCTGGCGAAAGCCCCCGTCGGCAAGGCCCACCCGGTGGAAGCCGACGGCACCGTCACCCGCAACGCCTGCGACTACCAGCAGGCCACCGAGGGGGCGCAGCCCGTCGAGATGCTGGGCCACAGCATGAACGCCGTGGCACTGCCCAAGGGCGGCACGCTGACATACACGTTCACCACGGCTAAAGACGGCGACGCCGTGCTCCGCACAGCCCTCATACCGACACAACCCAACGACAAAGGCGACATAAGGTTCAGCGTAAGCGTCGACGGGGCCGAGCCCACCGTCTACACGCTGAAGGAGAAATTCCGCTCGGAAGGCTGGAAGCAAAACGTGCTCAGGGGCCAGGCCGTGCGCACGCTGAAGCTGCCCGGACTGGCGGCAGGCCAGCACAAGCTCGAGATAAAGGCCTTGGACAACCACATCGTGGTAGACCAGTGGATGGTTGACTACGACGCCGACCGAAAGTTCTACCTGTTCCCTACAACCGGCGAGAAATGAAACACAACATCATAACGCTTTCACTATTGGGCTGCTGCGTCATGGCAGCAGCCCAAAACACTGAGGTACAGTATCTTTCTGGCCGTGACGCGTCGGCCACAGTCGAGTGGAAGTTCTTCTGCTCGGCAGGCCAGAACAGCGGCAAGTGGCGCAAGATAGCCGTGCCCTCGTGCTGGGAGCAGCAGGGATTCGGCGAATACACCTACGGCAGGTGGTACAAGAAACCGGGCGGCAAGCCCAGCACCGAGACAGGGCGCTACCGCCACGAGTTCCGCGTGCCGGCCGCATGGCAGGGCAAGAAGGTAGAGATAGTGTTCGACGGCGTGATGACCGACGCCACGGTGAGCGTCAACGGCAAGACAGCCGGGCCCACCCACCGCGGAGCCTTCACGCGCTTCACCTACGACATAAGCCGGCTGATAGACTACGGAGGCAAGAACACGCTCGAGGTGACGGTGAAGAAGCAGTCGGACGACAGCTCGGTAAACAACGCCGAACGGCGCGCCGACTGGTGGCTCTTCGGCGGCATCTACCGCCCGGTCTACCTGCGCGCGCTGCCCAAGACGCACATTGCCCACACCGGCATTGACGCAAAAGCAGACGGGACGCTCACGCTCGACCTCACCACAGAGGGCCTCGCCGACGGCTACAAGCTGGCCGCCTCGATAAGCCCCCTGCAAAGCCAAACCGCCCAACAATCACCGCAAAAATCAGTCTCGCTGTCTTCCGGGAAACGCCAGCGCGTGGCCTTGCGCTTCGATGGCGTGAAGCCATGGGACCCCGAGCACCCCAACATGTATGTGCTCACGCTCAGCCTCGTGGCAGCCCGACGGCTCGGTGGCCCACCGCACAAGCGAGCGCGTGGGCTTCCGAACCATTGAGTTCCGACCGCGCGACGGCTTCTACCTCAACGGCACAAAGCTGAACATCAAGGGAGTGAACCGCCACTGCTTCTACCCGGAGACGGGGCGCACGCCCGACAAGAGGCGCGACATAGCCGACGTGCGCCTCATCAAGGGCATGAACGCCAACGCCATTCGCTCGCACTACCCGCCCGGAAGCCCCTTCCTCGACATCTGCGACTCGCTCGGCGTGCTCTACTTCAACGAGCTGCCGGGCTGGCAGAACCATTACAGCACCGCCACCGGCACGCAGATACTGGGCGAGATGATGGCCGCCGAGGCCAACCACCCCTGCATCTTCGTCTGGGGCAACGGCAACGAGGGCGGCAACAACCTTAAGCTCGACTCGCTATTCGCCGAGCTCGACCCGCAACGGCGCCACGTGGTGCACCCGTGGGCACTGTGGAACGGCGTCGACTGCCACCACTACCCGGCCTACCAGACCGGCGCCGGGCGGCTGCACAACGGCACCGAGGTGTTCATGCCCACCGAGTTCCTGCACAGCCAGTATGACAAGGGCGGCGGGGCGTCGCTCGACGAGTACTGGGCGCAGTGGTCGCGCAACCCGCTCTTCGCCGGAGGCTTCATCTGGGCATGGGCCGACGAGGGCGTGATGCGCACCGACAGGGGCGACAGCATCGACACCGACGGCCCCAACGCACCCGACGGCATAGTGGGCCCGCACCGCGAGAAGGAGGGCAGCTGGTATACCATACGCGACGTATGGTCGCCCATACAGATTGCTCCCATGACCGTCAGGCCGCAGTGGGACGGGCGCTTCAAGGTGGCCAACCGCTTCCTGTTCAGCCGCCTCACCGAGTGCAGCATGAGCTACTGCGTGACCACGCTGCCCTCGCCTACATCCGACAGGGGGCGCACCGTGGCCGAGGGCACCGTGGCGCTGCCCGACATCGCGCCGGGCGAGACAGGCACGGCCGCCATCACGCTGCCCGAAGGCTTTGCCGAGGGCGACGTGCTCACGCTGGTGGCCACCACGGCGGCTGGCGACACAATCAACACCTGGGCCTACCCCATGCGCTACGCCGACGAATACTATGCCTTGGCCAAGCCTGCGGCAGTGGCCGGACGGGCTGCCACGGCGGACGGCACAACCCTTGAGGGGGGCGGGGTGCGAGCCGAGTTCAACCCCGACGATGGCATGCTCAAGAGCGTCACCGTCGACGGAAAGGCGTTCCCCCTGTCAAACGGCCCGCTGCCCGTGGGCATGAAGATGAAACTCAAGGGCATCACGGCCCGCCAGGAAGGCGCCGACGCGCTGCTGGTGATGCGCTACCAGGGCGCGGCCGACTCGATAGTATGGCGCATGACGCCCGCAGGGGTGCTCGGCATGGACGCCGTGATACTCAACCGGCGCGACGGCGGCAAGTTCGGTGGCGAGTTCTTCGACCCCAAGGTGCGCAACCTCGGCTTCAGCTTCTCATACCCCGAAGAGGCAGCCAAGGGAGTGCGGTGGGTGGGCAAAGGCCCCTACCGCGTGTGGCGCAACCGCCTGCGCGGCCCGGTGTTCGGCCTGTGGCAGAAAGACTACAACAACACCGTGACCGGCGAGGGCGCCGGCAGGCTCGACTACCCCGAGTTCAAGGGTTACCACGCCAACGTCTACTGGGCCGAGATGCAGTCGGACACGGCACCGTTCAAGGTGTACAGCGAGACCGACGGGCTCTACCTGCGCCTGTTCACGCCCGAAGAGCCCAAGCACCGCAACGAGCGCACGATGCAGCCCTTCCCCGAAGGCGACATATCGTTCCTGCTCGAGATACCGGGCATGCGCTCATACAAGCCCATAGAGCAGCTCGGCCCCGAGGCGCAACCCAGCGGCATACGCATCAACAAGGGCGACGACGGGCTTAGGATAAAGCTCTGGTTCGACTTCAGGTGACGGCCGCCACAATGCGGCATAGGGCCCGGAAAGCGCCCGCCCCCGCCACGACACGCGGCAGGGGGCGGGCGCTTTTTTTGCAACCATTACACGGCCCCCGACGGCCGCCACAAGGGCGCGGCAGCCCGGCAAACGGACACCACGGGGCCGAAAGCGGCCGCAAACGGCAGGCCGGGCTGCAAACAACGGACAGAGCGACGGGCCGGACGGCGGCCTGCCACCATGGGCGGCAAGCCCACGGCAAGCCCACGGCGGGGCCACGGCGAAATGAAAAACATATACTAAAAAGGTGAGGCCCATTATTTTGCCATACGGCAAAAAAACAGTATCTTTGCCTTATGCTGGCGGCTGCAGGCGCAACCGACAGCCACGCACACAAGCGCTGAAACAAACAAAGACAACAGACATAAACAACAGCTAAGATTATGAAGACAAACTATGAGATTCGCTATGCGGCCCACCCCGAGGACGCAAAAAGCTATGACACCAAGCGCATCAGGCGCGACTTCCTCATCGAGCGCGTGTTCGCAGCCGACGAAGTGAACATGGTGTACTCCATGTACGACCGAATGATAGTAGGCGGGGCAATGCCCGTCAGCGAAGAGCTGAAACTCGAGGCCATCGACCCGCTGAAGGCCGAATACTTCACCACGCGCCGCGAGGTGGGCATATTCAACGTCGGGCTGGGCGAAGGCACCGTTAAGGTGGGCAGCGAGACGTTCACCCTGGGCTACAAGGAAGCACTCTACATAGGCCGCGGCGACCGCGACGTGGTGTTCTGCAGCACCGACCCGCAGAAGCCGGCAAAGTTCTACTTCAACAGCGTCACCGCCCACAAGGAGTATCCCTGCAAGAAGGTAACCAAGGCCGACGCCGTGGTTGCACACATGGGCTCGCTCGAAATGAGCAACGAGCGCGACATCAACAAGATGCTCGTGAGCCAGGTGCTGCCCACATGCCAGCTGCAGATGGGCATGACCGAACTGGCGCCCGGCAGCGTATGGAACACCATGCCGGCCCACGTGCACAGCCGCCGCATGGAAGCCTACTTCTACTTCGAGGTGCCCGAGGAGCAAGCCGTATGCCACTTCATGGGGCAGGTGGACGAGACACGCCACATATGGATGAAGGGCGACCAGGCCGTGCTGTCGCCCGAGTGGAGCATACACAGCGCCGCCGCCACACACAACTACACATTCATCTGGGGAATGGGAGGCGAGAACCTCGACTACGGCGACCAGGACTTCTCGAAGATAACCGACCTCAAGTGACAACAACGCAAACAGAAACGGAAAGGAACAAAAGACAATGGAACCGATACTGAGCAAATTTTCGCTCGAGGGCAAGGTGGCCCTCGTCACGGGAGCAGCCTACGGCATAGGCTTCGCCATAGCCGAGGCATACGCCAACGCAGGCGCCAAGATAGCGTTCAACTGCCGCAGCCAGGAGCACATGGACAAGGCTCTGGCCGACTACAAGGCAAAGGGCATCGACGCCAAGGGATACATCTGCGACGTAACCAACGAAGAAGAGGTGAAGGCCATGGTGGCCGACATCGAGAAGGAGCTGGGCGTGATTGACATACTGGTCAACAACGCCGGCATCATCAAGCGCATCCCCATGACGGAGATGTCGGTCGAGGAATTCCGCCAGGTGGTAGACATCGACCTCAACGCGCCCTTCATTGTGTCGAAGGCCGTCATACCGGGCATGATAAAGAAAGGCCACGGCAAGATTATCAACGTCTGCTCGATGATGAGCGAGCTGGGCCGCGAGACCGTCTCGGCCTACGCTGCCGCCAAGGGAGGCCTGAAGATGCTCACACGCAACATCTGCTCTGAGTTCGGCGAGCACAACATACAGTGCAACGGCATAGGCCCGGGCTACATAGCCACACCGCAGACCGCGCCGCTGCGCGAGCGCAGCCGACGGCAGCCGCCACCCTTCGACAGCCTTCATAGTGTCGAAGACACCGGCAGCGCGCTGGGGAACACCCGAAGACCTGAATCGGGCCCAGGCAGTGTTCCTGGGCATCCGACGCTCCAGACTTCGTCAACGGGCACATCCTCTACGTTGACGGAGGCATACTGGCATACATCGGCAAGCAGCCATGACACGCCGCGGGCAGCAAGCCCGGGCATGAAAAACACATCGGGGCAGGCACTCTCACGAGTACCTGCCCGACGTTATTCTGGAGCACGATCAATTGATGGCATCGGCAAGCTCGGCACCTGCCTTGAACTTGACGAGCTTCTTGGCAGCAATCTGTATCTTCTCCTTTGTGGCCGGATTGATGCCTTCGTGAGCAGGGCGCTCGCTCACGCTGAATGTACCAAAGCCAACAAGTGAAACCTTGTCGCCTGCAACGAGTGCAGCCTGGATGGCCGATACCGCTGCCTCAAGCGCCTTCTTGGAGTCCGTCTTGGTCAGGCCTGAGCCTTCAGCGATCTTGTCGATTAATTCTGTCTTGTTCATAAACTTGATTTTTATTAAATAAATATGGTTGTAAATGAGGATTGCCCGATTTGTTCACGCAAATATAGGAGAAACAATTCAGAAAACAAACAAAAATAAAAAAAGGTGAGTTTTTGTTGAAAAAAGCCCCGAAACGCCCTTGTACAGTATAGTTTGACGGATATTTTTAGTAATTTTGCCCCCGCACAACAAGTATTCAACAACGAAACGACACAACGACACAGATATGTTTAATACACCCACAATCACAAAAACCTGCTGATAATAAACGTGCTGGCATTCGTGGCCACACTGGTGTTCCCGAGCCTGGGCGACCTTGGCGGCCTTCACTTCTTCCTGGCCAGCGACTTCCACGTCTACCAGCTGCTCACCTACATGTTCCTCCACGCCAACTTCACCCACATACTCTTCAACATGTTTGCCCTGTGGATGTTCGGCCGCGTGATGGAAAGCGTGTGGGGCCCTAAGAAGTTCCTGTTCTACTACATCTCGTGCGGCATCGGCGCCGGCCTGATGCAGGAGATAGCCCAGTTCGTGCAGTTCTACCTCATCATGAAGGGCGAGTTCCCCATGGGCAGCATAGCCGACATCTTCGAGATCGGCAAGTACAACGCCATGTACCTCAACGCCTGGACCACCGTGGGCGCGTCGGGCGCCATATACGCCATACTGCTCGCCTTCGGAATGACATTCCCCAACGAGCGCATATTCATATTCCCGCTCCCGCTGCCCATCAAGGCCAAGTGGTTCGTCATCTTCTACGCAGCCATCGAGCTGCTATCGGCCGTCACCGCCTCGGGCGACGGCGTGGCCCACATGGCACACCTGGGCGGCATGCTCTTCGGCTTCCTCATGATACGCTACTGGCAGCGCCATCCCGGCGCCTACTACAGCAGGAGCAACGGCGCCCAGTTCTTCGAAAGCCTGAAGAACAAGTTCGACCAGTACCGCGAAAAGTACGACAGGGGCGGCCAAGGCAGCCACGGCGCCACCCAGGGCGGCGCCACCCGGCATGAGACCGACTGGGAATACAACGCCAAGAAGAAAGCCAACCAAGACGAGATAGACCGCATACTCGACAAGATACGCAAGAGCGGATACGACAGCCTTACCAAGGAAGAGAAGCAGAAACTGTTTGACAGCAGCAACAACGACTAACGACAGACGATGCTGAAGCAACTCAAGACATTCACAACCAACATGATAGCCGGGGCGAACATAGCCACCGGCATCATCATGTGGCTGGTGGGATTCTCCGACTACGCCAATCCCGCCACCCACCCCTACATTGCCACGGCGGGCC
>ENA-OQHN01000807-OQHN01000807.1-human-gut-metagenome-genome-assembly--contig:-NODE-807-length-10160-cov-2.152098_pt1 | contig 10160 bp, 13 predicted proteins | sample MGYA00242564_ERZ504721 | MGnify/ENA primary metagenome ERZ504721 (study PRJEB26092, sample SAMD00036212) | human gut metagenome | host: Homo sapiens | study: EMG produced TPA metagenomics assembly of...
GAGTGCGGCAGTGCAGCCATGCCCCGGCCTGATCTGCCCCAACAGCTCCGCCTTGGTCCAGCGGTGCTCCAGCGCGGCCCGGAGATACCAGGCGCGCTCCCGACTGACCTCACAGCCCTCCCAAAATGGCCGCATTCTGCGTCCAGCCCAGCTTCAGGGCCAGCGCCCGCAGTTCCTGGCTATCTGCATATGCACGGTAAAATTCCCGCATCCGGCGCAGGTTGCGTGGGGAGAAGCCCTTGGCCTCCGGATAGTTTGCCTGGAGATACTCAGCGGCCATCACCGCCGCGCCCTTCTCCGGGCGGGCACAGACGGCCCTGCCAATCTCGAAGTACAGCTCCATCTGGGGCAGTCCAGCGGCCATGAGCTGATCCAGTGTCCCATACATAGCGCTGTAATCTGCGGGTTTCCGGGTATTCATGCGCTTCTCCTTTCCGGCGCCCCGCGCCTCATTTGATCTGGCCGCAAAAGGGAGCACAACGCTTGTTGCGCTGTGCTCCCTTTCATCGTCAACTATATGAGTGTTTGAAAGATGCCGCTCTCCAGAGCCACCACATCCTCCAGTGGGATCTCCGTCCCGTCTGTCAGAATCAGAATCCGCTCCAGTTCCCGGAACTTCTTCAGCCGGCCGGTGGCGGTCAGGTAGGCCCCGCCCTCTTTCCGCGCGTCCGGCTGAAACCAGGTGACGGTGAGCTCCGGTTGCTCGTCCATATGCTCCAGCAGCACCACCTGCCTCCGATCCAGCTCTGCCCGGACATCCTCGGCCAGCTCCATGCGCCGCTCCGTCCGCCGGGCGGTCTCCGCAAGGGCGGCCCCGTGGCCGCTCAGAGCGGCGAATGGGCTGAAAATCGCGGCCCGGTCGCGGATGGGCATCCGGGGGTGCCGCCTGGAGGTGGGATGCGGGAGGTTTATGATGTCGTCGTATGGCCCACTCATGCCTGATGCCCTCCGATTGTTTGGTTGCGCTCTTTGGCCGTGGCGCCATCCTCCAGGTTCATCCCCTTGAGGATGGCGTTCTTGCCGTACCGCTTCTTGATGCCCAGCATGGCCTCCTGGAGCTTCCGCTCCCGGACATGGGCAGCCTCGCCCCCCTGTTCCTGTTGTTCCCTGATGGAGTAGTCGGTGAACAGATCCAGCTGCTCCGCCTCCGGTCCCTTTGGGGGCCTCCGCCTCGTCCAGCAGCTTGTTGGCGCTGATGCTCAGACGGCGGATCAACAGGTTCTTATCCACGATCCGGTCGTAGAGGGCCGCCGCCGCTTTCTGCAAGTCATTGGCGGACGAGGTGTATGTGAAATTCTCCGTGCCCACTGCGTGCTTGGGGATGCTCCGCCCGTAGCGGTCAGTGGTCACCGGGCCGTGGTAGTTCTGACGGCGGCCCGGGTCGTCCAGATTCTCCCGGTCGTAGCCCACGGTGAGCACCAGTTGGTTGGTCACCAGCCGCTTGTCTACCAGATCCAGCGCCAGGGCATCCGCCATCTCCCGCACCACCAGACGGGCCTTGTCAAAGTCATAGGGGCACTGGAGCACCTGGCCGGAGACGATGCTCTTGTTCTCCGGCTTGTATGCCTTCACGTCTGCGATGGTGCAGGGCTCCCAGCCCCAGGCGTGGTCGATCAGAATCTCCGCGTTGACCCCGAACAGCTTGTAGAGCAGTTCCTCATTGTGGTAATCTGTAGGCTTGCCAATGGAGCACCGGGCGATGTCCCCCATGGTGTACAGGCCGTTGGCCTCCAGCTTGCCCGCGTAGCCCTTGCCCACCCGCCAGAAGTCCGTCAGGGGACGGTGTGTCCAGAGCAGCCGGCGGTAGCTCTCCTCCGTGAGTTTGGCGATACGGACGCCATGCCGGTCGGCCCGGATGTGCTTGGACACAATGTCCATGGCCACCTTGGCCAGATACAGGTTGCTCCCCATCCCCGCCGCGGCAGTAATGCCGGTGGTGTTCAGAATATCCAGTAGGATGGTCTGAGTCAACTCCCGGGCCGTCATCTTGTAGGTATCCAGGTAGTTGGTCACGTCCATGAACACCTCGTCGATGCTGTAGGGGAAGATGTCCTCCGGCGCAATGTATTTCAGGTAGACCCTGTAAATCTTTGTGCTCCAGTCGATATAGTGGGCCATCCGGGGCGGGGCGACCAGGTAATCAAGCGCCAGGGAGGGGTTGTTCCGCACCTCTGGGTCGTGCCAAGAAGCACCGGTGAACCGCCGGTCTGGGGCACTCCGCTGCCGCCGGAGGTTGACCTCTTTGACCTTCTGCACCACCTCGAAGAGCCTGGCCCGGCCTGAAATGCTGTAGGCCTTCAGGGAAGGGGTTACGGCCAGACAGATGGTCTTGTCCGTCCGCCGCTTGTCCGCCACTACCAGGTTGGTGGTCATGGGATCCAGCCCCCGCTCCACACACTCCACCGAGGCGTAAAAGCTCTTCAAATCGCAGCAAAGGTAGCACCTTTCCTTCACGCCCCGGTCATCTCCTTTCCATCTTAGTATATCACGGGCGCTGTCCAATTATCGGGTTCAGCCCAGCACGGCGTCCAATTCTTCCTGTGTGGCCTCGGGGAAATTCCTCCAGATCTGTTCATCAATCAGGGCCTTGGACTCCGCCGGAGCTACAGAGTAGGCGGATGAGACGTGGTCATAGCCCCACAGGGTCTCCGGGGTGGAGTAGACGGAGATGTGCCAGCTGTAGGGGAAGCCCTTCTTGTTGACCCGCCGGCGGAAATCCCGGATGAGCAGATAGCCGCCCATCTGCAGGTCAGTCACCGTGCCCCCGAAGTTCTTCTCCCCGCCCTTGCCGAATCCGGCCTGCCGCTTGAGTTCAAAGGAGAACCACTCGTCTTTGGTCAGGAACTGGTCCATGATCCGCTTCTGCCGCATGGTGGCCAGCTCCTCGTCCCAGCGGCTGTCGAAGTCGTAGCCGTCCCTCCGCCAGTTGGCGAAGTGGGGAAACCACGCTCTGGAGATGAAGCCCGCCTTGCCGCCGAAGAACTTGCCGTAGGCCACCCTGCCGCTGCGGGCGATCAGCCGCCGCCACTCCCAGGGATCCTGTTCCTCGTCCCCCGTCCACCAATAGAGGTCGGAGGTGTTCTCCTCCGCGGAGAAGCCGTCTACCTCGTTTTTGAACAGGGGCAGGAAGCCCACCTCGTCAATCCAGCCGATGAGCTCCTCCCAGCTCTGGATGCGGCTGGGGTCATCCCAGTCCAGCCCCCGCATGATCCACGCGCCGTCCTCAACCGCCATCGTACCGCCTCCCTGGATTTCTTCAAGCCGATTATAGCACATTCGTTCTATCCACTCCATAGTGGTGAGATATTTTCTTGGACAGAGAGCCGCAAAGGAAAAGGCGGCGGAGCCGCCGCCCTTTCCCTTACGGCCTTCTGCTATAGGATCTGCACGATCTGTTCCCATAGGAGAATATGTTTGGTATCAATGGCTTTGTTGCCGTGGTAGTGCCCGAACAGCCAGTAGTGGTATTGTGCCCGCTCTTTGACCTCCTGGAGGAAGTCCGTCAGGTGATCCGCCACATTGTGCCGAGAGAACTGGAGGGCGATGCTGGTGGGGGCGCAGTGGGTGAGGATGTAGTCCACCGCCCAGCCGTAGGCGTCCAGGTTTTTTACGTGCTTCTGCATATTCCTCCTCTGAGGGTAACTCTTCCCTCCACCAGGATAGGTGTTCGATGCGGAATCGGGTGTGCTCTTTCTGCTTCAATGTCAGGGTATTTCCGCTCAAAGCCGGGATCGTCCAGGCTCAGGATGCCGTCCTCAATGTCGTGGGAGGCCGCCCCGCCCATAGTGAAGAAGGTATGCCCGGCCAGCTCAAATGACTTGCCCCCGCATCAGGTGGAGCACGTGGGGGCCTGACGGGCTGCACCCTGCCGCCGTGCCAGTTCTCTATCGGGTATTTCACAAGGGCATCGTAGTTTTCATGGTTTCCCGAGACGAAGGCCACCGTGAAGGTCAGCCCTTCCAGCCAGTCCAGCGCCTCGTCGTCCCGTTCATCTCCGAACCACACGCCGCCGAAGTCTCCCAGCTGGAGCACCACATCCTCCTTGGTGAGTTCCAGGCCCTCCGGGAAGTATTCCGGGCGGAACCGCTCAAAAATTCCCGTGGGTGTCGCCTGTAGTGAAGATCTTCATGCAAGCTTCCTCCTTTTTGGCTGCGCCACATACTGCTCGATCTCCCGGCCATCCCGGAAGGTCACCCGGATCTTCTCCCGGGAGAGCACCGTCACCTTCTCCAGCAGCTGGTGGATGACCTCCTCGTCCCACTCTGTCATCGCCGCCGTCATATGCTCCATGGCGGCCGAGACCGCCCGCAGGCGGTTCTGGAGCCGACCCTGTTCCTGGCAGGCCCCCTCCAGCTGTGCCTTCCGTTCTTTGAGACGGGCGGTGGACTCGGACAGCTCCCGGAACCGCTCCGTGTAGTCCTCTGCTGGGTTGGCTGACGCCTCGGCCAGCAGGCTGTTGAACTGGCTGCTCAGTTCCTCCAGGGCCCGGTCGATGTCCGCCAGGCTCATACTCTCACCCAACATCGGAGCAAGCTCCCACTCCATGACGGCGGTGAGCTGCCGGGCCAGGGTGTCGCGATCCAGCATGACGGCATTGACGGCGGCCAGGATGGCCTGCTGGAGCGGTTCCTCGTCCAGGGTGGGGGACTGGGTGCAGAACTTCTTCCCATAGTCCAGGCGGCTGACACACCGCCACACGGGGCGCTTGATTCCGCGCTGGGTCCACACGCACCGCCGGTAGGCCGTCCCGCACTCCCCGCAGAACAGCAGGTTGCTGAGAACATGCTTGCCGCTGTACTTGCCCCGGCCGGTGGGGGTGCTCTTTCGCGTGGCGCCCGCCTTGGCGCTCCGCCGGGCCATTTCCAGCTGGACGGCGTCGAAGGTCTCCCGGCTGACGATGCCCTCATGGTGGTTTTGAATCAGGTATTTGGGCAGCTGTCCGGTATTGGGGATCACCTTCTTGCTGATGCAGTCCTGGATGAAGGTCTTCTGGAGCAGGACGTCCCCGCAGTATTTCTCGTTGGTCAGGATGCTCCGGATATGGGATGCCATCCACTCTGCTTTTCCGGAGACCGTGGGAATTCCCTGGCCCTCCAGGGCCGCCTTGATCTCCCGGATGCTGTCCCCGGCCAGATAGCGGTCATAGATGAAGCGGACGGTCTCCGCCTGCTCCGGCACGATCCTTGGCTTGCCGTCGGGGCCCTTCTCATAGCCCAGCAGCTGCTTGTACTGCATGGCGACATGGCCGGATTTCATGGCCTGACGCTTGCCCCAGCGCACCCGGCTGCTGGTGCTCTCGCTCTCGGCCTGGGCGAAGGCCCCGTGTAGGGTGATCAGGAACTCGCTCTCCGGGTAGATGGAGTTGATGTTCTGTTCCTCGAAGATGACTGGTATACCCAGGCTCCGCAGCTCCCGGGTGAAGTTGAGGGTGTCCACGGTATTGCGGGCGAAGCGGGAGACGGATTTAGCCAGAATCATGTCGATCTTCCCCTGCCTGCACTGGCGGATCATCCGCAGGAACTCCTTCCGCTTACAGGTGGAGGTGCCGGTGATGCCCTCGTCCGCGAACACCCCGGCCATGGTCCAGCCCGGTTCCTTCATGATCTTCTCGGTGTAGTAGGAGAGCTGATTTTTATAGCTGGAGAGCTGCTCCTCGCTGTCCGTGGACACCCGGCAGTAGGCCGCCACCCGCAGGTGGCGCCTCTTCTCCTGTTCCTGGGGAGTTTCCACTTTGGCCGGAATGACGATGACGTTGGGCGCGGTATCGTTCATGTGTAATTTCCTCCTTCCAAGGTCTGGTTATTTTTCAGCAGGATGGTGACCGTCCCGTTGCTGACGGTGATGCGGCGGACGCTCTCATGGAGCAGTTCCTGCTCCAGTTCTGCCATGGGTGCCCATCCCTGAAACAGCCTCCGAAGGCGGAGGGTTTCATACTCTTCCGGCCCGATGGCATTTAACTGGAGGGTTGCCAGCTGGAAGGCCAGTTCTCTGGCCTGAACCTCGTCTACTGGCGGGCGGTGCAGGAGCTCGTCCAGCCCCCGGCGCAGCTTCGTCACCTCTGGTGGTGGCTTATCCTCCAACACGGAGCAGGTGATACGCTCTGGACACTGGATCAGGCGGTTCAGGAGGCCCAGCACCTGCCGTTCCACCCAGGTCGGCGGGCTGCCGCCGCACAGCTTCCGCAGTTCCTTCTGGGCTGGGCTCTTTTGGCAGGGCGTTGTCCGCTCCTGCCGTTGTGCCTGCACCATGTGGAACTGCCCCTCTGGGATGATGGACGGGAATCCACCCTCGCCGGTGTACCGGCGGTCCGCCAGAATACGGGCGGCCATGTTCTTGTTCCAGGGCTTGTCCCCGTCATAGGGGATGCCTCTCTCCCGGAGCTTGTCTACCAGGGCGTTGTAGCTGGCCCCGGCCAGGTAGTGGTCGTAGATCCAGCGCACTGTCTCCGCCTCTGCCGGGTGGAGCACGATCTCCCCAAACTCCATTTTGTAGCCGAAGGGCCTTTTCCGGTTGCTCCCCATCACCGCACTGTCCTTTCGATAGGCTCTGTCAGTTCCAGGCCGTTGACCAGCCGGAACCGCAGGCGGTCATTGCTCCCCACGATGATCTTGTCCACGGGCTCGCGGAACAGCTCCCCATCGAAGGCGTCCAGGAAGTCCGGCCCGGCCTCCAGGGCTTCGATCAGCTCCTGGGTCCGCTGGATCGTCTGATCCTCCTCGGACTCCAGGAAGCGTTCCTTCTCCAGCTTTGCGGCGCGGAGTTGTTCCGCCAGCTCGTTCCGGCGGGAGATAAAAATTATCAGGGTCAACAAGCCCTTGCTGTTTGAGCTGGGCCAACAGTCGATCCTGACGGGTGACGTTTGCAATTTTCTGGTTGAGTGCCACGATGTCCAGGCTCCAGAGCAGCTTACCCTTCCGGGCGTTCTGGAGATCTGCGAGCAGTTGGGTGAGGATAGGCACTCCCTGGTGACGGAGCTTATAGTACAGGTGGAGCACTGCTGATACTGCCGCTTCCTCAGCAATGGGCGGGAGGTCGCACAACTCCGTGGATTCTTCATGTCCACGACATGCCATGTACCATTTCCTGTTTATACATTTAGGGCGGAGCGCCTTCCCACAGCAGCCACAATATAGCCAGCCATTGGCAAGGGGACGTTGGCCTGCGATTCCGGGCACCTGGCTGTCCCCGCGCCTCCGACGCAATTCCTGTGCTTTATTAAACACCTCTTGGGAAATCGCTGCCTCGTTGATCCCTTCCACAAAGTACATGGGCTTTTGGCCATGATTATACTTAATTTTGCGTGGCAGGGTATCCGTCGTATACCGTTTCCGCAGAAAGGCGTTGCCGCTGTACCGCTCATTGGTGAGGATGTAGTCAATCCGCTGTGGCTTCCAGAGTTTTCCTTTAGAGAACAGGTTCAGCGCCGCTGCGATATCCCCCGCCGTCTTACCGGACAGGTACGCTTCGTAGATATACCGGATGATTGGCACCTGCTCGGGGATCAGCTCCAGCTTCCCTTTGACCAGGCGGTATCCGAAGGGTGCGGTGCAGGTGTTGTACTTCCTGCCCTCCATCCTCATGTCGATGCTCCACCGGAGGTTGTCTGAGATGTTTTCGCTCTCCTTCTGGTCCATCATGGCGAAGATGGCGGTAAGAAACTCACCGGCCAACTCTGAGGTGTCGATGCCCTGCTCCTCGAAGCATACCCCCACCCCTAGGGCCTTCAGTTCCCGGACGGTCTCCAGGCACTCCTTGGCGTTCCGGGCGAACCGGGAGGAGGACTTCACCAGGATCTTATCCACCCGCCCCCGGCGGCAGTCCGCCAGCAGGCGTTGGAAATCGTCCCGCTTTTCCGCCGAGGTGCCGGTGATACCCTTGTCTGCGTACACGTCCACAAACTCCCACTCCGGGTTGTCGGTGATGAGCTCCGTGTAGTGGGCGTTCTGGGCGGCAAAGGAGTTAAGCTGATCCTCCGAGCCGGAGCTCACCCGTGCATAGGCTGCCACACGGAGTTTCCGATCCCGGACAGGATCGCTGGGTGGAATGGTGATCACCTGGGGCGCACCGTTCAGCGCCAGGGAACCGCTGGTTTTCTTCTGCTCGTCCACGGAATCGCCTCCTATCAGCAACACACAATACCAGCACTTCCGCGAAATATCCATATCCAACCCCAACAAAAATTAGGGGAAAAATATGACGTCCGCCTCGGTTTCTGCCCGGAGCCGGGCGGCGATCCTCCCGGCCTCCTTCCGGCTGACAAGGCCGGCGGTCTGAAGATGCCGGAGCAGGTTCACCATCCCGATATAATTGATGTTCTGGCTCATCTCATATCTCCATTTTGAAATGGGGGCCGTTATGAGGCGTATGGCCGCAGAACGGCCCCCACTGAGTTTTTCAAAAACGCATTTCGCTGGTTGGCCCTATTCGACACTACTTCCCGGGCCCTGGGCGGCAGCAGACGGACTGCGCTGACGCGCATCACGGGAATCTCACCCCTCCGAGGATCTCTCCGAGCTGCCCCCATTGCTTGATCCCGGTATCACCCGGGGCTGTGGCTGGACAGGAGTATCATTATCAGATTGCTGACGAGGGTCGGGCTGGTTAAAACCAGCCGCAATGCGAAACAGCCCGCCACAGGCTGCTTTGTGGACGGATGGGTACCGCTCTGCACCTTTCTTGGCCGTCTTTGATGCGGACTTGTGTCCTATCGCAGCTACATGAACTCCTCCGCAAGCCAGAGATAGAGGACGTTCCGCCCTGTTACCCATCCGCTATCCGCACACCTTATCTGGTAGCCGCGCACCACCAACACCAAGTCACATCCGGGGCTGCCGCAGTAGTTCACGCCGGCACACACGGCCTCCCGCCCCCTTACGCTGTGGTTGTGGGTGGAGCGGTTTACCCGCTCGCCGGTCAGCTTGGAGGCGGCAGTCATCAGATCCCGGTATTCCGGCCTCTGGGCCAAGCCGCAGGTCATGCGCGCGCTGTTTAGGTTGGACCGAAGAATGGTGGTGTCCACCGGTGGACACCACCATTCTTCCTAAATAAATACACCTGTATGTTCAGGTTTAAGAGCTCCCGGGCTTCGTCAGGGGTGGCGGCCTGCTTGCCGTACTCCTCGATGACCCGCTTTGCCCGCTCCACAAACCGGACGTTGCTCTTAGCCGGTACGTTCCTGATATACATCACATTGTCCACCATGCCCACCCGTCTGTTTTCCGTCCCACAGCCGGGTTTTACAGCTTTGCTCTCCTCCGCTATTGCATTTTCGGAACAAGCACACCTGCTTGTACCCCCTTCTTGTTGCATCCCCGCATCATCGCAGTGTTAGGTGGGAGGTTTATTCCTAAAAATCAAGCAAAATTGTTGGCATCTGACTTGCAGTTTATATTCAAAGAACCAATCCCACCACACCTTGAGAGGAGTTATTCTGTATGAATCATGTTGCAATCGTATCCGCCTGCCGCACCCCCATCGGCACCATCGGCGGTCAGTTCAAGACCTTGACCGCCCTGGACCTGTCCATCCCGGTGATGCAGGCTCTGATCCAGCGCTCCGGCGTGGCCCCCCGCCCTCATCGACGATGTGATCTGGGGCTGCAACTACCAGCGCACCTATTTGGAGAACAACCTGGCCCGCGTGGCCGCCATCAAGGCCGGCCTCCCCGACACGGTGCCCGGAATCACGTCCACCGCAACTGCACCTCCTCCATGTCCTCCATTCAGTTGGGCTTCTATCAGATCATGGCCGGGGAGGCCAAGTGCATTATGGCCGGCGGTGCCGACTGCATGAGCGCCGCTCCCTTTATGGTGTTTGACGCCCGCTACGGCAAGAAGTACGGCCACATGGAGCTGCGGGATTCCATGTGGGACTCCCTGACCAACCTGGGCGTGGGCCCCTCTATGGGCATCACTGCCGAAAACGTGGCCGATGCCTACGGGGTTACCCGGGAGGACATGGATCAGTATGCCCTCCGCTCCCAGCAGCGTGCCGCCGCCGCCATTGACGCAGGCAAATTCGAGGAGGAGATCATCCCCATCACCGTCCATGGCAAGAGGGAGAACACCGTCATTACTACCGATGAGCACGTCCGCCGGGACACCACCCTGGAGAAGCTGGCTAAGCTGAAGCCCACCTTTTAAGGCCGACGGCCGGGTCAC
>ENA-OQHN01000808-OQHN01000808.1-human-gut-metagenome-genome-assembly--contig:-NODE-808-length-10155-cov-40.004188_pt1 | contig 10155 bp, 6 predicted proteins | sample MGYA00242564_ERZ504721 | MGnify/ENA primary metagenome ERZ504721 (study PRJEB26092, sample SAMD00036212) | human gut metagenome | host: Homo sapiens | study: EMG produced TPA metagenomics assembly of...
GCCAATTGCAATGAAATGTTCCAAAGCTCCTAGAGGGTCGTTCTTATATCTATCGAAGAGATCTTCGTAATGATTTACATAAAAGGAATAATTAAATACTGATGAATAGTCCACCCCGTTAAATATGGCATTAGCGGAGGAATCACATGTAAGCTGGGGTCTTGTCCGAGGCCACGTGCATCGATCGATTGTGAGAGCATCTTTATTTGCTGGGTTAAAGATGCGGCATTCATAGCATTTTAAGTCATGCTTTCTAAGGAAAACGTTGAGCAGTCGTTCTGAGATAAAGCCAGGCATCCTTTGTTGATAGCTATCGCGACCACTTATATAGTCAATCCGCTTATCAAGTTGTTTTTCAATTTTGAAAAGCCACTTACAATATCTGTCCATCAGTTCCTTTTTGCAAATAATCATATTGCAGGGTGAAAAAGAGTGCCCCTCGCAAATTGCTTCATCAAAAGCGTCCAAGTAGTCAGGGCGTTTCGTCCTGATAATTTCCCTTGCATGTAGCAGATCTGTCGAAGAATGGATCGTTCTATACTGCTCGGCAACAGTGATTAAGTTGCACCCGATTGAGCTTGTGCAGGGTTCTTTGGCTGCAACAATACAGTCATAATTAGCAAGAATATTCTCAATTTCATAGTCTCTGAGCATCTGCTTCGAGTTGCTGGGCGACTCAAACGCCCTTCGATAATGCGTGAGCCCAACTATTGACTCAGGAGAATTCTTCCATATCCAATAGAGGCCGGTAAGCTCGCAGTAGTGTTTGTTTTTCTGGGAAATATTGTCGCCTTGATCGTCGTACTGCCATCCAGCTCGACGGTTTTCTTCTGGAATGAAGCTTGCCCCGACGAAGAGCGGCTGGTAAGGCACCTCTGCATCAATGTTAAAGTGCTTATGCGCTGCGATATAAATCTTCACGTTATGGTCGCTCTTTCCGTGCCGAGGCAATTAGATGCCCTGTTCAATGGGTACCGCTCATATATTTTTAATTAATATGACCGATAGAGCTTATTATATAAGTCGTAACTAAATGAGTTAAATGACACGGAGGACTACATGAAAGGCATTATCCTCGCCGGCGGGTCCGGCACCCGCCTGTACCCGCTCACGCTCGTGACCTCCAAGCAGCTGCTGCCGGTCTACGACAAGCCCATGATCTACTACCCGCTGTCCACCCTCATGCTGGCGGGCATCCGGGACATCCTGGTCATCTCCACCCCGACCGACCTGCCCAACTTCGAGCGCCTGCTCGGGGACGGCTCGCGCTACGGCGTGAACCTGTCCTACGCCGAGCAGCCGAGCCCCGACGGCCTGGCGCAGGCCTTCACCATCGGCGAGGAGTTCATCGCCGGCGAGCCGTGCGCCCTGGTGCTGGGCGACAACATCTTCTACGGCAACGGCCTTTCCCGCCACCTGACGCGCGCCGTCCAGAACGCCGAGTCGGGCCGCGCCACGGTCTTCGGCTACCACGTGGACGACCCCGAGCGCTTCGGCGTCGTGGAGTTCGACGCGCTGGGGAGGGCCGTGTCCATCGAGGAGAAGCCCGCCGAGCCCAAGAGCTCCTACGCCGTCACCGGCCTGTACTTCTACCCGGGCGACGTCGCCGCCAAGGCGCACGAGGTGGAGCCGTCCGCGCGCGGCGAGCTGGAGATCACCACGCTCAACCAGATGTACCTGGGGGAGGGGACGCTGTCCGTCGTCACCCTCGGCCGCGGCTACGCGTGGCTGGACACCGGCACCATGGAGAGCCTGCACGAGGCCGCGGAGTTCGTCCGCGCCGTCGAGCACTCCCAGGACCTGCCGGTCTCGGTCCCAGAGGAGATCGCCTGGGAGAACGGCTGGATCACGACCGCCGAGCTGGAGGAGGCCGCGAAGGCTTACGGCAAGTCGGTCTACGGCCAGCACCTCAAGAAGGTCGCCGCCGGCGAGATCGTCAACAGCCCGCGCGAGTACTAGGTTATATTGGGTAGAATCTGCCTAGGCGTTATGGAGAAGGGAGTTATCAATGGCTACATCTAGTATTAAAGCGCCTATTCGGGTTACCTCTGTTGAGGGCGCCAGGGCCTTATGCGAAGCATATGAAAAAGGACTAGCGATGGATGCCTCGATTAAATCCCCGAAGCGCTTAACCGGCGGACGGCTATCAGTTGAGAAGCAAAAAGCAATCGATAAATTGTTCGCCAAAATGGGTATTTAGACATGGCTCTGGTCGCATATTCGTTATTTGATCTTTGCGAAGCTCAATCGGAGGAGAAGGTCGAATCGGTCCTCTCCTCCTTTTCGTGCGAGCGGAATTCTGACATTGAGCTTTTCGTGCGTTGTAAGGCTCTTGAATTTAACAGGCGCGGGGCTGCATCTTCATATTTGGTATTTGATGTCGACAGCGCCTCGTTTGTTGGTTTTTATGCACTTGCGCTAAAAGTTGCAAGTATTCCCGCGATCAATGTGAGTCGGTCGTTTCGAAAGAAATTCGAATATTTCGGTGAGTACGACTCGGCTTCTGATTCTATTGAGCTTCCTGTTGTGCTGCTTGCCCAATTTGGCAAAAATGACCGTTATGCTGATCTCGTGAGTGGCGAGCAGTTAATGTCTCTTGCAAAGGATTCTGTGTGCGAGGTTCATCGTCTAGCTGGCGGTAGATTTGTCGTTCTTGACGCTGTTGATGCACGAGGTCTGTTGAACTTTTATACTAGTTTGGGCTTTAGGAAGTACGGAAACCGCGAGAATAGCGAGGACGTTTCTTCTGACAGTGCATCATTTGTTCAGATGTTTAAGTACGTTCATCCAAACGGGTAGATTTGATTTGGAGCATTATGTCTGAGATTTTTGAACCTAAGAACATCATCGTCACGGGCGGCTGCGGTTTCATCGGCAGCAACTTCGTCCACTACGTCGTGAACAACCACCCCGAGGTGCACGTCACCGTTCTGGACAAGCTGACCTACGCCGGAAACCCCGAGAACATCGCCGGGCTACCCTCCGACCGCGTGGAGCTCGTCGTGGGCGACATCTGCGACGCCGGGCTGCTGGACCGCATCGTCCCGGGCCACGACGCGATCGTGCACTACGCCGCCGAGAGCCACAACGACAACTCCATCGCCGACCCCGAGCCGTTCCTGCGCACCAACGTCGAGGGCACCTTCCGACTGCTGGAGGCCGTGAGGAAGCACGGCATCCGCTACCACCACGTCTCCACCGACGAGGTTTACGGCGACCTTGCGCTCGACGACCCCGCCAAGTTCACCGAGGAGACTCCGTACCACCCGTCCTCGCCGTACTCGAGCACCAAGGCCAGCTCCGACATGCTCGTGCGCGCCTGGACCCGCACCTACGGCCTGCGCACCACGATCTCGAACTGCTCCAACAACTACGGCCCCTACCAGCACGTGGAGAAGTTCATCCCCAGGCAGATCACCAACATCATCGACGGAGTCCGCCCCAAGCTCTACGGCCGCGGCGAGAACGTCCGCGATTGGATCCACACCGAGGACCACAGCTCGGCGGTCTGGGACATCCTCACCAAGGGCCGCATGGGGGAGACCTACCTCATCGGAGCCGACGGGGAGAAGAACAACATCACCGTGCTCCGCATGATCCTCGAGGCGATGGGAAAGGACCCCGAGGACTTCGACTGGGTCGCCGACCGCCCCGGCCACGACCGCCGCTACGCCATCGACTCGACCAAGCTCCAGCGCGAGCTCGGCTGGAGGCCGGCGCACACCGACTTCGCAGAGGGGCTTAAGCAGACGATCGACTGGTACGTGGAGAACGAGTCCTGGTGGCGCCCGGCCAAGGAGGCCACCGAGGCCCGCTACCGGGCACAGGGCCAGTAGGCCGAACCCCGACGGACCGCACCGCGGGGCGCCGCGCGGGCCGCAGGGCATGGGGATGATCCTGCGGCCCCGCGCGGGCGCCCCGGTTAACCAACCTCTTCGATAGGAGCTTTTCCCACATGGCAGACATCGCTTTCGAGAAGGACCTCTCCGTCGCCGATACCGGCATCGGGGGCCTCAAGGTCGTCGACCTCGCCGTCCACGGCGACTCGCGCGGCTGGTTCAAGGAGAACTGGCAGCGCGCCAAGATGACCGCCCTGGGCGTCCCCGACCTCCGCGTCGTCCAGAACAACATCTCCTACAACGACAGCCGCGGCGTCACCCGCGGCATCCACGCCGAGCCCTGGGACAAGTTCATCTCCGTCGCCCGCGGCAGCGTATTCGGCGCCTGGGTGGACCTGCGCGAGGGCAGCGCCACCTACGGGAAGGTCTACACGACCGTACTGGACCCGAGCAAGGCCATCTACGTCCCGCGCGGCGTCGGCAACTCCTTCCAGGCGCTCGAGGACGGCACCGCCTACACCTACTTGGTGGACGCCCACTGGTCGCTCGAGCTGAAGAAGACCTATACCTTCGTGAACCTCGCCGACCCCGAGCTCGCCATCGAGTGGCCGATCCCGCTTTCGGAGGCGACCGTCTCCGAGGCCGACCTCAACCACCCGATGCTCAAGGACGTCGTCCCGATGGCGCCGAAGCGCACCCTCGTCACCGGCTGCAACGGCCAGCTGGGACATGCGGTGCGCAGGCTGGCCGAGGAGCGCGGGGTCGCCAAGGACTTCGACTTCTGCGACATCGACACCTTCGACATGTCCGACCCGGACGCCTATTCCGAATACGACTGTTCGCTCTACGGCACCGTGATCAACTGCGGCGCCTACACGGCGGTGGACAGGGCGGAGACCCCCGAGGGCCGCGCGACCGCCTGGAAGGCCAACGCGACGGGCCCGGCGCTTCTGGCCCGCACCTGCGCCGAGCACGGGATCACGCTCGTCCACGTGTCCAGCGACTACGTCTTCGACGGCACCGCCGAGGTGCACGACGAGGACGAGCCCTTCTCCCCGCTGTCCGTCTACGGCCAGACCAAGGCCGCCGGCGACATCGCCGTGGCCGGCTGCCCGCGCCACTACATCATGCGCAGCTCCTGGGTCATCGGCGAGGGGCACAACTTCGTCAAGACCATGAAGGCGCTGTCCGACCGCGTCGCCGACCCCGAGGACGGGCTCGAGCAGGTCACCGTGGTCGACGACCAGCTGGGCCGCCTGACCTTCACGCGCGACATGGCTGCCGCCATCTTCCACGTGCTGGGGACGCACGCCCCCTATGGCACCTACGACTGCACCGGCTCCGGCGCCGTGAAGTCCTGGGCCGACATCGCCCGCGCCGTCTTCGAGGCCGCCAACGGCAATGGGGACAGGGTCGTGCCAGTGAGCACCGCCGACTACTACGCGAGCGCCTCGGGCCCCATCGCCCCGCGCCCGGTCCACTCCGCGCTCGACCTGTCCAAGCTCGAGGCTGCCGGCTTCCACATGCCCGACTGGGAGGAAGAGCTGGTGGAGTACCTCAAGACGCTCTAGTCTCTATTTAATTTGCGAGGGCAAAAGCCGCCGCTTCTTAACGGCGGCTTTTCTTGTGTCTGGCGAATAGCCCCGCTGTAACAAGGGCAACGGCGGTCGCCAAACTCACCGCAAGCCCCGTAAATGCGCCCGGGGTCCTATAGCTCATTACGATCTTATTCGTGCCTTTCTGCACGCTCAAACATGACAAGCCTTTATCGGCGGCGGGCGCCAGTTCTGCGGCGGCTCCGTTAATCGTTGCTGTCCAGCCCTCATCGTACGGAACACTCAACAGCAAGTTACCGTCATCCTCGGCGGTATACTCGCCTTCGATTTTGCCGTCTTCAAAAACTGTCGGAACAAACTCGTTTGCCTTAAGCTCGTCGATAATCTGCTCAAAGACTTTCAGATTGAGTGCGTAAAAGACCGGCTCATTGTCTTGGGGCATGTTGGTATAGCCCTCTGCGACTCCTATTGACACCGTATGCTGACTTGTTGAATCCGATGCGCCTGCGATCTGACGGATGTTATTGTCGAATCTCCATGCTTCGTTTTCGATCGTTTGGTGGTCGATGGTAAGGGCGACGGGCCAGTAGCTGCCGGCGGTCGTATCTTTATTGATGTAGAGATACCCGATGGAACCCGACGGCACGGTGACGTTCCACTGCCTTAAGTTCTGGCTGTCCACTGCCCGTGTGGCTTCGATCTTGGTATAGAGTTCAATCTTGCGGCCTAGGATTTTGCCATATAGATCGTTTTGCTTCTCAAAGGGGTTCTCGCCGTCTAACGTGCAGTTTTGGATGTCTTTTGATGCCACAATACCAAGACTGAGCGCGAAGGGGTTCTTGTATACCGAGTTTGCTGCGCCGGCCAGCTTTGGCATTGCCGTGTATCCCACGGGCGCGTGCTCGGCGATGGCGTACTTGACTCCCAACAAGGCATCGACGGCAAGAATGGGCTCGGCATAACGGGTCGAAAACTCGCCGACACTGCTGTATCCAAGGGAGTTGAGCAGTGCGATGGCCTGCGGGTTGTTGGCGGACGAATACGAAGACAGTTGGTTGTACCCAAGCGCCAGGCCTTCGTTGAGGGCGGCGCCATCGACACGCGTGGTCGTACGGTCAATGCGATAGAAAGATGCCGAATCCTGGTCTTTAATGGCCTTGATCGTGTTGGTTGCGGTGGCCACATAGGTGCAGTTGGCGTCCTCGGAATAGCCTACGTACAGCTGATCCCACATGACATGGGCGTTGGCAAACAACTCAATGGTGGTGAGTGCCAGGAGGGGTATTATGACGACGGGGCGATAGGCTAGGCGCAATTTGGGCTGGTTTTTGAGCGCCTGTAGCGAATAGCCTGCGGCCCACATCGTAAAGAAGCTCAGCAAAAAGGCCGTGCGCGAATAGAACCCATTGGGAACGCGCATGCCGCACCAGATGTATTCAAGTGGGCTCAAAACAGAGCTGGCGATTAGGACGGCTGCCGTGACGAGCGTCGCGATACGTGTCTTGATCGAAATCTTTCGGTTAAACAGTAGGCTCACGGCAAGCAACATCATGATGACGCCGCAATAGAACTGTGGCGTGTTTTCGTTATTCAACCACATGCCGGGGATGAAGCCCCTGATGAGCGATTTGAGGTTTGTTTTAAGCAAAGGGCCAAGTGCCAGCACGGGACCACCTTTTGCCATGGCGAGAATGGTCGGCAAAAAGGTCCATGCGGACAGGAGCAGTCCAAGCGCGATACCCCCGGCGAATCGCAGGGCCCGATCGAGCATGAGCTTCCAGCTAAATCCTTCTTCTGTAACATAGTCGATGAATTCGACCAATACGAAGATGCAGAGGAACAGGATGCTGATGTAGGCCGTATACCAGCAGAACATGACATTGAGCGCCGTTGCGATGACGAGGCGGATCATGCGCTGCTTGCGGATGAGCTCGTAGCATCCGTAGGCGCAGATGGGCAGCAGGATGAGGCAATCGATCCAGAGCGGGTTGCGCAGGTTGCTGATGGTCCAGCTGCAAAATGTGAACGAGAGAGAAAGCAGGAATGCTGCGGGCTTGGGTAGGCCAAAGCGCTTTTGCAGGAACCAGGCGCTGCTGATGTGGATGCAGCCGAGCTTGAGCGCGGTGATAACAAACACAAAGAGCGTCAGCTTGTCTTGAGGAAACAGTACGCAGAGCAGGTTAAAGGGGCTGGCGAGATAGTAGCTATAGAGCCCCCACGTGTTCATGCCCAGTCCCTGAGAAAAGGAGTAGCGAAGATTCTCCTCGCCCAAAAGGACGCGCCGGAACCAAGCAAAGAAGTCGATGTACTGGTACTTGAGGTCGCTAGCGAGAAACGAGTTGTCGCCAAAGGGGTAGACGTGCCCCGCCGCTGCAAGTGCGACAAAGAGCGTGGCGGTAAACGTAAAGCAGGCAGCATAGAATGCTACATTCTTGAACGTGCATTTATTGGACCGTGTCATCAGATTCCTCGTTGGATTCTCGAATGATATAGATGGGACGTCGCTTGGTTTCCAAGTAGGCTTTCGCCAAGTATTCACCGATGATTCCTAAGCACAGAAGCTGCATGCCGCCAAACAGCGTTATGAGACAGGCGAGCGACGGCCATCCGCCGACGGGGTCACCCCAAACGAGTGTTTTGACCAGGATGACGACGAATCCCAGAATGGCGATGAGGCAGAAAACGATACCCGTGAGAGCGGCGAGGGAGAGCGGCGCCGTGGAAAACGCGACGATGCCGTCGATGGAATAGAGGAGTAGCGACCAAAAGCTCCACTTGGTCTCGCCTGCGACGCGGTTGACGTTTACGTAGGGGAGCCATTTAGTCTTGAAGCCCACCCAGCCGTAAATGCCCTTGGAGAATCGGTTATATTCACCCATGGAGACGATGGCGTTAACCATGGGGCGCTTCATGAACCTAAAGTCGCGTGCGCCGTCGACGATGTCCGCCTTGGAAATGCGGTTGATGATCTTGTAGAACATGCGGGCGAAGAACGACCTGATTGGAGGCTCGCCTTTGCGGGTGGTCCTGCGCGTAGCGACGTTGTCGCAGTCTTCGGTTTGCAAGATCTCGTACATCTGCGGCAGGAGCGAGGGCGGGTCCTGCATGTCGGCGTCCATGGTAGCGACATAGTCGCCCTTTGCATGTTGGAGTCCGGCAAACAGTGCCGCCTCCTTGCCAAAGTTGCGCGAGAAAGAGTGCCAGCGGATGGCGTATGGATGCGCCGCCGCGGCTTCCGCCTTCATGACGGTGAGCGTTTTGTCCGCTGAGCCATCGTCGATGAGGACGGCTTCAAAGGAGATGCAGGGGTCTTGCTGGGTCATGATTTGAACGACGCCATCGAGCTCTTTGAGAAAGATCGGAAGCGATTCCTGCTCGTTGTAACATGGCACGACGATGGAAATGAGTGGCATGCGATTTACCTCTCGTTTTTATTTGCGCTGGAGGGAATGCTGCGGCCATATGTGTTATACACGTTGACCTCCCACTGTTTACGCTCAACCTTTGCAACGGAATCAAGGATAAGCCCCGTCGCGAGACTCAGGCCACAAAGGAACATGAAAGATGCGGCGAGCATTGCGGTGGGGAAGCGGGGGACGAGACCGGTCTGGAAATATTCGACGACGATGGGGATGCCCAGGGCGAGGCCGATAATCGCAAACAGAAGCGCGGCCAGGCTGAAGAATTTGAGCGGACGGTAGTCCTTGAACAGCGTACCGATCATGGCGACGACCTTGATGCCGTCACTGACGGTATTGAGCTTAGACTCGGATCCTTCGGGGCGATCGCGGTACTCAATGGGCACGTCTTTGATGCGCCAGCGGTGATCGACGGCATGGATGGAGAGTTCGGTTTCGATCTGAAAACCCTCGGAAAGCACGGGGAACGTTTTGACAAAGGGGCGGCTCATTGCGCGATAGCCCGTCATAACGTCATCGAAGCTGTAGCCATAGATCCACTTGATCATGGCGCGAACTAGATTGTTGCCAAAGCCGTGGAAGGCGCGCTTGTTTTCCTCGGCATAGGTGCCGTTGGAAAGGCGGTCGCCTACGGTCATGTCGGCCGTGCCGTTAAGGATGGGCTCACAGAGGGCCTTCGCCGCCTCGGCGGGGTAGGTGTCATCGCCGTCGACCATCAGGTAACAATCGGCGTCGATGTCGCGAAACATCTGGCGGCACACGTTGCCCTTTCCCTGGCGGGGCTCAAAGCGGACCGTGGCGCCGTGCTCGGCGGCGATGCGTGAGGTATCGTCCGATGAGTTGTTGTCATAGACATAGACCGTCGCTTGCGGAAGCTCGCGGTGAAAGTCGTCGATGACCTTTCCGATGGTGACTGCCTCGTTGTAACAGGGGATAATAACGGCAATCGTTTGCTCGGCCATGAAGGTTCCTTTGGTCGCGTACAATCGAATCGTTTGTTTCGTGGTTAGGATGGGCGCATTGATTCGAGAGTTCAGGTTATTAGATGTGACACGTGCTGTTTTGCTGTTTGCAGCAAGCATCGCTACGGTGACGTATTGTAGTGGTTCCTTCGACCTGTTTCCATCTGTCTTGGCATGTGTTGCGATAATCGCATCATTGGTTAATTTCAATAAGTTTGCGTGCAGGGATTTTGCATTTCCGTCGGTTTTTGGTAGAGCTTGCTGCTTAGTGATTTCCCTTGTATTTTCGTTTGTTCTTGTGCTGGGAGCGCATATTCGTGTGACTGAACCGGTGATTGCCGGCGGGATTTACGAGAACTATATTGAGCCATATTCCGCG
>ENA-OQHN01000810-OQHN01000810.1-human-gut-metagenome-genome-assembly--contig:-NODE-810-length-10145-cov-2.320224_pt1 | contig 10145 bp, 9 predicted proteins | sample MGYA00242564_ERZ504721 | MGnify/ENA primary metagenome ERZ504721 (study PRJEB26092, sample SAMD00036212) | human gut metagenome | host: Homo sapiens | study: EMG produced TPA metagenomics assembly of...
GAAGATCCTGCGCAGTGTGACGCAGCAGTTCATGCAGTCCAGTTCGCCGAAGGTTCCGACGGGTTTTCAGCAGATCGCCCGTGTGAAGGTCGGCGGCCAGATGTTCATGCCGATCCTCTATTGGCTCCTCATCGCGCTCGCGCTTTACATCGTCTCTAAGAAGACCGTGTTCGGCCGCCACGTGTTCGCGGTCGGCTCTAACGAGAAGACGTCCCGTCTTTCCGGCATCAACGTCAATCGTGTAAAGCTCGGTGTATATGCGCTGATGGGCGCGGTTGTCGCTATCGCGGCCGTATTGCAGGTCTCCCGCATCGGCGCTATGGACCCGGCAAACGCCGGCAGCGGTTATGAGCTCGATTCCATCGCGGCGGTCATCGTCGGCGGCACCAGCATGTCCGGCGGCAAGGGCTCCGTTGCAGGCACCGTGTTCGGTATGCTCATCATCGCCGTAATGAATAATCTCTTGAATTTGCTCGGCGTTCCGCCGTTCCTGCGTGAGGCGTTCAAGGGCGCAATCATCATCGCCGCCAGTCCTGCTCCAGCGCAAGTCTTCCGATACTGAACATAAACGGTATTTGTAAGACCTTGTCGTGAGAAATCGCGAAAAGGTCTTGACCTTTTTTTTGCAAAAATTAATCCAGAAAACAGTCCGATATTTTGAAATAGGGTTGATTTTTTGCGCTGTATATTCTATAATATACAAAGAAATAAAAAATCCTTTCATGGATCATGGAGGCTGAATTTATGTTAGTATCTGCAAAGGAAATGTTGGATAAGGCTAAGGCTGGCAAATATGCTGTCGGTCAGTTCAACATCAATAACCTCGAATGGACAAAGGCTATCCTGCTCACGGCTCAGGAGAACAACTCTCCGGTTATCCTCGGTGTTTCCGAGGGCGCAGGCAAGTACATGTGCGGCTACAACACCGTAGTTGGCATGGTCAACGGTATGCTGGAGACCCTGAAGATCACGGTTCCGGTTGCTCTGCACCTCGACCACGGCTCCTACGAAGGCGCTAAGGCTTGCATCGAAGCAGGCTTCTCTTCCATCATGTTCGACGGTTCCCACTATCCAATCGAAGAGAACATCGCAAAGACCACCGAGCTCATCGGCATTGCTCATGCAAAGGGCATCTCCGTTGAGGCTGAGGTCGGCGCAATCGGCGGCGAGGAAGACGGCGTTATCGGTGGCGGTGAAGTTGCAGACCCGAAGGAATGCAAAATGATCGCTGACCTCGGCGTTGACATGCTCGCAGCAGGCATCGGCAACATCCATGGCAAGTACCCGGCAAACTGGAAGGGCCTGAACTTCGACGTTCTCGCTGAGATTCAGAAGCTCACCGGCACTATGCCGCTCGTTCTCCATGGCGGTACGGGCATCCCGGCCGACATGATCAAGGAAGCAATCTCCCTTGGCGTTTCCAAAATCAACGTCAACACCGAGTGCCAGCTCTCCTTCGCAGATGCTACGAGAAAGTACATCGAAGCAGGCAAGGATCTCGAGGGCAAGGGCTTTGACCCGAGAAAGCTCCTCGCTCCGGGCTTTGAGGCTATTAAGGCTACCGTTAAGGAAAAGATGGAGCTCTTCGGTTCCATCGACAAGGCTTAATTTCAGCTTAAATCGAATTACAGAGAACGCTCCTATGACCGGAGCGTTCTTTTTTTGGTCGAATTCATAGAAAAGAAAAGCAAATTTTCTTACAACTTCATTAAAATTGCGGCCCTTGCAGCTTTCCGACAGTTTCTTCGCGCTTTCGGGTGCGTACACACCTTGAAAGCACAGGCAAATGTGGTATACTGTGTTCAGTGAAAAGAATTTTCGGGGTATGTGTATAAAATGCACCGCATTCCGAAGCGGAGATCGAGAGGAAGCTGAGCGCATGGGAGAGAACAAATTATATTGCATGAGATGCTTTGAAGCAATGGAGGACGGCAGCAATACCTGTCCGCACTGCGGCTGGCACAACGGCGAGCAGGTGAAAAACGCGCTGCCGTACGGCACATTGCTCGGCGAAAATACCTTGTGGGACAGGCCGTGCACGTCAACGGCGCGGGCATTACATACGCCGCGTTGGAAGCCAAAACGGCGCAGAAGGTAGAGGTGCGTGAGTTTTATCCGCATACCATCGCTGTGCGCGGCGAGACCGGCGCGTCCGTGCTGCCGGTCAGCGGGGCAGAACTCAAGTTCAGCGACTATTTAAGCGAGTTCGAGCGCTATGCGCAGAAGCTCCTGCGTGTTTCCGATACAAAACACATTCAGCGCGCCATCGATACGTTTTCGCAAAACAACACGCAGTACATCGTGTTCTCGTTCACAGAGTCCGTTTCCCTGCGACAGTACGTGGAGGAGCACGGCGTTCTAAGCTGGGCGCAGTGCGAACAGTTCTTTTACCCGGTCATTCACGCGCTCGGCGCCATTCATGCGCAGAACGTCGAGCACCTCGGCCTCTCGCCGAACACGCTGCGCATCACAAAAGACGATAAAATGATCGTTACGGGCTTTGATATACAGTCTGTGCGCCGTGCCGGCACTGACCTCATTGAGGATATTTTCCCCGGCTGCTGGGCGCTGGAGCAGTACTCCAAAACGAAAATCTGTGATGAGGTCACGGACGTTTACGGCCTGTGCGCATCGTTGTTGTTTGCGCTCACGGGCGCCGCACCCATGGAAGCGCCGAAGCGCAAGCAGGACCCGCGCCTGATGATTTCCAAAAATATCCTAAAGCAGCTGCCGGAGCAGGTTATTCCGGCTATTGCCAACGGCCTACAGGTTGATCCCTCTCGCCGCACGTCAAGCTTCTCGCGCTTTTCCGCAGAGCTTGCCGCAGAGCCGACCGTTGTGGAAAAATTCGTCGAAACCGAAACGGTGCGCTCGCTGCCGAGCGGTTCCGGCCGCACGCCGAGCAAGCGTCGCGTGCCTACTTTCCTGTGGCTTGTCGCGTCATTCGTGTTTACACTCGTCGTCATCTTTGCCGTGACGAGCGTGTGGTTCAAAGACAGCCCATTCTCGCCGCAAAGCATCGTTGCGTTCATCAAAGATCCGGGCATTGTCGAAGAAAAGCAAACGCTTGAGGTGCCGAACCTTGTCGGTATGGATTACGACAAGCTGCTCTCCTTAACAGAAAAGGACAAAAAATATAAATTCGAGCTTGAAATTTACAAGGAAACATTCAGCGATACATTGCCGGAAGGCAAATCACCGGCAGTATCCGCTCGCGGGCGAGATCGTCGAGGCGGGCAGCACGGTAAAGATTGCTGTATGCAAAGGCCCGCAGCTGCGCACGCTGCCGGATATCGAAGGCATGACTGCTGACGAAGCCGTAACGGCTTTAAAAGCCCTCGGTTTCGAGCCGGTGCAGGTCCGCCGAAGTCAACGATTATACGAGATTGGCCGCGTCATTGGTTATCAGTCCGACAGCCCCGGCGATAAGCTTGCGCACGGTGCCGTTGTGGGCATTCTCGTCAGCGCGGAAAGCAGCGGGGAAGACGGGGAGTAAAATCGGATAGAAAGCAATACACCCGCAGGCGGTTCGTTCCTGCGGGTGTATTTTTATAGAAGTATCAATGGAGGAAAACGTTGAGTTATTTGTACATCGCCATGTAATCGCCGTGTGCCTCAATGAGGTCGTCGCACATCTTCACGATGTCGTCGATGGAAAGCTCGGCTGCGGTGTGCGGATCCAGCATAGCGGCGCGGTAGATATCCTCGCGCTTTCTGGTGCGTGCCGCTTCGATTGTCATCAGCTGTGCGTTGATGTTTGTCATGTTCATTGCGGCAAGCTGTACTGGCAGGCGGCCAACGTGGCACGGGTTTACACCCATCTTGTCCACAAGGCACGGTACCTCAACGCACGCATCGGCGGGCAGGTTATCGATAAGGCCGGTGTTCAGTACGTTGCCGCCGATCTTATACGGGTTGCCGGTGACCATAGCTTCCATAATGTAGGAGGCATATTCGCTGGAACGGGTGTGCTCCACTTTGCCGTCCTTCAAAATGCTTTCTTTTTCTTCCTTCCAGCCCTTGATCTGGTTGATGCAGCGGCGCGGGTATTCGTCCAGCGGAATGTTGAACTGTTCAATGAGCTCCGGGTAGCGGGACTTGATGAAGAGCGGATTGTATTCCGCGTTATGCTCGCTGGATTCGGTGCAGTAGTAGCCGAGGCGGCGAATGTACTCATAGCGCACCATATCTTTGTGCTTTTCGGTCGCATTCTTTTCTGCGGCGCGGCGCTTGATCTCGGGGTAGAGGTCGTTTCCGTCCTTGTCTTCAATCTTCAAAAGCCAGCCCATGTGGTTGATGCCGGCGATGAGCTCGCGGCGGCCTTCAATCTTATCTTCCATACCAAGGGCTTTTAGAAGCTCCTTAGAGCAGACCTGCACGCTGTGGCAGAGGCCGACGGTCTTTACGTTCGTATAGCGCTGCATGTAGCCGGAAAGCATTGCCATCGGGTTTGTGTAATTGAGGAACCATGCGTTCGGGCAAACTTCTTCCATATCGCGGGCAAAATCTTCCAAAACAGGAATGGTGCGCAGTGCACGCATGATGCCGCCAATGCCCATCGTATCGGCAATCGTCTGGCGCAGACCGTACTTCTTCGGCACCTCGAAATCGATGATTGTGCACGGGTCGTAGAAGCCGACTTGAATGGCGTTTACGACGAAGTCCGCACCGCGCAGCGCTTCTTTGCGGTTCTCAACGCCGCAATAGGTCTTCAGTGTCGCCTTGCCGCCGTTCGTATTCTTGTTGATAGCGCTGAGAATGATGTAAGACTCTTCCAAACGCTCGGCATCGATATCATAGAGAGCGATCTCGCTCTCACACAGAGAGGGCGTGCACATGCAGTCGCCGAGCACATTGCGTGCAAAAACGGTGCTGCCCGCGCCCATGAATGTAATTTTTGGCATAATCTGTAACTCCTTCCATAAAAACGATTCTTGTATTCATTATACGGTGCATAGTGTGCAGATTCTATATTTTTTGTTTCTTTTCTGTTTGTGATTTTGTTGTATTTTGTGTTTAAGTGTGCTATACTGAATAGGGAATTACAAAGGTAGGGACGGGTATGAACACCATAAAGCATAGAGCGGAAAATTTGAATAACGGCGGCTCTGTTACCGTGTATTACTGCGGTTACGAAAAATGTGAGGGCGGGCATTTCTGGGGTCCGGCCGTGCGCAATCAGTATTTGCTGCACTACGTCATCTCCGGCAAGGGTACGTATACCGTCGGAGAAGAAACCTACACGCTGCACGCAAACGAGTGCTTCCTCATCCGCCCGGGTGAGCGCACATATTACATTGCCGATCGCGAAGACCCGTGGGAGTACATGTGGGTCGCATTCGACGGCTTTGATGTACTGGAGATCCTGCGCCGCACGGGCCTTGTCAGCCAATACACAACAAAGCTTGAAAACGGCGACGAGTTCATCCGCTACATGCACGAGATGATTGACGAATTCAACAAAGGCAGCTTGTTTAAAGTGATGAGCGGCTTTTACGGCGCGATGTCCGTTTTGGAGGAATCCGCACACGGCGGCGCGTACACCCGCGAGCATGAGTATGTGAATAAGGCCATCGGCTACATCAAAAGCAACTACGGCTATCCCATTCAGATCAGCGACCTCGCGCGGCATATCGGCATAGACCGCACGTATCTCTACCGCATTTTCTCTGCTTCCGAAAGCATGTCGCCGAAGCAATATTTGATGCAGGTGCGCATCAATGCGGCGAAAAAAATGCTGCTGGCGGGTACATATACTGTCAGTGAAACGGCGCTTTCCTGCGGATTTTCGGATTCCGCCTCGTTCTGCGGACGCTTTAAGCGCTGCACCGGCATGACGCCGAAAGAGTTCGTCGCGGACAGCCACAAGCAAAAATCAAGCAGCAATACATAACAACAACGCTCTGTACGGCACAAAAGCCATACAGAGCGTTGCTTTTTATAAAATTTAGCGGCTGAACTCGGAAAGCTCCAGGCCTTCGTTGTGCTCCAGCGCCCAGCGGATGCTCCACTCATTTGAGAAAAGCAAAAGGTAACGTCCGCGAATGTCCTGCACCTTTTTTGTGTCGGACGTGAGGTTCAGCTTTTTGAGGTCCACGTCCGGCGTGTCGATCCATCGGATGAGTGAGTACGGCAGCGTTTCCATGCGAATTTCAACGTTGTACTCGTTTTCCATGCGGTACTTGAATACGTCAAACTGCAGTGTACCCACAACGCCGACAATGACTTCCTCCATGCCGGAGGCGATCTCCTGGAAGATCTGAATGGCGCCTTCCTGTGCAATCTGTGTAGTGCCCTTGACGAACTGCTTGCGCTTCATCGTGTCCTTTTGCTGCACGCGGCAGAAAAACTCCGGCGCGAACGTTGGAATGCCTTCAAATTGCACTTTTTTACCCGTGCAGATCGTGTCGCCGATGGAGAAGATGCCCGGGTCGAACACACCGATGATGTCGCCCGCATACGCCTCGTCAATGATTTCGCGGCTCTGCGCCATCATCTGCTGCGGCTGCGAAAGCTTGATCTTGCGACCGCCCTGCACATGGGTGACCTCCATGCCTTTTTCAAACTTGCCGCTGCAAATGCGCATGAATGCAATGCGGTCGCGGTGCGCCTTGTTCATGTTCGCCTGAATTTTGAAGACGAACGCAGAAAAATCCTTGCTGAACGGGTCAACCACACCCTCCGAGGTTTGGCGCGGCAGCGGGGAGGTCGTCATACGCAGAAAGCTCTCGAGAAACGGCTCCACGCCGAAGTTTGTCAAAGCGGAGCCGAAGAACACGGGGGAGAGCTTGCCATGACGCACTTTTTCAAGGTCAAATTCATAGCCCGCGCCGTCCAGAAGCTCTACGTCATCGCGCAGCGTCTGGCACAGGCTTTCGCCGAGAATGGTCTCAAGTGCCGCGTCGTTCAGATCGATCTCGTGCGCTTTGACTTCGTGTTGACCGCGCAGCTCTTTGTCTCCTTCAAACGCGAGAATTTCGGACTTTTCGCGGTCGTAAACGCCCTTGAAGTCCACACCGGAGCCAATCGGCCAGTTCATCGGGTAGGTGCCGATGCCGAGCTCTTTTTCGATCTCGTCCAAAAGATCATACGGGCTCTGCGCGTCGCGGTCCATCTTGTTGATGAACGTGAAAATCGGAATATCGCGCATGACGCAGACCTTAAAAAGCTTTCTCGTCTGTGCCTCAACGCCCTTTGAAGCGTCAATGACCATCACGGCGGAGTCTGCCGCCATCAGCGTGCGGTACGTGTCTTCAGAGAAGTCCTGGTGGCCCGGGGTGTCCAAAATATTGATGCAGTAGCCCTCATACTGGAACTGCATAACAGAAGAGGTGACGGAGATACCACGCTGCTTTTCAATTTCCATCCAGTCGGAAACGGCGTGGCGCGCATTCTTTTTGCCCTTGACCGCACCGGCCAGCTGAATGGCGCCGCCGTACAGAAGGAACTTTTCCGTCAGTGTCGTTTTACCGGCGTCCGGGTGCGAAATAATCGCGAACGTGCGCCGTTTTTCAATCTCATTTCTAAAATCGGCCAAGATGATAACCTCTGTTTCTTCACAAATTCAAAATAACCGATTTATTTTACCACAAATGCGTGGAAAGTTCAAGATTTCCGCATGATGGGAATGACAAAATATTTCGCTGTGTCGTGGTATTTTATCCGTAGAGATCACAAAATTTACGGAAAGGGCATAGGAAAACGATGAAACACGGAAAGCACTATCGCGAAGAGAAAAAGACCGTCCTGACGCTTTTGGAAAAGCTGTTCGGCAGGCATGCGGAGATCGTCATGCGGTACCGTGCGTATATAACGCCGGCGCACACGCATATACATGAAGAAAAAGGCCCGTCGGTGCCCTCTTACAGGCGGCGCGTGATGGTGTGCGCGCCGGCGGCCGAGGAGGGTGCGCATGTTTCGGTTCGGGTCCTGGCGTTCATCACGGCGATTTTTGCTGCCGGTGTTTTTCAGCGGAGACCGTTTAGAAAAGACTGTCATAGCCGAAAGCGGCGTGCCCCTCAGTCTTGTATTCAAAAACGAATGTACCGTGCCGCTTGAGTTATATCTCACGGCAGAAGAAAGCCAAGGTGAAGTAAAGCTTCTGCGTGTGCAAAATGGGCAAAGTGTGATGCTTTTCTCGGGGGACAGTGCTGCACTCGGGTTTGCCGAGATTTATATCGGTACGCTTACCGCCGAAGAGAGCATGACATTTACCGTGCAGTGCGGGAAGGCGGAAACGCAAAGCTTCACATTCATGGCGAGAAGCAAAAGAACGCAACCGGGAAATGGATTGTCCGTGCATCGCTCCTCTTTGGCTGGGGCGTGCTCGCCGTCGGCGGCTCGGCGCTGCTCATACGCCGCATTCAAAACCGCAGGAAAGAGCCATAATAAAAACGCTGCAGGAAATGCTGAGGTTTGATAAGGCAGTATGATAAAACTTAATAAAACTAAGGCATTGCAGTGGCAGATGAGGCTTTGACTGTAAAAGGTCAGAGCCTTTTTCTGTTTCTTAAATCCACACATTTGTCTTTTCGTTTTGTATTCAGTATAATGAAGTTACCAAAGGCACCGTAAAGTAAAAATGAAAGAGCGAGGGACAAAACACAGGAAAATATCAAGCGACGAGAGGAAAATCTCGTTTTTTGCGGGTGGGTAAACTGAGACCGGCGACTTGCGCGGGTGTAAGCCCGTTCAAAGCGGAATGAGGACGAACAAAGTTAAAGAAGAACACAAACATGGAGATCAGGTTATTAGCGCTCTCAAAGGAAGAAAAGCCCTGCTTTGGTCCTATGTCAAGATTTAGTACAAGTTAAAATGAGGTTTGCCATAATGAGATCCTCCTTCAGTGCGGTAACTACATAGTACCATAAAATTTGTAATTAGGATTTCGCTACCGGACATTGATAGCGCGTAGTGTTTGATAATGATGTCCTTGTAATCCAACTGCATGCATTATCCTCCTTAAAATGATGTATTCACCATCCCTGAGATGGCTACTATCATTATAAGGATTAGATTACACAGGTTGGTAGCAATTCGGCTGTTCAGAAACGAAAGGTTCTGCCAGACAAAAGATTACGGCGGCTACTGTTTCCGGTAGCCGCCGCATAGGTTAAGCTGTTCTCTTACTTGTTATACTTTTTCTTTCTGCTGACAATCGTTGTGCCAATGGCTGCACCGCCGCTGACGAACAACAGGGCAATCCACAAAGCAAGGTTGCTTGTGTCACCGGTCTGGGGAGATTTGGAATCGTCTTTCAGCTTCGCCGTTACGGTGTCGGCTTTTTGGATTTCCTTTGTAGCATCCTTGTCGCTGAAATACTTGCCACAGCCTTCGCAGTACCAGTACTCGATATTGCCCTCGGCATCCTTGGTCGCCGCCTTTGCCGGGAAGTGCTTTAAGTTGGTGTGGTTCTTCGGATCAAGCTCACCGTATTCCGCACCGCAGACTTCGCACTTTGCCTTGTCCTTGCAGGTCGCTTTCCCGCCGGTGTGCTCAGTCAGCTTCTTGCCGCAATAATCACACTTGTGGTCTTTGTTATCATCTGCACACTCGCTGATTATATAATCGCAGATATCACATTTATGGTCTTTGTTTGCATCGATGCAATTCTCCGTTTGCGTGCCTGCAGAGCATCCGTCAACGGTGCAGGTGCGGGTATGGGTGCCGTCTTCGTTGGACGTCCAAGCGCCCCAGTTGTGGTCCAGCGCATTGCCGGAGAAGAAGGTTACCTCATCCGCCGTGCCCTCGGAGCTCAGACCGCAGACTGCGCAGGACTTGTAATAGACCGCCTTTTCGGTACAGGTTGCAGCAGACTTCAAATACTTGCGCCTCTGCTTTTTCGGCCGTGAAGCTGTGTGCTGCCATCTCGCCGTATTCGCCGCCGCAGACCGTGCACGCCCTCATCATGATCGGCGCGCTCATGCTGCTTGTGGCGGCGAGTGTGGCGTTTGTAGCCGCGGGCCTGTTCCGCCTACCCCAAACCGAGCAGGAGCGCGAACACCAGCAACGAGCCGAGAAGCACTCGCCGCCCCCACCATCGAGGAGCAACGCCAGGCCTTCATCGCCAACCACGCTCTCACCCCGCGCGAAGTCGACGTGCTCATAGCCGTGACCCAGGATGAACGCCCGCTCAAGCAGGTTGC
>ENA-OQHN01000812-OQHN01000812.1-human-gut-metagenome-genome-assembly--contig:-NODE-812-length-10131-cov-3.996701_pt1 | contig 10131 bp, 6 predicted proteins | sample MGYA00242564_ERZ504721 | MGnify/ENA primary metagenome ERZ504721 (study PRJEB26092, sample SAMD00036212) | human gut metagenome | host: Homo sapiens | study: EMG produced TPA metagenomics assembly of...
GAAAGCAGAAGGCGGCGCGGACTTGCGTGCGTTTATCTGCTCATGCCGAAAGGCGACACTGCGCAGAGCATCGGTTGGTGCTTTGTATACCTTATTTTGCGTGAATTGCGACAGTGCGCCTGTGTTATTTGAAAGGAAGGTCAATTGGCAGAAAAAAGAATCAGAAAAATGACGAAATTAACGTCGCTCGGCGACGCGCCTGCAAAGCAGCAGGACCAGCCCCTCAGCGGTGCAGGGGAAAGCTTCATCGGCAAGATTTCCGGCCCCATCGAAAAGCCGGTGAGACGCCAGAAAACGCGCAGAACGGAAAACGCGCAGGTAAAAGAAGAAGCGGCACAGCAAACCGTGAGCGAAACAAAAGAGGCGAAGCCGAAGCGCACGCGTACCGCGCAAAACACGGACGCACACAAAAAGACGACGAAAACGGTAAAATCGGCCCCAAACGGTGAAAAAGCACCCGCTAAGACAACAAAAAGCACGCAGACGAAAAATAACAAGGGCAGGGGCAGGCGCACAAAGCAGAAGCCCTCTGTGCGCGCGTATTTCCTCGGCGGCTTAAATGAGATCGGCAAGAACTTCACGCTGTTTGAGTGCGAAAACGACATGGTTATCGTGGACTGCGGCCTTGCCTTCCCGGACGAAGAAATGCCCGGCATCGACGCGGTTATTCCGGATTTCACATTTGTTGAGAAGAACAAGGACCGCATCCGCGGTATTGTCATCACGCACGGCCATGAGGACCACATCGGTTCCCTGCCGTATTTGCTCAAAAAGATCAATGTGCCGGTGTATGGCACGCGCTGACGGTGGCGCTGATTGCGAATAAGCTCAAGGAGCACAACCTCGGCTATGTGAAGCTGAACGTCACAACGGCGGGCTCGCACATTCAGCTCGGCTGCTTCGACGTGGAGCTTATCCACGTAAACCACTCCATTTCCGACGCTGTGGGTCTTGCGCTGCACACCCCTGCGGGCGTCATTGTCCACACGGGCGACTTTAAGATCGATTTCACCCCCACGCAGGGCGGCATGATCGACCTTGCGCGCTTTGCGCAGCTCGGTCAGGAGGGCGTTTTGCTGCTGATGGCGGACTCTACGAACGCAGAGCGCCCCGGCTACACACAGACGGAGCAGAAGGTGAACGCGACGTTTGACGCACTCTTTGCCCGCGCGGAAGCGAATAAAAAGCGGCTCATCATCGCGACGTTTGCGTCGAACATCAGCCGTGTGCAGCAGATTATCAACTGCGCGGAAAAGTACGGCAGAAAAGTGGCGCTTTCCGGCAGAAGCATGGTGAACGTCATGTCCATTGCGAGCGAGCTCGGTTATCTCAAAGTGCCGGACGGTCTGCTCATCGATCTCAACATGATCTCCCGTTACACGAAGGAGCAGATTGTGCTTATCACGACGGGCAGCCAAGGCGAGCCGATGTCTGCGCTTACCCGCATGGCGTTTGCCGACCACCGTCAGGTCGCGGTCGGTGAGGACGACATGATCATCATTTCCGCGCGCCCCATTCCGGGCAACGAAAAGATGGTCGGCACCGTTGTAGACGAGCTTTTGAAGCGCGGATGCGATGTGGTGTACGAATCCATGTACGAAGTGCACGTTTCCGGCCACGCGTGTCAGGAAGAGCTGAAGCTTATTCAGGCGCTGACGAAGCCGAAGTACTTCATCCCGGTGCACGGCGAGCAGAAGCACCTGCGCAAGCATGCGGGCGTGGCCGTCAGCATGGGTATGCCGCCGGAGAACATTTTCATCGGCGATGTCGGCAGCGTGGTGGAGATTAATGAAGACTACATGAAACAGCTGCCCGATGTACAGGCGGGCGCGGTTATGGTGGACGGCCTCGGCGTGGGCGACGTCGGCAGCATTGTGCTGCGTGACAGAAAGCACCTTGCGGAGGACGGTCTCATCATTGCGGTGTGCACGATTGAGGCAGGCTCCGGCAGAGTTGTTTCCGGTCCGGATATCGTATCCCGCGGATTTGTGTATGTGCGCGAGAGCGAGGCGCTGATGGACGAGGCGAGACGGCTTGTCAACAGCACGATTGAGCAGTGCGCGGACGAAAACGTGCGCGAGTGGAGCGCCATTAAGCTGCGCGTGCGCGACAACCTTTCCAGACTGTTATATAACCGCACAAAGCGCAGCCCGATGATCCTGCCGATCATCATGGAAGTTTAAATTCAGTTTAAGTTAGATTAGTTTCTTGAGGGTTTCCCTCAGAAGGAGAGACGGGAAATGAACAAGCGGCGCATCTGGGCGACCTCGCCGGTCTATTATGTTATGGCAGCGGTCATGTTCATTATGGCGTGCTTCAGCTATACGCAGAATAAGATTCTGTTTGCGGTGGAGATCACGGTTTCCGGCCTGTGTTTGGCAGCGGTTATCATGACCGACCTGCATTACCGCGTGCATGTGTACACGGCGCTCAGAGCTGCGAGAAAGGTGCTTTCCGCCGATGAACAGCGCAACCTCGGGCAGTTTGCGCTGCCCCTTGCGGTGCTGGGCTCGGCGGGCGACATCGTCTGGACGAACGAGCGCTTTCAGGATTTATTCACCGAAAACGGCGAAGGCTGCGGCGATAACATTGCGGCGTACATTTACCCGAAGACTTTGCGTCAGATTTTATCCGAAAACGGAACCTCCGTTTCCTACGGCGACCGCGAGTTTACGGCCTATGGCCTGCGCACCGAAAGCGGCAGTGTGCTTTACTTTGTGGACGACACGTATTATAAGCAGATTCAGCGCGACTACCGCGAAAAGCGCACGGTCATTGCGGTTATCTCGTTCGATAACCGCGAGGAGCTGACGCGCGATGCCTCCGGCAGTGAGGATTCCCGCATCACGTCCGAGGTGGAATCCGTCCTGCGCAGCTGGGCGATCGACACCATGGAGGGCTTTCTGCGCCGCATGACGAACGGGCGTTATATGCTCATCACGGACGACCAGCACATTGAAGAAGCCAAAACGAAGCGCTTTGCCGTTTTGGACAGTGTGCGCGCCGTGAAGGGTGAGAATAACATGTCTGCCACGATCTCCATCGGCATCGGCCGCGCGGGTGTAACGGCGACGGAAAGCGAACTGCATGCCCGTCAGGCACTGGAAATGGCGCTCGGCCGCGGCGGCGACCAGGTGGCCATCTACCAGCAGGACGGTACATACGAGTTCTTCGGCGGCCTCTCCAAGGGTGTTGAAAAGCGCGACAAGGTGCGCACGCGCGTTATTGCCGCGACGCTTTCCGACCACATTAAATCGAGCGACCATATTTTCATCATGGGGCACACGAACTCCGACCTTGACGCCGTGGGCGCGGCGGTCGGCGTGTGGGCGGCCGTGACGAAAGGCCTTGACCGCCGTGCGAGCATTGTGATCGACAAGGGCCGCTCTATGGCGACGACGCTTATCAACGCGTTTGAGCACCAGCCGGAGTATGAAAATATGTTCATCACCCCGCAGGAGGCGCTTGACCGCTGCACGCAGCGCTCGCTTCTCATTGTGGTGGATACACATTCCACCTCGTTTGTGGAGAGCCAAGAAGTTTTAAAGGCCATTCCGCGCGTGGTCGTCATCGACCACCACCGCATGATGGTGACGCACATTGAAAACGCGATCATCTTTTACCATGAGCCGTACGCCAGCTCGGCTTCCGAAATGGTGGCGGAGCTCGTGCAGTATATCAACAGCTCCGCGCTCAATAAAAAAGAAGCGACGGCACTGCTTTCCGGCATTATGCTGGACACAAAAAACTTCGTTTTGAAGACGGGCGTGCGCACATTTGAAGCTTCCGCCTACTTAAAGCGCCGCGGCGCCGACACGGTGGAAGTGAAGAAGATGTTTGCAAATTCGCTCGATACCTATAAAGAGCGCTCTCAGCTTGTGGCGGGTGCGGAGGTCTACAAGGGCTGCGCCATTGCGTGCTCCAACTGGGAATTCCCGAATGTGCGCATTGCGGCGGCGCAGGCGGCGGACGAGCTGCTGTCCATTCAGGGCGTGCGCGCGTCGTTCGTCATTTTCCGCGTGGGCAATGAGATTGCCATTTCGGCACGAAGCCTCGGCGACGTGAATGTGCAGATTTTGCTGGAGGAATTCGGCGGCGGCGGTCACCTCAACATGGCGGGCGCGCAGATTAAAAACAGCACCACGAACGATGTGCGCAAGGCACTCATCCGCGTGCTGGACGAAAAACTTTCCGAAGCGACGAAAAAGAATAACTAATGCGGCAAAGCGGCGCGAAGCCGTTTGACTGCTTTAGCGATAGATTTAAACGATAGGAGATACGACCATGAAAGTTGTACTTTTAGCAGATGTAAAAGGTGTAGGCAAAAAAGGCGAGCTCATCAATGCAGCAGAAGGCTACGCACGCAATTTCCTGCTGCCGCGCAAGCTTGCAAAGGAAGCGAACGCACAGGTGATGAACGAGCTGAAAAACGCCGAGGCCTCCAAGGCATATAAAGTGAAAACCGAGACCGAAGAAGCACAGCGTATTGCGGAAGCTTTGAAGGACAAGACCGTCCGCATCACCGCAAAGGCGGGCCAGGGCGGCAGACTGTTCGGCTCCGTCACCGCAAAGGAGATTGCGCAGGAGATTAAAAAGCAGTACGGCTTCGACATTGACAAGCGCAAGATCCACCTCGACACCGACATCAAGGCGTTCGGCGGCTATCACATTGAGGTGAAGCTCTATAACGGCATCACCGCGAAGCTGGCGGTATCGGTGACCGAAGCACAGTAAAAGCCTGATTTTCTTGATGCGCAGCATTAAATTTTGCAATGACTAAAAGTCGTTTACGATTCGGAAATCGTTTTCACTTTGAAGTAATTTCACTCAAAAAGGGTGGTAAAAATGCCGGAAGATAATTTTCAACTGAATACGCCGGCACTGCCCGGAACGGTGATGCCGTTCAGCGCAGAGGCCGAGCAGGCGGTGCTGGGGCGCGGTGTTGCTGGAGCCCGACTGTCTCTCGACCGTGGCGGAAATGCTGCCGCGCGCGGACTATTTTATCAGGTCAATAACCGCACGATTTACAGCGCGATGCTCGATATGTTCACGGCAGGCCAGCCGGTGGACCTCGTCACGCTGCTGGAGCACCTGCGCGAAGAGGAAAACTTCGATGAGGGCAGCGGAAAGGTATATCTGATGCAGCTTGCGCAGCTTGTGCCGAGCGTCTCGAATGTGGAGCGTTACTGCACCATTGTGCGTGACCGTTACGATTTGCGTATGCTCATTCAGGCGGCGCGCGGCATTTTGGATGACGCCATGGAGGACACCGGCGAAACCTCGCTCCTCTTGGATTCCGCCGAGCAGCGCATTTTTGACATCCGCCAGGGCAAGGCGTTAAAGGGTCTTGAGCGCCTGAACGAAGTGCTGTTTGAGACGTTTGAACGCCTTGACCGCTTGAACTCGCCGGACAAAGACCTGTACCGCGGCATTCCTACGGGTATCCGCGAGCTGGATAACACGATCACGGGCCTGAACCGCTCCGACCTTGTCATCATCGGCGCGCGACCCGGCATGGGCAAAACGAGCTTTGCGCTGAACATTGCACGCCATGCCGCCATCACGGCGGGCAAGCGCGTGGCGTTTTTCTCGCTGGAAATGAGCAAGGAGCAGCTCGCTTCCCGTATCATTTCCACGGAGGCACTCGTCGGCGGCACAAAGCTGCGCACGGGCGACTTGACGGAGGGAGAATGGACGCGCCTTGTGGAGGCGGGCGACATTCTCTCTAAGGCTGATTTGTATCTCGATGATTCCCCGGGCATTACGGTGCCGGAGATGAAAGCAAAAGTGCGTCGTTTAAAAAATGTTGATCTTGTCATCATCGACTACTTACAGCTGATGAACAGTGCAAAGCGCATTGATAACCGCGTGCAGGAAATTTCCGAGATCACGCGAAGCCTCAAGATCATGGCGAAAGAGCTGAATATCCCGGTTGTGACATTGGCGCAGCTTGCCCGTGCGGGTGAAAAGCGACAGGAGCACCGCCCGGTACTTTCTGACCTTCGAGATTCCGGCTCCATCGAGCAGGATGCCGACATCGTGCTGTTCCTGTACCGAGACGCATACTACGCGAACGAATCGGCTTCGCCCGAAGACGTGGACAAAAACAGCGCCGAGGTCATCGTGGCAAAAAACCGTCACGGCGATCTGCGCAGCGTGCCGCTGCACTGGCAGGGTGAGTTCATGCGCTTTACATCGCAGGAAGTTGTGCGTCATGAAAACTGAGGACATTCTCGCCCGCGTGCGGTATGATCTGCCGGAGACGGGAAAAATTGTCGTGGGGCTTTCCGGCGGGGCGGATTCCGTGCTGCTGACGTATTTGCTTGCACAAAAGTACGGCGCGGAGCGTTTGCTTGCGGTGCATGTGCACCATGGTATTCGGGGGGCGGAAGCCGACCGCGACGCGGAATTTGTGCAGGACTACTGTAAAGCACTTGAACTTCACTGCAAGGTGATTTATAAGGATATTCCCGCGCTTGCGGCCGTAAGCGGCGAGGGCGTGGAGGAATGCGCGCGGCGCGTGCGCTACGCGTGCTTTGCGGAGGAAGCAAGGGAAAGCGGGTGCATCGCCACGGCGCACAACGCCGACGATAATGCCGAAACGCTGCTTTTGAACCTGACGCGCGGCATGGGGCCGCACGGTGCAGGGGGCATTCCGCCGCGGCGCGGCAGAATTTATCGCCCGATTTTGAACATTTCCCGCGCAGAGGTGGAACATCTTTGTAAAGTATATCGACTTGACTATGTGACAGATTCCACGAATTTGACGGTGGACTACACGCGCAATAAGCTGCGCCACAGCGTGCTGCCGGTGCTGAAGAATGTAAACCCGCAGATGACGCAGGCGACGTCTCGCTTTGCGGAGAGCATGCGGTTGCAGAATGAATTTGTGTTTTCGTGCGCGAATGAATTGCTCTGTAAAGCGAAAACGCCTTACGGGTATGACTTGAAAGCTTTGCGGACCGCACACGAGGCGGTGCTGCGCGCGGCGCTGGAACTGCTGTTATCGTCTTACGGGCGGCTCTCTTATGAGCACATTTGCAGGGCGGCGGGCTGCGTTTTCATGGGCGGCAGCCTCTCTTTGCCGGGGGACATCGTGCTGGAGGCGAAGCAGGACACGCTCACGGTGCGAAAAAACCGGGAGATAAAAGACCGGAATGTGTTTTCTGTTCCGCTGAGAGCGGGCGAAAACGTGCTTCCGAACGGGAAAACGCTGTTTGTGGAGAAAAAAATTCCCGAAAAAGAAGAAATCAACCGGAAAGTTCATAATTTGTTATTCCAAAACTTTTCGGATTGTGATAAAATTACGAATGTTCCGAGAGTACGGACGCGGCGCGCGGGCGATGTTTTCAGACCCGCAGGGCGCGGCGTGACGAAATCGGTCAAAAAAATCCTGAATGAACTGCGCATTCCGGCGGCGGCGCGCGACCGTTTGCTGCTGCTTGAAAAAGACGGTGAGATCATCTGGATCGAAGCGGTCGGCGCGGCGGAGGGCTATGCGGCAAAGCCGAATTTCCCGGCACTGGAGCTTACGGTGACGGACACGGCAGGCATAACCCGCATATAAAGCGGAAAGAATTTTGAGGAAAGGGTCATCCGAATGGAAAACACAATGTTAAACGATATCAAGGAAGTTTTGTACAGCGAAGCGTACATCGACAGCATGGTCAAGCGCGTGGGCGCGGAAATTTCCCACGATTACGCCGATAAAAACCTGCTGCTTGTCAGCGTTTTGAAGGGTTCTGTCGTCTTTATGGCAGACCTTATGCGCGCCATTACGATTCCGGCCCGCATCGATTTCATGTGCGTTTCGAGCTACGGCTCCGGCACGAAGACCTCCGGCGTTGTCAAGATCATCAAGGACCTCGACATCAACCTGAAGGGCTATGATATCGTGATTGTTGAGGATATTCTCGACAGTGGCAAGACGCTGCACTACCTTGTAAACCTTTTGAAAAGCCGCGAGCCGAACAGCATTGAGATCTGCACGCTGTTCGATAAGCCGGAGCGCCGCGAGGTGGAGGTCTACGCAAAATACAAGGGCTGCGATATTCCCGATGCGTTCATCGTGGGCTACGGTCTCGATTTTGATGAGAAGTACAGAAACCTGCCGTTTGTCGGCGTTTTGAAAACCTGAAGTCTACGGTGAAGTCTAAAGCTTCCGTTTTGATAAAAAAAGTTTCTGTTTCTATTTAAGGATACACTTTGTATCCAATTTGATTTCCGGGAGGTCGGAACTTGAACAGCAACAACAAAAAAATCATTCGCAATCTTTTGATCTACCTCGGCATTCCGATTTTGCTCGTCGTGCTGCTTTTGCTTCTGTTTGACCGCGGGGCAGACCAGACGGGGCTGAAATACTCCGATGTACTGTCTTACTTTGGAAGACGCAAGTGACGCATACTCGCTGAACCTGGGCACGGGCGAGATGAAGCTGACCGTGACAGAGGACAGCAGCAAAAAGGAATCCGTTGTGCGCTACACGGTGCCGAACGTGAACCTGTTCTACAACGACGTTTCGGACTACATCAAGTCGTATAACGAGGAACATCCGAATAACCGCATGACGCAGGATGTCATCCGCCCGGCGGAGACGAGCTGGCTTGTCAGCCTCATTCCGACGTTACTGATGATCGCGCTGCTTGTGGCGTTCTGGGTATTCATGATGAAGCGCATGGGCGGCGGCGGAGCCGGAAACCAGATGAATTTCGGCAAAGCGAAAGTCAAGCAAATAAACGACGAAAAGCGCCGCACGACGTTTGCGGACGTGGCGGGCGCGGACGAAGAAAAGGAAGAGCTGCGCGAAATTGTGGAGTTCTTAAAACGTCCGAATAAGTATAACGAGCTCGGTGCGCGCATCCCGAAGGGCGTGCTGCTCGTTGGCCCTCCGGGCACCGGTAAAACGCTTTTGGCGCGCGCCGTTGCAGGCGAGGCCGGCGTGCCGTTCTTCTCCATTTCGGGTTCCGACTTCGTGGAGATGTTCGTCGGCGTCGGTGCATCGCGTGTGCGTGATCTGTTCGACAAAGCCAAGAAAAACCACCCGTGCATCATCTTCATTGATGAAATCGATGCCGTGGGCCGCCAGCGCGGTGCGGGTCTCGGCGGCGGCCACGACGAACGTGAGCAGACGCTGAACCAGCTGCTCGTTGAGATGGACGGCTTCGGCGCGAACGAGGGTGTCATCATGATTGCGGCAACGAACCGCCCGGATATTCTGGACCCGGCTTTGATGCGTCCCGGCCGTTTCGACCGCCAGGTGATGGTGGGCTACCCGGATGTGCGCGGCAGAGAGGATATTCTGCGCGTACATGCAAAGGGCAAGCCGCTTGCACCGGATGTTGACCTTTCTACCATTGCAAAATCCACCGCCGGCTTTACCGGTGCAGACCTTGAGAACCTCTTAAACGAAGCGGCGCTGCTTGCGGCCCGCAAGGACCACAAGTCCATCACGATGGAGGAAATCGAGGAAGCGACGATCAAGGTCGTTGTCGGCACCGAAAAGAAGAGCCGCGTGATGACAAACAAAGAGAAGAAGCTGACCGCGTACCACGAGGCAGGACACGCCATTGCGACGTACTTCTGCGATTCGCAGGACCCGGTGCACCAGATTTCCATCATCCCGCGCGGCATGGCAGGCGGCTACACGATGCACCTGCCGACGGAGGATAAGTCCTACCAGAGCCGCAACGAGATGCGCGAGGAGCTCATCGTGCTGCTGGGCGGCCGTGTGGCGGAAGCCTTGGTGCTTGACGATATTTCCACGGGCGCATCGAACGACATTGAGCGTGCCACGAAGATCGTCCGCGCGATGGTCACAAAGTACGGCATGAGCGACCGTCTTGGTCCGATCACGTACGGTGCGGACAGCAGCAATCCGTTCCTCGGCAAGGAGATGGGTCATGTCTCGAACTATTCCGAGGAGACCGCCGCGGAGATTGACGAGGAGATTAAGTCCATCATCTGCGACGCGTACGATAAGACGAAGAAGGTGCTCTCCGAACACATTGACCTGCTGCACCGTTTGGCGGGTGTGCTGTTTGAGCGCGAAAAGCTGGACGCCGACGAGTTCCTTGACGTGATGAACGGCAAGCTGCTGCCGAGCGCACAGACTGCCGCTGCGGGCATCATCCC
>ENA-OQHN01000813-OQHN01000813.1-human-gut-metagenome-genome-assembly--contig:-NODE-813-length-10121-cov-3.550530_pt1 | contig 10121 bp, 9 predicted proteins | sample MGYA00242564_ERZ504721 | MGnify/ENA primary metagenome ERZ504721 (study PRJEB26092, sample SAMD00036212) | human gut metagenome | host: Homo sapiens | study: EMG produced TPA metagenomics assembly of...
AGTAAAAAGCGCCGTCTGCTGCGTATGGGAAAAGGAATACCACCTTGTCAGCGCCATTTCGAGCATCTACCTGTCAAACCTGCTCATTCACCCGCAGGACGATACATGGGAGCCCATTGTGCAGAGTGAGCGCATGAAAGCAGTCACAAACGGTATTTTAAGCGCAAAAGCCATGCTGGAAAAGTTTAACACCGAGTGCGTAGCCGAGGCGTACCGGGAGGAATTCCGTGCGTTTACGGACCTCGATACCGCTCAGCAGCGCTTAGAGGGCAAGGCTTTTGACGGCTTCACAATGGAAAATGTGGAGGGCAAGTGGTACCAGCTGCTTCTTGTGCCGCAGCGCCGCTTTACGCACCGGGAAAAGCCGAGCTCACTCATGCTTTTGTTCCGCGATGTTTCGAAGCAAAAGGAGCGCGATATGGAATATCAGGAAAACCTGCGCCGCGCAGCAGAGGAAGCTACCCTTGCAAACGCCGCCAAAACGGATTTCCTGCGCCGCATGAGCCATAACATCCGCACGCCGATCAACGGCATCCGCGGCATGGTACAGATTGCCGACCGTTTCCCGAATGACGCGAAAAAGCAGGCGGAATGCCGCGCAAAGATTATGCGGTCTTCGGATTTTCTTTTAGAGCTTGTAAACGATGTGCTCGATATGAGCAAGCTGGAATCCGGCGAAATGCAGCTTGAGGAAGTGCCGTTCAATTTGAACGAGCTGCTGCACGATGTGGGCACGCTGCTCTCCACGCAAGCGCAGGCGCGCGGTATTACGTGTACCCTCACAATGGAAGATAAGCGCGAAAAGCATGTCATCGGCAGCCCGCTGCATTTAAGACGGATCTTTCAAAACATCGGCGGCAACGCCATCAAGTATGGCAGAGCCGGCGGCTATGTACATGCTACGTGCAGCATCGTTTCACAAACAGAGAACACCGTTCGCTACCGCTTTATCTGTGAAGATAACGGCTGCGGCATGAGCGAAGAATTTCAAAAGCATATGTTTGAGCCATTCTCGCAGGAAAATTCCGGTGCACGCACTACGTATCAGGGTACGGGGCTCGGCCTTTCCATCGTGAAAAAAATCTCGTCGATGCCATGGGCGGCACCGTCACCGTGGTCAGCGAAAAGGGCGTGGGCACCACATTCATCACGGAGATTCCGCTGAAGCTCGACCCCGCGGCGTTTGATGCCGAAAAGCCGGAGGAAGAGATCGATACCACCGTGTTCCGCGGGCTGCATGTGCTGCTTGTGGAGGATAACGAAGTGAACATGGAGATTGCGGCGTTCCTGCTTTGAGGACAGCGGCGCCGAGGGTTCACAAAAAGGCATGGAACGGCGCAGAGGGCCTGGAGAAATTCAAAGCCTCGGCCCCGGGTGCGTATGATCTCATCTTAATGGACATCATGATGCCCGTGATGAACGGTTTGGAGGCGGCGGAGAAAATTCCGCGCGCTCGACCGCCCGGATTCAAAGACCGTGCCGATCTTCGCCATGACGGCAAACGCGTTTTCCGACGACGCCGCCCGTAGCCGCAAAGCCGGTATGAACGAGCACCTCACAAAGCCGCTCGACCTTGAAAAGATCACAAAAGCGGTGCGCAAATATTGCAAGAAAAATAGCCGATAAAAGCCATAAAACGGCGGCGTGCCTTTAAAAGCGGTTGCGCCGCCGTTTTTTTATGGGCTGCAGTGTGCCTGTTTCTACCAAAACACCAATGTGCAAAAATTTCATAAATTGATTCTGAAAATAAGATGAATTCCTGTGGGAATTTTCTCCACGAGAAGGTTGAAATCATAGTGTTGATATGATAAAATAATAGCGCGAATTATGCAGAAAATGAGAATTTCAGACGTGGCTTTCGCATTTTAAACCTATAAAACTGCTCGATTATGCGAAAAGCAGCATAAATATACGAAATACGAAGCTCGGTTTAGAAAGGGAGGACGTTCCATGGCTTATATGCGACTTGGCGATCTGCTGATTGCGGCAGGTGCCATTACGCAGGAGCAGCTTGAAGAAGCGCTGACCATTCAAAAGCAGAAGAAAGAACGTCTCGGCGACGTTCTGATTGAAAGTAATATCATCACGGAGCGTCAGCTCATTGAAGCACTGCAAATGCAGCTCGGCGTCGATTTCATCGATTTAACGGCGATCTCTATTCCGTTGGAGCTCGCCAAATTTGTGCCGCGCGCCATCGCGAAAAAATACAACGTGGTGCCGGTAAAGCTTGTAAAAGACGAGCTCTTTGTTGCCATGAGCGATCCGTTGAACTTCGTTGCGCAGGAAGAGATTAAGGCCGCTTCGCATAAGCGCGTTGTGCCGATGATCTCCACGCGCCGCGCGACCGAGCAGGCCATCGGCACATTGTACGGCAGCGAAGGCACGGCCCGCGCCATTGAAGAAATGAAGCGAGAGGTCGGCACATCCACACCGGATATCGTGCCGGTGCAGATGAACCAGACGGATGCCGGCAACGCGTCTGCCGCGCCGACGATCCGCTTTGTAAACTCCGTCATTGAGCGCGCCTTTTTGGAGCGCGCGAGCGACATCCACCTTGAGCCGCAGGAGGGCGAAATGGTGGTGCGCATGCGTATCGACGGCATTTTGAGAAAGATTTTGACCGTGCCCGCGAATTTGCAGAGCAACGTTATTTCCCGCCTGAAAATCATGGGTGGCATGAATATTTCCGAGCGTAAGATCCCGCAGGACGGCCGTGCCATGGTGCAGGTGCGTCACCACGAGATCGACCTGCGTATCTCGTCCATGCCGACGATCTACGGCGAAAAGATTGTTTTGCGTTTGCTCGATAAATCCGGGCATACGATCACGAAGCAGTCCATCGGCCTTGAGGGCACAGACCTGCAAAAGTATGATGCGCTGCTCAAAAACAGCAGCGGCGTGATTTTGATTGTGGGCCCGACCGGTTCAGGTAAATCCACGACGATGTGCGCCATGCTGCAGGAGCTTGCAAATGAGGAAACGAACCTCATGACGCTGGAGGACCCGGTGGAATACAACATTCCGGGCGTTAACCAGTGCCAGATCAACGAAAAGACCGGCATGACGTTTGCGGCAGGACTGCGCGCCATCTTGCGTCAGGACCCGGATGTCATTTCCGTCGGTGAGATTCGCGACGGCGAGACGGGCGCCATTGCCATTCGTGCTGCTATTACGGGCCATTTGGTGCTTTCTACTTTGCATACGAACGACGCCGTTTCCGCCATCGACCGCCTGGTCGATATCGGCGTGGAGCCGTACCTCATTTCCAGCGCGCTGCGCGGCGTCATCTCCCAGCGCCTTGTGCGCAAGGTCTGTCCGCACTGCAAGAAGGCGTATAGGCCGGAGGCGGAGGAGCTTGCCATGCTCGGCCTGCCGGAGAACGCCAACGTGCAGTTCTACCGCGGCGAGGGCTGTCAGGAGTGCTACCACACCGGCTACAAGGGTCGCCGTGCCGTCTTTGAAATCTTCATGCTCAACGGGCGCATTCGTCGCATGGTTACAGAAGGCGCAAAGTACGATGCGCTTTTAAGGGCAGCAGTGGAGACCAACTTTGTCACGATGCGCGAAAATTGCCGTAACCTTGTTTTGCGCGGCGAAATCAGCGCAGCGGAAGCCGCGCGCGCCATCAATTCCACAGCGGATTGACATTCTGCTGAAAATCTGTTGAAAACTTGCTCATAACTTTCGGAAAGGACGCAGTCGCCGCGTTTCGGCGATGGTTTTAATATGCTTGAAATCAGCGAAATCATCGCGCAGGCGCAGCAAAAAGGCGCTTCCGATATTCATATTGTCACCGGCCTGCCGGTGAAATGCCGCATAGACGGCAAGGTGCAGAACCTCACGGAGAAAGTCCTCACGTGGGAAGACTGCGAATACTACGCAAAATGCCTTGCGGGCGACCTTTTCCACGAGATCGAATGCATCGGCGAGCTTGATTTGGCGCGGACGTTTCCGTGCGGAGCGCGAACCAGAATTAACCTGTTCCGCCAGCAGGGGGCGGTTTCGGCGGCGATCCGTATTTTGGCGGATACCATCCCGGAGATCGAGGCGCTGAATTTGCCGCCGGTCGTTTCCGAATTCCCGGAGTACCGCAGCGGCATCATTTTAGTCACGGGTGAAACGGGTTCCGGCAAATCCACGACGTTGGCGGCGATTTTAAATCGCATCAACCATACGCGGCGCAGCCACATCATCACGCTGGAAGACCCGATTGAGTACATTTACGAGCCGGATCAGTGCATCATCAACCAGCGCGAGATCGGCAAAGACACCAGAAGCTACGCAGACGGCCTGCGGTCTATCCTGCGTGAGGACCCGGACGTTATCCTCATCGGCGAGATGCGCGACCTCAATACCATTGAGACCGCATTGACGGCGGCGGAAACGGGCCACTTGGTCTTCGCCACCCTGCACACAAACTCCGCAGCGGATTCCGTTGACCGCATGGTGAACGTGTTCCCGGAGGGGCAGCAGCGTCAGATTCGATTGCAGCTTTCCACTACGTTGCGCGCGGTGCTTTCGCAGCAGCTGTTGCCGAAGCGCGCGGGCGGCCGGGCGGCGGCGTGCGAAGTCATGATGGTGAACAGCGCCATCAAAAATTTAATCCGCGAGGGTAAGACCCCGCAGATTGACAGCTTCATTACCATGAACGCGCAGGACGGCAGCATTACGATGGATAATGCCCTGCTGAAAATGGTGCGCGAGGGCACCGTAACGTATGAAACGGCGCTCGGCTACGCCAGAGACCGAGAAGCGTTTTCCAAGGGAAGACGCGGCTGAATTTAGGAAGAAAGCGAGGGAGCGGGCTTGACGACCTATAAATACAAAGGGCTTTCCCCGGACGGCGCAAAGCTTTCCGGCGTCATCAAAGCGTATAACGAGTTTGAAGCGGTCGCGCAGCTGCGCGAGACCTGCTCCGTCATCACCAAAATAGAAGAAGTCAAAGAGACGCAGAGCTGGAACAAACAGATCGGCACGAAGAAAATCAAAGACAAGGAGCTTGCCATCATTTGCTCGCAGTTCGCCATCATTTTGACCTCCGGTCTGCCCATTGTGCGCTGCGTGGAGATGGTTGCGGCACAGGCGCGCACCAAAGAGCTGCAAAAAATGCTGAAAAAGGTCGCGGAGGACGTCTCCGGCGGTTACAGCCTTGCGCAAAGCTTTGAAAACAACGCTACGGGCTTTCCGACCACGTTTATTGAGACCGTACGCGCGGGCGAGCAGTCCGGCACACTGGAAGAATGCTTTGAAAAACTACATAAATATTACGATAAAACCGCTAAAATGAAAGCGAAGATCATCAGTACGCTCAACGTATCCGGGCAATTGTAATTTGCGTCGCCCGTCACGTGTTCATCATCATTATGGTGGTAGCCGTGCCGGCGTTTTACAAGCGTGTTTCTGGAGCTCGGTACCGAGCTGCCGGGCATCACAAAGGGGCTCATCGCAACGTCGGATTTTCTCACGAACTACTGGTGGTCGCTTATTTTGATTGTGCTCGCGTTCTTCATCGGCAGGCTTCTGCTGAAAAAAGAACGAAAAAGGGGGCGTGCGTTCCCTTGCGGGAAAAACAAGCTAAAGCGCTCACCGCTCAAAAAAATGCACAGTATGAACGCCGCTTCGCAGTTTGCAAGCACCATGAGCACCATGCTCACGGCGGGCTTGCCGATTACAAAAGCGCTGGAGGTCACGGCAAATGTGGCAGATAACTACATGTTCGCGGTGTCCATCCGCAAAGTGCGGCAGGGCGTGGAGCAGGGCCGCAGTCTGGTGGACTGCATGAACGAGATTTCGTATTTTCCAAAGCTGCTCACCGAAATGGTGGGCGTGGGCGAACGCTCCGGCAACATGGAAGAAACGCTCACCGTCATCGGCGATTACTTCGATAACGAGGTCTCGGTGTTCACGCAGCGGTTGCTTTCTATGTTAGAGCCGGCCATCACCATTGTTTTGGCGGTCGTCACCGTCATTTTGCTGCTGGCCGTTTACCTGCCGATGTTTACCATGTATGGCAGCATCGTTTGATTTATTTCGTTGTACCCCGTCGGCGATCCAACCCGAACCGGCGGAATACATAAATTTCGATGGTGAACCCCCAAAAGCACATCTTTGGGGCGAGCAAAATTTCAATGAATTGGAGAATGGTTCTTATGATGAACAAAATGCGTAAGATGAAGAATAAGAAGGGCTTCACGCTCATGGAAATGCTGATTGTTGTTGCAATCATCGCAATCCTCATTGCTATTGCTATCCCGACCTTTGCTTCTTCTCTGAATAAGGCAAGAGTTGCAACCGACGAAGCTAACATCCGTTCCGGCTATGCTGCTGTTATGACTGAGATTTTGACCGATGAAGCTCATAATGTTGAGGGTAGTACAACTGGTACTACTCCTGCTACCTTCACGCTGAAGAAAGATGGTACTGTTTCCACGACGGCTGGCGATGATGCATATACCACACAGGGTAAACCGTCTGATAATGTTGAAATTGCAGGCAAGTCTGTAAATAAGTGGGAAAAGGGTCAGAATGTTACTTACACATATCACTATGATACCAACACGATTGATATCAAAGTTGGCGCTGGCACTTGGTGACTAATCTCGCCTAATCAGCGTTTTTTACAACTCTTAATTGAAACAAATCTATTGAGGGGGCCGGGGGTTGCGGCTCCCCCGCGATTTGTTCATTTGATTTTTCACTTTAGGTTTTCATAAAAAGGGGACGCAGTATGCTTTGGGTTTCACCGGCGATTACAATTTATATTTGTGTGCTTACGGTGGTGCTCGGCGCGTGCATGGGAAGCTTTCTCAACTGCATGGCGTGGCGTATCGTCCACGGCGAATCTGTTTTACACGGGCGCTCGCACTGCGACGTCTGCGGCCACGTGCTCGGCGCGGGAGATTTAATTCCCGTTGTGAGCTACATTATCCACAAAGGCCGCTGCAAATACTGCGGCGCAAAGCTCTCTGCGGGACATGTCTTTGCGGAAGTGTTAACGGCGCTTACGTTTTTGCTGCTCGTGCTAAAATATGATATTTCGCTCCAAGCCCTTGAATACATTTTGCTGGCGTGCCTGCTGCTCGCCGCTGCATTCACGGATTTGGAGGGGTATATGATCCCGGACCGTTTCATCGTGACGGGGATCGTCGTGCGTGTTGTTTTCCTGTTTTTGCAGGGGAATGTGCTCGAAAACCTTATGGATGCGCTGCTCGGCGGCTTCGCCGTTGGCGGCGGTTTACTGCTCATCGTGCTCTTATACGGAAAAAGTGCGCCAAAAGGAAGCCATGGGCGGCGGCGATATTAAACTGCTGTTCCTCACCGGCTTGTTTCTCGGCTGGCAGCGGAACATTCTGTGCCTGCTCATCGCGTGCGTGCTCGGCATCGTCTTCGCGTTTATTTTCCCGGAAAAACGTACCACAGGAGACGGGGGCAGAGGAAGAAGACGGAAAGCTTTTTTCCCGTGGGGGGCCGTCCATCTCGGCGGCAGCGATTCTCACGCTCCTTTGCGGCAGCGAGATCATCGGCGTGTATTTGAGCTTATTTTAACAGAAAGAACAAAAGCTTTACAGCTTGACGGATAGGGATAAAGAAGAAAGCGAGGTGTCTGTACCATGCCCGGACAAATCACGGCATTCGACATTGGTGAGTGCATGGTAAAAGCCGTATGCTTTACAGGCGGCAAACTGAAAAAGGTTATGGCAAAAGAATTGCCGGATAATATGGTCTCCGGCGGCGAAATCGTCTCCATGGACGCCATGGCGGATTTTATCAAGGAAATGGCGAAAGAAAACGGCATCTCCCGCGGTGCGGCGGCGGTCATTCTGCCCGGCACGCTGGTGTTCACCCGCAACGTGACCGTGCCCGCCATGACGGACGGCCAACTGTTGTATAACCTGCCGTTTGAATTTAAAGATTACCTGACGCAGGAAAAGAATAAGTATTATTTCGACTACGCCGTGCAGGATACGGTGAAAGACGAAGAGGGCAATGTGAAAGAATTGCAGCTTTTCGTTTGCGCCACCTTAAAAAGCACCGTGGAAGAATACCGCGCCATGCTGCGCCGTGCGGGCTTCAATTTGAAGGTCGCCATGCCGGAGGAATGCGCCTACGCTGCGCTGACGGAGGATTACATGCAGCGCACAAATGCGCCCGCGGGCAGCGATTACTGCTTTGTAGACCTCGGCCACAACGGCATCCGTATGCACATTCTGCAGGACGGCAATTTCACCACGAAGCGCTCCGGCGACCTCGGCCTGCGCGACCTTGAGCAGACGATTTCCGATGTGCGCGGCGTGGATATTCACATGGCACACGCACACATTTTGTCCGATTACAACGACGTGCTTTCCGAAGACGTGAGCGCCGAGCTGTTTAACCGCATGGCGATCGAAATCATGAAGGCCGTCAACTTCTATAATTACAATAACCGCGAGCGCTCGCTCCGGAGAATTTATCTTTGCGGCGGCGGTGTGGCGGTAGATCAGATCCGCGCGGCCATCTGCCGTGTGACGGATCTGGACGTACATAACGCCGAGGAGCTGCTTCCTCAGCACGACGCATTGGAAGCGGCGTGGCTTTACATCAAAGCGATCGGCTGCGCGCTGCAAAAGTAAGGAGGCGTTGGAATGAAGCTTGAACTCGGCATGGGGAACGGCGCCAAAAAGCCCGTAAAATACCCCACCAAAAGAACCGTCAACCTTGCAAAGCGCGAGTCGCACTCCCAAAGCGTCATGACGCTTTCTATCGGCACGGCGGTCATTATCGTGCTTGTGGTGCTCGTCGTGAAATTCGGCGTACTTGACCAGCTTGCGCGCCAAAGTGCCGCAGAAAGTGCTTACAACACCGTGCATGCCCAGTATACCGAAATGCAGAGCGCCGTGGAGAAATACCCCGAGGTCGAAGAGGAGTACCGCACCTATTCCAGAAAATGGATGCAGCAGGAGGATTCCGGCGCGTTCGTTTCTGTGGACAGACAGGAAGTGCTTGACCTCATGGAGAACTATCTGCAGCCCTACGGCACTATAAAGGCCGTCACCATTTCGGACGACGTGATGATTGTTTCCATGTCCGGCTTGAATCTGCAGGAGATTTCCGCCATGTTTGAGATTTTACAGCAGCAGCCCATTGTAAAGGCTGCTGACCTTACAATCGCCTCCACCGAAAAAACGGCAGGCGAAGACCTCGATTTCTCCGTGACGATCACATTACAGCCGGCTGACACGGCGGAAGGGGAGGCCACAGCATGAAAAGAGCCTTTACAACGCGCGAAAAAGTGATGCTGCTCGTCCTCACCGTGCTGCTCATCGTCATCGCATATTTTAAGCTCATCTTGGAGCCCATCAACAATTCCATCGACGAGTATCAGTCCGAAACGGCCGCGGAGCAGGACGAGATTTTGCAGAACACCGCGCTTTTGACGCGCATGAGCCAGATGCAGAAGGAGCTCGAGGAAATCTATGCCGAGGGCGACCCCACGCCCATCCCGAATTATGACAATTCCGGCAAGCTGCTCGTTGAGTTGAACAGCATTCTTTCGGCTTCCGTCGATTATTCGCTGGATTTCGGTCAGGTCTCGGCACTGAACGATGGCTACATCATGTGCCGCCCCATCAACATGGCCTTTACAACGAACACCTACGCCGAAACGCGCGCCATCATTGATGCGCTGCATAACAGCGATTTTACAAACCAAATATCGGACATCAGCGTGCAGTTTGAAAATTCCGGCAGCTCCGGCAATGTGCAGGTAAACCTGTATATTACGTATTTTGAACTTCAAAAATAGCTGGTGCAACACAGGCCGGAAGCTGTTTTTTGCTTGCCGGTTTTCTGTGTTTAAAAAGACTTATACTGTTTTACGGTTTCCATATTTTTCTCAGGAGCAAAACGCATGAATTTTTTCACGGGATATGAAGAATTTGAAAAATTAGAAGAAAGGGGAAAGCCGGCTTTACCATGTCCGAGCTTTTGATCGTTGTGGCCATTGTCATCGTGCTGTTTGCCGTGGCGGTTCTCTCGCTTGTGACGATCCGGAAGAATCTGCGCCAAAAAGAACTCGACAGTAAAGCGGAGATCCTTTACGTTGCGTGCAGAATCGCATGTCCGAGCTGCGCGCCGGCGGC
>ENA-OQHN01000815-OQHN01000815.1-human-gut-metagenome-genome-assembly--contig:-NODE-815-length-10111-cov-2.749800_pt1 | contig 10111 bp, 6 predicted proteins | sample MGYA00242564_ERZ504721 | MGnify/ENA primary metagenome ERZ504721 (study PRJEB26092, sample SAMD00036212) | human gut metagenome | host: Homo sapiens | study: EMG produced TPA metagenomics assembly of...
GCTTCTGCAAGCAGTATGAGGCCTTCCCGCCGGGCCACTATTACTACAGCCGCGACGGCCACGCCACGCAATACTACAAGCGCGACTGGGCCGACTACGACGCCGTGAAAGACAACGGAGCCGACACGGAAGAGCTGAGGCAGGCGCTCGAGCAGGCCGTGCGCCGACAGCTGATGAGCGACGTGCCCTACGGCGTGCTGCTGTCGGGCGGGCTCGACTCGTCGGTCATCAGCGCCGTGGCCCGCAAGTTCTCGGCCACGAGGGTGGAGAGCGGAGGCCGCGACGAGGCCTGGTGGCCCAGGCTGCACTCGTTTGCCGTGGGCCTCAAGGGCGCGCCCGACCTGTCCAAGGCAAGGCTCGTGGCCGACCACATCGGCACCGTGCACCACGAGATAAACTACACCCTGCAGGAGGGCATCGACGCGCTGAGCGACGTGATATACTTCACCGAGACCTACGACGTGACCACGGTGAGGGCCTCGACGCCCATGTACCTGCTGGCCCGCTTCATACGGTCGATGGGCATCAAGATGGTGCTCTCGGCGAAGGGGCCGACGAGTGTTCGGCGGCTACCTCTACTTCCACAAGGCACCCACGCCAAGGGCATTCCACGAAGAGACCGTGCGCAAGCTGTCGAGGCTGCACCAGTACGACTGCCTCAGGGCCAACAAGAGCCTGGCGGCGTTGGGGCTCGAGGGCCGCTGCCCTTCCTCGACAAAGAGTTCCTCGACGTGGCCATGCGGCTGAACCCCAAGGCCAAGATGTGCCCGGCCGGCAGATAGAGAAGCGCGTGCTGCGCGAGGCCTTCGCCGACCTGCTGCCCGACGAGGTGGCGTGGCGGCAGAAGGAACAGTTCAGCGACGGCGTGGGCTACTCGTGGATAGACACGCTGAGGGGCATGGCCGAGACGGCCGTGACCGACAGCCAGATGAGCCGGGCCGCAGAGCGCTTTGCCGTCAACCCGCCACGCAGCAAGGAGGAGTATATGTACAGAGAGATTTTCGAGAGCCACTTCCCCAGCCGCTCGGCCGCCCTCACCGTGCCCAGCTCGCCGAGCGTGGCGTGCAGCACACCCGAGGCCTTGGCATGGGACGCTGCCTTCGCCGGGCTCAACGAGCCCAGCGGCAGGGCCGTGAGCGGGGTGCACGACCAGGCTTACTGACAGCCGAGGCCACCCGGGCCGCAAAGCGGCAAACACGAAGCGGGGGCGCATCCTCATCCGGATGCGCCCCCGCCTTTGTCATGCCGCAAGCGGCATCAGGTCACCTGCTGACACGTACCTTGTAGGTCTTGTTGCCATCGGTGGTCTTTACCTTCAATATGTAAAGGCCACTCTGTACGGCCGACACATTGACAACATTGCCGTTGGTGCTGTCGACGAGCGAGCCGCCGAGGCTGTAGACATCGATGCCGAGGATACCATCGCCCTCTACGCGCACGTAGTTGTCGCCATCCTGGGTGATCTTGATGTCGTTGATCACGTTCTCGCCAATGCCGTTAGCCACATCGTTGATGGTGAAGAACACGCCCGTGCCCTCAACCTTGCCGCCAACGGTGTAAATCACGTCGACGTTGACGCGGCATGTCGACGACGGGTTGACGCTGGCGCCCATCTCATAGGTGAACGACGTTTCGCTGATGGGCTCGGCTGTCACGTTGGCCGCATTCACGCGAACCTGGTAGCCGTCGACAGCCATAGGCTGGCCCTCAGAGTCGCTTACCACCATGCCCATGAGCCAGTTGCCCGGCGAAGACAGTGTGCCGTAGCTGGCGGCAAGGGTCTGGAAGGTCTCGCCCTCATCGTAGGAAACGAGGTCGGACACTCCGCTGTAAGCCGGGTTGTTGTCGTAAGCAAGGGCGGGCTGTTTGGCCTCAACGTCGAAGCAGTCGAGTATGATGTCGTAAGTAGACTTGTCGTCGAGCACGAAGGGCTCGTCGAGCACCACGGTGTTCCACCTGTTGGGCACCACTTCCTCAACAAACTGGTTTACTATCTCCTTGCCGTCCTTGAGCACGTAGAACGTAAACTCGGCCTGTGCCATCGGGTAGAAGCGCAACTCCTTCACGCTGTAGCCGCCATAGCTGTGCAGCTTTGAGGGCAGGTAGGTGGTGCGGGCCTGGTAGCCGTAAAGCTGGTCGGCGGAACCGGTTAGGCCTCCCTGCGGTGTCTCGCCACAGTACTGTATGTTGGTTGCATCGTTGTCGAGCGGTGCATCCCAGCTGAAAAGCACGGTCCTGGTATCCATGTCCTTCACGTCGATGTTCACATTGTCTATCGCACGGAACACGCTGGTGTTGGTCACGGCAGTGAAGTCGACGGCCGTCTTGCCCGACACGTCGCCATTGGCATACACAGCCTCGACCTCATAAGAGTGGTCGCCTTCGGCCACAGCCTTGTCAACATAGGTGAGCCCGTCTGACGAACCAACCAGGGCGCCGTCGCGGTAGACGTTGTACTGGCTGACGCTGCTCACGTCGGCAGAGCCCGATGCGCTCTGGAACTCGGCCCCGATGGTGAAGATGACCGGATAGCTGGTGCCTCCCTTCTGCTCCGACTCGTCGTTGAGCGAATAGAACCACACGCCCTCGTCGACGCGGCGGATGAGGTCGCTGTAGCCCGGCACGCAATTGTCGTAGATCATGCCTACCACATTGCTGCTGGTAGCCGTGCTTGCCACGTCGGCCTCGATGGCAATGTAGAGGTCGCCGTCTTGCGGAACAGCCAGCGGGTTGTCGAGCTTGACGCTGTTGACACGGCCGTACTGCAACTCCTGGCTTACGGGCTGGGTGTAGACAAGGGTCTCGCCCGAATATATGTTGACGGCAAACGACTCAACCTCTTCCTTCGGGCAGAAGCTGACCGACGTGATGTTGTAGCCGGCATACTGCTGCATGTCGCTCTTGTCGAAGCGAACCGCAGCCTCGAACGAAACGTTGCCGCCGCCGAAGCCGCCGTTGATTTCCTGGCTGTCGTCGAAGTATCTCAGCACGGGATTCTTGGTCTGTGGCGCGCTCCAGGTCATGAGCACGTCGTTGGCACCCCTCATGCGGGCATACAGGTCGGTGGGAGCGTTGGCAGCGTCTGACGGCACAGCCACCGAAACGCCTTCGGACTTGGCAGAAACCTGGCCGCCCTCAAACTCGGCCTCGACGCTGTAGGTGTACTCTGCGCCTGCGGCCACCGTGTTGTCATAGTAAACCGTGGTGTCAACGAGTTCGGTGTTGACCTTCTCGCCGTCGCGGTATACATTGTAGCCCTTCACGGCCACGCCGCTCAACAGCGGAGAGCCCCACTCAACCTTTGCCACCTTGAGGCCGCTCATGGCCGTAGCCTTCACACCGGCCGGCGTAGGGTTGACCGCATTGGCGTTGAGCTTGACGATGACGGGAATCTCAAACTGGTCTTTGCTGGCAGCCTGCAGCAGGAAAGTGCTGTCGTCTTTCGACACATCCACACACTGCAGGATGTTGAAAAGGCCCTCAGTGTCGGCCGTGCGCTCGGCAATTATGCCGTCGGCGGCAAAGTCGGCGCCATTCTCTATGAGGTAAGCCTCGAGCTTTATCGTCTCGCCGTTCTTGTAATAAATGGGGAATGCAGCCGTGTTGTCGTTCTGCTGGAAGCCCACCACGGTGAGACTGTCGCTCATTCCGTAAACCACATAGTCGAAATATTGCTCAGACTGGGGCTTCACCCTTGTGTTGGTGCCTGTCTCGAAGTCATGTATGCATACAGCGGCCTCCCTGTCGCCGTCTTCCATCACGCCCACCCAAAGAGCTTTGGTGCAGTCGCTCGAGAAGTCCCAAACGCCCTGGAACTGGTTGATCTGGCTGCCGGGGAATATCTGCTTTATGCCGTTGGCATCCCAAAGCACAGGCTGGCGCGTGTCGCTATACTGCGCTGTATACGCCCATCCGCCAAACATAGAGCCGTCGTTGGCCACGGCCTGCACTGAGCCCGTGTGCCCGTCGCCGAGCGCGCCCATGAGCTTGTAGTCTTTCCACACCACCGGCGTCTTCACTCCGCTGGCCGAGTAGATGGCACCGCCTATGTAGCGGCCGTCGGCGCTGATGCTCATGGCACTGCTGCCCGAGCCGATGCCCGTGAACGTGTCGTTGGAGTTCTCGAGGTGATGCCACTGTCCGTCAACCCAATATCCGGCAGCCTCGACAGGCGCGCCGTTGCCCGAAGCTCAGAGTCGAGGAATGTTCCAACTACGACACCGTTGTCCGACACGGCGTAGGCAGCCGTGTTGACACCAAGGGTGGTGATTTCGTTCGACTCGAGATTCCAGATGAATCCGATGGGGTCGCTCAATCCGTCGGTCTGTGCGCCGCAGGCCCACTTGCCGTTGGACGACACATTGGTCAGAATCTGGTTAGGCCCGCCGTACATTACCACCGTTCTGGTAGCGGGCTGGGCGTCCTGCGCCGCCGCCACCAAGCCATTCATGCTAAGCAAGGAAAGGCAAATCGGAAAATAAACTCTTTTCATTTATAAATAACACTGTTAGGTTTTAAAATACAATCTTTTTAACCACGGTCTTCCCTTCAACGCCCACGTTGACGAGATAACACCCCTTAAGCGAGCCGCAATCTATGCTCACGGCGCCCGACGTTGTGGCTGCCGACTTGACAAGGCGGCCGTCGAGGCTGTAGACACGCACTGTGGCGCCGGCCTTTCCGGCGGGCAGCGTCACGCTGACAACGCCATCGGCAGACGCTTCGACGCCTACCTGGCTGCCGTCGGCCACGGCTTCAGCCACTCCTGTCGACACCACGAAGTCGCAACGGGTGGCGTTGAGCACCGTGCGCAGCGGGTGCTTGATGACAAACGCCAGCACACTGAGGCTGTCGTCACCGTAGACACGGTCTTCGGGTATGGTGAGCTCGCAGCTCACATCGTATGTAGTGCCGGCCTTGATGTCAACGGGAAGGCAGCCGGAGATGCCGTTGGCGGCTGTCGAGCCCTCTATTGGCATGTCGTGGTAGCGCATGAGCTCGCCCGGTATGGCCACGGGCAAGTACATGTACTCGCCGCCCCCGAAGGTGGTGCAATTGTTCGACTGGGCTATGTCGCCCTGCGAATACTCATTGTCAATGATGGCGAAGCCCACGCGGTAGTCGTCGAGCGAGTTGTCGCAGTCTTCGGCAAACTGCACCTGTGCGGCCACCTTCACCTTGCCGTCCTCAATCTCTGCCGTGGCGTTGACCATGGCCGTGGTAGGCTCAAGCATGGCTTTCTCAAGGTAGCCGTCGGTGTGGTAACTGTCTGTGCACTTCAAGTCGCGGTCGCGGTTGTATATGAACGACGGCCAGCTGAGCAGCCAGTAGCCTATGCCATTGGCGTATTCGTTGCAGATGAGGGGGTCGTAGCCCATGTGGGCCGACACCACTATGACGTCGCTCCCCATCTTCTCTTTCACCTTAGTGAGGTAAGGCATCATGTCGGGGCACTGGTTGCACCAGTTGCCCGTGCCCTCGTCGAGCAGCAGCGTGCGCTTGTAGTAAGAGCTGATGATGCTGTCGGTATAGACAGTGTCTTTCGTGCCGTCGGCATAGTCGAGGCTTATCGAGTATCGGTTTACGCTGTGCGGCTCGACAGGCATGTCGAAGCTGTAGCCCAGCGTGCCCTCGGCCGCCAACTCAGCCTGGCCCGGCTCCATGGTCAGCGAGCCGCCGCCATAGATGCAGTTGACGGCTGCGATGTCGGCCTTGCGCCCCACATTGCGTATGACGCCGCTCACTGGAGCCGTGGCCACGCTGCCGCAGAACCTGCTCGACGTGTTCCTGACGTCGTAGCTGTGGCCGTCGAGCCCGCCCACAAACACATCGTCTACAGCGAGTATGTAGCCGCTGGATGTGGTGCAGACGAAAGCCACGTAGATGGTCTTGCCCGCGTAGTCGGCCAGCGACACCGAATGGTCTGTCCACGAATAGCCCTCCCGCTTGACTGAATACACCTCGTGGAAGTCGTCGACGGCGGTGCCTGCCTCAGAAACCATCACCTTGTAGTCTTCGCGGAAATCGGAATGCACCGACTTGGCCGTCCAAGTGAGGTAGGCATCGGCGTCGGCATCAAGGGTGATGGCCGGCGTTATGAGCCAGTTGTCCTGCGCAAACTCAAACGTGCTGCGCGAGAAACTGAAGGCGGCCCGGTTGCCAGAGCGCTCTATCTCGTTGGCCGCCCAGCTCCCCGACGTGGCTATGTTCTTGTACAGGGCCGACACGATGGGGTTCTCGTCGCGGTCGAGCGTGGTATAGCCCGAGGGTATGCCACTGTCGAAATCGTCGGACAAGTAAACCTTTTGCTGTGCCGTGGCCGCCGAAGACACGGCCAGGGCCATTATTGCTGTTGTTATCTTATTCATCTGTTACTGCTTGTTTTTAGCAGGCTATGCCCGGCGGTGGGCCCAGCCCGCATGCTTTCATTTCTTTGTATTAACCGGAATAAGCGTGTGCCCCGTTGCAGGCACACACTTATTCCTTTGTCTGTCATGTCCCCCCGGCGGGGCCACTGCCATCAGTTGGCGCCGCGGAGCACCACCTTCTGGGTTGTGGTGCGGCCGTTGCTGTGGCTCCTCACCACATAGACGCCCGAAGGACGGTTGCCTATCGACAGCGAGCCCTCGCAGCCTACTGCCACGGCCTTGCCGTCGGCAGAGTAGACATCGAACGTCACGCCCTCGCCGGCTGTGATCACGCCGTGACTGAAGCGTATGCACGAACCGCCCTCTACGTCGGCAATGCCGCTGTTCGGATCGTTGGTCACGGCTATGGTGTCGCTGTTGGCCTTGCCCATCTTATATACGGCCTGCACGTAGATGTCTTCCGACAGCTTGCTTGCCGCGTTGCCAATGCCAAGGAACATGCGGTACTTGTTTTCGGTTATCGGGTTGACAACCACCCCAGCCATGGTGGCAACAGAGTTCACCGGGTACTTCTCGCCGGCCACGAACACGTTGTATTGCTCCAATATGTAACGGTCTTTGTCTGCCGACTCGTCCCACTCGAGGGTCACGTAGCAAGAGTCGAGCGAGTATTCCACGCTTGTCACCCGAACGTTTGACGGTGCGGGCAGGTCGAGGTCGAACAGCTCGCGCGACAGTGTTCGACACGCTCTCGCCGGTAGCCGTAAGAGTTGAGGGGGCTTCGCCGCTCTGGTCGGCAGCCTCGTCAACGGCCTGCACGAAGTAGTCGTAGGAACCGTTGTACACATTGTTGTCGACATAGGTCACCATGCCGTCGACGGCCTCCGACGCCGGCACGCGTGCCACCTTTATGCCGTGGCGGTAAACATCGTATGCCACGCTTGAAGCGCCGGCAACGTCTGTTGCGTCGAACGTCAGCATCACGGTGTTGAGTTCGTCTGCCACGGGCTCAACAACCAGCTTCGGCGCCGTTGTAGCGTCGGGCTTGCAGTATTCCGTCACGTGGTGGTATGTGTAACCGGCCCACTCACCGTAAGTGTATGTCATCTGCTCATCCTTGATGCGCAGCGGGTTGGTGCCCACCACGGTATAGATGGTCTTCTTGCTCGGGTTCTCGGTGTATGTCACCTCGCCGTCGTCGCCTGTGGCCGACTTGACGGTGTTTATCTCATACTTGGCGAGTATGCCCAGCTCGTAGGTCCAGTGCTCCACCTGCCTGAGCGTGCCGCCCTCGTCGTACTTCTCTTTCTTCACGATGTTGTTGTCTTCATCGTAGTACACCTTGTACGAGTTTATGTACGAGGCGTAGGCACCCGTGCCGACGATGGTCTGCGGGCAGTTGGGGGCCACGAAGTCGCTGTAGGTGTAGCCTTCCATCACATAGGGCACACCGCCATGCGTGCCGTAAGAGTCGGGCACATACCTCATCTTCGACACCATGTTGCCGTCGGCGTCGTACTCATAGACGATGGAGTCGAGCGACTGGGTGCTCTTCTCCTCCACCAGGCGGTCGTTCTCGTCATACTTGTAATATGTGGTGTCGTTGGCCTCGGTGTATGCCAGGTCGTAATCGTCGTACAGTCCGTACTGCTGGTGGAACCTCTTGGCTGGCAGACCCTTCTCGTTGAATATCACACCCTCGTAGTAAGAAGGCTCGTAGATGCCCGTAGACAGGTTTGCGCCGTAGCTCACCACCGAGCTCACCTCGTTGTCGGCGTTGTAATAGTTGACGGTCTTGGCAGATATCTTCGTCTCGGGCACATCGCCGAGGGCGTTGCCCCACTGCTCCACGACCTTCTCCACGAGCCCGGTCATGTCGTAGGTGTCGTTGGTCACGGTCACCGTCTCGCTCTTGGCCGAGCCAATGCCGTAGACAGCCTCGACGTAGACGCTCTCAGAGAGGTCGTGCAGCCGACCCTGTTCCGAGCGACATGCGGTAGCTGTTGCCCGTTATCGGGTTGATTACCGGGCCCGACATGCTTGCCTCCGAGTTCACCGGCAACTTCAAGCCGTCGATATAGAGGTTGTAGGTGGGCGTGCCGTACTGTCCGTCGCCTGCGGGCTCGTCCCACGAAATGGTCACGAAGCACTCGCCCATCTCGTATTCCACCTTCGTTGCCCTCACGTTGGTCGGGGCGGGCAGCTCGGTAGCGAACACCATGCGGATGCGCTGCGACGAGTTCATGCCGTGTCCGTAAGAGTTGAGCGGGTCGTCCCCTACCTCGCCGTCGCCTATCACGTCTTCGATGTCGGCGTCAACGGCCTGCACGAAATAGTCGTATGTGCCGTTCTTCACGCCCTCGTCGACATAGGTTATCATTCCGTCGACAGCCTCCGAGGCCATGATGCGCGACAGCTTGATGCCGTGGCGGAACACGTCGTAGGCCACGTTTGACGCTCCTTCGATTGTCGTTGCGTTGAATGTGAGCACGGCCGTGTTGGGCTTCTCGTCAGAGAGCGTTATGCTTAGCTCAGGGGCGCTGGCCGGCTGCGGCGTGAAATACTCGCTCACCGACGGCAGCGACTTCTCTCCCCACTCCCCGTCAAAATACGTTGAGTCGTTTGCCTGTATGCGCAACGGGTCGGTTCCAAGCACCTTGTATACAATCTTGCGCGTTGGTGTCTCCGTCCCGTCCTCGTCGACGCTGAACGCCTGGTAGAGGCTGAGCTGCCCGTCGGTGTATGTCCAGGCCTCCCTCTGCTCGAGCGTGCGCGTCTCGCCGTCGTAGGTCAGCTTCTCCAGCATGTTGCCTTCGGCGTCGTAGGTGGCGCTGGCCGTAAACTTGTACGACGCATAGGCGCCGTCGCCCACGATGGTCTGCGGGCAGTTGGGGGCGGCGAAGTTTCTGTATGTCTCGCGCGACAGCTCGGTGTAGCCTCCCTGATAGTCGGGCAGATACTTCACCATGGCCACCTTGTTGCCGTCGGCGTCGTATTCGTATGCAGTGGAGTCGCCCAGCAGGTAGTTGCGCTCCGACACAAGGTAGCCGGCATCGTTGTACTGGTAGACAATGGAGTCTTTGTCTTTCCACTCCATCACGTTGCCCGTGCCAATCTTGTATTCCTGCGACCACTCCTTGACAACGCGTCCGTTGTCGTCGTAGCCATAGTATGTATATCCTGACGGCTCGAACGTGCCATCCTGATATGCGTCGTAATTAACCTCGGCCACGGGTTGCCCGTTGGCCCCGAAATAAGTCACGTCCTTGCCCGAGACACCGTTGAAGTCTCCCATGACGCTTCCCCAGGTCTCATAAGACCGCAACTTTTGGTCGGCAGTCTGTGCATGCACAGTCCCGGCCATTGCCAATGCCGCCATGACGGCAGCTGCGTATCGCTTGTTCATAGGCGAAAGTATTTAGTTAGTGAGTTTGCTTTTATAGTTTGCGTTGCGCCGTGTTGTGTGCCCACGGCGCAACGCCCGGTTTCTTGTGTCATCAGCGTGCCACCACGGCTTTTGCCGTTGCGGTCTGCCCGTCCTTGACGGCGCGTGTCACGTATACGCCCGGTGTGAGTGCGAATGTGTCGCCGGCCGAGCACTTCTTTACCATGCGGCCGCCCACGTTGTATATGTACAGGCAGTCGAAGTTGCCCTCGGCCCTGAGCGCGTCGGCCGTGCCCGTGAGCCGTGCCACAGGCTTCGCGCCGTCGGCGGCGGTCACTCCGCCTATGGCTGCCGCCGT
>ENA-OQHN01000817-OQHN01000817.1-human-gut-metagenome-genome-assembly--contig:-NODE-817-length-10102-cov-4.760201_pt1 | contig 10102 bp, 10 predicted proteins | sample MGYA00242564_ERZ504721 | MGnify/ENA primary metagenome ERZ504721 (study PRJEB26092, sample SAMD00036212) | human gut metagenome | host: Homo sapiens | study: EMG produced TPA metagenomics assembly of...
TCAGGAACTGACGGTGTCCGTTCTGCTTTCTGATAGCCTGTTCTCGTTTTCTTCTTGAACACGAGGACTTTGTCGTCCTTTAGGTGCTTAAGAATCTTACATTTCACCGAGGCGCCTTCTACTACAGGTGCACCTACCTTGACCTGACCGTCGTTGTCTGCGAGCAGGACCTTGTCGAAACTCACCGACGAATTTTCTTCGCCGGGAAGACGGTGGACATAGAGTTTTCCGACCTTTTTTCAGCTTTGAATTGCTGACCTGCAATCTCTACTATAACGTACATTGATTAAATTGTATGTGTTTATACATAAATTTCAACGTGCAAATATAAGGATAATTATTGAATAAACAAGGGCAGGCAATTTTTTCTTGCAGACATTTGTTTTGGCACGTTTTTCGGTGTATCTTTGATCGTGTAAACAGTATGTATATCAAATGTATCGTATCTTAATCGTGTCGGAGGACTTCGTCTTGCGCAAGGCCGTGGCTTTTTCCTTGAATGACCTGGATGCGTGTGTGGAGTGCGCGGATACGGTCGGTGCGATGCTTGTGCTTCACCGGGAGTCGCCTTTCGACCTGGTGATCGTTATGGGTACTGCTGCCGAAATGTGCCGGCAGGAAGTGATGGACACGCTGCGGGCGGATAAAACCCGGCGTACGCGGGTCTTCGTGATTTCGTGGCCGCAATCCGAACAGATGGTACGGAGTATGTACCGGATGGGCGTGAACCAATACATGACCTTGCCGGTGAGCCTGCACCGGTTGCGGCGGAAAGTCATCAACGAGCTAATCGATCGGGAAAAATGGAAATGACGTTTTGGTGGTGCATCGGGGTCGTTTTGGTTTCAGGAGCTGTTTTGGCCGGAAGCTGGTGCGTGCAACGGTTTGCAGGTCGTTTTTGCCTCAGGTGGGATGCCGAGCGCCGCGAAAAGTATTTGAACAGCGTGTTGTGGATGCTCTTCTCCGGAACCGAAGAGTGCGCTCACTGTCCCGAGGCGATGTCTTCGCGGGATAGGCGCCTTATCGCCGAGGATATTGCCGACCTGGTGGATTCTACGTACGGGCTCGATCCGGCGCCGTTGCGTCGGATCGTCGAGCGTCAGAGGCTTGATGTTTTCCTGCTGCGTCGTATTCGCCGCAATGGAGGTTACCGCAGGGCTTATTACCTGCATCTGCTTTCCCGAATGCCCGTCGATGAAAAAACAGTTCGGGCAGTGGAACGTTATACGCATAGCAGGAACCGTTATGTCCGCTTCTGTGCGTTGAGCGTGCAGATGATGGCCGATATGTCGGCGCTTTCCTCGAAAATCGACGCCTATTCCCATCGGCTTTCGTATTTCGAACTGTCCGAGGTGCTCCGTATGTTGCGCCAGAATGTGCAGCCTGTCGATTACGAACCGTTGATCCTGTCGCCGAACCGGAATCTGCGGATGCTGGGACTCAGTGTCGTTTGGCGTTTCGGAATCGAAGATGCGGAGGAGATCCTGCTGCGGATCGTTGCCGAAAACCGGTCCGAGGAGTCCGTCGGTGCGATGTACGTTCTTTGTACGCTGCACAGTGTGATTACGCGTCCCGAAGTGGAAAAATTCGTGGGCGGAATGAATCCCGTTCAGCGCAGGGTACTGCTGCGTTATATTGCCCGGCAGGGATACTCCGCGAACGCTTTGCAGGTATTCATTCCTGAAGAGGAGAAGCGATATTATGTGTCGTTGGTCGATTCGTATAAATTGAACGTCGGATAGTATGTGGTTCATTGAGTTAGGTGCGATTTGCGTGACGGTTGCCGTCGTGGTGCGTGTCTGGTGGCTGGTAGTTCAAGTGTTGAGGGCGCGTAACAAGCGTCGTTTGCTGTCCCGTATGTTCGGCGTGGTTTCCGATTCGCCCGATTTTATCGGAATTTCGGCGATTTGCCACGACATAGATTCCGTTTCCCAGGTGGCCGACCTGCTCGATGTGGAGTATGCCAGTTACGAATTGCTGGTGGTGATGGACGCCCGTCTGAAACCGGAGTTGTTTCACGAGATGCTCCGGCATTACCGGATGATGCGGGTGGATTATCATCCGTTCGAAGCCTGTTCTCAGTTGGGTGTACGGGGATTCTACCGCTCCCAGACGCGGGGTGTCAATCGTCTGACGCTGCTCGATCAGATGGAGGCGTTTTCCGCCGTTTCGTCGGATGCGGCCGTGCGAGCCGCGTCGTACGATTATATTTTGCCGATCGGCCGCAACCTGCGCCTCAAACGGGGTGCGATCGACCGTCTGGCGATGGAGTTGGCGGTTCATCCGATCCACTCTATATCGTTCGTGCGGACTGCCGTAGGACCTTCGCTGCGACTTTATGCCCGGGAGTATGTCGGCCGGTTGGGTCGTTTCGACCGGGCCGACGGGTATGAATTGTCCCGCAAGGAGAGGATCACGTTGTACGAACCGTTGTTTTATGAGTTGCGCCCGTCCCGCTATGTCTGGATTTTGACTTTGACCGGAATGGCGCTTTTGGCCGGATGTGCGATTGCGGCGTGGTCGTTCGGGTGGCTGCCGATGACTTTGTTGCTGCTCGATATTCTGTTGCTTTGGGGACTGTTTCTGTGGCTCGGGGCTGTTTCGGCACCTTTTCCCGCCGGGAAGCGGAATGCTGCGCTCGGGGCCGTGTAACGGCTGCCGGGTTTTTATTGCCGGAAATTTTACGGATCCGGGAATTATATAGTACCTTTATCCTGTCTTACCGATCAAAAATATCATTATGCTTGACAACGAGCTCAAATCATACCTTTTGCCCAACCTTTTCAATGCGGCGGTGCGGGCCGGTGCGGCCATTATGCAGGTTTACAAAAACAAGGAGGATTACGACATCAGCATTAAGAGCGACAAGACTCCGATTACCGTCGCGGACCGCCGGGCGCACGAAACGATCAAGACCTATCTGGGACCTACCCGTATTCCGATTCTGAGCGAAGAGGGGCGTGAGATGCGGTACGAAGAGCGCTGCAACTGGGAGCTGTTCTGGTTGGTGGACCCGCTGGACGGAACGGTGGAGTTTATCAAGGGAAACAACGAGTTTACGGTCAATATCGCCCTGATGGAGAATAACCGGAGCGTGGCGTCGGTGGTGTATGTTCCCTATTTGGGCAAGATGTATCTCGCGTGGCGCGGGGGCGGTGCTTTCCTGAAAGAGGGGGTGGCGGCCGATTCCGACGCGGAATACTCGTACGGGCAGATCGTCGAAAGTATGCGGCGCCTGCCTGTAGAGTCGGCGCGGCATGAACATCCCCGGGTCGCCGTGTCCCGGTCGCACAAGTCGCCCGAACTCGCGGAGTATATCGAGGAATTGCGAAAGAGCCATCCCGATCTGGAGGTCGTGGAGCAGGGCAGCTCCTATAAGTTTTGTTTGCTGGCGGAAGGCGCGGTGGATTACTATTTTCGGACTACTTCCACGTATGAATGGGATACTGCGGCGGGGGAGTTGATTCTCTCCGAAGTAGGGGGCGAAACGCTTTCGCTGCCGGATTATCGTCCGTTGCGTTACAACAAGACGGATCTGGTTAATTCTTGGTTTTTCTGTCGCGCCCGTAAAATGCCGGGTTGCAGGTCGGAGGCGGAGATGATGGTCGGGGAGTGTTCTGCGGCGGACTGACCGCCTCTCGGCATCGTGGGGTTGAAACCGAGAAAATAGAAACACGGGTAATCTGAATTCAGATTGCCCGTGTTTTCGGTTTGCGGAGAATTTGTCGCCGATTATTTTTTTGCGGAGCCGTGTACTGCGGCTGCCGCTTCGGGGGTGCAGGCGGCGCAGTTGCCCGAGCATCCGGGCTCCGATGCGCAATCTTCGAGTCCCGTCATCTGTTCGCGGGTCTCCTGAACGGCGCATTTGATACCCAGTTTGCGCATGTTTTCGTTGGTGGAAATTTCGGAGTCGATGTGGTGTCCCTTGAAAATCAGGGTGAGCGACATGGCCAGGACGAAAAGTCCGACGGCCAGAATCGCCAAAAGAATTATGATTAACCAGGTTGGCATGGTAACTGAAATTTAATAGTGGAAATTTGGGTGTTCCGATGCAAATTTATACATTTGTGTTATTAATTGCAAAAATGCTGCCCGGAATGATCCGGGCGTATGCTGACAGAGTAAATCCGGTATGAAAATCGTTATTGCGGGTGCGGGCGAAATGGGAAGCCATCTGGCGAAAATGCTCAGTGGCAACGGGCACGACATCACGGTCATAGACAGCGATCCGAAGCTGCTGGCCGATGTGGCCAGCCTGGCCGACGTGCTGACGGTCGAGGGCGACTCCACGACCTTTGCCGTGTTGCGGAAGGCTTCGGTGCGAAAGTGCGACCTGTTCATCGCCGTCAATCATGTCGAGAACGACAACGTGGTGGCAGCGGTGCTGGCCAAGCAGCTCGGGGCCAAGAAATCCATCGCCCGGATCGACAACAACGAATACCTGGAGCCCAATAACAAGGAGATTTTTATCAACATGGGTATCGACTACCTGTTCTATCCGGAAAAGGTGGCGGCTCAGGAGGTGATCAATCTGTTGGGGCACACTTCGACGACGGAGTACGTCGATTTCTCGAGCGGACGGCTTTCGCTCGTGGTTTTCCGTCTTGATCCGACCTCGTCCCTCATCGGACGCGAACTTTCGGGTTTCAAGGACGATGCGGCGCAGCTCAGCTATCGGACGGTGGCGATCGCTCGCGGCGGTCAGACCATCATCGCCCGGCAGGATGAAATATTTATGGAGGGCGACATGGTGTATGTCATCGCCCGGCAGGATGCCGTGAAGGAGGTGATGGAGTTCTCGGGGCATTCCAACGTGGAGATCAACAACATGATGATCCTCGGCGGTTCGCGCATCGGCATACGCATTGCGACCGAATTGCAGGACGAGGTCAATATCAAGTTGATCGACTACAATGCCGAGAAGGCCTATCGGTTGGCCGAATTGTTGGACAAGACGTTGATTATCAATGAAGATGGCCGCCATATCGAAGCGATGCTCGAGGAGGGGCTGGCCAATATGGACGCTTTTATCGCGGTGACGGGGCGCAGCGAAACCAATATTCTGGCGGCGATGCTCGCCAAACGCATGGGCGTCAAGAAGGTGATCGCCGAGATCGAGAACCTCGATTATATCAATCTGGCCGAGAGTATCGGTATCGATACGATCATCAACAAGAAACTGGTTACGGCGTCGAACATCTTCCGCTTCACGATGTCAACCGACGTGCAGGCGATCAAGTGTCTGACGGGCAGCGAGGCCGAGGTGCTGGAGTTCATCGTCAAGCCCAACGCCCCGGCGACGAAGGCTCCGATCAAGGAGTTGAAGCTGCCGCAGGATACGATTATCGGCGGCGTGGTGCGCGGCGACAAGGTTTTCATCGCCGTGGGAAACATGGAGTTGAGCGCCTACGACCGCGTGGTGGTTTTCGCCATGCCGGCGTCGATCTCCAAAATAGGATATTTCTTTAATTAACGATAAGGAGGAGCAGCGCAGGATGTCGATTCGGAACAGTTTGTTACGTACCTATTTCGCCCGCCGGATGAAGGCGATAGATCGTTTTCGGCGACATCCGGACCAAGTGCAGGCCGAGATGTTCCGACAGCTCATTGCGCGGGGGGCCGATACGAAGTTCGGTCGTCGGCACGGTGTTGCCAAGCATCTTACGCCCGAGGCGTTCGCCGCACGGGTCGGAGTGCAGGACTACGAGAGTTTCAAGCCTTATATCGAGCGGATGCTGGCCGGAGAGAAGAATGTCGCTGCCCCGGGGCGGGTGACGCTTTTCGCCCGTTCGTCGGGAACTACGTCCGACCGCAGCAAGTTCATTCCCGTCACGCGGGAGTCCGTGTGGTGGAACCATACGCTCGGTATGCGGGACGTGGCGGCGGTGTATGCTTCGGCCAAGCCGCAGACGAAGATCTTCGACGGCAAGACGCTGACGCTCGGCGGTTCGTATGTCCGGGAGAACGGAGCTCTCATCGGGGATCTGTCGGCTGTGCTGATCAGCCAGACTCCGTTCTGGAGCGGTTGGTTCCGGGCGCCGAAGATGGAGACGGCTCTGATTCCGGATTTCGACCGGAAGATAGAGGGGATCTGCCGGGAGTGTACCCGAGAGAAGATCACGGCCTTTGCCGGCGTGCCTTCGTGGAACCTGGTGCTGATGCGCCGGGTGTTGGAATATACGGGCAAGAGCAACCTGCTCGAAGTGTGGCCCGATCTGGAATTTTTTGCGCACGGGGGCGTGGCGTTTACGCCCTACCGCAAGTCGTTCGCCAAGCTGATCCCGTCGGAGGGGATGACCTATCTGGAAACTTACAACGCTTCGGAGGGGTTTTTCGCGCTGGCTGACGATCTGACGCGGGACGATATGCTGCTGATGCTCGATTACGGGACTTATTACGAATTTCGCAGCGGCGAGCAGATCGTGCCGCTCGAAGGCGTTCGGGTCGGAGAGGTTTATGCGATGATCGTGACCTCGATCAACGGATTGTGGCGCTATGAGATAGGCGATACGGTGGAATTCACCTCGACGAATCCCTACCGCATCCGTTTCGCGGGTCGCACGCGTCAGTTCATCAACGTCTTCGGCGAGGAGCTGATCGTGGATAACGCCGAGCGGGCGCTCGCGGCGGCCTGCGAGCAAACCGGTGCGGTGGTCGAAGAGTACTCCGTGGCGCCCTGTTTCATGGGGCTGAATACCCGGGGAGCGCACGAATGGGTGCTGGAGTTTTCGGAGCGGCCCGATACGCCGGAGCATTTTGCCGAAGTGCTGGACCGGGAGCTTCGCAGCGTCAATTCGGATTACGACGCCAAGCGGCAGACGGCGCTCGATCCGCCCCGCATCCATGCCGTGCCGCCGGGAACGACGCTGCGCTGGTTGCAGAAGACGGGCAAGAACAAGCTGCCCCGTATGCGCAACGACCGTACGGTTGTGGAACAGTTACTGAAGATTGAACAATAAATAACGCGACGACACGCGTCGCTTTGCCGGGGGCCGGGGATTGCGGCGGGAGGCGGTTTTCTGCCGTGCCGCCGCAGACGGTGGACTTGCCGGGCGGCGGGACCGGGAAGGGGCCCCGCAGTGCGGCGTGAAGTGCGTGACGTCGTCAAAACATCCGATTTATGTACATTGCGATAGCCGGAAATATCGGCAGCGGCAAAACCACGCTGACCGAGATGCTGACCGAGCGCTACGGCGCCAAGGCCTATTACGAGCAGAGCGACAATCCCTACATCGGGGATTTCTACAACGATATGAATCGTTGGTCGTTCAATCTGCAAATGTATTTTCTGGGCAGCCGCATTCAGCAGACGATGGATATTCTGCGCAGCGGTCCGGTCGATATTTTTCAGGATCGGACGGTGTACGAGGATGCCTATATTTTCGCCGACAACCTGCATCGCATGGGGCTGATGTCGGGTCGGGACTTCGATACTTATATGAGTATCTTCGGGTTGATTACCAACCTGGTGCCCCGGCCGGACCTGTTGATTTACCTCAAGGCCAGCGTGCCGACGCTCATTTCGCAGATCCGCCGCCGGGGTCGCGCCTACGAAATGAACATCGACGAACAGTACCTGCGGCGGCTCAACTACCGTTACGACGACTGGATCGAACATATCTACCGGGGCGAAGTGCTCGTGATCGATAAGGATCGTGAGGATTTCGTTGCGGATGCTGCGGTGATGGAGAAGATCTGCGCTCGTCTCGACCGGAAGCGGGAGGAGCTCGAAAACGCTAAAAAATAGTCCCTATGTTGCCGGAATCTTTCACGCGGCGGGTTATGGCCGAACTGGGACCGGAGGAGGGGCGTGCGCTGTGTGAGGCGCTCGAAGGCCCGGCGCCGACATCCGTCCGCCTGCATCCGCAGCGTCCCTGCCGCTGGAGCGGAGCCGAGGCGATTCCCTGGTCGCCGGCAGGACGTTACCTGACGGAGCGGCCTTCGTTTACGCTCGATCCGGCTTTCCATGCCGGGGCTTATTACGTGCAGGAGGCTTCGTCGCAGTTCCTGGCTCACGTGCTGGCCGGGGAGGAGGTCGCCGGAAAACGGATTCTGGACCTTTGCGCCGCGCCGGGGGGAAAGACGACGCTCTATGCGTCGCTCGCAGGTAGCGACGGGCTGGTAGTGGCGAATGAAGTCAATCGCCAGCGGGCGGCTGTTCTGGCGGATAACGTCCGCAAGTGGGGACTGGGAAACGTGGCGGTGACGGTGAACGAGCCGGCACAGATCGCGGTGCTCGAAGGATGGTTCGACATCGTGGCGGTGGATGCCCCCTGTTCCGGCGAGGGGATGTTCCGCAAGGAGAGCGTTGCCGTGACCCAGTATGACCAGCCCCTGCTGGATCGCTGCGCCGCTTTGGGGGCAGAGATTCTGGAAAACGCCGCGGCCATGCTGGCGCCGGGCGGAATTTTAGTCTATTCCACCTGCACCTTTGCGCCGGGGGAAGATGAAGGGCAGATCGCAGCTTTCCTGGCAAGGCATCCGGAGTTTACCCTGTGTGATCTTTCCGGCTGCGGTTTTGGCCAGCCCGGTGAAGCCAACCGGGCTGGAAACGATCCATTACAGGCAGAGTACTGCCGCCGCATCTGGCCCTGTGATGGCGGCGAGGGCCATTTATGGCCAAACTGCAAAAGGCGGCGGATGCCCCGGCGGTGGAACTGTCGCGCGGCAAAAACGGTAAAGGAAAAGGCGGCAAAACACCCCGTGTGGATGCCAAGGCATTGCAGGCGTGGCAGAGCTTTACCAAAGAGCTTTTCCCCACATTGGCGGGCCAGCCCATTGCAGTAGTGGGGACGGCTTTTTGCTGGAGCCGCCCGCCCTGCTGCCCGCGGCAAAGCTGCATGTGCTGCGCGCCGGGGTGCCCGCGGGCCGCGCGGCAAAAGGGCGCTTTGAACCGGCCCACGCGCTGTTTATGGCTTACGGTGCCCAGTGCACCAATTGCGAGGAGCTGACCCTGGCGGATCCGCGCACCGCAGCGTGGCTGCGCGGGGAAGAGATCGAAGCCCAAACCGCCCAGAACGGCTGGTGTGCTGTGCTGGTGGATGGCTTCCCCCTCGGCGGGGGCAAGGCCAGCGGCGGGCGCATCAAAAACCATTACCCCAAAGCCCTGCGCAACCTGAAATGACCGTAAAAATAGTGCAGACATAAAAGAGAAAAGGGAAAGTTGCAACCATAGCCCCGTTTTCGTCAACATGGTTAGCACTTGAAAAAAGTTCGTTCTGCATTTACAAAACGTTTGCCGCTTTTTGTTTTCAAATACATCCAGAAAAACACCGCCAAAACATTGAAAACGGCATAGAAATGTGCTATACTATACTAATGTAATTTGTCGGTTCGCGCACTTTGCGCAAAGTGCGGGAATCTTACCGCCTTCAATGTGCGGTTACACATCAATTTTTTAGGGGGATTTTCATGTCCGGACATAGCAAATGGAATAACATTAAGCGCAAGAAAGAAAAGACCGATGGCGCCCGTGCCAAGGTTTTCACCAAGATCGGCCGCGAGATCGCTGTTGCCGTTAAGGAAGGCGGCGGCAACCCCGCTTCCAACTCCAAGCTGGCAGCCCTGATCGCTAAGGCTAAGGCGAACAGTGTGCCGAATGATAACATTCAGCGCATCATCAAGCGCGCCGAGGGCGGCGATAAGACCGAGTACGAAGCAATTACCTATGAAGGTTACGGCCCCGGCGGCATTGCCGTTATGGTCGAAACCCTGACCGATAACCGCAACCGTACCGCTGCCAACATGCGCCATTACTTTGATAAGTTTGGCGGCAACCTGGGCCAGATGGGCTGCGTTGGCTTCATGTTCACCCAGAAGGGTGTGATCGTGGTTGACCTGGAAGATGCCGACCCCGACCAGCTGATGATGGATGCTCTGGATGCCGGTGCCGAGGACTTTGATGCAGGCGAAGAGGCTGCACAGGTCACCACTGATCCCGATAACTTCACCGCTGTGTGCAACGCATTGGAAGAAAAGGGCTATAAGTTCATTTCTGCCGATGTGGCACAGGTTCCTTCCACCACCACCGCCCTGACCGATCCGGATCAGCTGGTCAACATGGGCAAGCTGCTGGACGCATTGGACGACGACGACGACGTGC
>ENA-OQHN01000818-OQHN01000818.1-human-gut-metagenome-genome-assembly--contig:-NODE-818-length-10098-cov-3.181526_pt1 | contig 10098 bp, 12 predicted proteins | sample MGYA00242564_ERZ504721 | MGnify/ENA primary metagenome ERZ504721 (study PRJEB26092, sample SAMD00036212) | human gut metagenome | host: Homo sapiens | study: EMG produced TPA metagenomics assembly of...
TTCCAAGATGGAACCCCATTCCTGCGCCACACCTATGCCCTCATCTCTCATGGAGAATCAACCGCACCCCATGTCCAGGCCTTTCTGGAAGCCTTGATGACTTATCACAAGATTCTGTAATTTTCTTCCTCTCGATTGTACTGCCCCATTTTCATTCTGTAAAATGATGGTTAATGATGATTAACATTCCTAATTAGAATTTTAATTTCAAAGGCACAACGCCTTGACAACCAGGATGGTCTCCCGTATAATAAATTCACTCATCAGAGGGTACGCTGTTCAAAAGAAACAGTACGCCGGATAAGATGACAGGCTGAAATGCCTGTTTTCTTATCCGGCGTTTTTTATTCCCGCTTTCTCTGCAGAAAGGAGCCTTTTCATGTCTTCACGAATCGATTTTACCTCGGGCAGCGTTCCCCGCGCCCTCATCCACTTTGCCCTTCCTGTCATGTTTGCTCTTTTTCTCCAAGCCATGTACGGCACCGTCGATCTTCTTATCGTCGGTCAGTTCGCTTCCAGCACGGACGTTTCCGCTGTGGCTACAGGATCCCAGATCATGCAGACTGTGACGAACCTCATCAGTTCCCTTGCCACGGGAACGACAGTCCTTTTGGGACAGAAGATCGGTCAAAAAAAGCCTTCAGAAGGCGGCAAAATTGCAGGAGCCTCCCTGATCCTTTTTGCCCTCATCGGCATTGCCTTCAGCCTCTTATTGACCCTGGGTGCGGCCCCCTTGAGCCGCGCCATGAATGCTCCGGAAGCCGCTTTTTTGAAGACGGTCCATTATCTATCCATCTGCGGCGGCGGCGCCCTCATCATGATCTTCTATAACCTCATTGGCGGACTCTTCCGCGGTATGGGGGATTCCCGCACCCCCTTTATTGCCGTAGCCATTGCCTGCGTGTCAAACATCGTTCTTCGACAATCTGGTTGATTGGGTTATAGCCCTTCTGTCTGAGTGCATCATAGATGATGGTCAGCGTTTTTTTGATTTCCTTTTCCTTGTCGTCGTGAAGCGAAAAAGAGATCGTTGGTTCGTGCATATAGATAACCTCCGCTCCTCATTTTGCAGGACAAAGCCTGTGCTCAAAACTGAGGGAAAATTGACCAGAGAACATCCTTGCCCTCTGTACGATTCATAACACACTACTATCATACCGCAAATGAGCAAATTTTTCAACCAATCCGGTACATTTTATTCTATATTTAACAGTTTGCCGCAGATGGGTTGTTGAATTTAGACAACAAATATCTTCTGATGACAGGCAATCTTCCAATATTCTACAAAGATGGAGAGAAAGGGCGCTTCCGGGTAGTTGCCCAGGATTTGAATGTACTGGGTGTCCTCCTTGAGCTGATGCAGCGCCTGCACCACCCGTTCATCGTCAAGGTTGCCGTCAAAATCCCAGTAGAACAAAAACTCAAACGGGCTGTCCGGGATGGGTCGGGACTCGAGCTTGAGCAGGTTGATGCCGCGCACCGCAAAGCGGGAAAGGGCGTTGTACAGGGCACCTGCGCGGTGCTGCACCCGCACAATCAGGCTGATGCGCTGGCAGTCGGGATGGTGCAGCGGCTGTTTTGCCAGGATGACAAAGCGGGTGAAGTTGTCGCTGCGGTTTTGGATGGCGGGCAATAGAAGCTGCAATCCGTACATCCGGGCGCACTGGACCGAACCGATGGCAGCCAGCGAAGGGTCCTTTTGCTCTGCGACCAGCTTGGCGGAGGCTGCGGTGTTGGAGTAGGGGTGGGCAGTCAGCTGCGGGTGTGCCTTTAAAAAGTCGGAACACTGGTGCAGCGCCTGCTCGTGGGAATACACCTGCCGCAGTTCCTCCAGCGAAGCGTTGGGCAGGGCAAGCAGTGCGTGCTCAATCTTGACCTTGACCGAGCCGACGATGTACAGTCCGTATTGCAGCATCAGGTCGTAGTTGTCGGTGACCGAGCCTGCCAGCGTATTTTCAATCGGGATGACGCCGTACCGCCGCTGACCGCTGCTGACTGCGGCGAACACCTCTTCAAAGGAAGGGTAAAATTGGATGTCCGGCTGCTCAAAGACCTCCAGGCAGGCTTTGTGGGAGAAGGCTCCTGCGACACCCTGACAGGCAGTCTGGGCGGGCAGCGCACGCAGCTGTGCGCTTTCGGCACTTCGGATGATTTCTTCCATCGGGTTCATCGGCAGTCCCTCCCGTTATTTGGATGCAAAGCGACCAGAAAGTCCATCAGCGCCAGCGCAGCGGCAGATTCGATGCAGGGCACGGCGCGGCGCACGATGCACGGGTCGTGCCGTCCGGTGATAGTAAGCTCGACCGGCTGACCGGTGCGGAAGTTGACCGTCTGCTGCTTTTGGGAGATGGAGGGCGTCGGTTTGATGACCGTTCGGAAGAGGACCGGCATCCCGTTGGTGATGCCGCCGAGGATGCCGCCGTTGTGGTTGGTGGCAGTTTTGATTTGACCATCCTTGATGCAGAACGGGTCGTTTGCCTGGCTGCCCGTTTGGGCGGCAAAGCCAAAGCCAAGCCCGAATTCAATCCCTTTGACTGCCGGGATGCCGAACACCAGCGAAGCAATGCGGCTTTCGATGCAGTCGAACATCGGGTCGCCGATGCCGGCAGGCAGTCCGACGGAGGCACATTCGATGACACCGCCCACCGAATCCTGTCGGTCGCGGCTGTCTGCAATGAGCTGCTGCATCTGTTCTCCGGCAGTATCATCGAGGACCGGGAAGAATTTTTCCTGTACCGCCAGCAGGGTGGAGGCAGAGACAGTGACCGGGTCGAAGGGGTTATCCTCCACCGAGCCAATCGAGCGGATGTGCGCGCCGACCTCGATGCCGTACTGACGCAGGTACTGTTTGGCAATCGCACCGGCAAAGCACAGCGGAGCGGTCAGACGACCGGAAAAATTGTCCGCCGCCGCGGATGTCGTTGCAGCCGTGGTAGCGCATAAATCCGGTAAAATCAGCATGACCCGGGCGTGCAACCGAACGCAGCTGGTCGTAGTCTTTGGATTGGGTGTTGGCATTTCAATCATTGCACAGACAGGTGTGCCGCAGGCGACCAGAAGGTTCGGGTCCTGTGGGTCGGGAAGCATCCCGCTGAGCAGCTGCGGCTGGTCCGCTTCGATGCGCGGGGTGTCCAGCTTGCCGCCGCGGGAGCTGCGCCTTGCCAGAAAGGCGAGGAGCTGTTCGCGGTCGATGACCGTACCGGCAGGGATGCCGTCGATGACAATGCCGATGGCTTTGGAGTGACTTTCGCCGAAGATGGAAATTTTCAGGTTGCTGCCCAGGTCGATGACATGGATAAACCTCCTTATAGATGATGCAGCTTAGCCGGAAAACGGACGCTGCCGCTAACGCTCAACTGCTCAAAAAGTCCGGGTAGGATTGTTGACGCACATCGGGTCGAGGATGGTGACCGGTTGCTCACACAGCAGCGAGGCGACCGCCATCGACATCGAGATGCGGTGGTCGTTAAAGGAATCGACCGTCCCGCCGTTTAAGCTGCCGGTTCCGCAGACGACCAGGCTGTCGGTGCCTTCAGTGACCTGTGCGCCCAGAGTGGTAAGGTTGTGACAGATGGCGTGCAGGCGGTCGCTTTCCTTGATGCGCAATCTGCCGGCGTTGACGATGGTGGTCTGCCCTTGGGCTGCGGCAGCCGCGACCGACAGGATGGGGATGATGTCGGGAATCTGTGCTGCGTCGATGGTAGTTCCGTGCAGCTGGGATGGGAAGACCTCGATAAAATCGGAAGCAATGTTCATCTTGGCGCCCATCCGTTGCAGAATCTGACAGACCTCCCGGTCGCCTTGCAGCGAATCTATATCCATGCCGGTGACCCGAATGGAGGCGGATGTTTTGCTGATGGCTCCTGCGCACAGCCAGAAGGCGGCGTTGCCTCCAGTCGCCTGCGCGGTCAGCTGCTTGGGTGGCAGTAGCTCTGTCTGCCAAACACCTGCCATCCGTTTTCCAAAGGCAGGATGCGGATGCCAAACTGCTTGAGCAGTTGCAGGGTCATCTCGACGTAGCCTTTCGATTGCAGAGGAGAGGTCAGCAGGATGCGGCTGTCCTCTTCCAGAAGCGGAAGGGCAAACAGCAGCCCGGTGATGTACTGCGAGCTGATGTCACCGGAAAAGAAGAAGTCTCGCCGCGCAGCTTCCGCTGATGTGCAGCGGCAGGCTGTCGCCGTTTCGGGCAGCTGCAAAGAAACGCCATGGGCGGCAAGCTGGGAGCAGAGCGGCTCCATGCTGGGCGTTGGGAAAGGCGTCCGTGCCCGGCAAAAACCGCGCGGCGTCCCAGCGCGGCACAGACCGGCACCAAAAAGCGCAGGGTGGAGCCGGATTCGTTGCAATCGCACAAAATTTCCGATTGCGCAGATTCGGTGGAGGGGAAGATCCCGTCCACGATGGTGCAGTCGTTTTCAAAGCGTACCGATGCGCCCAGTGCGCCGATGACGTTGGCGGTCGCCTGGATGTCCTGCGAGAGGGTATAGCGATGAATCAGTGATTCACCGCAGCTTAAAGCACAGGCAATGATCAGCCGGTGCAGGTCGGATTTGGAAACAGGAGCCGATACGGTGCCGTTTAAGGCGCCGTGTACTGTGCAGCTTAACATGGCAGTCCCTCCTTGAGCAGAGCAGTCAGCTGTTCTGCCGGCATGGGCAGAATCTTTGCGCTGCCAATTTCTGGGACGACCACCAGACGGATGGTGTCGCCGGACATTTTTTTGTCGTGCAGGCAGCTTTGGGCAAGCTCGGCAAGCTCTCCCGGGTAGTCGGTCGGCAGGTGATACCGCTTGAGCATCCGGCATAGCTGCTCGAGTACGGTGCAATCGCAGAGACCGAGCCGGATGGAAAGGCGGGTGATGAGCACCATGCCCAGTGCCACGCCATATCCGTGGGTGACGGCATGGTTGCTGACCTTTTCGATGGCGTGTCCCAGGGTGTGCCCGTAGTTTAAAATCATGCGAATGGCGTTGTCCTGCTCATCCTGTTCCACCACCTGCCGCTTGATGTCGACACAGTAGGCGACAATCTGCTCAATCTGCTGGTGGATGTCACAGCTTTCCAGCAGGTCAAAGAAGTCCCGGCTCCAAATCATGGCGTATTTAATCATCTCGGCGCAGCCTTCGGCAAAGGTCTGCTCGGAGAGGGTGTCAAAGGTGTTCGGGTCGCACAGGACCAGAGAAGGCTGATTGGAAGGCTCCAATCAAATTCTTTCCGGCGGGGATGTTGACCGCTGTTTTGCCGCCTACCGAGGAGTCGATGGCAGCCAAAAAAGGTGGTGGGAATCTGAATGAACGGGATGCCGCGCAGATAGGTGGCAGCGGCAAATCCGGCAAGGTCGCCCACCACGCCGCCGCCGAGCGCCACGATGAAATCACTGCGGGTGATATGATTTTGGATCAAAAAATCATAGACATTCATCAGCACCGCATGGCTTTTGGAATCCTCCCCATGCAAAAAGGTGAAATGACAAACGCGAAAGCCCGCCTGCTCGAAGGAACGAACAACAGTATTCAGGTACAGGGCGGATACATTGTCATCGGTGATGATGGCAGCTGCCGATTTTTGCGGAGAAAAAACCTCGGCAGATTTTTTTCTCCACAGTGTGAAAGCAGCCCTTTTTCAATCAAAACGTCATAGCGCACACTGGCGTTGACGGTCACAGTCTTCAATCCGAACAACTCCTTTCAGCTGATTGGACTGGGGATAAGTTTTCGATAAAACAGGAACGAATTTTCTGAATCTTAGTCGATAGTCTTGCCGAAGAAAGCGGTGGTGCGGCGGACATCGTCCATCACATGGTCGAACTGTTCGGGTGTCAGAGACTGCGCACCGTCGCACAATGCCTTTTCCGGGTCGTTGTGAACTTCGATAATCAGTCCGTCTGCGCCGACTGCGATGGCTGCCATCGACAGCGGCTGGACCATCCAGCGGATGCCGGCAGCGTGGCTTGGGTCGATGATGATAGGCAGGTGGGACTGCTTTTTGATGATTGGAATAGCGGAGATGTCCAGTGTGTTGCGGGTAGCGGTCTCAAAGGTGCGGATGCCGCGCTCGCACAGGATGACCTTTTTGTTGCCGCCTGCCATGATGTATTCTGCGCTCATCAGCAGCTCTTCGATGGTGTTGGCAAGTCCGCGCTTGAGCAGGATGGGCTTGTCGATTTTGCCCAGCTCCTTGAGCAGCTCAAAGTTCTGCATATTGCGTGCGCCGACCTGGATGACATCCACCTGTTCAAACAGCGGCAGATGGTCGATGCTCATGATTTCGGTGACAATGGGCAGACCGGATGCCTTTTTTGGCTTCCAGCAGGTAATCCAGCCCTTCCTTGCGCAGTCCCTGGAAGGAGTATGGGGAGGTGCGAGGCTTGAATGCGCCGCCGCGCAGCAGTCCTGCACCGGAAGTTTTGACCGAATTGGCTATCGAAATCATCTGCTCGCGGCTTTCTACCGAGCAGGGACCGGCGATGACCTGAAAATGTCCGCCGCCGATTTTTCTGCCGCAGACATCGATGACGGTGTCGTCCGGGTGGAACTTGCGGTTGGCATTTTTATAAGGCTCCTGGATTCGTTTGACCTCGGCAACGGTGTCCATCGACTTGATGTCATCGGTGTCCAAACGGGAGGTATCACCAATCAATCCGAGGATGGTTTCGTGTACGCCGCGAATCTCCTGCACCTGAAAATTCATCTGCTCGAAGTGACTGACCATTTTATTGACCTGAATGGGGGAAGTCCCTTTTTTTAAAATAATAATCATAACAACAAATCCTTTCTGTTTTGAAAAATAAAAAAAGTCGGTGCTTTTTTGTCAAAAGCACCGACAGATTTGGGTCGTGGTATAGCAATCATCTGTATCCTAACAGGAACGAATCAGACCGATTATCGTCCGTTCGCTGTCAGAGCTGTCCTTTTGGCATCTGTATTCTTTTTTTGCATGATAAAATCGCCCTGCGCTATAAAAGGCAAAGCTGAAAAAATATGCAAAATAAGCAGATGTCATGGGTTTGCAGCTCATAAGATCCTCCAATTCCTGCGCTTTTTTGAGCGCTTGAAAATGATGATGTAAAAAATATACGATGATTTTTCATATTTGTCAAGCACTTTTACCTGATAAACTGAAAAATTGATGTTTTTTTCATAAAACTTTTGCCGTAAGCTGTCGATATAGAATAAATGCAGCGAGGGCAAAAGGTAATTCTGAATAGAATGTTAATTTTTATTTTGTGATAATTGACACTTTTTTAAACAGGACTTATAATATGGTGGAACTAAAATGGATGTGCCCTAATAAATAGGTAAATTATCATCAAAAAAGAGTGGATTGCACAGAGAATAGATAGACCTTTGTGCAGCAAGAGAAACGTGAGGAAGGATAACCGAGGAAGGCGTTGCAGCAGCTTTGGGATTGGTCGGACGTGTGTTCGCTCGGTTTGCCTTGTCAGAAAGGACAGGGGAGAAGATTGATAAAAAACGTAGGAATCGATATTGGCTCGACCACCGTCAAGGTGGTTGTTATGGAAGGCGACCGAGTCCTTTACCGGGTTTACCAGCGTCATCTGTCGCAGGTGCGTCAGGCGACCCTGAATGCGCTTGAGGGAGCAAAGCAGTTTCTGGACGGACCGTTTCAGGTAGCCATCTCCGGTTCGGCAGGTCTGGGACTTGCCGAGGATGCCGGCATGGACTTTGTACAGGAGGTATTTGCTACCTACAAAACGGTGATGGAGTATGAACCGGACACCGATGCGGTCATCGAGCTGGGCGGAGAGGATGCCAAAATCATCTTCCTCAGCGGCGGACTGGAGGAGCGGATGAACGGCAGCTGTGCCGGAGGCACCGGCGCCTTCATCGACCAGATGGCAACACTGCTGAATGTGACACCCGAGCAGCTGGACCGGCTGAGCCTGCGCCATGAGCGCATCTACCCGATCGCATCGGCTGTGGAGATTTTTGCCAAGACCGACATCCAGCCGCTGCTCAACCAGGGTGCGCGCAAGGAGGACGTTGCCGCCAGCATCTTCCAGGCGGTGGTCGACCAGACGGTGACCGGACTGAGCCAGGGCAGAAAAATCGAAGGCAAGGTGCTGTTTTTGGGCGGACCACTCTTTTTCTTTCAGGGATTGCAGCAGCGCTTTGAGCAGACCCTGCGTTTGGCACCGGGCAAGGCAGTCTTTCCCGAGTGGGCGCAGTATTCGGTGGCGTTGGGCGCTGCCATCTACACCCGAGGATTGCAGACGACCTACACCTACGAGCAGTTTACTGAGAAGCTCAAACATGCGGCATCCCGCTCCAAATCCACCCAGTATTTGCAGCCGCTGTTTGCCAATCAGGAGGAGCACGACCAATTTGTACAGCGCCACAGCCGCGCCAATGTTCCGTGGAAGGACATCACAGGGTATAGCGGGGATGCCTACCTTGGCATCGACTGCGGCTCCACCACCACCAAGCTGGTGCTGATGAGCGACCATTATGAGACCCTCTACCGCTATTACAGCTCCAATCAGGGAAATCCGGTGCAGATTGTGCGGGAGCAGCTGCAAAAAATCTATGAAGCCTGCGGCGACCGGGTCAACATCCGCTATGCGGTGTCCACCGGCTACGGGGAAGAGCTGATCAAGCACGCCTTTCATCTGGACGACGGAATCGTGGAAACGATTGCCCACTTTAAAGCTGCCCAGCACTTTGACCCGCAGGTGGATTTCATTTTGGATATCGGCGGTCAGGACATCAAATGCTTTAAAATCAAGGACAACGCTATCGACTCGATCATGCTCAACGAGGCTTGCTCCTCGGGCTGCGGCTCCTTCATCGAAACCTTTGCAAAGTCGATGGGCTACACCGCAGAGGAGTTTGCGCGGCTGGGATTATTTTCCCAATACCCGGTCGACTTAGGTTCCCGCTGCACTGTTTTTATGAACTCTTCGGTCAAGCAGGCGCAGAAGGACGGCGCGGGTGTGGAGGACATTTCAGCAGGACTTTCGATGAGCGTTGTCAAAAATGTTTTATATAAAGTCATCCGCGCACGGAATGCGGACGAGCTGGGCGAACATATCGTGGTGCAGGGAGGAACCTTCCTCAACGATGCCGTTCTGCGCAGCTTTGAAAAGGAAATCGGGCATGATGTCATTCGACCGGACATCGCCGGTCTGATGGGAGCCTACGGCGCTGCCATCTACGCAAAGGGAATTTGCCCAAAGGAGCAGACCCGCTCGTCGATGCTCGGCGCACAGCAGCTGGAAAATTTCCAGCATGAATCCAAGCCGGTGGTCTGCCAGGGCTGCACCAACCACTGTAACCTCACCGTCAACATCTTTGCAGGCGGGGAGCGGTATATTTCCGGCAACCGCTGCGAAAAGCCGCTGGGATTGGGAAAAGAGCGACAACTGCCCGACCTGTACCGCTTTAAGCTGGAGCAGATTCGCACACTCAGCGAGGACTGTGCTAAAAGAGCGGCTGCCCACACCGGTAAACGCGGGGTGATTGGGCTGCCGTTGGGACTGAATATGTATGAAAATCTGTTCTTCTGGGAGGCATTTTTTCCGCAACCTGGACTTTGATATTGTGGTATCCGACCTGTCCTCCCGCGCGCTGTATGCCAAAGGGCAGTACTCGGTTCCGTCGGACACCGCCTGCTATCCGGCAAAGCTGATGCACGGACATATCGAAAATCTGCTGGACAAAGGGGTCACCACCATCTTTTACCCCTGCATGAGCTACAATTTTGATGAGAGTAAAGGTGACAACCATTTCAACTGTCCGGTGGTCGCCTACTACCCCGAGCTGCTGGCTTCCAACGTCGAAAAGCTCAAGCAGGTGCGTTATCTTTATCCGTATCTGGATTTGGCGGAGCGCAAGACCTTCCCGGAAAAAAAATCTGGCAGGCGCTCCAAGAATATTACCCTGATTTGACCTTGCGCGAGGTCAAACGGGCGTCCGACTGTGCCTATGAAAGCTACCACCGCCAGCGGGAGCAGGTGAAGGAGGAAGGGCGCAAGGCGCTGGAATTTGCACGTCAGAAGGGACTGAAGACCATCATCCTGTGCGGCAGACCGTACCATGTCGACCCGGAGATCAACCACGGGATCAACCAGCTGATTACCTCG
>ENA-OQHN01000819-OQHN01000819.1-human-gut-metagenome-genome-assembly--contig:-NODE-819-length-10092-cov-9.320723_pt1 | contig 10092 bp, 9 predicted proteins | sample MGYA00242564_ERZ504721 | MGnify/ENA primary metagenome ERZ504721 (study PRJEB26092, sample SAMD00036212) | human gut metagenome | host: Homo sapiens | study: EMG produced TPA metagenomics assembly of...
TTTGCCTTGGGCTTCCTTCAGATTCCACCTCACGATGGACACCCTTGCCGTCGGCTAGAGGCTTGGTGACCGCACCCTGCCTTCGGGACTTTCACCCTGTAGAGATCGCCCATGCGGGGCGCACTAAGAACGGGCGCGGGCCGAGTTGTCGGTACCGCGCCCTCTGCATGATCCTCAGTTCAGGCTTAGTGAACGATCAGTTGGATCCACAGCATGATGAAGGCCGTGGCAGGCAGAACGGGGAGCGAGGCGTCCATGCGGTCGAAGAAGCCGCCGTGGCCGGGCAGCAGGTTAGAAGAGTCCTTGATTCCGACAAGGCGCTTGAGCATCGACTCCCAGAGGTCGCCGGCAATCGAGAGCGCAACGAGCATCGCGAGCACGCCGACGCCCCACAGGAAGCCCGCATTGTCGAAAAGGTAGTTCGTGAAGACGTTCTGCTGCACGCAGAAGACGTACGTGAGCGCGAAGAAGACGATCACGATCACGTAGGCGCCGATCGCGCCCTCGAAGGTCTTCTTGGGCGAAATGGCGGGCGCCATGCGGTGCTTGCCCCAGGCGCGACCGCAGAAGTAGGCGGAGATGTCGCGCCCCAGACGATAAGGAGCACGGAGAGGACGAGCACCCAGTCCCCCTGTTCAAAGAGCCAGAGAAGCGACAGGTAGGCGGCGGGCACGAAGGTCACGGCGGACCAGAGGCACTGGCGCTGCGAGACCTTGAAGCCGTTTTCACGATGGAAGAGTTCCGCAAAGAAGATCACGAACCAGGCCAGCATCACGCAGCCGTTCATGAGCATCAGGAACCAGTTCATGCGGTCAAGCGCACCCGCCCAGTAGAGCGAAAGCTGGACTACCATTTCGACGGCGGCGACGAGAAGAGCGGGACGGGGACCGAGGCCGCCGATGCGCAGCCACTCATAGAGCGTGGCGCCGAAGGCAATGGCCATGACGCTTGCAAAGGCAAACGGACCAATGTAGATCGAGAGCGTCAGAACGGCCAGCAGCACGGCTGCGGTGATCACGCGCGTAAGCAACATGATGAAGGAACCTCCGGCCGGTTCTCGTGACCGGCGCGTTGTATGTCTATGGGGGTGTCGCCTTTCATATAAAGGCCAGCATCCTGCCATTTTAGCCAATGCAGGACCTCGCGTGGCCGAATTCCTCAAAGGGGCGCGTTGAAAACACCGTCTTGTTCAGGCCTGCGCCCGCTCCTCACTGCAGGCCTCATGTCCTGCATCCGAAACCCAGAAAGCCGAAAACGCGGCTGCATTCAGGCGAAGACGAGCACTCCCGTTCTTCCGCCTCTTCGGTTGGAGCGCACAAGAAAGTCCCGCTGAAAGGCAGGCCGTCTCTACATCCATGTTGTCGGAAAGTCGGAAAGCTCCCCTGACTTCAGCCGCCGTTCCTGAGCTGTTCGCTCGTGCGACCGAAGCGGCGCTCGCGCCCCTCATACCAGCGAAGAGCCTCCTTCAAGTCGTCCTCGCCGAAGTCGGGCCAGAGCGCATCGGTGAAGTAGATTTCCGCGTAAGCACTCTGCCACAAAAGAAAGTTGGAAATCCTGCATTCGCCGCCCGTACGAATCAAAAGATCGACATCAGGCACGCTCATGAACCTTCCGATATTCTCGGGCGTCATCTCAAGCCCTGCCGCGGCGCATTCGGACGCCGCCTGACAGCAGTCCCAGCGTCCGCCGTAGTTCGCCGCAATGACGAGCTCCATCTTCGTGCCACCCGCAGTGGCAGCTTCATTTTCAGCGATAGCCTCGCGAACCGTATCGGAAAAGGCCGTCCTGTCTCCGATGACTCGAAGCCTGACGCCCGCCTCGGCGAGCGGCTCGCACCAGCGGCGGAGCGCCTGTGCGAAAAGCTTCATGAGCATCGAGACCTCTGCGGCGGGCCTGCGCCAGTTTTCGCTCGAAAAGGCGAATACCGTCAGGCGTTCGATGCCTGCCCTGGCGGCCGCCTCCACCACGCGGTTGAGCGCCTCGACGCCCTGCCTGTGCCCCTCTGTCCTCGGACGCAGACGCGACTTGGCCCAGCGGCCGTTGCCGTCCATGATGATCGCGACGTGATGGGGAATGTGGGAGGCGGACATGAGAAAGGAGCAGGAAAAGCGGTGTTTGTACAAGGCAGGCATTTTACACGCCGAGGCGCTGAGAACAGCCCCGGAACGCATCCCGTAACGTATTTGTCCGCTAGCCAAAACAAACATCCGGCAGACCCGCAAGCCTGCCGGATGCCGCTGTTCTTCCGGAGAGAGGAATTACCGAGCCGCAGGAGTGCCACCCGCCTCAGCATTCTTCTTGAGCGCCGCTGCAAACTCGACCGCATACTGCGCGACCTGCTGCAGGTTCACCTGGTTGTTTTCAACGGGAGCGTTGGCGGCAAGCTCAGGCTGACCGTTCTTGAAGCTCTGGAAGACGAAGGCCTTCACTCCGTCGCGCTTCTCGTTGAGCATGAGGCCGTAGAGCACACAATGATCACAGGCGTCTGTCTTGGCGTCTTCGGGCAGGACCTTGACTTCATAGCCCGCAGTCTTCAACCCCGCGGACACGGCCTCAAGCAGCTGCGGGGTCGGCGTGCGCGGAATTACGCAGAGCTGGTTGTCTGCGGACGCGGCAGCCTCCTCGGACTGGGCGCCTCCGCCCAGAGTTGCACCGCAGCCCGTCAGGCCCAGGGCCAAAAGCGCCGCAGCGCCGGTCATGGCGATAGTCTTCTTGAACATTCTTTTGTCTCTCCGCAAATGGTTCAGTCAACCCTCCGACTGGAGGCCGTTCTTCAATCATACGCGAACACTTAGGCCAATGACAATGATTCTGATTTGGAAATCCTGCAAATCGCCGTCCGCGAAGCTGGGAGCATCAGGCAACAAGGGGACTCCTCTTTTGCAAAGGAGTCCCCTTTATGAGAGCGGCATGCTTGCGCTCATCTCAAGAGCAACAGCCGCTGTGGTAGCTCAGTTCATCTGAAGCCGTTCATTTGCCGGCGGGAGTCTTGGCCGCCTTGACAAAATCGGCGACCACGATGCCGTACACCGCCGCACTCGTAAGCTGGGCGCCGCCAATGTAGTTGTCGTAGAAGAGACCGCCCGCAGCGTTGCCAATGGCGAACAAACCATCGATAACGTGGTTTTCCGTATCGAGCACCTGCCCCTTGACGTTGATGAGCGGACCGCCGAAAGTAGCCGTCATGCCCCCCTGGAAGGGAACGATATAGAACGGTGCCTTTTCAACCGTGCGTGCCTTCGGCAGGGTGTTGACCGGCGTCAGGGTCTTGCCCTTGCCCGCAGCGATCGCCTCGTTGTAAGCCTTGACAGTGGCCTTGACGGCGTCAACGGGAAGACCTGCCTTTTCGGCCGCTTCGTCAAGCGTCTGACCGACGTACACGGGAGCCTTGGTGCGTTTGTAGGACTCCCAGTCGTTGGCAAGAATCGGCACGTCATGTCCCGCCTGGTCGACGATCATGTACGCCCAGTTGGCCTTGGTCATGGCCGCAACGTCTCGAGACATCTGCACGTAGGTCTGGCCTTCGTCCGTGAAGCGTTCGCCCTTGTCATTGACGCAGATGCCGTTATTGACGATGTTGAGCGGATTCGCGCCGGTCGGACCGTAGATCGGACCGCAGTGGTATTGGTCAACGTTGACGATCTTCGGCATGAACGGGAGCGCAAGATTGATGTTCTCACCTGCGATGATGCGCGAACCGCGGATCGGCATCTTGGCACCACCCGAACCGATGTACTGCGTGACCATGGCCTGATTGGCGGAGAAGCCGCCCGTGGCCAGCACGACGCCGAACTTCGAATGGATCTCGGAGAGACCTTCCTTCGTCTTGACGCGCACGCCGTTCACGGCGCCCGTCTTTTCATCGGAAAGCAGTGCCACGGCCTTCGTGTTGAAGCGGATCTCGACACCAAGCTCCTTGGCCTTCTTCATGAGCGTCAGGGCCAGCTCGCCGCCACCCGGCTTGTGTTCGCCAACAACGAGATGTGCGCGGGAAAGCATCGGCCAGACAAGCTTGGAACCAGCCGCAAAGTTGATGCCGCAATAACCGTGAAGCCATTCAAGGGTGGCATCGGCGTTTTCGCAAACAACACGAGCGAGCTTTTCATCAGCCTTGCCCTGCGTGACCTTCATCCAGTCCTTGAGGAACTGTTCGGCGGAATCGCCCTGAACATTCTTGGCCTTCTGAAAGGAGGTGTTGACGCCAAGGAGGAAGCCCGCAGCATAAATCGTGTTGCCCGCAGGCATGGCCATCTTTTCAAGAAGAAGCGGCTTGAGGCCGTTTTCAGCCGCGCGCACGGCACAGGTGAGGCCGCCACAACCAGCGCCCAAAATGATGATGTCGTACTTGGAGGGGGCCGCAGCCTTGGCTTCAGCGGCAACCGTGCCGAATGCAGCACCTGCACCAACCGCTCCCATGGCGGCGGTCTTGAAGAATTCACGACGAGAGGTAGTCATTTGCCTGTTCTCCATTAGTCTTTATGGTCCCGATGCGGTTGTGCTCCCGCATCGCTTGAAATCGACTATATGCTCCTCCCGACGGAATCTAAAGCACATCGGGATCTTGACAAGACTGACAAAAAGTGATCTCAACGCTTGAGAACCGCCGTCCTTCCCGCAATCCGACCGAAAGTTAGCGCATCGGCGATGCCATTGCCGCCCATGCGGTTTTCACCGTGCACGCTCCCCGTGATCTCCCCGGCTGCAAAGAGTCCGGTCACCGGCTTGCCGTCGAGTCCAACAACCTGTGCGTCAGGCGTAATGACGAGTCCTCCCATCGTCGTGTGAATATTGAGGACGACTCTTGACGCCCAATAGGGCGGCTCCGACAGCTGCAGGCAGCGTACACGCGCGCACTTGCCGCCGCCCATACCTGCTTCGACGTTGAAAACACGGACACTGTCCTTGAGCGCATCTGCATCGACACCCATCAGCAGAGCCAATGCATCCCAGGAATCGGCACGGAGCGCGTCGCCCGTCTGCAACCCTCTGTAGACGTCCTTTCTGCTGATAAGATCCATGGCTTTGACCGCGCCATCGTCTGTCACCATCCAGACGGACCCTCTGGGTCTGGCGAGTATCGCCTTCGCGAGTCCGTCACGCGAGCCGTCCTCGTCAATAAAGCGGCGTCCTCCGCCATCCACCATCAGAACACGGCCCGCGTCCAGATCAAGTCTCACCTGGAAGCCCCGTCCTTCAGGGGCGCCCGGCACGCACTGAATGCATTCGAGCGCGTTCGAAGCGGCACCAGCCCTTATCGCCTCAAGCATGACCTCGCCCGTACTCCCAGGATTGTTGTCCGTAGGAATGCCAGCAAGGTCAGCCCTGTAGCTTTCCACCAGTTCAGGATTCGCCGCAAAGCCTCCCGCCGTCAGAATGACGGCCTTTCTGGCATGAAAGATCATCTTGTCCTTCCCTCTTCCGGAGGAAAGATCCTCGACTTCGATGCTTGCTGCTCGGCCGTTCTTCATTAGAAGCCTCGTCATGGCACATCTTGTGCGGATCTTTACGCCACGCCTTATGCACTCCGAGGAAAGCGTCCGGATGTAGGCCTGCCCCCTCGGTTGCGTGGGCTTGTGGCCGCGCGGCCATTCTGCGCCCCAGGTGGCGACAGTTTCGGGCATGAATCGAACGCCAAGAGACTCAAGCCACTTCAAGGTTGGCAACGCTTCGCACACGAAGCGCCTCACAACAGCCGGGTCGTTTCGGCCGTGTCCTGACGCCATCGTCTGTTCATAGTGCCAGGAAGGGGAGTCCGTGATACCCATCGGCTCCTGACGGGCAGGATCAGACGCATTGAACAGACCGCTTGCACGCAACGTGTTGCCGCCGATCGCCGCCATCTTCTCGACAAGCAGCACCGACGCTCCTTGCTCGGCGGCTGAAAGTGCGGCGGCAAGCCCCGCACCGCCAGCCCCCGCCACCACGACGTCAAATTCGTCTTCCGCGAACGAAAACGCGCTCACAGGGATAGGAGTCATCATGGCAAGCGCGCTCGCCGCGCACAAAGTCCGCCTCCTCATTCTGCCGTCCTCCACCAGTGTGCCTCAGTTCTGAGCTCCGCCATGTCATGCAGAAACTCAGAGAGTTCTGCTGCATTGTGAAGCTCAAGCTTTCCGAACACTGACGCCCTTCGGCTTCTGACGGTGTCCTCCGAAAGGCCCAGAATTTCAGCCGCCTGCCGGTTGGGGAGCCCCTTGGCGACAAGCTCTGCCGTCCGCCGTTCCGCATCAGTGAGTTCGTTCCAGAGAACCTCAGCCCGCTTCAGATCCCTTGCGACAGCCCTTCTCCGCCTATGAAGTTCACACCCTCGTGCGAGAAGCGGCAGAAGCGCTTCGGCATCGACAGGCTTTTCGAGAAAGTCGAGGGCCCCTGCCTGCACGGCCTCCACCGCCATGCGGACTTCGCCGTGAGCCGTCAGAAAGATGATCGGCAGATCACACTTCATCTCCGCGAGTCTTGTCTGAAGTTCGGGACCGGACAGCCCAGGCATGCGCACGTCGAGAAGCATGCAGCCTTCGCGGGTAGGATCATCACCGTCAAGAAACTCAGCTGCGGATTCATAGGTCCTCACCTGATAGCCCACGGCCTCAAGCACAAATCTGAAGGATGCTCCCACGCTAGGATCGTCGTCAACGATGCGAATCAAAGGCACCTGCTTCATGTTTCCATTCCTGATTGTTGATGTTGAGCTCCCGCAGTCGCGGGAGCACGAGCGAGGCCTTCAGCCCCTGGGGAGTTCTGCGCGCAAAGGCGAGATGGCCCCGATGCATCTCGGCAATAGAGGATGCAATGAAAAGTCCGAACCCAAGTCCTTCCTTACTAACGCTTTTCGTAAGTTTGCCCAGCGCTCCGAACACCTCATCGGAGACGGCAGGTCCTTCGTCGAGAACGCTCACCTCAACGATCTCGTTCTGACAGAAGACCTCAACAACAATCGAGCTCCGAGAGGGAAGATCAGCAACCGCCCTGACCGCATTCTTGAGGAAGTTCACAACCACGAGCTCCAGTTCAAGCGCATCCCCCTTCACCAGTACCTCTTCGTCAGGAAACACGGTCTTTACGTCGACCACCTCGGACAAGTGCCCCGCATGCTTCAGCGCCTCACCGACAAGACCCCGTACGTCGACGGGCTCGAATCCAGGCGTTTCCTTTCGAAGAACCGTGCGAACGCGCTCGATGATGTCCGCCGCCCTGTGCGTCTCGTGCTCGGCTGCCGACAGAGCCTCGGTCCACTTGGGAACATCAAAGTTTCCCATTTTCATCATCAACCTGATACCCGTCAGATAATTGGCGATGCTCGTCAGAGGCTGCTTGATCTCGTGTGCAAACATGGCGGCGAGTTGAGAGGCCATGCCTGCACGCTCAACAAGCGCGAGGTTCTCCTGACTGGCCCTGAGGGCTTCGGCGGCCGCTCCTCTTGCACTCTCCTCAGCCCTGAGTTCTGCCGTCCTGCGCTTGAGAAGACGGTTGACGCGCCAGTGATGCACAAGCAGAAGAAGCAGAACCAGCCCCATGACCGCAAGCTCATTGCGCCAACGGAGCGCAAGTGCCGTGATCGAATTGTCCCTCAGATAGGCGTATGGACCGATTTTCAGCCGAACAAGAAGCGCCTCCACCCCCTGCATGCGAGTGTTTGACAGCCAGTCAAGACCATTGGCATCGGCAGGCATCGAAAGAAGGGCCACAGTTACTGCCTTCACCACATCGGGATCCGCCGATGGGGAAGAAGCGAACATTAGGTCGGGATAGAGTTCGGTCGAAGTTGCACAGCCGCCTGCCGCCCTTTCGGGACGTTCGCCGACGATCCTCACATCCTCGGCCTGTATAACGCCTGTTCTGACCGCCTGCTCAAGCTCACACGCAGGAAGCACGCCCGCATCGCTCATGCCCGTCACCACAAGCGTGAGCACATCGGGAAAGTTCCATTCTGTGAAAGTCACTTCACGAAAGAAGTCCTCGGGATCGAACCCACGTCTGGCGATCTCTCCTTGAGGAATGAGCCACCCCTCAAAAGACCAAGGTGCCGTCGCGGCCACCCTGCGGCCCCGCAGGTCTTCGATCGTCTGCACGGGACTTCCCGCCGATACGAGAAAGACTGCGCCTACACTGCGGCTAACATCTGCACATCGACTCTTGCGAAGCGTTGCAATCTGCTGGAGCCCCGCACGCGAAAGCATGCGCGCTCCTCCACTAGACACGATGACGAAGTCGATGTTCTCCACAGACTCGGGCTTCATTGCATCGGCATGAGAAATCTCCTTCGTCTCGAACCTGTACTGCGGCAGTCTGGCCTTGAGCGACTCGATAAGCGGCGTATAGACGTCAATATAAAAGCTCGGTGTAAAGGTGTCGACAAGTCCAACACGCACAACACCTGAAGCGTCCCCGGAGGGTGCGACCATCCCCGTCTCAGCGGCAATTGCGGCGGAGGCGCCAAAAAGAAATGCCAGACATGTCGCTTTAAGGCGGACGGGAAATGCAGTCACGACGTACAGTGTCCTCAAGTTCGCTTCGGATAATTCTAAAAGCTTCAGCTCTTACTGAGGCTCCTCATCGTTCACGTCTGATCTTCAGTCAGGGTAGACACGCACATTTACGCCGAGGCGCGCCATCCGTTGCATCAGGTCTTCCCGCAACAAGCCACGCCACCACGCACCACATGAGCACGAGGATCATGAGAAGCACGGGCATGCGGCCGAATCCGAAGGCCGAAGCCCAGGCGCCCGCCATCATGGGTGCAAGGCCGGCCAGCAGGTAACCGCCGCACTGAACGAGCCCCGTCACGCGAAGAATGTCAGCTTCCGGCGTCTTCTTCGTCACGGCGGTCAGCGAAATCGTCACGAATGCTCCCTGCAGCACGCCCATTACAAGCGCCGCTCCCATGAGGCCTGCGAATCCTCCGACCCCCTCCATCCAGATCCAGAGCCCCGTCAGATAAACGGCGCCGACCACAGGATAGATTGTTCTCGCCACAGGCAGAAAGCCGCACCCGAGAGATCCGGCAAACATGGCGCCAAGGTAGAACGTCACGGCATTGACCGCATCAGGTCTGGAAAAGCCCGCAACCTCAAGCCCTGAGGGCATCATCGACGCAACGGTGAAGGTGAGCCCCGCCTGAATAGCAACGAACCACACGAGAAGTGCAACGGGAGCTCCGCTCTTCTCGAGACGCTTTTCCTTCCGTTCTGGAACGGGCAGAGGAACGCCTCCAAAACCCACTGCCCAGACAAGCGGCGCAAGAGCCGCCAATCCCCAGACTGCAAAAGGACCCCACCAGACGCCGCCCGCCTCCAGAGCCGGCATGACCGAGGCCGTACCCAGCAGGCCGCTGATGCTGAGCACCGCCGTATAGACGCCCATCACCTGAGACTGGCGGTCATGAAAGACCACCTTGATGACAGAGGGAACCCAGACGTTCAGGCCCGCGATTGAAACGCTCAGAATCAGCGTTCCGAGAAAGAGAGCGGGCATCCACTCGATGCATCGGACGAGGGATCCGAGTGCGGCTCCGGTCAGAGCAGCGACGGCGAAGGTTCTACTTCCGAATCCGGCCACAAGCGGCAGGACAGCGAGGCTACAGAGTCCAAAGGCCATGGTCGGAATGCCTGCGAGTACGCCGAAAGCCTCCCCACGGCAGATCGAAGACATCGCGAACGACGGGCGCCATCGGACCCACTGCATTGATGGGCCCGCGCATGACAAGTGCGGCAAGGACGATCATGAGGAGAATTTGCTTTTGGCTGTGCATCAGAAGCCTTCGGAAAAGTGATTACTGAAAAGGCTATCCCTTCCGTGTGTGCCTTGACCAGATTGGTTTTCCCGAACAGAGGGTTTTCGCCACCGCTCGCGGCCACCTCCCACGAGCCGTATCGGCGTTCGGATTAGTTCTTTAGGATGAAGGACATGCTTACCTGAACTTCCCGGCGTTCCATCCACTCAAATCTCTTCAGAACTTGACGCTCAGATATTAATCGTCTCAGCAAATAGGTTTACAAATAATTTCAAATAAAGGCCGTACACGAGTACAGCCGTTATAAAAACCTTTATTCCTTATCCTTTAAATGCTTTTGGCTTTCACGGTATGTGGCGTAT
>ENA-OQHN01000823-OQHN01000823.1-human-gut-metagenome-genome-assembly--contig:-NODE-823-length-10063-cov-2.456824_pt1 | contig 10063 bp, 13 predicted proteins | sample MGYA00242564_ERZ504721 | MGnify/ENA primary metagenome ERZ504721 (study PRJEB26092, sample SAMD00036212) | human gut metagenome | host: Homo sapiens | study: EMG produced TPA metagenomics assembly of...
ATGGGCGTACCTTCCGGCGCGGCGATGTCGGTTCCGCTATGGTAGGCGATCTCCCCGGTAAAAGGATCTTCCCGGTATGCCAAACCATGAGGTGATAGTGTAGCTCTGCGGAAGGGGCCACTGGAAAATGCCCGTCCCTATCCAATCGGCATCGGGGTTCACGATCTGCCCGCCGCCGCTTGTGTAACCGCCCAGCAGTTCCGCCCACAGGCTTTGGTTTTCCGGCTCCGACATAAGGGCGAGGTATTCGTTCTGCCGGGAATTGAAGTTGTACTGGCGGGCCATTTCATCCGGGGTTTTGTGCGTGATGGTGATTTCCAGAATGGTTTCCGTCACCGTTTCGGTATGGGTGGTTTCGTTCCCATCCTCGTCTACTTCGGTAACTTCTACCTCATGGCTTTCGGTGCGGGTGCTGGAGGATACCGCATTCATCTCCCACATAATATTTCGCAGTTCATCCACCTGCGCGTCATCCAGCGAAGCGACCTGCGCCCCATCCTCCGCGCCAGTAACCTTGGCGGAAAATACAGCGAGGACGTCCTCCCAATTGATGGAGAGTTTCCCGTCGTTAGAGGTGGTTTCCATCCGGTCATTGGGGGGTGGCGTCCTCTATCTCCTGAATGTGGGCCAGATATTCCCCGTTGAGGGTAGACACCGCCTGCGTTACACTGGTACCGGTCCCCGTGGAGTCGGAGCCGAAAAACAGGCCGAAGCAGGAGCCGACGATCAGGGCGATTAAACAAATCAACAGGATAATGACCACAGCTACCCAGCCCCCGGCAGCAATCAGGGCTATCAATCCCTTAATTGCGGCGATGGTTGCTTTGATGGCGGCTGCGGTTGCCTTGACCGCCACCTTTATGCCGGTTACCGCTGCTTTCGCCGCAGCTTTGGCAGCTTGGGCGGCTGCCTTAGCCGCCTTTGCGGTGGCCTGCGCTGTTTTCTGTGCCGCTTTCGCCGCCTGCTGTGCTGTTTTTGCCGAACGCTGTGCGGTCTTGATCCTCTTGGCGCTCTGCTTTACGCCTTTCACAGACCGGCTGGCTGTCTTTACCGCCTTTTGCGGCTTTCCTTTGATAGTCTTGGCCACTGTGTTCTTCGTCCGTATTTTTGAAGATGTGCTTTTGACAGCCTTGCCGCCTGCATCTTTGGCCCCCGACAGGGTGCGGGAAATCTCTCGTTTTTTCTTTCACCTTCCGGGCCGTGGCCTGCGCCAGCTTTTTCCCGCCCCGGTAGGTCAGGTTCGCGCCTTTCTTGGCGGCGGTTTCCATCCCGGACAGCATCTGATCCCCGGCAGTATTGGCAGGGGCGTTAGAGGATTCCCCGCGCTGGCTGGCGAAGGGCGTTTCCTTGAGTTCCGAGATGGATTTATCCTTGGATTTCAGCCATAAATCCTTCATGGCTGTTTTCGGGGCCTTGGCAGCTTTGTCCAGCAGTTTAGGTTTGCCGCCCTCCGGCTTCGTTTTAATTTCTTTCAATGGCATACCTCCTGTAAAAAGATTGCAGAGTGTCCAAGGCGGCCCCCTATCAGAATAGTAGTTCGAGCAAATAAGAGTAGTAAAATCTTAAACATCAGCCAAAGTTCTATATAAATGGTGTTTTGGAAGTCTATCCGCCGTTGATTTTTTCGCTGTAATATGGCATATTGAAAGTGTATCATCCATACAGCTTGAACGCTGTCGACCCTTTTAGGAATGATTTTATGATTTATAAAGTTGAGCTAAAAATGGGAACACACAATCAGAAGATAACGCCCATGGTTAATACCAAATGGGAGGCAACCAAAAAGCACCATACAAATCTCTATCTGTTCCATATCGATATAAGCTGCAACATCATTTAAGTTATGCTTACGGGAGAAAATTCGCAAAAACAATCATGCGGTATGTTTATGACTATCTGCGTCAAGATTGCGATATTTATGCGTGGTGGGATGGGAAATACACACAGATATTTGCTCAGAACAGCAGGCGCTTTTTTCCGCCTCTCTATACGACCTGTGCAAAGAAAATAAGCAGAGAGCCGAAGGCGGCCCCCTGCAGGAATTGGCTTTCTCTATGGTTACACCCCTCTCAGGGCCTCGTCCGGCTTGGTGGTCATGAGCTGATACAGACGGGTGCTGCGGGGGAAGCTGTTTTCAAAGGGCACAATATTCCCGGCGCAGCGAATCAGGCCGCAGCCAGCCGCCACATTGGTGATGTACGAGAGCTGGTTTTCGGAAATGTGCAGAAGCCCCGCCAGTTCGTCCCGGTCGGTGGCGGATTGGTTCAAGAGGATTAAAAATTCCGAGTTTGCCAGCATGAGGCGGGCGGTGTCGGAACGGAGGAGCTCCTCCACGTTCTGTGTTAACCCTGTCACCAGCCCGTTGTATTTGCGGATGCGCTTCCACAGCTTGTAGAAAAAGTCGGCGCTGTACTCATAACGGAACAGCAGGTAAAACTCGTCGGCAAATACCCATGTGGTCTTGCCCTTCTTCCAGTTCTGAATGACACGGTTGAAGATGGCGTCGAGGGTAACCAGCATCCCGATGGGCATAAGCTGTTCGCCCAACTCCCGGATGTCATAGGCGATGATCCGGGCCTTGGTATCCACATTGGTGCGCTGGGCAAAGGTATTGAGGCTGCCGGTGATGAACAATTCCGACGAAAGCGCCAGCCTCTGGCTTCCGGCTCCGGCTGTTTTTAACAGAGAGTGGTACAGGTCTTTCAGGGTGGCGGTTCGCCCTCGTAGTTGTTGGCAACGTATTCCCGGTACACATCGTAGGTGCATCGGTCAAGGATGGATTTCTCCTTGGCGCTCACGTTGCCCGCGCCCACCAGCTGCTCGAACAGGGAGAGGATGAATTCGGATTTTTCAATCAGCGGGTTGCGCTCGTCTCCATAGGCTTTGTCCATGTCCATGGCGTTTAGATGGGTATCCGAAGAGGCGGATACCCGGATGACCTCGCCGCCGAGGGCTTCCACCAAAAAGCCGAACTCGGATTCGGGATCTAAAATCAGGATATCGTCGTTGGTGGACAGGGCGATGCTGACGATTTCTTCCTTGGCGGAGAAGGATTTGCCGGAGCCGGATACGCCGAGGCGGAAGCTGTTGCCGTTGAGCAGCTTCCTCCGGTCTGCCACAATCATGTTTTTACTGACAGCGTTCTGCCCATAGTAGATGCCGCCGTTCTGGAGGATTTCCTGCGCCCGGAAGGGAATCAGCACCGCAGTGCTTTCGGTGGTGAGGGTTCTCAACGCCTGAATTCTCCGCAGGCCGTAGGGCAAAGCCGTGTCCAGCCCGTCCTTCTGCTGCCAGCGCAGGACGCTCATCTGGCACAGATGCTTTCTTGCCGTAGTGAGCAGGGTTTCCGTATCGCTGTCCAACTGCTCTTTGGTATCGGCTAAATGCACCAAGGTCACAAGGCCGAACATCATCCTTTGATCCCTGTTTGTCAAATCGTCCAGCATTTCCTTGGTTTCTTTCCTCTGCTGCTCCATATCGTAGGGCAGGACAGCCGAGAAGTTGTTGGCGGCGTTCTGTTTTCTCTGCCAGTTCGCCGCATTCGTTTCCACTCCTAAGAGCTTGTTCTGGATTTCCCGCACCGCTTCGTCGGTGGGCACCGTTAAAATATCAATGGAGAGCATGAGGCTGCGGTCCATGTCGCAGAGCTCGGCAATCATGGAATCCTTGATGTAGCTGGCATAGCCCTGCAGGTAGAGCACGCGGCCCCATCGGTCGTTTAAGCGGAAGTGGTCCTTCTGGAATTCCATGCTGTCGGGGCAGAGCCAATCCTTGAAGCTGTGCCCCTTTTTCATGTGTTCCTTCAGGTCGAAGGCAAAGGCGGCGGGCTCTCCACCCTTGAAGAAATCCCGGAAGATCTGCAGGCGGGCGGCTGCGTCCAGTTCCCGGCCTATGGAGGAAAGCTGGGAAAGGTGGGTGATGAGGTCGGTGCCCACACGGGCAAAATAGGTGCGGGCCTCGTCGATGGTTTTCTTTGCCACCGTGATGGTGATGTACCGGTCCTGCACCACGCTGTTGTTGGTGCCGGTTACCTTGGAGAGCAGCATTTCGTTGTACTCTTTCCGGTAATGGTCCAGCCCGTCCTCTTTCATGGGCAGCAGCAGGGATTTCTCGAATTCTGCTTTGTCAATGCGGCGGTTGTTGATGGTGATCTTGGCGGAAGCGCCGGAGTCCAGCGCGTTCAGCAGTTCCGAATAATCTATAAACATCGCCGTCTTATCTTCTTTGCTGGCGATGCTGTAATTGATGTCGGTAAAGAAAAAGGTTTTGGAAAACCGGCTCCCTACCTGAAAAATCCCATCCGGCCAGATGCGCTGGATGGGGATAGCGTCCTGTACGGACTTTGGAATTTTGAATTTTTCTTTTTCTAATTTCGTTGCTTTGAGAAGCGTTTTGATGATAGGCATCCTTCCTTTCAGTGCGAAAAATGAAAAGGTTACTGTTCTTTCCCAGCCGGTGGCTGGGGCTTGCGGGTTTTCCGTTTGCGGGGAGGCTTTTCCCCCTCCGCGATGGCGTCCTTCATGGCGTCATAGTAAAGGCTGTCGGATTTAAACACCAGCTTCTTCGGGTACAAAAATTTCCGACTTGAACCACGCCCAAGCCAGCTTTTTCTGCTGTCATCCCGTGGTATTTGAAAAAGCCGCAGGCCGCAAAGGGCGCGGCTCCGAGGATGCACATCCAGCCCACTTCCTCGCTGCCGACCAACGGGCGCAGGCCGAAATAGATGCCGACTGCCACGCCTACGGCCAGCAGGGAACAGATAAACTGCCGGGTGGAGAGGCCGAAAAAAATAGATTCTTGATAGTCCCGGATTTCTTTTGGTACTTTTACTTCTATATCGCTTCACTCCTTTTGGGCCTACAGCCCCAATAATTCTTTGACGATCCTGTCGCTCATTCGTACAGCGCCTACCAAAACCAAAAGGTTGAAGATGAGCTCGCCCACGTAGCTCCATACGGCGGTAACTGCCGAAACGTTGGGATCAACCGCAGGCGGGCTGGACGCCATAACCGAGAAGATGATACAGGCCAGCGCAATGATGGCCCCTTCGAGGCACACTCCCGCATAGGAACGCAGGAAGTTTTTCCCCACATTGCTGGTGGGTTCCCCGGCGAACGTGGACATGGGGATGGGCGCGATAGCCGTGTACATATATAATTTGAATAGGCGGCTATACACTGTCAGAATCATGATGAACGCCAGCACCGTAATGAACAGGCCGCCCAGCAGGGTGACTGCCCACAGAGGGATGCTGTCCCAAAAGCCCACGTTGTTGATTTTGTCGATGATCTCCTGCGGAAGCGTCGTTCCGCTGCTTCCCGACAGGCCGGATTGGGTAATGATGGTGGAAACCATCCCCTGAATGATTTTGAAAACGGCCAGCATGAGGTCGAGGCCGTATCCCACCGCCGCCTTTGCCAGTACAAAACGGATGAACATTTTAAATGCCGCTTCCGGGCGCTTCAGATCGGCAAGGCTCGAACAGGTTTTGACAACGCCGACCGCGAAAAACAAAACCAGCAGGCCGTACCCAATGGCTTTCAGGGCCCCGTTGATGTCCAGCATGACCTGCCAGATCCCGCCGCCTTTGAAGGTTGCGGGATCTTGGGTAAGCAGCGTCCAGATTTCAGCCAGCTTGTCGTTCCATGTTTCCAGCGCCGAATTTAAGTTATCAACAATCCAGTTTCCGGCTGGTCACCTCCTTGCAAAAAAAATAAAGGGAAGCGCCCGCCACCGGGCGCTTCCCTTGACTGGAATACAGAAAATCAGGCGGTGATAAGGTCGAGGATTTCCTTGGCAAAGGTAATCACGAGGCCGCCCGCCAGGGTGAGGAAACCCTGCGAACGCTGGGAGGGATCGTGGCTCTGGAAGGAGAGGCCGACCTGCACCACGCCCCAGCCCAAAAGGATGAGGCCGATGGCGCGGATCAGGGAAAAGATAAAATCGGACAGGTTGTTCACCACGCCCAACGGATCGCTGGCGGCGAAGGCCGGGATGGAAAAGCAGCAGAAGCACAGCACGGCGGCTGCGTAGACGGAAAAGCCGAGCCGCCCCTTTCTTCCAAGGGGCAGGGCATTTGCGGGCTTATCGTTCTTTTTGGGATTTTTCTTCAAAACAAAGCGATTCAGGGTTTTCTTCAGAAGCATTCCTCCAGTTCAAAGTGTATTTTTATGGGTTTAGAAAATCCTCCGGCTCCAGCAGTTCAAAATCGTCGTACTGGTCCGGGGAAAAATCGATATCGTCTGCGGCGTCCTTTGCCTGCGTGTAATCGTAGGGCGCAGCGCCGCCATCTTCGGTCAGCCGGATATTGGGGTGGCGCATGAGGTCGTATTTGTCATCCATCATGGGGCGTTCCCCACGGACAAAAAGAATGGCTTTGCGGTTGTCCAGCATCCGCACCTCGTCGGGGGTGAGAAGCTCCCGGCCCGTCTGCTGGTCGTTCACGCTGAAGCTGCCGCTTCGCCCACGGCTGCGGCCATAGGTGTTCGTATCCAATGTTTCCTTGCCCATGAGCTCGGAAACGTATTTGTGGGTTTCCTTTTCATTGCCGCCGAGATAGAGAAACTCGTCGCACAACCCCACCAGCGATTCCCACTGTTCCTTGAACAGCGCCTTGATCTGCGCCATATTCTGCGCGATATAGCTGCAAAAGATGTTGCGGCTTCGCATGGTGGAAAGCCACGGCAGAAAGTTGTCTGTGGGCAGGGCGATGTTGGGGGCCTCGTCGATCAGCAGATGGACCGGCACCGGCAGCCTGCCCTTGTATTTCCGGTCTGCTACAAAGTACAGGGTTTGGATGAGCTGTCCGTAAATCATGCCTACAAGGTAATTGAGGGATTTATCGCTGTCGGGAATACAGCAGAACAGGGCCACCTTTTTTCTCGCCCATTTCCTCCAGATGGAGATCGTCGGTATAGGTCAGCCTTGCAATCTGCGGCAGGTTGAAGGCCGACAGCCGAACGCCCACACTAATCAGGATACTCTTGAGTGTTTTGCCCGCCCCCATCTTAAAGACATGGTATTGCTTCACGGCGATGCTCTCCGGGTTCCGCATTTCAAGCCTTGCGAACAGGATGTCCAGAGGCGACTCGTATTCCTCATCTTCCTCCCGCACCTCGGCAGCAGCCAGCATTTCCATCACCATAGCGAAGTTCTGTTCTTCCGGCGGCGCTTCGTGCATGAGGTACAAAACCAGTGCCTGCAGAAGCGCGGTTTCGGATTTCTGCCAGAAAGGATCGGCGCTCTGTGCTCCGGGCGGGGTGGTGGATTGGATGAGAGTTTCGATCAGGCGCAGCACGTCCTTATCGTCCCGCACATAGGCCAAGGGGTTGTAGCAGAAGGAGGCGTCGGGGTTTAACAGGTCAAATACCCGCACTTCGTATCCATTGGCTTTCAATGCCCCGCCTGTTTTCCGCAGGATTTCGGATTTTGGATCGCAGATGACCAGCGAACAGTTCCCGCAGTTGAGGGCGTTGGGAATGGCGTAGGAACGGCTTTTGCCAGCGCCGGAGCCCCCGATGACCAGCACGTTGGTGTTGCGCTTGTGCTTATGGCCATCCATCCCCATCTGGAAATGCTGGGTCAGGATGAGGTTTTCCTTGGGGTTCTTCTTATCCCGGTATTTCTTTACAATCTGGAATACATCGCCCCACTTGGCGGAGCCATGCTCCACGCCCCTGCGGGTGTTCTTCCGGCTGGAAACGATCACAAGGACAACAATTCCATATGCAAGAGTAAAAAACAGCAGGCACCGGGCGGAATATCCCGTCCAATGAACAGAAAAGGGGCTGTTCATGGCGGCTGAGAGCTTCCCCAGCAGATCCACGAGGTTCATCCCTTCGCTCCAGCTTCCGGCTGTCAATAGGGCCAGCCACCAGACGATGGGCAACGGCAGAAGCCACACCCACCATGGATTTTTTCTTGTGGTTATCGAATCAAAAAAGTATCCTTCCTTTCCGTGAAAACAAAAAAATTCCCCCGGAGCCCATGGAAAAGCGTTTCCAAAGGCTCAGGGGGTTAAAGCAGTTCTTTATCTGCTGACGATACTTCTGTAGCTGGCGCGGACAAGTTTTAAGGAGCAGACGGTCGATCCCGCCGCAGCTTCGGTCTGCCGCCAGATAGTCGTTCCGCATCCCGTTTAAGCACAGCGTGGCGTACTGGTACTCCTCATCGTTCAGGTACAGCCTGCGCTTTGGCATGCTGAGGATTCGATCAATAAATAGCTGCAGTTTGCCGGACAGTTCAGGCTCAACCGATTCCCTGCGCGCTGCGAAGCGCCTTGACGAGTATGTTCCGGTCCCCGCAGGTCATTTTCACCAGTCGCTGCTTTGTCATGGCGATCCCTTCCTTTCTCATTTTTTCACAACCACCATACCACAACGGCTGGCGGAAAGCTACCGCACAAAAGAAAACAAACGGAAAACGATCAGCCCTCATCGTTCCGGCTCTTTCTCCGCCTTGGATTTGGCAGCCTTGGCGGGCTTGGGCGCTGCGACGGAGAACTCATCCGGCTGGATGGTCTGCTCCAAATCCCGGAAGCTCCTTTGGACGTCCCGGTTGATGGCATAGGCGGCCCGTTTGACGTCGCCCAAAAAAGCCGCGCTTATCGTCCGCGCTCCTTTCCGCATAGCTTTGGCACACCTTGTCGAAATGAAAGGCGGAGGTATCCAAGCCGAATTTCTGCGCCGCCACATAGGCCGCGCAGTAGGCTTGGGCCGCATACGCCTGCCGGTAGTAACCGCTGCCCACCATATCGAAGCTGGCGTGGGCCTGCTCACGGGCAATGGCGCAGATGGTTGCGGTTTCATCCATCCCGTTTCGGACAAAAATGGTGCGCTGTTTCGGCACATACTGCGCCTGCACCCCTTGGGGAAGCTGATCGGAGATGGCAAGCGGAACAGGGCTGTTTTCTACCATGGTGGCGATGATTTCCTCCGGCAGATGCTGCTGGGGCGGCAGGGGCTGGGGGCCTCTGGTCTGAGAAATGTCGTAGGCTTTTGTGATGGTATAACCATTCGCTATGGTACCGTCCTCTTTGGTGTATTCCTGATCGGCAAAGAAGGTGTACCCTTTCTCGCCGGAACGGATGGAGCGTCCGGCTTCCTTCCATTTATCGAAGGTGCGGGGATGGGTGATTTCAGTGTTCTGCTCATACAGAATGAGCAGATTCCGGGTGCTCTGGGGCGTGCAGTTCGCCATGAAATTGAGAAAGCCTTTCATGGATTCGTCATCCTTGAACACCGACTCGGCCTGTGCGTTGACTCTTGCCCAGGTATCCTCCCGTTCGGCCTGCTTCATGGCGGCGTATTCTTCCTTGGTGTACTGCTGTTCCGGCTGAGGCTGGGCTTCCTGCTTTTTGCCGATTAAACTGGATAAATCGATAGGGCATTACCTTCCTTTCTGTTTTTCTTTTCTTCTGTTTGGAATGGCTGGGGGTGGGATGCTGGCGCTCCTGCTGTTTGGCCTTTTCCTCTTTTTTCTTCGCCATTGCAAACACCTCAGCTCTCCGCGGGCTGCTCCGCCAGCTCCCGCCGGACGTATTTGGGCAGCTTCTCCACCGCCAGGGCGTATGACCGGCCGCACAGGTCCCGCAGGACCTCCTTCGGCAGTTCTCCGTCCAGCAGGCAGGAAATCCAGGTCCGCTTATCCGAATAAAATCCCGGCAGGATATCCGGATACCGGGCCCGCAGCAGCTCGCCCTCCGCCGCCCCGCATTTCAGATTCACCAGATCGTGGCCGCCGTAAATTTTGTACTCCGGCCCCGGCGAACAGACAGCGGCAAACAGCCTGCCCCGGACCTTATAGCGGAACCACTGCCACACCGGCTGATAGTCCTTCTCCACGCCGGGAAACGACAGCAGGTATGCGTCCAGCCATTCGTAGTGCATTTACTTCTCCCCCCGCAGCTCGATAATCCGGTCACGCAGCACTGCGGCGTACATTCCCACACGGCTCCGCCGTGCGGGAGCCCTTTTCATTTTACCAACCGACCAGAAGTGAATTCTGCCCGCTTCAAGGTTTTGCCTCCGTCAAAACGCTTGTACGCCGGACTCCCGGCGATTCG
>ENA-OQHN01000824-OQHN01000824.1-human-gut-metagenome-genome-assembly--contig:-NODE-824-length-10061-cov-5.356352_pt1 | contig 10061 bp, 8 predicted proteins | sample MGYA00242564_ERZ504721 | MGnify/ENA primary metagenome ERZ504721 (study PRJEB26092, sample SAMD00036212) | human gut metagenome | host: Homo sapiens | study: EMG produced TPA metagenomics assembly of...
GCCGCACAGCGCAGTCGTTTTGATGGAGCGCTACATGAACCGGAAACTCTGGATGTTTCTGGCGGCGGCGCTGCTGGCATGCGGTCCGGTGCAGTGGTTCTGGATGAAATGGAAAGGGCGCGTGCTGGCGCAGGATGGCTCGGTGACGGTCACAAGCTGGATCGGCTACATGGCGATCCTGTGGTTTTCCATTTTGCTGCTTGTCAACAATACATACAATCCATTTATTTATTTCCGTTTTTAAAAGCGGTGTAGAAAGCATGCTTGCCTGTGCAATGAGAACATAAAAATGAAAGCATGGGCGGCAGGGCGTGAAAGTACAGAAAGATGGATTCATGCGGGGAGAGGAAAACGAGAGAGAGATATGAATCGAGAGACAGGGACAAAAATACTTCTGATTGGTTCCTTTGCGGCGAGCCTGGTGCTGCCGACGCTTGTCTATCCGGCGGTCAGGAGCCATCTGGACCAGCAGAATTATGAAAACAGGGAATTGGCATCCTTTCCGGAACTGTCGGCTGCCAATTTTGACAATATTCCGACGGAATTTGAAGCGTATTACAACGACCATGTTCCGTTTAAAAATCTGTTTGTCAAGGCGAAGACAAAGCTGGATCTGGAGCTTTTAAATGAAAGCTCGATTTCGGATGTGACGGTCGGAAAAGAAAACTGGCTGTTTTACACCGTTTCGGAGGACGGCGAGGATGCGCTGGCGGATTATCAGCGGACAAATCTCTATACGGCGGATGAGAAAACAGCGCTGGCGGACGCGATTACCTCGGTAAACGAGAAAATGAAAGAGCGCGGCATCCGGTTTGTGATGTTTGAGGCACCCAACAAGGAAAGTGTCTATGCGGAATATATGCCGGATTCGGTCCGGGTATACGGAAGTGAGTCGCGTCTGGATGCGGCGCTCCCGGAGCTTGCAGCGCAGGGACTTCCGGTGTATGACATGAAGCCGGAGCTTCTGAAAGAGGCGGACACGTATCAGCTTTATTACAAATATGATACGCACTGGAACCAGATCGGCTCTTTTATCGGAAGCCAGCAGATTGCACAGACTTTGCTTGGAACCTCGACACCGCTCAGTGCAGTCTCGATTGAGGCGGCAGGACCGGCGTCCGGAGACCTGGCGCGGATGCTTAACATGGCAGCAGAGTACAGCGACGATACCGAATATGTGATTCAGAATTATCTGCCGGAGGTGACGGCTACGACGGTGGATATGAACGAGGACAACAGCTTTGCAGTGTTTGAGTCGGATTCGCCGAATGATAAAACACTTCTGGTGGTAGGCGATTCCTTTAGCCAGAACCTTAAATATTTTATGCCGAAGCTCTACCGGAAAACGGTGTTTGCGACCTTTGACACGTACACGGAGGCGCTTCTGGATGAGTACCAGCCGGATGATTTTGTCTATCTGACGGTCGAGCGCAACCAGGAGCTGTTTGAGGATGTGGAGACGGTTGTCTGGCGGGATGAGGTGCCGGAGAAGGACGGGTAAGGTGCCGGATGTCCGGGCGGAAGGGGGCTGCAAAGTTTTTTTAAAACTAAATAAAAAGAATCACTCGTAAAGTGCTAGTTCGGGTGATTCTTTTTTTATGCCTCTTGATTCCATATTTTGTTGCGCGAGGGTTATTATAAAAAAATGGAAGAGGATGTAAAGAGGGAAATTTTGAAAAGCGAAGGTAGAAGGCTTGAAAATCAGGGGTGGATAGATTAAAATAAATGGATAATATATTATACAAAACAAATAAAATATAGCATTAATAGATAATATATTATCCATGATTTAAATGGAAAAAATTAAAATAGAATTTCCCCAAAGTTTGTGTTTATGGGATAATAAAGGAGAAAGGATAGGGCGGATGGAGACAGGAAAGAAACTTCAGGTTATGTATGAAGACAGACTGGTAGGAACTCTTGCATTAACAGCGAATCACAAGGTGGCATTTGAGTATGATGATGCATGGCTGGAAGAGGGATTTTCGATCAGTCCGTTTTCACTGCCTTTGAAAAAGCAGGTGTTTATTCCAAATAAGGATTATTTTGAAGGTTTGTTTGGGGTGTTTGCGGATAGCCTGCCAGATGCGTGGGGGCGCCTGCTTTTGCGGCGTCTTTTGCTGGCGCATAAGCAGCAGCCAGACGATTGGACAGTGTTAGACCGGCTGGCGGTTGTGGGAAGATCTGGGATGGGGGCGTTGACCTATCGTCCGCAGCGGGAACTTTCGGTTGAGGAGAAAAATGATAATCTGGACGAACTTGCGGAGGCCTGCCAGAAAATATTAAATACCGAATACTCGGACAAACTGGATGAACTGTACCGGCTGGGCGGTACAAGCGGAGGTGCGCGCCCGAAAATTATGACGCAGATTCAGGGAGAGGACTGGCTGATTAAATTTCCGGCACATATAGATGGAAAAGATGCAGGGAAGATGGAGTATGACTATGCGTGCTGTGCAAAACAGTGCGGAATTGTCATGAGTGAATCGAGATTGTTTCCCTCAAGGCGATGCAAAGGATATTTTGGAACCAGACGATTTGATCGGGAAATAGAAAATGGGATGGTAAAGCGGGTTCATATGCTGACGGCAGCGGCGTTATTAGAATTGGATTTTGAACAGCCAAGTCTGGATTACCATCAATTGATGAAATTAACGAAAATATTGACGAACGGGAAGGCAGAAGATATAGAAAACATGTTCCGCCGTATGTGTTTTAATGTGTTTGCCCACAACCGGGATGATCATTCAAGAATTTTACTTATATATATCGGGAGGAGGAAGAGCAATGGCGCCTGGGACCAGCGTATGATCTGACGTACAGCAACACATATTATGGGGAACATACGACCAGCGTAGATGGCAATGGACGAAATCCGGGTGAGAAGGAGCTGCTTGCAGTTGGGCTTGCAGCCGGAATGAAAAAAAATCGAGATGCATGGAACTGATAAAACAGATTCGTACATGTGTGCAGGACATGTTAGGTCATTATTTTTAGAGAGGCAGGAGAGCAATATGGAAGCACTTATCTGGGAAACTGCAGATGAACTGGATCAGAAACTGGCATCACGGCTGCGTAACATCCGGAAACGCCGCGCTATTTCACAGCAGAGACTGGCGGACATGAGTGGGGTGAGTTATGGCTCAATTAAGCGATTTGAGGCGACGGGGCAGATTTCCCTTTTGTCACTCACAAAAATCGCGATGGCACTGGATTTGGCGGAAGAGCTGCGGGGGCTTTTTACGCGGGTTCCGTACAAAAATATTGAGGAGGTAATCCGCGAATCCCGTTAAGCCACCGTTCACGCATTGTGTAGGCAGCGCCCATCCGCGTAGCCCTGCCAGAACCGTTCGCAGGCGACCGCGCGAGACGCCCGAATGAGCCAAGGTACATTCTTTTTTAGGCGGGATGCACAAATCCGAAAATCGCCGCCGGACGTTTTTGTTTATATTTCAAATAGGGATGTTTTTGTAACTTTTGTACATAGTCAGGGTGTCAAAATTGGTACTTATTACATATATTAACTTATGTTTATATAATTGCAAATAACTTATAAGTTTATACCACTTCCGGGGATGGTACTTTTTGTTTGACAGTGTTATATTATTGCCATCGAAAGAAACAAGAGATTTTCACAGACGGATATCGTAATAGTATCATAAGAATATTGCAATGGATTTCCGCCTATCATATGAAAAAATATAATTTTATTTGATGGAGGTAATTATCATGATGAAAGCAACAAGAACATTCAATAACGGTTTATATCAGGAGAATTTATATCAGGCATATTACAACACACCAGCAGAAAAGCATGTAGTTTCCGAGTCCTTAGAGCAGGAAGCAATGCCGGTACTGGTACATCGTTTAGCTGCACAGTTAGGTTATACCGAGTCTGAGGCAGAAGTAGAAAAAGAGTTTCTGTGCGAAATGTAATGGATAATCTGCTCGCAAGCTTATAACCATCCGGCAGAATTGGATGAGTTACCACCAACCTAAAGCATTTACGACAGAACAAGGCTTCTGAAGCCAGAAAAAGAAAACCGTCTGAGAAAGAATGAAAGATTCTTTTACAGACGGTTTTCTTTTTTTACCGAATCGCGTTTTTCATGGATTTCACGTATTCTGCCACATACGGCACACGGGATATCGCTTTCTTCTTTTATCAGATTTACCATCGCGCCGATATCGGTCGTGATCTCACTCCGGACGCCGGTGACACCTTGATTCATGGAGTGATTCCATGCGCTTTGCGAGATACCTGCATATCTCCGGCAACTAACATAAGCCCTACGTCGCAGAGTACTAGGCTGAAAATATATCCAGTTTTTGGCTGCGCCATCAGCGGTCCATTGGGCAGCCTGCATCTCGACCCGGTTCTCAGCCTCCCGGACTCTCTGTGCGCGCATATGCTGCTTTGATCTCCGCTTCAACGGTTTTGGTGTGTTCGATTTTTCATCAATATACTACGATGATGTAAAGTGTCAAATATTTTTTGAGAAAAAATTAAATTTTTTTAAAATTGTGCGATTCTTTGGAAGTATGTTCCAACCTTGCCAGCAGCAAAATAGCGAAGAAAGTGATCATTTCCGACGCCAGGAAAGACAGCCAGACACCGTTCAGCCCAAACAGGCGCGCCAGTATGACAGCGCAGGGGATGATAGCGACGGCCCCGCGCAGCAGAGAACCGGCGATGGCTGGTTTTGGCTGCGCGACGGCGGAAAAATAGGCAACCAGCAGGATGTTGATGCCAGCAAAGAGAAAGCCCAGGAAATACAGCCGGAGCCCACTGTGGGCGTAATGCAGAAGTTCGGCGTTCTGCTCCTGGTTGAAGATCTGGATCAGTGGATCGGTCATGCTCCAGGTCAGCACCAGAATGAGCGCTTCCACGATCAGGCAGGCGATGACGCCCCAGGTCAGAAACTGGCGGCTCTGCGTGTGATCGCCTTTTCCGTAGCTTTCGCTGATGAGCGGCTGCGTGCCCTGCGCGAGTCCGTTGAACAGGCACATGGCAACGACGGAGAGATTGGCAGTGACGCCGTAAGCGGCGACACCGACATTTCCGGCGAGCCCCAGAAGCAGGAAATTAAAGACGATCGCGATCACGGCGGAGGATATTTCGCCGACAAAGGCGGATACGCCGAGCTGGCAGCAGGCGATCAGGTGGAGCAGGGATGGAGCGCGGAAATGGAATCCGACCTGATTGTGTTTTCCCAGGTAGTGCGTGCTGCAGATGATCATCGTCACTAGCGGGCAGAATGCCGTTGCCAGCGCCGCGCCGGTCAGTCCCAGACCTGCCGGAAACATGAAGACGTAGTCAAACACGATGTTGAACATACTTCCGGCGATGGAGCCGAGCATCGCGATCGCCGGAGCGCTGTCATTGCGCGCAAACGCCGTGAATGCGTAGTTGGACATAAAAAAAGGCGAGGCAGCCAGAATAATGCGGAGATACTGCTTTCCGAGCGCGGTCAGCCCCGCGTCTGCGCCGAGAAGCTGCAAGATTTTATCCGGGATGAAAATGCCTGCCAGCACCAGCGGAATGCTGATGAGAATATCCCAGGTTACGGCGGAGAGAAAATAGAAGCTGGCGTTTTTGCCCTGCGCACGGTCGATCGCATAACGGGTCGCCGATCCGATCCCGATCATGGCTCCAATCGCATAGATCAGTCCGTAAACCGGTAAAATCAGATTTAAGACCGCCAGACCATCTGCACCGGAGTAGACCGAGATAAAATAGGTGTCTGCGAGGATGTAGACGGAAATTCCCAGCATGCCCGCCATGCTTTGGAAAATGTATTTAAAAAATTTCTGCAACATAAAAAATCTCCCTTGTATCTGTTCTCATAAACGGTAACGACCATTGTACCGAAGAATGAGAATAAATACAAGGGAGAATGTGTTTTTTACAGCGTCTTGGCCCGCTCTTTAATATTCTGGTGGAAGTTGATGATGTCATGCTCATACTCCTCATCCATCAGCGGCGAGGTAATCATAAAATCGGCAGTCGCTTTATTGTTGGCGATCGGGATATCGTAAACCTGGGCGATTCGAAGAAGCGCCTTGACATCCGGATCGTGCGGCTGGGCGGTCAGGGGATCAGAGAAGAAGATGATAAAATCAACCTGTCCCTCGACGACTTTTGCACCGATCTGCTGGTCGCCGCCCAGAGGACCGCTGTTATAGCCCTTGACCGGAAGCCCGGTATATTCCGTAATCATGCGGGCGGTTGTGCCGGTTCCGCATAAGAAATGTTTTTTTGAGGATCTCTTTGTTCGCCTCACACCAGTCGATGAGTTCGCGTTTTTTATTGTCGTGTGCGATGAGTGCAATATTTTTTTGTTTTCGAATTGTCATTGTTAAAAAATCCATAGAATCATCCTCCTTTGCCATGATTTTTGCATAGCATCTGGATATTGTCAAGAAAATACAAAACATTTCACAAAAAAATACGAATGTTTTTCGTGAGTACATAGAAAGAGGTGTGTTTTTCTGCGTACAGGAATTGCAAGAAACATAGAAAACATGCTATACTACGAGAATAGTGGAACAGGAGGAACGAAAAAGATATATGTCTGCTGAAAATACAACAAACACAGGGGCACAGGAGGCGGAGAACGCAGAGAAGTACGCGGTCGAAGTGAAAAATGTGACCAAGATATACAGGCTGTATGATAAACCGATCGACCGGCTGAAAGAATCGCTGAGCGTCAGCCATAAAGAATACCACAAGGATTTCTACGCGTTGAGCGATCTTTCCTTTACGGTTGAAAAAGGTCAGACGGTCGGCATCATCGGTACGAACGGTTCGGGTAAATCGACGATCCTTAAGATCATTACCGGCGTTCTCACGCCGACGACCGGCGAGGTCACGGTGCGCGGCAAAATTTCGGCGCTGCTGGAGCTGGGAGCCGGATTTAACCAGGACTATACCGGTATCGAAAATATCTATATGAACGGTACGATGATGGGATATACCAAAAAAGAGATGGATGCAAAGCTGCCGGAGATTCTCGATTTTGCCGAGATTGGCGACTTCGTCTATCAGCCGGTCAAGACGTACTCGAGCGGTATGTTCGTGCGTCTGGCATTTGCGCTTGCGATCAACGTCGAGCCGGAGATCCTGATCGTTGATGAGGCGCTCTCGGTCGGGGATGTCTTTTTCCAGTCCAAGTGCTACCGCCGCATGGAGGAGATCCGCAAAAACGGCACGACGATCATCATGGTAACCCACGATATGGGAAGTATCATCAAATACTGCGATAAGGTAGTGCTGCTCAATAAGGGAGAATTTATCGCACAGGGTTCGGCGGGCAAGATGGTCGATCTCTACAAAAAGATTCTGGCAGGACAGATGGATGCGCTGCGCGCCGAGTTGGAAGTGATGAACGATTTTTCCGGGGACAAGGTAGTAAAAGCGGAGAAATCAGGAGCCGGAAGTGCGGAGAATGGTGCATCTGGAAATGAGGCTGGAAATAACGATGCCGGAAATGTAAACGGCTCCGGGGCAGTGGATGGCACCGCAGAAAATGGAGTTGGTTCAGCATCGGACGGCACCGGAAATCCGGCTGGTTTGAACGGAGAAACGGCGAAAAAGCCGGGCTTGATGCGCGACAAGCTGACGATCAACGCAAACCGCGAGGAGTACGGCGACGGCAGGGCGCAGATCTTCGATTTGGGACTGGTGGACGCGCGCGGCAATATCACTAACCTGCTCTTAAAAGGCGAAGAGTTTACCATCCGCGAGCGCATCCGTTTCAATGCACCGATTCAGGCACCGATCTTTACTTATACGATCAAGGATAAGAAGGGAACCGATCTGACCGGCACGAACACCCTGTTTGAGGGAACGGATGTCCATCCGGTCAAGGAGGGCGATATTTACGATGTCGCGTTTACGCAGAAGATGACCCTGCAGGGCGGCGAATACCTGCTGTCCATGAGCTGTACCGGATTTGAGGGCGGCGAGCACGTGGTGTACCACCGTCTCTACGATGTGGCCAATATTACCGTTATTTCCAATAAGAATACGGTCGGTGTCTACGACATGGAGCCGGATGTAGCAATCAGGTTATCGCCAGCCGGAGAGGCGGCAAAGCAGGCGGAGTCGCTTAGTGCGGACGAGGCGGCACAGGAAGATCTGCAGGCATGATAAAAGGAGATTAAGATGAAAAAAATCAATCAGGAGCTGATCGCTCTGTTTGATAAATACGGCAGTGACCGGCGCCGGGCGCTGCGGGAAAATAAGAAGCTTTCCTATCTGTACGCACTGGCAGATCTGCGGGAAAACCTGTTGGACTGGTGTCAATTTGACCCGGAACAGCAGGCGCTGCAGATCGGGGCGGACGCGGGCGCGCTGACAGGGCTGCTTGCCAGACGTTTATCATCGGTAACGGTGCTGGATGTTTCCGAAGAAAATCTGGAGGTAGTACGCCGTCGTTTCCAGACAGAGCCGGAGCTGGCGGCGAAGATCTGCTATGTCTGTGCGGATGTGGAGACGTATGCGAGGGAAGCGGAAAAGTGCGGCGGGACATATGGATATGTAGTGCTGATCGGGGATTTGACGGCGGCAGATAGGGCTGGACGCGCGGCGCAGATGACAGCCGCAAAACAGCTTCTTTCTGCTCATGGAACCTTGATTGCGGCGGCTTCCAACTGGTTTGGCGTGAAATACATGGCAGGCGCAGAGCGGGAGACGGGCGCACTTTCCTGGAACGAAATGAAGCAGCTGCTTCCGGGCGGGGAATTTTACTATCCGATGCCGGATTACCGGACGGCGGGAGAGATTTTTTCAGATGCCTATCTGCCGAAAAAAGGCGATCTGACCGGTGTGTTACCGGTCTATGACTGTCCGCAGTATATGCTGATGGATATGGGGGCGGCACTCGATGCAGCCTGCGAGGACGGACGGTTCCCGGAATTTGCGAATGCATTTCTGGTTTTTTGGCAGAGACAGGCTGCGCCGGAAGCTGAGAATGCTTCACAGGACGTTATCTATGTGAAATACAACCGCACCCGCGAAGACCGCTTCCAGATCCGGACAGAGATCCGTGAAAAGAATGGAACCCGCGAGGTCTGGAAGACGGCGCTCTATCCGGAGGGAAAGGCGCACATCCAGTCCTTCGAAGAAAAATATCAGGTGCTTGACCGTCAGAATCCGTCCCTGAAACTGGCAAAACCGGAGCTTCAGGACGAGGGAATGACAGCGGTCTTTCCATATTTAGAGGGAAAAACGCGGGCGGAACTTTTGGGAGAAATTCTGACTGCCCAGGGCACGGATGCGGAGGTTTCCGCGATCCGGGCTGCGATGGATGAGATCTACAGCATCCGCCCGGAGGAACGCAAACCATTTGCGGTGACACCGGAATTTATCAAGGTATTTAATGCGCTGGGCGAGCTGGATTCTTATCGGGATAAAGAGACAGAAAATGGCGGCGGGTGGGCTCCTTTAGGGGCAGTTCTTGCGGACGAGAGCTACAGCGCCTCCAACATTGACGCCCTTTTTGAAAATATGCTGGTGACGGCGGACGGAACCTACGCGATCGACTATGAGTGGGTCTTCTTATTCCCGGTTCCGGCTGGCTTTGTGAAATACAGGACACTGGTTTATTTCTACCGCCGTTATAAGAGTCTGTTGGGCGGTCAGGCCGAGCGGGAATTTATCGGACAGTTCCCGGAGTATGTGAAGGCGGATGAGAAGCTGCTTTCGCTTTACGAGGCGATGGAACGGGGCTTCCAGGAGTACGTACACGGGGAAAACCAGCGCACTTACCAGGAAGATTACATGGTAAAGACGAAGACATTAGCCGATCTTTCCCATGTGGACGGAGAACTTGCAAGGGCAAACGAACGTCTGGATGCGCTCCGGGCAGAAAATTCGGAAAAAGATACGGCACTCCGCAAAGTGCAGGAGGTACAGCGCCTGACGAATAACCACGTGGCGAATCTGGACGTTATCATTTCTGATCTGCGCCATGAAAATGCAGAGCTTGGCAAGACGCTGACCTACTTAAATGGTCATGAGGCGGTCATTTTCAAGGTGCGCCGCAAGCTCGGACAGG
>ENA-OQHN01000825-OQHN01000825.1-human-gut-metagenome-genome-assembly--contig:-NODE-825-length-10059-cov-2.666734_pt1 | contig 10059 bp, 13 predicted proteins | sample MGYA00242564_ERZ504721 | MGnify/ENA primary metagenome ERZ504721 (study PRJEB26092, sample SAMD00036212) | human gut metagenome | host: Homo sapiens | study: EMG produced TPA metagenomics assembly of...
CAGGGCGCAGGCTCTCCAGGGTAGCGGCAGCGGCCACGCGCAGCTTGAGGGTCATGTCCACGGGCAGGGCCAGAGGGGCGTAGACCGTGGCCAGGGCCGTCACGGGCCGCTCGGCGTCGATGTGGGCCTGACAGGCGGCCACCACGTCCTCGCCGGGGATGCCGTCCGGGCCGGTGATGACCACATCCACGGTGCCCGCGCCCTGCCGCAGGGGGTAGACCTGGGCATCGGCCACACCGGGCACTTCCCGCGCCCAGCGCCGGTAATCCGCCGCCGTGCCGCCGGAAGGCGGGTTGCGCATGTATTCCAGCAGCCTGGCCAGCAGGGTGGCGTCGTCCTCGGCATCGCTGCCGCCGGTGAGGGTCAGGCGGGCGGCGGACTGCACGCCGGACGGTGCGGCCAGCAGGGTCACCGGGGCATCGTCAAGGTCGGGCAGCGCCCCGGCATCCACGGCCTCGCAGGGGACGGCGGCCGTGGCGGCCTCTGCCGCTCCGGACAGCGTCACACCGGCCGTGCTGCGATACAGCACGCCGGACACGTCCCTGGCCTGCGTACCTGCGGGCACCACGGCACCGGCCCGGCCCGTCAGGGTGAGCGTGCCCGTGGCCCGTGTGGCGGGCTTGCGGGTGATGCCGCGCAGGGCGCAGTGCTGCTCAAGATATTCGGGGTCCGCCGTGTCCGGCAGCAGCTGGCGGGCCTGCCAGGACAGAAAGTCATACAGGCCGGACACCGCCGAGGCCGTGGCGCTGGAGCGGGCGAAATGGTCGCTGTCCCTGTCCTGCGGGGCCGTGGGGTCCAGATTGGCGGCATCGCGCAGCATGCGCTGCCGGATGGCGGCAAAGTCGGGGATGGTATAGGGCATGGTCAGGCTCCCACAGGGACGAAATGCTCATAGCTGTAGCGCTGGCCCGTGGCGTCGGTGACGACCACATGCAGCAGGCAGCGCCCGTCATGCGGCTGCGCGGCGCTGACTTCCACGGCCCGCGCCCTGCCGTCGTCCAGCAGGCCCTGCAGGGCCTGTTCCGCGTACTGGCGGGCCAGCAGGGAAATGCGCGGCACGTCCTTTTCCCGTGCCAGTTCATGCAGGCGGCTGCCCAGGGACGGGTCGGCCCACCACGAGCCCAGCGGGGTCATGAGGCGCAGGTAGACGGCATTTTCCAGGCGGCTGATGCGCGCGCCGGTGTAGTCGCCGGTGGCAGGGTCTATCCAGGTATCCATGCCTCGAAGACTAGCGGGCATGGGCGCAAAAAAAAGGTGGAAGCTGTTCAGCGCTTCCACCCTTCCTTGTTTGTTGGGGATGCCGTGCTTACTGCGGTTTGCCGGTAGAGCCGCCGGCCCGTCTGGACACCGGTATGCGTGTGCCCGGTGAGGCTGATGCCGCCCGCCGTATGATCGCCGGACGAGGTGATGCTGCCGGTCTGTTGGATGTTGCCGCGCAGCGTCATGTCCGCCGTCATCTCCACGCGGTCGCCCTTCTGGCCGGTGGCGGTCATGTTGCCCGTCACCGTGGTGTGCGGGGTATCCAGCACGATGCCGTTGCCCGCTTCCACCGTCACCTGCTGCCCCGCCGTCAGCCGGGCGTTGTTTTTGACGTTGATGGCCAGCTCGTCACAGTCGATCTCGATGACGCGGCCCTGTTTGATATGGATATACGCGCCTTCCCGGCTGTACATGCGCGCTTCCCCCGGCGCTACCTTGAGGCGGTAGGCCGCGTTTTCCGTGGCGATGATGACGCTGGCGGAAGTGCGCCCGCCCAGGGGGACCACGATCAGGTCGCTGCCTTCGGGCACGCCGCTGGAAAAGCCGAACTGTTGCAGCACCTCTACAGCCTGGGCCTGTTCCCCGGCCAGGGCATCGGCCTGTGCCAGTTGCAGGCCCGGCGCGTCATCACGGGCCGTGAGGCGGGCGCGGTAGGGGAAGCGCAGTCCGCGCAGGGCACGGGCGATACGGCTTTCGATGATCTCGATGATATTCATGGCGGTCTATCCGGCGCAGAGGTCGCAGGTGCAGCAGTCGCCGCCCTTTTTGTGGTGTTTGCGTCTGGCCTTGGGGGCCGTGTCCGGCAGCCACAGAGCCCAGGGCCGCAGGTAGAGGGTGGAGACTGTGCCGCCCCGGCGGTCACAGGACAGGGTACGCCGGGCCAGCATGGTGTCCACGTCCAGGCCCAGGGGCGGGGAGAGGAGCCGGATATGCATGCCCGGCTCCCATACGGCCCCGCTGTCCGTGCGATGCCCCCGCACGCGGGCCACGGCCTGCCAGCTCTCGAAGATGGAATCGGAAAGCAGTTTGTTGGCCCTGGCCTGCGCCTGGGCCGTGGTCTCCAGGTGGGCGGCATCGCGGATCAGGGGCCGGGAAAAGCCCGCCTCAGCGTCACGGGCCACGGCCTTGATGGCGGGCTGTGAGCCCTCGTGTTCGTCGCCCGTGCCCTGGCCCAGCACCGTCACCTCCGACCAGCGGCGCTGGCAGTTATCCTCCAGGGACAGGTCCAGCACGTTGTTTTTGGTGCCCGTCGTGTCCAGGATCAGCTCGGCGTCCACGGCCCGGCCATAGTCCGGGGCGGCCACTTTCAGCACACCGTCCGGCGTGAACCACGGCCACAGGCCCGCCAGTTCGGCGGCCCGCTCCAGGGCCTCCCAGGCGCTCATGCCCGGTTCCACGGTGACCTTCTTCCGGCTGTCTCCGCCCTGTACGTCCATGCGGTCGATACCCAGGGGGCGCAGGTAGGTGGCGCATATCTCCGCCAGGGTCAGCTCGCGCCGGGCCAGCACGGGCGCGGAGCAGTCCAGCAGGACGCCCGCCCGGTCCCTGCCGTGCAGTTCCAGGCGATGTTCGCCCTTGTCCAGACGGCGGCGCACGGCGTCCACACGGCCCGTGAGGATCACGTCCGTCCCCAGACGCACCTGCACCTCGGCCCAGGGCTTCACATAGTCGGGGATGGCCGTAGCCGGGATGCCCAGGGACAGGCTCCAGGCATCGGCGGGCGTGAAAAAGTCGCTGTCTATGCTGTAGCGTTCCCAGTCCCTGTGCTCATGCCCGGCGATGGCCAGGGTGATGGCATCGGTATCAGCGGACATAAACAAGCAGCTCCTGATCTTTGGCGATAAAATTGGGATTGCGCACTTGCGGATTGATGCGCCGCAGTTCGTCCGCGCGGGTGAAGTCGCCGTAAAGGCGGTGGGCCAGCAAGTGGAAATTGCAGTCCCTCTCCGCGAATCGCGAGGCCAGGGGCGGCCGGGCATTCAAGGCGGCCTCGGCCAGCTGCTGTATGGCCCGCGCTGTGGTGCGCAGGCTCTCACATACTGTGAAAACATCCCCTTCCGGCAGGGTCGCGGCCGCATAATGCAGGGCGTCATCCAGGCGCGCCCGAATATTGCCCGCCAGGCTCTCGATCTCGCCGGGGGTCAAAACGGGGGTCTGCATCTCCGCGCGCAGCGCCTCGCTCACTTTTTGCGCCAGGGCGTGGATGCCGACGATCCCGATATGGGTGACCGCCCCACCCAAAGGGGTTTGAGCGCTCCCCGCTTCGGGTAGGGGAGTATCCGCCATGTCCGGACGCGGTACGCGCAGGGCCAGCTGGGGTTTTATCCTGCTGGCGGCGGTGCTTTGGGGGCCGGCTATCCAGGAGGAGCCGTAGGCCTGGGCACCGACGGCATAGGTCTTGACCGCCTCCGCCGAATCCGGGGAGAGGAGCGGCAGCAGGTTGGAAAGGGCGGCAAAGGAGGAGACCACGGACGAAGATGCGCTGTCCGCCCTGCTTTGCAGTCCGCTTACCACCGCCGTCACATCGGCGACGAAGGCCGCCGGATAATCTGTATATGACAAGACAGACCGTGCCACGGTCTGCCCGCTGTCCAGTACGTCCAGCACGCCCTGCAACTCCAGCTCCACACGCTGTCTGGCCTGGGTGAAAAAAGCCTGGCATGCCGTCAGCTTTTTGATGACGTCGCTTTCCGACAGGCCCAGGGCCTCGTCCAGGCTGGAGGAAATATCCGCCAGCGCCTGTTCGGCCAGGCTGCGGCTGGAGGTGGCCCCGAAAAAGGGGTTGTCCGTGACGGCTTCCACTGCCTCAAAGGTCACGGTGGCGTAGTCGTGCCGCTCCGCGCTGTGCTGTATCTGCCAGCGGCGCACGGCCACGGTGAGGCTGCCGAAAACGGGATGGATCAGCTCGCCCGGTCCAGCCTCCTCGAAGGCGGCCACCAGCGCCTTGATCCTGCTCTCATAGGCCACGCCCCAAAAAATGGCGGTCACGGGGATGACGCGGGGCTTGCGGCCCAGATCCTCCACCTCGGCCCCGGAGCGGTACGGGTATTCATGGACGCACAGGGCCTTCTCGCCCCGGTCTTCCACGCTTTGCACTTCAAAGGTGACGCCCCGGAAGGAGGCGTCCTGCAACGTCAGATTCCATGCCATGCTAACGCCCCTCCCCGGCGGCGTGGGTTTGCGCTAACGGCGCGCGGCTTCGCGGATCATGATGTCCTCGCGGCTCTGGGCCAGCACGGCACCGTCCAGCTCCAGCGTGCTGTGCAGCTCCACCTTGAGGGGCTGTTCCTGCGCCGTCTGCATATTGCGGGCGGCCTCCAGCAACGCGGCCTTCAATTCCTCCTGGGTGCGGCGGTCATCGTCCCGGCTGGCCAGCGTGGCCAGGCGTTCTTCCAGTCCTTCGCCGGTGTCCAGGAAGGACGTGGTGCCGCCGAACAGCGCCGCGCCGTAGTCATCGAAGGCGTCCGGGCGTTGTTCCGGTCCCCGGCCCGTGGCCTCGGCGCGGGCGGAGAGGGCCGTCAGGTAGTCCGTGGGATCGTCCGGGTCATAGGGCAGCTTTCCGGCTGCCAGAGGGGCCTCGGCCATGGTTTTTTGATACCACTGCTGCCCCAGCTCAGTGCCCAGGATACCGCCTAGCGTCGCGCCTGCGGCCGCGCCGACGGCCGAGCCAACGGGACCGGCCCAGGCCAGGGCGGCGGCCCCCATCTCCGCGCCCGCCACGCTGCCCGCAAGGCCGCCCAGACTGGCGGCGTTGGCTTCGTTCTTGGCTTCACGGGACAGGCTCTCGTCCGTTTCCGTGGCATATATCTGCCCGGCGGCCAGGGCGGCATTGAGCAGGACGTTCCCGGCCAGGGCTTTTTGTCCGGCACCGGTCGCGGCCGTCGTGCTTGTACCGGGAGCCTGAGCCCGGGGTGCCCAGCGACCATCTGCACGGCGTGGCTGGGCACTCTTGCCCGTATCGGGCACCTGAGCCTGTGTGTGGGCTTGCGGGCCTGTCCCCGCCTGGCCGCCGCGCAGCATGCGCAGGCCGCCTGCCAGGCCTCGGCCAGCTCCCCACATGGCCCCGGCTGTGACCGTGGCCCCGGCCAGGGCCGTCAGTTCCGGGTGGTCGGCCATGAGGCCGCTTGCCCACTGGATGGCATCCTGCAATGGGTCTTTGACCACGTCCAGCACGCGGTCCATGCCCTTTTCCCACTCGTTGGCCAGCCGGTTGAGATTCTCCTGCGTGGAACTGGTCATGACCGAAAACAGCTTGTCGATCATGGCCTCGGGCTTGTTGGTGACACCAGCGTAGACCTCGCTGTAACGGCCTCCCCTGGCTTTTTCCAGGGCGATGGCACCTTCACGAGCCTGCATGTCCCCGATGATCTCGGAAAAAATGCGGTTCTGGATGGCGCCCATCTGGTTGCGTATCTCGTCGGCCCGTGCGCCCGTGGCCCCCGGCAGCTCTTTCTTGAGGCGCTTGTATTCCTTGTTGCGTTCCACCAGGCCCTGGATGGCCCCCACGAAAGCCAGGTTCATGTCCTCGCCGCGTTTGGCGGCATCGCGGTAAACGTGGCCAGGTTGATGCCCTTTTTCGACAGGTTGCTGTAGGCTTCCTTGCTGTTGCGGAACGAGAGCAGGCCTTTGTAGCGGTTGGCGGCCTCGGCGCTGTCGCCTGCGGCGTCGCGGACTATTTCCAGACCTGTCAAATGCTGTGCCGTGCCGCGCAGGCCGCGCATGTCGCCCGTGGCGTTGAAGATGCTTGGCAGGTACTGGGCCATGTCGCGCGTTTCAAAGCTGCCGCTGGCCCGGCCGTGAGCATCATGCCGAAGACCTTTTCCGCATCCCCGTAGGCGAACTGGCCGGACTTGGCCCCGGCCATAAGGGTATTGGCGAAGTCCGCGCCTTCGGCCCCGGCGGCGGTGGCGGCCCGCTGGGTCAGGGGGCCAGACGGGTCACGTCGGCAAAGTCAACACCGCCCGCCATGAAAGCCCCGCGCATGGCCCGCGCGCTGTCAAGCGTGCCGCCGCCACGGGCCACGATCTGCTGATCCAGTGCCCGCAATTCGGCCTCGCCCGCCCGGATGCCTTCGACGCTGCGGTCGTTGAAGGCCACGGTGGCGTCATAGAGGTACTGTTGCTCGCGGTTGATCGGGGCCGCCAGGGCGGCTCGTCCCACGGCTCCGGCGGCGGTGAGACCCGCCCCGGCTTCCATGGCCCCGTTTATGCCTGTGCCCAGCCCCTGCCCCAGGCGGGCGGCCTGCCGGGTGACGGCCTGCATGCGGGACGAGACGCCGTCCAGCGTGCGGCGCAAGCGCCCGGCCTGGGCATCGGCCTGGGACAGGGACTGCCCGGCACGCTGGCCGCTGCGGGCCATGTTCTCCAGGCTGCGGGTGGCACCATCGGCCTGCTGCTTGACGCTGCGCGGGCCGTTGCTGCGGGCAAGGGCATCGGTGGCCTCTCCCGCGTCACGGGCAGCGCGGCCCATGCCTTCCACGGCATCCCCGGCCTTGTCGGCCTGTTTGGCCACACCGCCCATGCCGCCTTCTGCCGTGCGCGAGGCGGCACGCACGGCATCCATGGCCTTTTTGGCCGGGCGGGAGAGGTCGTCCCGCAGGGAGAGTTGCACCTCCTGTACGTCAAGATCGGCCATGCTGCTTTTTCCATTGCCGCCAGTCCTGGCGCTTGCTGACACAAGTACGCCGCCCGGCGGGCTGTGCTTTTGGGGGATAGAATATCTCCAGGAATGCCTCGGCCTCCGGCAGGGTCAGGCCCCGCGCCTCCGCGAGGGTGAAGCCCTGCCGGACCAGCGCGGCCTGGGCTAGGCGGAGGGTTCGGCGCAGTTCTCCGCCGGGGCCGCGCTGGCAGCCTCGAGCATTTTTTACCAGCTCGTCCTCGGCCGTTTTCAGGATGCCCCATTCCCTGGCGGCCAGACCGGCCAGCAGGCGGGCGCTCATTTTTTCCGCCGGGATGCCGTCCACGCTCAGGCAGGCGGCCCACTTGTGACGGTCGATGCGGGCTGCGCAGGCATTGGCCCCGGCCTCGGCCTGGGCGGCCTCGATGGCATTTTCCACGTCCGCCATGGTGGGCAGGCGCAGGGTAAAAGACCTGTGGCGCTGGCCTTCGTATTCCAGACCGCATGCAAACATTCCCTTGATTTCCATACCTATTCCTCCACACGCTCAACGGCAAAAAGTTTCAGATCGCGTCGGGCCTCGCCTTCCGCTTCGTACTGGTCGCTCACGCTCTGCACGCAGCAGCCGGTGTACGAGACGCGCTTGCCGTTGCCCGAGACGGGGTAGATGGTCAGCTTGGCATCGAAGACCTTCCACCAGTCCAGCGGATCGCCGTCCACGGGGATGGGCACGGTGACGGAAAGCTCATGCGTGACGATGCCCATGCAGTAGACGCTGATGGTGCGCTGGCGGCGCATGGTCTTGACCGGCATGTAGCCGGTGTTGCTGTCATTGGAGACGGAGACGCATTCGATCTCCTTGCCGTCCACCTCCAGGACGACGGCCCCCACATATTCCTGAATGGCCATGTTTGCTCCTTATGTTAGAGGGGCCTTCAGGAAATACGAAAGCCCCGTGCCGCCACTATGTGGCGACACGGGGCTGCAAAAAAGGTTGAAGATGTTCAGCGGTTCAGCTTAGGCGGGGGCCTCCATCCGGCTCAGGGCCTCGATGATGCCCTGATAGATATCCTCAAGGCTCAGGTACAGGCCCTGCACGTCCTGGGTATCCATGTCCACCCGCGCATCCACGGGCAGGGAGCACAGCAGGCGTTGTTGCCAGCGGATACGGGCGGCGGCGTCATGCAGCAGGTCAGCGGGAAGGCGCGCGCTATCCATGACACACCTCGCGGTAGCCGTTAGCCCGCCTGGCGGGCTTACGGATAGCGACAGCGCCTTCACTGACTGCCTTGCCGTTTAACGAATTGCTGTCTTCATCCGTAGCTTCCTTCGTCGCAACGGCTAAAGCCAGCAGATTCCCCTGCACGGGCAAGGCGGGGCGCTCGGACGCTCTTTCTTCCAGCCAGCCCAGCGCCTGTGCGGCCTTGAGCAGACGGGAGACTTCACGGCCGTTCACGTCCAGCAGTTTGGCGATGCTGTGCTTGCCAAGCCCCATAGCGTGGTAGCGCACGGCCTGACGTACCCGGCGCTTCTGGACAGGGCCGAGACGCCAGAACAGCTGGGCGGTCTCGGTTCGGGCTTCGTCCAGTCCTTGCTGGTAAGCGGCTTCGCGGACACGTTCGGCCCTGTCTTCCAGAGCCGCCGCCTCCAGCATATTGAAGGCTTCGATGTAGCGCAGCTTCCAGCGGACGGCCTCGGCTCCTGTAAAGCCCATGACCAGCAAGGAGAAACCGTCACGGGTAAGAAGGTAGGCACGGTCTTTGCGAATGCCCCCGGAATGGGGCAAAAACGTATCGATTTCTATGGGCTCAAAATTGAGCCGATAGAAAGATTCCGGGCACTTGGAACGCAATTTGGCAATATCGCGCAGGACATTTTTGTGGCTACGGTTGAAGTGGTGCGCCAGCACGTCCGAACGCACGGCAGGCTTGTTTTGTCCTGTCAGGTCGACGCAGATGGTGGAGTTGTCATTGATGAATGACGCAGCTTGCGATATGCTATTTTCAGCCATGATACACCTCCGTGAAAGGTGGTTATGGTTAGGCGTTGTCAAAAGGTTCCAGCTTTGGGCAACGCCATTTTTTTTAGCTTCTCCAGCCCGGAAAAGCCTTGTCCAATGCCTTCGAACAAGACGGCCTTGAGGGTCTTCTTGTTTTTTGACCGCCAGCAGCTTGAGCTTGTGGCGTTCTTCCTCTGACACCCGCACGGTCACAGTGACCGCATATTTTTCGGGTTCAGCCTTGCGCATCTCACCTCCTCATTTTTGGAGAAAATGACAAATTGCAGTCAAAACGTCAATAAGAATTTGCGCTCCTATTGGCAGCGATTCGGGAAACAGTCGCAAAAAGGCGGCCCCAAGGCCGCCCTGCCGGTATCCTCTAAAGAGGCAGAAAAAAGCCCCGCGCGGGCGGGGCCATGAATACTAAAGGACAGACGTATCGATGATTTTGCCCAGGCGCATGAGGCAGTTTGCCGACATTTCTTCCCACTGCAAGACATCCTTGACCTGACCAAGCCGCAGCTGTGAATACAGCATGGCCAGCTGGTTCAGGTCCGTCAGGCCGCTGCTGAGCAGGTGAGGCAAGTCTTCGGCCTTGTATTTGGGAAGTAAGGCATCCAGTTTTTTCTGCCACGCCTTTCCTTCGCGGGATTGCAGTCCGCCTCTGATAAAGGCCGTACTTCTTTTGAGTTCGACAAGTTCCTTGTACAATTTCTGCACGTCATCACGGTATTGCTGGAAGCGGGGATACGTTTCAGGACGGAAACGCAGACCTGCAATCCTGCGTAAAATCCGCCGTCGTCAGCACGCGCACCTTGTCTGTCGCCTTGCCAAGAACAGTTTTTTGCCGGATATGTGCCGACAAGTCTTTGATAATGCCGGGCATCTCGTCAGACATGCTGTTTTCGGCATTGGGGATGATAACTATACAGGTATCGATAAAGGGTTCTTCCTCATCCGCCCATGCCGGAACAGCGGCAGACAGCACAAGCCAACAGACACAAAGCCAGATTTTCATGCTCGACCTCCCACAGGTTACGATAAGCAGTGTCCGCGCGGCATCGGCCGCGTATCGGCCTGCTTGTACAGCATGGCGCATTAAAAGCAAATCCCTGTGCGGACGGAAAGCGGAAAAGGCCGGGATCACCTCCCGGCCTTTTTCTTTGTCCTTCCTCTTTTCTTCC